>Ga0268283_1000024_pt1 | contig 159672 bp, 126 predicted proteins | sample saktaG_13_FD_190140 | JGI IMG/M metagenome (GOLD analysis project Ga0268283, IMG submission 190140) | Saline water microbial communities from Sakinaw Lake, British Columbia, Canada - sak_2013_06_06_36m | ecosystem: Environmental > Aquatic > Non-marine Saline and Alkaline > Saline ...
CGATGTCTAGGGGTTCTGAGAGGATTCACCCCCACACTGGTACTGAGACACGGACCAGACTCCTACGGGAGGCAGCAGTAAGGAATATTGGTCAATGGACGCAAGTCTGAACCAGCCATGCCGCGTGAAGGATGACGGCCCTATGGGTTGTAAACTTCTTTTGTACGGGAAAAAACCCTCGGTCGTGTACCGGGGTTGATGGTACCGTAAGAATAAGCATCGGCTAACTCCGTGCCAGCAGCCGCGGTAATACGGAGGATGCGAGCGTTATCCGGATTCATTGGGTTTAAAGGGTGCGTAGGCGGAATGATAAGTCAGTGGTGAAATCCTACAGCTTAACTGTAGAACTGCCATTGATACTATCGTTCTTGAGTACATTTGAAGTGGGCGGAATGTGTCATGTAGCGGTGAAATGCTTAGATATGACACAGAACACCGATCGCGAAGGCAGCTCACTAAGTTGTAACTGACGCTCAGGCACGAAAGCGTGGGGATCAAACAGGATTAGATACCCTGGTAGTCCACGCCGTAAACGATGATTACTCGATGTTGGCGATACACTGTCAGCGTCTAAGCGAAAGCATTAAGTAATCCACCTGGGGAGTACGGCCGCAAGGTTGAAACTCAAAGGAATTGACGGGGGCCCGCACAAGCGGAGGAGCATGTGGTTTAATTCGATGATACGCGAGGAACCTTACCTGGGCTAGAACGCAAGATGGCAGTCCGAGAAATCGGATCTTCCTTCGGGACATTTTGCGAGGTGCTGCATGGTTGTCGTCAGCTCGTGCCGTGAGGTGTCGGGTTAAGTCCCATAACGAGCGCAACCCCTATCATTAGTTGCCATCAGGTCATGCTGGGGACTCTAGTGAAACTGCCTACGCAAGTAGTGAGGAAGGCGGGGATGACGTCAAATCAGCACGGCCCTTACGTCCAGGGCTACACACGTGCTACAATGGCCGGTACAGAGGGTCGCTACCTGGTGACAGGATGCCAATCTCAAAAACCGGTCTCAGTTCGGATCGAAGTCTGCAACTCGACTTCGTGAAGTTGGATTCGCTAGTAATCGTATATCAGCAATGATACGGTGAATACGTTCCCGGGCCTTGTACACACCGCCCGTCAAGCCATGGGAGCTGGGGGGACCTAAAGTGCGTGACCGCAAGGAGCGCCCTAGGGTAAAACCAGTGACTGGGGCTAAGTCGTAACAAGGTAGCCGTACCGGAAGGTGCGGCTGGAATACCTCCTTTCTAGAGAAGGTTTTCTATTTCCTGGTTGAACTGCCAGGATGATGTTTGCTACTCTCTCTTACTTCTTCCCAAATCGAGCTCAGGCTGGTGCATAACCGAGCAAAAGGATTAACGATATTCGATATTCAACATTCGATATTCAATATTCGTAATTCACATAGTCCCGTAGCTCAGTTGGTTAGAGCACTACACTGATAATGTAGGGGTCGGCAGTTCAACTCTGCCCGGGACTACAGAATCGTTTTGGGGAATTAGCTCAGCTGGCCAGAGCACTAGCTTTGCAAGCTAGGGGTCAAGGGTTCGACTCCCTTATTCTCCACTCTGAGATGGAACACAGTAATGCTGAAGCGTGTATGCCGAATACCCTTCAACACTGAGTTTCAACAATCTCAACTGTTCTTTGACATATTGAAAGAAAATACACAATGTTAGTCTTAAGATTAACACTGTATCCTAATTTTATTAAGAGTAGAAAGAAAGTAATTAAGAGCGTATGGCGAATGCCTTGGCTCTCAGAGGCGATGAAGGACGTGGTAAGCTGCGATAAGCTTCGGGGAGGTGCAAACTACCTTCGATCCGGAGATTTCCGAATGGGGCAACCCCTTATATTGAAGATATAAGACCCGCAAGGGGGCTAACCCGGAGAACTGAAACATCTAAGTACCCGGAGGAAGAGAAAACAATAGTGATTCCCCAAGTAGTGGCGAGCGAACGGGGAAAAGCCCAAACCAGGATTGTTACGGCAAACCTGGGGTTGTAGGACAGCAACGTGGACTTTAGTTTTGTAGTGGAAGAATTCTGGAAAGTTTTACCATAGGGGGTGATAGTCCCGTACACGAAATGAAACTAATACCTAGCTGTATCCTGAGTATCGCGGGACCGGAGAAATCCTGCGAGAACCAGCCGGCACCATCCGGTAAGGCTAAATACTACTGAGAGACCGATAGTGAACCAGTACTGTGAAGGAAAGGTGAAAAGTACTTCGAATAGAAGAGTGAAATAGAACCTGAAACCATGCGCTTACAACCGGTCGGAGCCCCTTTGGGGGTGACGGCGTGCCTTTTGCATAATGAGCCTACGAGTTACTCCTCACTAGCAAGGTTAATCGCGTTAACGCGAGGAGCCGAAGCGAAAGCAAGTCTGAATAGGGCGTTCAGTTAGTGGGGGTAGACGCGAAACTTTGTGATCTACCCATGGCCAGGTTGAAGGTCCCGTAACAGGGACTGGAGGACCGAACTAGTATGCGTTGAAAAGCGTTTGGATGAGCTGTGGGTAGGGGTGAAAGGCTAATCAAACTGAGAGATAGCTCGTACTCCCCGAAATGCCTTTAGGGGCAGCCTCGGAGTGAGTGTCATAGAGGTAGAGCTACTGATAGGACTAGGGGGCTTCACCGCCTACCAAATCCTGACAAACTCCGAATACTATGACATATATCCGGGAGTGAGGCATAGGGTGCTAATGTCCTGTGCCGAGAGGGAAATAACCCAGACCATCAGCTAAGGTCCCCAAATTCATGCTAAGTTGATCTAACGAAGTCCGATTGCTTTGACAGCTAGGATGTTGGCTTGGAAGCAGCCATTCATTTAAAGAGTGCGTAACAGCTCACTAGTCGAGCGATTGGGCGTGGATGATAATCGGGCATTAAGCATGATACCGAAGCTATGGACCTAATGTAAATTGGGTCGTAGGGGAGCATTCCAGCGGCAGCGAAGGTGTATCGTAAGATATGCTGGAGCTTCTGGAAAAGCAAATGTAGGCATAAGTAACGATAATGCGGGTGAAAAACCCGCACACCGAAAGACCAAGGTTTCCTGATCAATGTTAATCAGATCAGGGTTAGTCGGGCCCTAAGGTTAATCCGAAAGGAGATACCGATGGATAATAGGTTAATAATCCTATACTGGCTATTACTGCGATGGGGTGACGAAGGAGTGAAAGGTCTGCGTACTGACGGAATAGTACGTTGAAGGGTGTAGGTATACGTTTGGCAGGCAAATCCACCAAATGTGCTGAAACCTGATAGTACCGTGAGTCTTCGGACAATCGGATAATGACTGTAATCAGACTTCCAAGAAAAACCTCTAAGCTTCAGGTAGTAGCTATCCGTACCGGAAACCGACACAGGTGGTCGAGGAGAGAATCCAAAGGTGCTCGAGTGATCCACAGCTAAGGAACTAGGCAAATTAGTCCTGTAACTTCGGGATAAAGGACGCCACGAGCAATCGTGGCCGCAGAGAAATGGCCCAGGCGACTGTTTATCAAAAACACATGGCTATGCTAAATTTAAAGATGACGTATATGGCCTGACACCTGCCCGGTGCTGGAAGGTTAAGAGGAGAGGTTAGCAGCAATGCGAAGCTTTGAATTGAAGCCCCAGTAAACGGCGGCCGTAACTATAACGGTCCTAAGGTAGCGAAATTCCTTGTCGGGTAAGTTCCGACCTGCACGAATGGTGTAACGATCTGGGCGCTGTCTCAGCTGTGAGCTCGGTGAAATTGTAGTCCCGGTGAAGATGCCGGGTACCCGTAACGGGACGGAAAGACCCCGTGAACCTTCACTATAACTTTGCATTGACTTTGGTTAAACAATGTGTAGGATAGCTGGGAGACTGTGACGCGGCTTCGCTAGGAGTCGTCGAGTCAACGTTGAAATACCAGCCTTTGTTTATCTGGAGCCTAATCCCTAACGGGAGACAGTGCATGGTGGGTAGTTTGACTGGGGTGGTCGCCTCCAAAAGCGTAACGGAGGCTTTCAAAGGTGCCCTCAGCATGCTTGGTAACCATGCGTAGAGTGCAATAGCATAAGGGCGCTTGACTGTGAGACCGACAAGTCGAGCAGGCAGGAAACTGGGATATAGTGATCCGGTGGTTCCGAATGGAAGGGCCATCGCTCAAAGGATAAAAGGTACTCCGGGGATAACAGGCTGATCACCGCCAAGAGCTCATATCGACGCGGTGGTTTGGCACCTCGATGTCGGCTCGTCACATCCTGGGGCTGAAGAAGGTCCCAAGGGTTCGGCTGTTCGCCGATTAAAGTGGCACGTGAGCTGGGTTCAGAACGTCGCGAGACAGTTCGGTCCCTATCTGTTATGGGCGTTGGAAGCTTGAGGTCACCTGACTCTAGTACGAGAGGACCGAGTTGGACAGACCGCTAGTGCATCTGTTGTAGTGCCAACTGCATCGCAGAGTAGCTATGTCCGGATGAGATAAGCGCTGAAAGCATCTAAGTGCGAAACTCAGACCAAGATTAGGCTTCCTTTAAGGGTCGTTGTAGATTACGACGTTGATAGGCTACAGGTCTAAAGGCAGTAATGTCACAGCCGAGTAGTACTAATTACCCGTTAGCTTTCTTCTACGTGTTATACTTAAGTCAAACTGTGTATTTTCTTTCTAATATATGTCATAAAATATTCAAGATATTACGGTGACTATTGCAGTGGTGATCACTTCTTCCCTTTCCGAACAGAATCGTTAAGCCCACTTGCGCAGATGGTACTGCTACATCAAGTGGGAGAGTATGTCGTTGCCGATCTTTTCTAAATCCTGGTCCTTAAGGCCGGGATTTTTTTTTGCCCCCTCTTTGATCACCTTGTGATGTTTCGTATTTTTGTAAAAAGTCCATCCATGAAAAGAATAACATTCTGTAATCCGTTTTTAAGCCTGGCAATTCTGCTGACTGTAATGGTACCAACCATCATTTATGCCCAGGGCGAGGCAAATCAGATCATTTCAAAGGGGCTGTCAACTGCTCAGGCTCCTCAAATCACAATCTTTACTGCTAAGAAAATCATTACCATGGAACGTGATAACCCTGAAGCAACAGCCGTTGCAGTAATGGGTAAACATATTGTCGCAGCAGGCTCCCTGAAACAGGTCAAAACTGCCTTAGGCGATTCGAAATATACTGTGGATGAAACATTTGCCGGTAAAATCATGATGCCAGGCTTAATTGATCAGCATCTTCATCCCCTGCTGGGAGCTCTCACACTTTCCACTGAAGTCATCGCAAATGAAGACTGGGTATTGCCCACAAGAACCTTCAAGGCCGCCTCAAGCCCCAAAGAATACCTGTCGAGGCTCAAAGCCGCTGATTCTGCGATGAAGGCTAAAAACGAATGGCTCTTTTCATGGGGATACCATAATCTGTGGCATGGGAAACTGAACCGCCATATCCTCGATTCTATCAGTTCCACTCGGCCTATTATGGTCTGGCAGCGCTCCTGCCATGAGTTTTATTTAAACTCAGCCGCAATCAATGCGCTCGGAATCACCGAACAGATGATGCAGGGAAAAGGAGATGCCAGCACAATGGTAAACCTGGCCGAGGGTCACTGGTGGGAAACTGGCACTGACCTGATTATCGGCCCACTGGCCAAAGTGTTTATCACTCCTGAGCGTTTCGTTTTCGGACTGAACCAGATGATAGAATACCTGCATTCCAAGGGAGTGACTGCCATCAACGAGCCCGGAGCGCTGATCACTCCCGAGATTCTGAAACTTTATCAGAAAGTTCTGGGAGCCGATAATGTTCCGTTTTACAGCTACTTTATCGTTGACGGCAGGGGGTATGTCGACAAAGGTGTTTCTCCCGCTGACGCAATTGCCGACGGAGAAAAAATCGTCAGCGCTAACAGCACCGGAAAAGTTTCTTTTTTACCAAAGCAGATCAAACTTTTTGTCGACGGAGCCATCATCTCACAACTCATGAGAATGAAGGATCCCTACCTGGATGCCGAAGGTAAACCCGATCCCTCCCATCACGGCGAATGGATGATCACCCCCGAAAACCTTGAGATCCGAACCAAAGCATACTGGGATGCAGGCTACCAGATCCACATCCATGTGAATGGCGACGAAGGGCTCGAAGTCCTGCTCGGGATCCTTGAAAAACGAATGGCTGAAAACCCCAGGGCAAACCACCGCAGCGTGATCGTTCACTTTGCCAATTCCACCGATGACCAGGTTGCAAGGATTGCACGGCTTGGAGCCATCGTGAGCGCCAACGCATACTATACTGTGGGATTCGCCGATAAATACAGCAAATTCGGACTCGGACCCGCCAGGGCTAATTCGATGGTACGATCGGCTTCAGTCATTAAACACCATATCCCTCTTTCATTCCATTCAGACCTTCCGATGGCTCCTTCAGACCCCCTGTTCTTTGCCTGGTGTGCTGTCAACCGTATAACTCCATCAGGCAAAGTAGCCGATCCCGATCAGCGCATTGGCGTTGATGATGCCTTAAGAGCCATTACTATCGAATCTGCTTATTCCTGGCAAAAAGAAAATGAACTGGGAAGTATCGCTCCCGGGAAAATTGCCAACTTTACCATTCTCGAACAGGACCCCTATGAAGTGGAACATCTAAAACTAAAGGATATCCGGATCTGGGGAACTGTTTTTGAAGGACGGCTTTTCCCCATAACCAGGCATAACACCCTTGGAATGAACCAACCGGGCAGCAATTTATTACCTGGTTCGTCAAACATGCCCCTACCCTCCTGTTTCGCCGAAGGGGAACATACACACGATGCCGATCATGGCTATTGCGGTGCATGCAGCTTTAATCTTATGCTCAGAAACAGCGGAGTGCTGAACAACCTCAGCTTCACCCAGATAAAATAGTGAGGCAACCGGATCGGCTTCAGATTACTGACCCCCGGTGATTCCCATACATTTCTTACCTTAGCAGTCCGAAATCAGGATCACCCGATGCCATTCAGACTCCGTTCGATCTTACTGCTGTTCATACTGCTGATTACTTGCTTCACTGCTGCATTTGCTTCAGGCACCGACACCACGGCCACTCCGAAGAAAATGAAAAAACCGAAAGTCGGGAGGGATTCCACAGTGGTATCCTTCTTTTACAACGACTTTGAAAAGATAAGCCAGCTCAACACTCATGCCTATGATACTGCTATTGCCGGCTTCCAGAATTACGACCCCCTGTATAAAAAAGACAGGTTTTCGGCCAACCTGGGAAACACAGGCTCCATTTACCGTAACCTCACCCCCTACCCTCTTATCAAAGCCAGCGGCTGGGACTTTGGCATTCATACCTTCGACTTATACATGTTCCTGAACGACAGCATAAAATATTATAAAATTTTTAAAACCTTTACTGAAGTCTCATACTTCCAGGGCCCGAAAAAAGAAAATACGTTTCATGCCATTTTCAGCAGAAACCTTTATAAAAGTCTGAACCTGGGTTTTGATCTGCGTGTTATGAATGCCCCGGGCGCCTACGTAAGGCAACGAACGAACGATGTCAATTTCGTTTTTACCTTACAATATTTCACAAAAGATAAACGCTACGGCTTCATCGCGAACTTCATCTTTAACCGCCTTCGGAATTTCGAAAACGGGGGAATCACATCCGACAGCCTCTTTGAACAGAATATTGAAAAGAACCGTCAGACTATCCCAGTAAGACTACAGAGCGCCGAGAACAGGATGAAAGAATCAGGTTTCTACACCAAACATTATTTCAACTTGTCGCGACATGCCCGGGATGAAAAAGATACCGCCTTCCTGAACAGCTACCATCCCGAACTCGGTCGTTTGTCGTATGCGTTTAGCTTCAACAGGCAGGTCCAGAATTACCTGGATCCAGCCCCGGATACAGGTTTTTATGAAGATGTTTACATTGATCTTTTCAGCACAAGAGATTCAATAACCATCGACAGAATCTCGAACGAAATAACCTGGTCAAACCCCACATTCAATAAAGACAAAAAACTCAGACTACTCCAGCTGGAAGCCGGGATACGGCAGCAGTATATACACCTTTCATACAAGGATAGCAGCCTCCTTTTCCTGCACCGGTATTTCATTCAGTATATTCCCAGATTTGCCTTGTATTTTCAGCCTTTTTCATCCATGCTTCTTGAAGCCCATGGTGACTATGTGCTGGGGGACTACAATGAGGGGGACTTAAGCCTGAAAATCAATCTCAGCACGATCCTGGGAAAACAGAATAAAAACGCAGGGACTATCGCCCTTTCAGGTATTTACAGCTATCAGCAACCCGGATGGTACTATAACCATTTTGTCAGCAATAATTTCATCTGGAACAACAACTTCAACAAACAGGGTCTGATCTCGGGAGGTTTCGACTACACTTTCAAATTTTTAAACACCGGATTTACGTTAAACCGTATTACAAATTTTGTCTACCTTGATTCGGCCGCACATCCGAAACAGTTTAAAAATGAATTTGCATATATATATGTATACTTTAATACCGATGTGAATCTATGGAGGTTCAAGATAAAGACCCAGCTTTCGTACCAGACCATACAGGGGACTACCGTACTGAAACTGCCTGTCTTCATGGGAAATATGAGTATATATTATTCTCAACCTCTGTTTAAAGGCGCCGCCCTTCTGCAACCCGGTTTTAACCTCTACTACAATACTCAATATTATTCCGATGCATACATGCCGGCGCTCAGGTCATACTATCTCCAGGATCAGAAGCAGATCGGGAACTATTTGTACATGGACGTGTTTATCAATATAAAAATACAGAGGGCCCGATTCTTCGTTACATATACCAACTTTGGCTCCTTTTTCGAAGGCAGGTCTTATTGGGCATCACCCCATTATCCGAACCAGGATGCTTCGTTTAAGTTTGGAGTAAGCTGGAGGTTTCATGACTGATGGACTGATGGACTGATTGATTTTTTACATTCAGTCATTCTAAAGACCCACGCATGCCGGCATGGCGGGTTGACCTGATCAGCATGTGAAATAAAAATTCTGAAACCTTCTCCTTCCTGTTTCCACTTTAAATTCCCTGTTTTTCCAAGAAGTGAGACCGATGATTTCTTTGAGGGCTGAAACCCGCCGATAAAAAGGCTTTCGGGCATGGTTTTCTCATCCGCTGCAGCAAGATAAATGCAATAGATTGATCCATCCGGACCTGAAGTAAAGCAGATGTTTTTATATTTTGGCGGATGGGCGGGCCGCGAATTATAAATCGATTCCCCGTTGATCTTCATCCAGTCGCCGATCTCCCGCAGCCGGGCGTAAGCCGTGTCGGCCAGGGTTCCTTCGGGCGATGGCCCGATGTTCAGAAGATAGTTTCCTCCTTTACAAACCACATCCGCCAGCATATGAATAATTTTATTTGCAGGCTTATAAATGTCACCCGGAACATAAGACCATGAACCAGCCATGGTCATGCAGGTTTCCCACAGATAATCAGGCGGGGTATCGGGTATCTCCTGCTCGGGGGTGCGGTAATTCTCATATCTCCCCCCAACAGCGCGGTCAACCACGATGATGCCAGGCTGGTTCTTCCTCGCCATTTCAGCGATCTTTGGCATATTGATATCCTGTCCGTTTTGAACACTTACCCATCCGCCATCAAGCCATAAAATATCCATCTTCCCATATTGGGTGGTAAGCTCATTGATCTGGTTATAGGTAAAATCACAGAATCTCGTCCAGCGTTCAGGATATTTTTTTATACTGTAATTCACATTCCTGTTTGGGGTGGCCCATTCTTCGGCCCAGTAATCGTTTGAATGCCAGTCGGGTTTTGAAAAATATGCACCGGTCCAGAAACCCTGCTTCCTGAATGCATCAAATATCTCCTTTGCCACATTGTTCCTGGGGTTGGCGCTAAACGGACAATCCTTCGCGGTGATCTTGTAATCAGTTTGTTTTGTATCGAACATGCAGAAACCGTCGTGATGCTTGGTTGTGAAAACGACATATTTCATCCCTGCATATTTAGCCGCAACAGCCCATTTATCCGGGTCGAACTTCACAGGGTTGAACGTATTCTTCAGTTGAACATAGGCTTTGCAGTAATCAACATAACTCTTCATACCGCGGGTACACCAGGGCTCATCCTCGCTGCAGAGCGACCAGGATTCGACGATCCCCCACTGGGAATAAGTCCCCCAATGCATCAGCAACCCAAATTTCAGATTCTTCCACTGCTCCAGCCTGGCAAGCACCAGGGGGTCAGTTTCTTTGTCCTGCTTCGGTGCTTCCTGCGCCAATCCCAGACTAAGGTGCAAAATCATCAGCAAAGAAAACACGATTGCTCTATTCATTATTTTCATATGATGGCGGATTAGAGATTCCCAAAAATACATATTATGACGATAAATAATCAGGCCCGGGTTAACTTATTTATAATTATTCTTGACAAGGACTTCTTTTTATTGTATCTTTGCGTTTAATTAGTCTAAATTAATTTTCATCTTTTATTTATAAAACATCTCGTTATGAAAGCCAAAACATATACAATCACAGCCTTTTTCATTATAGCCGCTCTGTTAATTCATCAGAAAGCTCACTCAACCATTCATCAGGTTCTGGTAGGCAATTTTTTTTTCAACCCCTCCAGCCTGAATGTAACGGTTGGGGATACAGTAAAATGGGTCTGGGTAGCCGGATCACATACCACGACTTCTTCGAGCATCCCCGTGGGCGCTGCCATCTGGGATCGGCTTATAAATTCAGGAAGCCCCTCATTTTCATATAAAGTGACGGTAGCTGGTACCTTCAATTATGTTTGCACTCTGCATGCAGCGATGGGGATGGTTGGTGATTTTACCGCATCCAATCCGGTTGCTACACTTGCTGTTACTCCGGCTAATCAGGATGTTAGCGCGGCTTCCGGAAGTACTACTTTTTCAGTAAGTTCGAACACCATCTGGAATGCAAGCTGTAGCACTGCCTGGTGTTCATGTACTCCTTCCGGAAACGGGAATGGGATCATCTCATTAAGCTACGCCGAGAACACTTCAACCCAGGAAAGAGTGGCCACAATTTCGGTAACCGCTTCAGGTGCGCCAACGCAGACTGTTACGCTTACCCAGGCAGGTTCAACCCTTGGCCTGAACGATCAGGTAGCAGAAAACCTTGTAATTTATCCGAATCCTGTGAGATCTGAAATAAACATCAGTTCAGAATCCCTAAAGACATCCGCAGAAGAAGTCACAGTTTATGATATATGCGGAAAAAAAGTCCTGGGACCGATAAACATTTCAGGAAGTCCGGTTTCGATTGATGCCAGCTCACTTCGTGAAGGTGTTTATTTCATCAGGTTACTAAAGGACAATACCGGGATGATCCGGAAGATCGTGAAGACCCAGTGACCAGCTTCGGAGATGAAGGTAATGAAAGGTTCATAAAACCCTGAAGGCCCAATGATCAGGTTTCGCTTTCAAGGTATTTGATCCAGGGTGCGGAACGTTCTTTTTCATTCTGGTAGCAGGCCATCTTACCAGAATACATCACCGCGATGCAATAATTCGAATGATTACAGCCGGAGACCGAAAGTTCTCCGGTTTTTATTTTGTTTATAAAGGCCGGGTCGTGGATCAGTGCGCGGGCGATTTGAACGAATTCAAACCCCTCGCCCAGGACCTTCTCAATCCCGGCTTTTGAAACCATGCCTCCGACGTATACCAGTGGCAGCTTCACGGCATCTTTTATTTTCCTTGCATCTTCAAGAAAATAGGCCTCTGAAAAAGGCTCCGGTTTCATCAGCATATCGCCAAACCAGCGTACTGCGGGTCTCATCCATTTCTCATGCATATAGCAGGCCATCACTTTTAACGGCATCCTGCCCCGCATCACGTACATGGGGGCTTTGCTTACAAATCCTCCACTCAGAACGAGTGCATGAACACCCGATTTCTCAAGGACTTTTGCCACTTCAACAGATTCTTCAAGCTCCATGCCTCCCCTGAAACCATCGCGCAGGTTCATCTTAACCACAACCGCTATATCATTACCCGCGGCTTCCATCACTTCCGAAATGACTTCACGCATAAAGCGGCTTCGGTTTGAAAAATTTCCCCCGTAGTCATCCTTCCGCTTGTTGGTATATTCAGAAAGGAACTGGCTGATCAGATAGCCGTGACCGGCATGCACTTCCACAGCGTCGAAACCGCTTTCGCGAGCCAGATGTACCGCCCGCCCGAAATCAGCCACAACCTCTCTGATATCAGACTCTTTCATAGTCCTGGGCCAGGTAGGGCCGTAGAGGTTAAACCTGCCAGAGGGGGAAAGACATCCGCCGCTCACCGAAATCTTTGCCATTTGTCCGCAGTGTCCGATCTGAATGCCTGCTGCTGCTCCTTCTTTGTGAACTGCATCGGTAAGTTCCTTAAGCCCTGGAACAGCTTCCTTTCTCAGCCATAGCTGGTGGTCGAACGATAGCCCGCTTTGCGAAACCGCCGCATAGGCCACCGTGGTCATTCCGATGCCTCCTTCGGCAACGGACCTGTGATAATTCAGAAGATCATCAGAGACCAGGTGCCCGGGACACATACCCTCAAAAGCGGCCGAACGTATTGAGCGGTTTCTCAGGGTAAGAGGGCCGAGTCTGGAAGGAGAAAATAATAGTTCACTCATAAGTCGTGTATCGTTGGTTTTTCAGAACTTTGGAAAATAATCAATCCTCGCTCACGAAGATAGGAAAAACAAAAACACATCATGAAAAACATCCGTTTTACTGCCCTGATCATAATCCTGATTACCTCCGCCAGCCTAAAAGCCCAGGAAAGCAGGAAAAATCCTTACAATCTGAACATTATTTCCAGCGAACAGGCCTATTCGGCGCTGATTCACGGAGACAGTCTTAAACGCTTACTCGACCTGAAGACAGCAGTACCGGGTATCGTGATGGATATAAGGTATGCCACCACAAATAATTTTACACATAAACAGGTGTATACCTCGGCCAGGGCCTTTGCACGCCTGAAAGTGGCCCGGGCGCTTGCAGATGTTCAGAGAGAACTATCGAAACAGGGGCTTGGCCTGAAAGTCTTTGATGCCTACCGACCCTATGCTGCAACGCTGATGTTCTGGGATATCATACACGACACCGCATATGTGGCATCACCCGTTACAGGTTCAAGACATAACCGCGGATGCGCGGTGGATGTGAGCCTGGTCGATATTAAAACGGGAAAAGAACTTCAAATGCCTACGCCCTTTGATGATTTCACGCCCAAGGCCGGTTCAGCCTATGAGCAGATCCCCGAAAAGGCGAAACAAAACAGGCAGATCCTGCTTTCGATCATGACAAAGCACGGTTTTACGGTCTATGCCAGCGAATGGTGGCATTATGATTTCAACGGATGGAAAAATTACGAACTGCTTGACCTTTCGTTCGAGGAACTTGCCGTGATAAAATAGCCTGGCAAATCTATTTGGCATCAGACCATGCCCCTTTGTTTTTTTATCTCTTCGTATGCGGCACTTATTTTCTGGAATTTCTCGGTGGCCGAGCGTTTGATGTCGTCGCCAAGTTGAGCCACCATATCGGGATGGTGTTTCTTGGCCATTTCACGGTAGGCTTTCTTCAGCTCATCGTCACTCGCGTCAGGTGTAATTTCAAGTACCGTGTAGGCCCAGTTTGGACTCTTGACGAACATGGCTTTTACCGATTCAAAATCCTGATTACTTATGCCCATGTACCCGGCAATGGTTCCAATCATCGAAACCTCATCGGGGTGAAATTCACCGTCGGCCGCTGCAATGCCGAAAAGAAAATGAAGCAAAGTAAGTTTCGTGGAGTAATCCATGTATTGACCTACCTGTGCACTTACGTCCTGCACGCGGATGTCCTGCTTGAGGATTTCTCTGAGCATCGACACCAGTCTTGAGCCTTCTTCTTCGCCGAACTGGCGGATGAAGAAACCCCGTACATAATCGAGTTCCGATTTAACCACCTTGGCATCGGCTTTCATAACCGCAGCTGATAACACCAGCAGGCTCATTGCAAAATCACCCCGGGGTGTACCCTGGTAGGAATTCGACCCTTTGTTCATTCCTTCGAACATGGAGCCCAGGGCAAAACCGAGTATCCCTCCTATCGGCCCGCCAAAAACCCAGCCGAGCCCTCCGCCAACCCATTTGCTGTATCCACCCGAAGAAGCGGATGCGAAAGGCCCCGGGTTTGGCGGAGGCGTGTTCGCTCTTGTACCATCTCCGGGGTTTGACTTGTTGCCAGATGAAGTGCCTGGTTTTTTGCGCATCGTCAGTACGGCATAAATGACGATGACCAGTAATACGATTGCTATCAGTTTTCCCATAGTACGTTTTTTTCAGATGGCAGATGGCAGATATCAGATGTCAGATATTTTCAGAAACAGGAAGGCCGTATTCTTCGGTCATTTTTATTCCCAGGGTCTCAAGTTCATTCAAAACAGGCTCATATATGCCCCTGATGACAGGGATATGCACACCTTTTTCTTTTATTTCCCCTTTCATTATCATTTCCACGGCGATTGCGGCAGGAAGGGCAACAGTTCTTGCTATGGAAGTATCGGTTGATGGTGAACCGAAATCGAGCATACGTGAGCGGATCACTTCCCTGTGACCGTCGGAATAGCCGGCGAGGAAAGTATGCTGCAGTACTACCATATCCCTCTCATGATCACCCAGTCCCATCTTCGATATCATAAGATCCGACACCACATCAAAGGTGCTTTCGGTGGTTCGGTTCATCGGCTTATCATCAAACAAACCCAGCCATTCCAAGGCATCAAGGGCATGAGAATTAACCGGAATTCCGAGGGTGAAGGCAATCTCCTGCTTTAGCCGATCTGTTTCATTCTTAAATTGTAAATCGTCATTCGCGAATCGTGAATCCTCATTCGTAATTTCTAATTCGTTATTCGAGTATTCGATTATTCTTTTATTCATTTTCAGTAACTGCCTCCTTACCATTTCAGCATAGCTCATGCCTGTCATATCCTGTTTCTCGTATGATATCAGGCCAAGCTGTTTGATGACATGCAGGGCCTCGCACCATCCCTTGTAACGAAAGGTGCCGCGGTATACTGTCTGTGCTTCGGGAATTCCGTAAATATCCCTGTAAGCAAGAGAGTCGCGGTTGGCGTAAACCTCAAGCAGTCCTACGTCAGGATAATTCACCGTGAACGGATCTTTGAAAAGTTCAGCCGTAGGTACATTCACTGTTTTACCATGCCGAAGATAGAGTGCATCATTGTTCCCGGCCATCACAACTCCTTTCGGGCTCCACGAAAACTTGTACTTAAAAGGATTATCGGCCGATTCAGGAGCAGGCAGTGCTCCGCAAATGCTGTAAAACTCTAGCACAGCCCCTTCTTTGGAATGGATATGGTCAATAATGCGCATGGCCGACATATGATCTATACCGGGATCGAGCCCGATCTCGTTCAGGATAATAATCCCTGCTTCCCTGGCTTTCCCGTCCAGTTCCCTCATTTCGGGCTTAATATAAGAAGTAGTGACCATATTCTTTTTATGGGCGATGCAATGACGGGCCACCATCACATGAAAAGTATACGGAAGAAGGCTTACAGTAAGATCATGTCCTGCTATCAGTGAATCCAGTGCGGGTTCATCTGTCGCTTCCCACATCACTGATTTGCCAGCCGCGTTACCAGCTATCATCAAGGCAGCACGATCGGGTGTGTTGGAGGCTACTGTTACGGAATAGCCCTTAGAAAGGAGATGGTTTACGATCGGCCTGGCTACCAGCCCTGCGCCGAGGATGAGTATTTTTTGAGTCATGGGAGCTATTTAAATGGTGAAATGGTGAAATGGTGAAATGGTGAAATGGTGAAATGGTGAAATGGTGAAATGGTGAAATGGTGAAATGGTGAAATGGTGAAATGGTGAAATGGTGAAATGGTGAAATGGTGAAATGGTGAAATTATCAGATATCAGATAAAAATTCCTCGAGGTACTTGTACTCCGGTGTTAGTTCTCCTTTATGCAGGATCAGACCTTTCTTAATGGCGCGGGGGAGGTCAAGGTCCTCGAATGGTTCGTTAAAGTCGGCATCGGCGATGGGTTTGACAAAATTCACAAGCACATCGGCAAAACCGTCGGACGAATCCCTGGGAAGTTCGGCGGGCAATATATCAACAGCCATCACAACCACGCCTTCACCTTTATGCCCGGATGTGGCTGTACGGAGTAGTGGGTTGTAAATAAACACCGGATCTGAGATAACTGTAGGGTAAAGGGTACATTCAACAGAGCCTTCAACGTCACAGCTGATATCCCCGATTACAGTCAGTTTACAACGCCCTTTCTTAAACTGTTTTTCAAGATAATCCCTAGTAACGAGCCTTGGAAAGCGTTTATCCCAGTACACGCAGTTGATAAGAACGGTAAGATAAGGAAGATACTGCTCAAACTTACTTCTGAAATCCTGAGGATTGAGAAGGTATTCGTGCAGATCGAAGGGATTGCCGTGTATATTCTCATACAGGTCTTCTTCCTTGAAAACCACTTTGTACGCGATATTATTCGGTACATGTTTGCGTTTGTGAAGGGAGAGAAGTTTCTCGGCAGAAATCTCTTTCACGGGAAGAAGGCCACATATCTCCTGGGCTCCCTGTGAAACGTTGCCGTAGCCTGTAAACCCGATCACAAAAGGTCGAAATACAGGATCTATCCCGTTTTCGGCAATCAGTTCCCCCACGTTGGAGATAACATCCTTGGCTTCCTTCAGGGAATTATAGTGGTGTGCCTGTTTTATCTTCAGAAGTTCGGTTTGAAATCCCATATCCTTAAGCCTCAGCCCTAGCGACCAGAAAGTATTGATCATCCCGGCCATGCCAGCGTAGCGACCGAAGAAAATGAGCCGTTTTCCCTGTTCATCCACGATCTTTTCATATTCGATAAGGTTGCATTTCAGTTCCATCATCCGCTGAAGCATGGGCATATTGTACTTCTGCCCCTTTATCACATGAGAGAAAAATACATATGTTTTTTCAGGCTGGAAATATTGTTCGGGAATCTCCTTCACACCAAAGATCACTGAGCAGTCGTCGAGATTATTGCTGATCGTGGCGCCTGCTTCCGTATATTCCCGATCGGAAAATATTCGTTTGGTGGATGTTTCCACCACGATGTCAAGCTTTTTATGCTTAACAAGACGTTCAACATGTTTGGGTGTAAGCGGGGCCCGGCGCTCCTCTTCGTATTTATCTTCATGCCGGATGCCAATATAGTTGCCCATAAGTTTATTGGTTAGTTCATTCACAACAAAAGTACGAAATGTGCGGGAGATGGCAATGAGGGAAGGACTGAATGACTGAAGGACTGATGGATTGAAGGATTGAAGGAATGAAGGACTGTGGATTTAAATGAATATATTTGTGAAAATATCTGATATCTGCTATCCGCCATCTGACCTTCTATGTTGAAAACTCTTAAACGGATCTTAAAATGGGTAATTTACATTTTCGTTGCTTTTCTGGCAACTTCCACTTTCTGTGCCCTGATTTATAAATTCGTAAATCCTCCTTTTACACCCCTGATGGTTATAAGACTTGCCGAACAAAATTTCTCGGGTCAGGCTCTGAAGATAAAAAAGGACTGGGTGAGTATCGACAGTATTTCCCCCGCCTTACAGATTGCCGTAATAGCTTCCGAGGACAGCCGTTTTTTGGAGCATCATGGATTTGATTTGGATGCCATCGACCAGGCGAGGGAGTTTAATTCGACTCACAAAGGCAAAAAGATCCACGGGGCGAGTACGATTTCACAGCAGACAGCAAAAAACGTTTTCCTCTGGCCACAGCGTTCCTGGCTAAGAAAAGGGCTGGAGATCTATTTTACTGTCCTTATTGAGTTGGTATGGAGTAAGAAACGGATCTTGGAGGTATACCTTAACGTGATCGAGACAGGTAAGGGAATTTATGGGGCTGAAGCAGCTTCGCGGACCTATTTCAGTAAACATGCTGCTTCACTATCCCAATCAGAATCGGCGCTGCTTGCAGCCATCCTGCCCAATCCTCAGAAATGGGATCCCAGGTTTCCAACGGGCTATGTTCAGTCTAGGCAGGGCTGGATACTGTGGAACATGGGAAATTTCGGGAAACTGAAATATTAATGGCTTGAAACGGCTGAACCCGGGGGGTCCCCGTAAAACTCATCCGCCGACAGTAAAAAACAAGGAATTTTCCCTGAGAATTAATTCTTTAAGTTGAAAATTCTTGTAATTTTGCCGGTTCGAATATCAAGAAATAATCCTTATTATAAACTATAAAACTATGGCTAAATCAGTAAAAGAAAAGAAGTATGTGTATTACTTTGGCGGCAAGAAAGCCGAAGGCGAAGCCGACATGAAGAACCTGCTCGGCGGCAAGGGAGCTAACCTTGCCGAAATGGTAAATATCGGACTGCCTGTTCCTGCGGGTTTTACGATCACCACGGAAGTATGCACGGCCTACTACGACAACAAAAAGAACTATCCAAAGGAGTTGACGAAACAAGTACTCGACTCGCTTAAAAAGACTGAAAAAGAGATGGGCGCCATATTTGGCGACAAGACCAATCCTCTGCTCGTATCGGTACGTTCCGGAGCCCGGGCTTCCATGCCCGGCATGATGGAAACCGTTTTGAATGTCGGTCTTAACGACATCACCCGTGAAGCCCTTATTAAAAGGACTAAGAACCCCAGGTTTGTTTATGATTCCCAGCGCCGCCTCATCCAGATGTATTCTGATGTGGTTATGGAAAAAGCAGCAGGCGTTGAACCCAAAGAAGGCATGGGCGTGAGGGTACAGCTCGAGCGCGAACTTCACAAGATGAAGGAAGCAAAAAAAGCCAAGAACGACACTGATCTCTCGGCTGAAGACTTGAAGAAACTCATCGAAATTTATAAAAAGAAAGTAAAGGAAGTGTTAGGCAAACCTTTCCCCGAGGATGCCATGGAGCAGCTGTGGGGAGCCGTGGGAGCCGTGTTCCAGAGCTGGAACGGAAAACGCGCTATCTCTTACCGCCGTTTTGAAGGGATTCCCGATGCATGGGGAACTGCCGTAACGGTGCAGTCAATGGTATTTGGCAACATGGGCGATACTTCTGCAACCGGAGTGGCATTCACGCGTAACCCGGCCACGGGAGAGAAATATTTCTATGGTGAATGGCTGTCGAACGCACAGGGAGAGGACGTGGTTGCCGGTATCCGTACACCAAACCCCATCAATGAAGTCGGGAAAAATGAACACACTCAGCATTTGTCGTCATTGGAGACTTCTATGAAAGTCGTTTACAAAGAGCTTGACGGCATTCAGAAGAGTCTTGAGAAGCATTACCGCAATATGCTCGATATTGAGTTCACTATCCAGGACGGCAAACTGTATATGCTGCAGTGCCGTGTTGGTAAACGTAACGGTCCGGCTGCTGTGAAGATGGCTCTCGAGATGTATGCTGAAAAACTGATCACCAGGGAAGAAGCTGTGCTTCGTGTTGAGCCTAACCAGCTTGACGAGCTGCTTCATCCTGTACTTGACCCCGCTGCCGAAAAGAAGGTAAAACCTATTGCAAAAGGCTTGCCAGCAGGCCCTGGCGGCGCTTCCGGACAGATCGTTTTCACTTCCGAAGAAGCCGTGGCATGGGCAAAGAAAGGCAAGACCGTAATCCTGGTCCGCGAAGAAACCAACCCCGAAGATATCGAAGGAATGCGGGCTGCACAGGCTATCCTTACGGCCCGCGGGGGAATGACCTCTCACGCTGCCCTCGTGGCACGCGGCTGGGGCAAATGCTGTATCGTCGGCGCAGGCACTCTCAAGATTGAAGCTTCAAAGAAGACCATGAAGGTCGACAACATCACACTTAAAGAGGGCGATTACATCTCTCTGAACGGCTCCAAGGGGTATATCTATAATGGAGCTCTCAATATGATCAAGGCTGCCGAGGAGAATCCCGATTTCCAGAAATTCATGAAGCTCTGCGATGCAACCCGTACAATGAAAGTCCGCACCAATGCCGACACACCTGATGATGCTGCCAAGGCACGCGCTTTTGGAGCAGAAGGTATCGGACTGTTCCGCACCGAGCATATGTTCTATGGAAAGAATGCAGAGAAACCTCTGTTCATTCTGCGCAAAATGATCGCTTCCAAAACTGTGGAAGAACGGCGTAAGGCTTTGAACGAATTGTTTCCATTTGTAAAAGAGGACATCAAGCTGACCATGGCAGCCATGGACGGATATCCTGTTACCATCCGTACCCTTGATCCTCCTTTACATGAGTTCATCCCTCAGAATCCGGAAGGCCGCAAACAGATCGCCGACAGCCTTAAGATCTCGATGGAGGAATTCGACAGGCGTGCAGATGCGCTTCATGAAACCAACCCTATGATGGGACATCGCGGTGTTCGTCTTGGCATTACTTTCCCCGAGATTACTGAGATGCAGGTCAGGGCCATTTTCGAAGCTACTGCCGAGCTGATGAAGGAGAAGAAAAAACCCTTCCCCGAGATCATGATCCCGGTAACCTGTGTTGATACGGAGCTGAAAGACCAGTTTGCAATTATCGATACAGTGCATAAGGAAGTCTGCACCAAGTTCAAGATGAAGGCCATTCCTCACCTTGTAGGTACCATGATAGAGATACCCAGGGCTGCACTCACTGCCGACAAGATCGCGGGTATCGCACAGTTCTTCTCGTTCGGAACAAACGACCTTACCCAGATGAGCTTTGGCTTCAGCCGGGATGATATCGGCAGTTTCCTTCCTGAATATATTGACAAGAAGATTCTGCCTGTTGACCCCTTCAACATACTTGACCGCGAAGGTGTTGGCCAGCTGATCCAGATCGCCGTAGATAAAGGACGCAGTGTTCGCAAGGACCTGAAAATCGGTATCTGTGGAGAACATGGAGGTGAACCTTCCTCTGTTGAATTCTGCTACCAGCTTGGATTCAGCTATGTAAGCTGTTCCCCATTCAGGGTTCCTATCGCCCGGCTTGCTGCAGCCCATGCCCACATCAAAGACATGAAGGCAAAAGCTTCCGCCAAACCGGTTTCAAAAACAAAACCTGCAAAGAAAGCTATCGGTAAGAAATAACCTTTAGTCTACGATAAGCCCGAACAGGCCGCCCGAAAAACCGGGCGGCCTGTTTTATTATTTATGTTTTGCTCCATCGGCTTTGCAACAGGCAGGCAATTTGGCATATGCAGCCTTATCTCTTGCTACATTATCTGCATCGTACCCCAGCTTGGCAATAGCTTTTCGAAGATCATCAGGTGTAGTTTTAGAAGGATTGTATGTGATGGTCGCAATCTTCGTATCAACGTCCAGCACTACATTTTTGACACCTTTTTCAAAAGCCATTCCCTGCTCAATGCGGTCTTTACACATATCGCAAACCGCCGAGGTCTTAATTTTAATTGTTTCATTTTTCTTGTCCTGGCCAAAAGCCACGGCCGATAGCATCATTGCAAACAGCATCATGCTGCTTAGAATTTTGATTTTTGTTTTCATTTTTATTGGGTTTAGGTTTATTTTATCCGATATCTGATATCTGATATCAGTTATCTGTTAACTGTTATCTGTCATCAGTTATCTGTTATCTGTTATCTGTTATCACTTGATCGTAAGTCTTACTCCTGCATACACCGTTGCTCCTACTACCGGCCCCCAGGCCATGGATGCGTCGAAATGCGTATGGAAAGGTTTAAAATATTCAACAATCGGATCCAGCTGCCGTACATTCAGGAGATTCTCACCTCCTAAATATATTTCAAAGTTCCTGAATTTCTTTGTAATCTGGGCGATCACGTTAAACCACGCCGGCGAATACTCAGGAAGCTGAAGTATGAGAGGCATTTTCTGTGTGTCGGGAATACGCGAAGGGCCATTAAGCTGTCCGGTGAGATCGAACTTCCATTTGTCGAAACGGGTTGCATAAGAAAGAGTAAGCAGCGCCTTGTACTGGTTAACCAGAGCCTTTTGTCTAAGCAGGTTCCCTTCGGTGACTTTCACATCATTGTACCTGAAAGCAGCCAGAACAGTAAATTGTTTTGCCGGCTGAAAGCTGAACTGGGCCTGAGCCACGTTGGCATAGGATTTTCCGTTCAGATTGTAAAAAAACACAGCCGTTGGCAAGCTGTCCTGATCAACAACGATTTGTTTTACAAAACTGGTCCTGTATGCATCGATGCTCAGTTCCGCCTTACGGTTAAAGAGAGTGAAGTCCCAGGTCAGATTAACCCCGAAATTCCAGGCTTCTTCGTTACCTAATCCAGGTGCAAAATAGAGTACCCTCTGGCTGATCAGCATTGGGGAATTTTCGGCAAGAAGGTTTGGAGAGCGATAACCCTTTCCGACGGAAGCCCGGAGAGTAAGGCCTTTGGCCAGGGTTACCCTCACATGGAGCCGGGGGGTAAAAAGAAAACCCCATAGATTGTTGTAGTCTCCTCTTACACCCGCAATCATTGTAAATTTGTCTTTAAGGTTGAAAGTATATTCCATGAACCCGCCTGCTGCCCATTCCGAACGATCCATCACATAGGTATAAATGGAATCACCAACAAGGGTAAATTTATCGGCATAGGTCGGGATTACTGTATCGGGCAGATATTGGTAGCGGTAAGCGAGCCTGGTCTGGACAAAATTCTCTGAATAGGCATCAAAAAAATAACTTCCCCCTGCGGATATCTTGTGTTTTTCACCATTAAACTGACCGGTGTAGATGAGGTTGGCATTAAAATTCTGTTCATGTCCGTGGTACAGGTTGATTCCGTAAAATGCATCCTGCTCATGGTTTATGAATGAAAGTATAAGGCCAAGGCTTGACTGCGCCTGACCTTTGAAGAACACTCCGTTCTTCCAGAATGTTTCAAAGCGGTTGGTTTTAACACCGATCCCATACTTCTTCGTATCGTTGGTAATGCCGGTAGTATCTGTATTCCAGCTACTCTTCAAGAATTCCATCTGTCCGCCGTTCCTCTCCTCAAAGAGGTACTTCACGCCAAAGCGGGAGACCCATTTTCCCGGGTTGATATAATCCCAGCGGTTAAACACGTTGATGTTTGTTAGTTTCGGGAGATCCATAAACCCATCGTGATTCCTGTCGAATTTATGACTTAAATCGTCGGCATGGACCAGCAGCGAAGTGCTCAGTTTATCGGTGATTTTAACCGATCCGTTGGCATTGGCTTCGAACCTCAGGTTGCTGTTGCCATAGGCATTCACGAAGAACTTCTCGCCGTTCTCAGGTTTTTTATATTCAACGTTGATCTGGCCGGTAATGGATTCATATCCCTGAACAACCGATGATGTGCCCTTGGCTACCTGTATCGATTCCATCCAGGGACCGGGCACATAACTCAGTCCGTAAGCGGTTGCAAGTCCGCGAATAAGAGGTACGTTCTCGGTCATAATCTGGCTATAGATCCCGCTCAGACCCAGCAGCTGGATCTGCCTGGCACCGGAGACAGCATCGCTGTACGACACGTCGACTGAAGCATTCGTTTCAAAGCTCTCGGCCAGGTTGCAGCAGGCAGCCCGTTGCAGCTCACCCACAGTTATTACAGTGGTGGCCTGGGTTTTCATCTTTGAAACATAGGAATTATCCTGCCTCGCTTTTACTTCTACCTCGGTTAGCTGACGGTCGCCTGGCTGCATCTCAATATCAAACTTTGACTTGTTAACTGGTACGGTAAGTGTGTCGCGGCGGTAGCCAAGAAGGCTTACGACAAGTTTTGAAGAGCCGTTCCCTGGTCTGGACAGCCGGTACTTCCCCTGTTCATCGGTGGATGTTCCTTTGGTTGTCCCGGCCCAGTATACATTTACTCCGGTCAGTGCACCGCGGCCCTGAGCAGTTTTTTCGTATACGATTCCGGAGACTGACTGGGCTGTCGCAGTGCGCAAAAGCAGGAATGCTAATAATAATAATGGCAGTAATATTTTTATAATGGATCTCATGGAGGGATTGACGGATTGATGGATTGACGGATTGATGGATTGACGGATTGACGGAATGACTGAATGATTGATTGACAGAATGACGGAATGAAGAATCAATTAATTAATCTGTCATTCAGTCAATCTGTCCTTCAGTCAATGCCTACGCAATCGGGCAGGGAATCTTGGACTGATGAAAGCTGATTACACGCTGGCGGCCTGTGGGTGGTGGCCCGGTGTCGGAGTAAAATGAGAGGAGTTCAATTGGCTCTGACTTCTGAATAGCAAGTTGGTTTGATAAGATGATTTCTGATATCAGCTGATATGATGCTAAAGGAACGGCAGCCTGTGTCTGGGTTGTCTGGAAATTTGCCCTGAAATAGAGCTGATTAGTTTTGCAGCACTCTTGTGCATCAATATTCCCGGTTGAAGATTGATCGGAAGAAGTTATCAATGATTCTGAAGTGCAGCAGCATCCGGCGGCCTGACCAAGAAGCTCAGGGTAAATTTTTACACTTGTCTTTTTGCTCGAATTACAGACATGCTTACTGGCAGAAATACCAAGTGTTCCTGCCAACAGTGGCAGCAGGAGTAAAAGGGAAACCGTGTTTCTGAACATCGTCCTCATCCGCAGATAAAAAAAATATTAAGCAGGCATTTGATTTGCAAAATTAAGAAATACTAAGGTTGATTTAGTGTTTATTAGAAAATTTACATAAATTTGATAACCATTATGGTACAACCATCCCAAACCCAAGAACCATGAAGAAATCCAATTTTGTCCTGTACGCCTTAACCCTGCTTGTTTTTTTGTCCTGCCAGAGGGCGCCCACAGGGAGTAAAACCGATCTGTCTGTTCCCTGGAGATTTCACAGCGGGGATGACCCTGCATGGATTGCGGCATCTTTCGATGACTCAAAATGGGAGCAGATAAACCCTACTGATATCTGGGAACACCAGGGTTACAAGAACCTTGACGGTTTCGCCTGGTACAGGATACGTGTTGCAATTCCGCATAGTCTCACAGACGATGCAGTAATCAAAGACAGCCTTCAGATCAGGCTGGGTAAGATTGACGATTACGACCAGGTTTTTCTTAACGGTGAGCTGATTGGTGAGAACGGAATAAACATAGCAGTGAAAACGGAACCCCGTCCTGACTTTTTCAAGGGGCACAGCTGCTGGGAACTAGACAGGCGATATGTTCTTGCCGTTAATGATCCCCGCATCCACTGGGACCAGGAAAATGTTATAGCCGTGAGGGCATATGACCAGGGTGGGGCCGGGGGTATGTTCTCAAAACCCTTTGACATCGGCATGGTGGACCTCCCCGATCATATCAGGTTCGATTTCAGCCAGGGCGGTTTTGATTTTGAAGGCGATTCGCTGACAAGCAAACAGTTTGCTATAACCAACGTTTCCAAAAAAGAAAATTTTAAAGGGATGTTAACCATCAGGGCCGCCCGTTGCGATAACGGGAACCAGCTTTTCAAACAGCAAACAGCGCTCAACATTACTCCCGATACACGTACTGTATTTACTGTAAATATTAAAAAGGACTTCGCTGTCCCTGCAATCCTTTATTTCAGTTTCATTGAGAGTAACTCAGGCCGGGAGGTTAGTGAGCAGCTCGAGATGCCTTACATCCTTACACCCAAGCCAGGAAAGGCCCCGAGGATCAATGGAGCCTCGGTGTTCGGGGTCAGACCATGGTCGCCCTTCCTTTACAAAGTTGCGGCAACCGGCGAACCTCCCTTAATATATAGTGCCGAGAATCTTCCGGAAGGCCTTCACCTGCATGCTGATGACGGATTGATAACCGGGTTAGTTTCTAAAAAAGGGGACTACAAGGTAAAACTAAAGGTCACAAACAAGGTCGGAACCGATGAGCGGGAGTTTACAATTAAATGCGGCGAACTGATCTCCCTTACACCGCCAATGGGCTGGAATAGCTGGAACGTGTGGGGTCTGAGCGTTAGCGATAAAAAAGTAAGACAGGCCGCAGATGCTTTTGTTTCAAGCGGACTGATCAATCATGGCTGGACTTACATCAATATTGATGATGGCTGGGAGGACACACACGACAAGAACGGGAACATTCTTACGAACTACAAGTTCCCGAATATGAAGGAGATGTGCAATTACATCCATTCCCTCGGGCTTAAAGTGGGCATCTATTCATCTCCTGGTCCCAAAACATGCGGGGGTTATGAAGGTAGTTACACTTTTGAGGAAAAAGATGCACAGCATTATGCCGACTGGGGTATAGATTATCTGAAGTATGACTGGTGTTCTTACGGTGGCATTGCACCCAATCCCAGTGATTATCAGTTAAAATTTCCATACCGGGAAATGCGAAAATACATCCGTAAAGTCAGGCGCGATATTCATTATAGCCTTTGTCAGTATGGGATGGGTGATGTCTGGAAATGGGGCAACGAAGTGGATGGCAATTCATGGAGGACAACCGGCGATATCGAGGACAGCTGGGAAAGCCTTTCGGGAATAGGCTTCTCACAATCCCAATGTTCACCTTTTTCTGCACCCGGCAGGTGGAATGATCCGGATATGCTTGTTGTCGGTCAGCTTGGCTGGGGGCCGAAGCTTCATTATACCAGGCTTACTCCAAACGAACAATACACTCATATGAGCTTATGGGCTTTACTCGCAGCTCCGCTGCTAATAGGATGTGATCTCACCCAGATGGATGCGTTCACACTAAGTCTTCTTACCAATGATGAAGTACTGGCTATAAACCAGGATCCGTTAGGGAAACAGGCAAGTCAGGTCTTCAAGAGTGATGTCTGCCAGATATGGGGAAGAGATCTCGCCGATGGTTCAAAAGCCATCGGGCTGTTCAACCTTTCGGAAGATCCTCAGTCTGTGGATGTAAAACTTGATGATCCTGGCCTCAAAGGCCGGTGGATGATGCGCGATGTATGGCCACAGAAAGACCTGGGCCTGGTGCAGACGCATTTCAGCATGAATGTACCTCCTCACGGGGCCAGACTGTTGGTATTAAGGAAGGATTGAAGGCCTTTATTTCACCTGTTCCACGGCCCAGTCAAGCGCCCTTTTAATCATATCCATCGGAGGGTTCTGAATAAACCCATTATCCATTAATGAGCGGGTAAGGGAACGTGAGTAATCTATATCCTTTGCGGCTTTTGCAAATGCTTCTTCACGGGTCATGATTACGCGCGCTACCCCGTCGGCAATAGCCTGCATGGCCACATCGGCTGCTTCATGAGGGAATACTGCAGCTTCTTCCATGTTAGGAACGATATTGTCGGGATGTATTCCTCTTTTTTCCGCATAATCCGCCAGTGAATGAGCAGCCGTTATAGCCATGTTATCTGTGATCTTGCGGGCCCTTACGAGTAAAGCCCCTTTCAGAATGCCGGGAAATCCAATGGAATTATTAACCTGGTTGGGAAAATCGCCCCTGCCGGTTGCAACAATAAATGCACCCTCTTCTTTGGCAGCATATGGATAAATTTCAGGTACCGGGTTCGCACATACGAATACAATAGATTTCGGTGCCATACTACGTATCCATGGCCTCTTGATTACGTCGGGGCCTGGAGTAGAAAGAGAGACCAGCACATCAGCACCTTTCATGGCTTCTTCCATAGTAGGGATCTTGCCCGGATTTGTTGTAAGACACAGTTCCCATTTGCGGTAAAAACGTTTATCTGCTTCTATATCTTTTCGGTCGGTATGCAAGGAACCCTTCGTATCGAACATGACCATCTTTGCAGGATCAGCTCCATCGGTGATGAGTAAGCGTGCAATGGTTGTATTAGAAGCTCCGGCGCCATGAAGGACAATCCTCACTTCCCCCAATTTCTTCCCTGCGAGTTTCAGTGCATTGATCACACCGGCGAGCGTAACGCATGCCGTTCCCTGGGCATCATCGTGCCAAACAGGTATGTCACATTCTTCACGTAAAACATCCAGTACCCTGAAACAGTTAGGCTGTGAGATATCTTCCAGGTTTATAGCGCCAAAGCTATGCTGTACCATTTTAACAAACTGAATGATTCTCTCCGGGTCATTTTTTCCGTTTTCATCCTTGCTGTCGATACATAAAGCCACTCCATCCACACCACCCAGGTATTTCATCAGAAAAGCCTTACCCTCCATAACTCCCAGTCCGCCGGAAGGGGTGCAATCTCCGTCGCCAAGGACTCTGGTTGAATCACTTACAACAGCAACCAGATTGCCGCGGTTTGTTAACTCAAAGGACGAATCGTTACGATCCCTGATGTCTGTTGAGACTTTTGAAACACCTGGAGTATACCATACATTAAACCAGTTAAAGCCGACAACCGGTGCCTTGGGCACGGTCTGGATCTTTCCGGAATAAAAACTATGTGCTTCTTCTGAAAGTTTCTTCAGAAACAACGTTTTCCCTTTTGCGATTTGCTCCTGAGTAAAGGAATCGGGGAATACTTCATTAAGATTTGCGAGGTTCAGACTGATCTCTTTCATAATTAAATTTTTGTAAAATTAATTAATTATTTGTGTACATTTGCGATTCAATTAATTAAAATTTATTGTTATGTCTACAGGTAAAGTTAAATTCTTCAATGAAAGAAAAGGTTTTGGATTCATCGTTGATGACACAAACCAGCAGGAAATTTTCATACACGTCAGTGGTCTGATCGACAAAATCAAACAGGACGATGTTGTTTCTTTTGAGGTAACAGAAGATAAACGAGGAAAAAAGGCAATCAATGTTAAAAGAGGATAATCCTCATTTACCTTGAATGGATAAAAAAGCCGTCTTTTGGGGACGGCTTTTTTATTTTTTATCAATTGCCGGGATTATTTATTCAGCATTACCGGCATTACAAGCATCAGAATATCTTCGTCCTTATTCTCAACATTGGCAGGGAGAAGGATACCTGCACGGTTGGGGCCTGACATTTCGAACCTCACTTCCTCACAATCGATATTCCCCAGCATTTCCATCAGGAACTTGGAATTGAACCCAATCTCGAGGTCTTCCCCGTCATAGGCACACGTAAGCCTTTCCTTGCCTTCATTCGAAAAATCAACATCCTCGGCCGTCAGGAGAAGTTCTTTGCCCGTGACTTTGAACCTGACCTGGTGGGTTGACTGGTTTGCGAAAATAGATACTCGTTTGATGGAATTAAGCAGTGAGACCCGGTCGACCACCATATGATTAGGATTATCCTTTGGGATAACGGCATCATAATTCGGGTATTTACCATCGATAAGCCGGCAAATCAGGTTGATATTCGAGAACGAAAAGAATGCATTGGTGCGGTTGTATTCTAATGCTACTTCGGTATCCTGTGCAGCCAGAATATTTTTGAGAAGGTTCAGCGGTTTTTTTGGTAAGATAAACGCTGCAGATGTTTCCGCCTTCGCATCCATCCGTGTATAACGCACAAGTTTATGTGCATCGGTAGCAACAAAGATCATGTCGTCGGGAGAAAGCTGGCAGAACACACCTGAAAGCACAAGTCTCAGCTCATCATTTCCTGTTGCAAAAATTGTTTTGGTGATGGCTTTTGAAAGCACTCCAGAAGAAATGGTTATAGAGGTTGGCGCTTCCAGTGGCGGCGTATGCGGGTATTCGTCGCTCCTGTGCCCGCTAAGCTTGTATTTCCCTTCTCCAGCAGAGATCTCCACAAGTAAGGTACCCAGGTCAATTGCAAAAGAAACAGGAATATCCGGGAGCGTTTTCAGAGTCTCTATCAGGATTTTGGCTGGGATTGCAACAGACCCGTCAGCTTCCGATTTCTCTGGTTTCATCGTCACACTCATCGTGGTCTCAAGATCAGAAGTTGTAACTGTAAGCAGGTCTTCTTTTAGGTGAAATAAAAAATCATCCAGGATAGGCAATGTGTTATTGCTGTTGATCACGCCAATGACTGCCTGCAGGTTTTTCAACAGCAGGGAACTGGAAATGATGAATTTCATACTACGTTATTTTTGGTTGAATATGGGTGTAAATATACAGTTTTTAATCAGAAACTAAAGGATGCCTGAAGCTAATATCGTCACTTTTTACCACCACCTTTGAAATTGAATTTATTTTCCTCCCCTTTCAGAAGGCGCCTTATATTTGCCCTATGTGTGTAAAGTACGAATACGGCTACAAATACCGACAGAATGATAAGACCAGGATGATGTTCCCCGGTAATAAAAACAACGATGAATGGAAATGCCGAAGCAGCAATGCAGGAGGAGAGAGAAACATAACGGGTCATTGCAAGTACCGCAATAAAAATCCCCAGGACAATAAGTAGTGCGAGTGGGAAGAGTGCGATGCCCACACCTGCCATTGTTCCAACTCCTTTTCCTCCCCGGAAGCCAGCCAGAACCGGGAACACATGTCCACAAGCAGCCGCCACCGCCGCCCCTATTTCTATATAGACTATTTGATCGGGAGTCATCCCCTGGTCAGGGAATAAACTGGTTATAAAAACGGCCAGCCAGCCTTTGAAGACATCAAACAACAGTACAGGGATTCCGGCTTTATAACCCAGCACGCGGATCACATTTGTGGCGCCGGCGTTCCCGCTTCCCTGCTGCCTTACATCGACACCGTAAAGAGCCTTCCCAATCCAGACTGCCGAAGGGATTGAGCCAATAAGGTAAGCGAGCAAAATCTGGATAATGATAAGGAACATGACAGCAAAGTTAGTTATTCGTCTGGTTTTTCAAATTTTCTTAAAAAATCCCGCTTTTTTCGTTCCGTGGATATGGTATAAGAAAAGCCCCTGGCCTTTTTGTCGGCCTTCTTTTGTTCAGCTTTGGATTTACGAGCATCGATAATGATATCATTAAAAGAAATATCAGATGAGATGGCCTGGAGTATATTGTTCCTGTAATTAAAGAAGTACCAATCCTGACCCGTTAGCTGGAGATAAAATGTAAATTCATCCCCATTCCTTTTTTTTGTAAACTCCATCATCCCGTTAACATACCGATACACCTGGTTCTTCCCAATAATTGAGATACCGATGGGTCCCGACGAAAGCCAGGATCCGGATGCTGTGTCCCAATGTAAAGTAATATCGCCAAAGAAAATAGTCCTTTCAAGCTGTTCCGGGAACTTACGAAGGCGACCGGTAAGAGAAAGCTCATTCCTGAACCGCTCCAGCTCTTTGGCCCCCATGATAGCCTGCAAAGCAGTGTTAAACGGGGTCTTATCGATATCCAGACCATTCAGGTTCATACTTACCAGTTGGGCAGCGAGTTTCTGCATTGCATCTTCCGAAAAAGGAAAATCCATAGCCAGGGCAATACGCGCATGGGTTGAATCATTAATAAGAAAATGATCCATGGTCCCGAAAGCCTCCAGATCAAGAGGCCCGCCGTTCACCCCCAGCCTGAGTTTGCCTTCGCCTCTCATTCTGCAGAGAGTCTGGTTAAAAGAGATGAAATTTCCCGGCATGGAGAGATTCCTGAGTTTTGCGGTATCGGCTATCCGGAATTCTGTTGCCTGAACGTTATAAGTCATCATGCCTGAGGCATTCGCCATAGACGTATCACTAAAACTATTCTTTCGAATAAAAAATGCAGGGTATAAGGAGGTTGCTGTATTTGAAAACGCGAGGGTTAAAGCAATCGGTTCGCCTAACATATTCGAAGGCTGAGCAGCCACGGGTATCATAATTCTATTCGGATTGATATCGGCCGTAAACTTAATCCATTCAGGCTTCAGTTTGCGAAAGCAATCAGACAGGGCACGGAACCCACCATCAAAATTAAGCTCCTTTCGGCTTGCATTCACGGTTACATCACCCCTGAACTGAAATTCCGGACTGAGTTTGAAAAAACTGGAATCCGCAACTACGCCGTTGGCAACCGTCTGCCCGCTGGAATCCACTCTGATGCTTGAAAATTCTATCTTCTCACGAACTCCATCCCGGTCTGTGTAATCAAGCATGCCCCTACCAGTATATCTTTTCCTGGAGGCTATAGAAACATCAGACTGATAAAACTGATGGTACTTTGACTTTATATTGGCAATCATGATGGCACGATGGAGAGTCTGCATCTGGGCATCTTTAAGAATCCTTACACTTCCTGAATCAGGGTAAATTGCCGCATCGGCCACCTTGATAATCCTCACATCTTCGGCATTGATGACATTGGTTCTCAAATTATACCTGGCCCGGGCCGCAAAAAATTTCAATGAATCCTGCAAAGGATGTACCGAGATAAATTCCGACCCCGTGTATCCAACATCGATGAGCTGGGCAAGACTAAGGGAATCGGGTATCGACTTCCGGCTCTGTTCGTTGGCCAGGCTTATTTCTTCATTATCGATCATCCAGTCGAAGCGGTCCATCGAGCAAACATATTTATTCAGGGGGAACTCAACTTTCGATATGCCTACATTAGAACGGAATTCTCCCCTTCGTTTATCAAAATCGAAATGAGTCTGGTAATTCTTTGTTGAAATTGTCAGGTCATTAAGATCATATGATTTGATGCGAAAATTCGCGATCAGAGCATCGAAGGTCATACGTTTAAAACGAAATCCTTTTGAATCCATCTCTGCATCCCTGATCTTCATTGTACCATTACCCGAAAGGAGGTTTGGAGTGAGTGAAAGTAATCCCGCAAAGGTCGACTGATCATTATACATATGCATTTCCTTCTTTACCGAAGCAACGACCATAGAGTCCTTGTAAGGGATCCAGAACTGGTTCGCCGAATCGGCCCTCACCGCAGGGTACTCCACATCGGCAATCTGTTCGGTCATTGAGAAGTTTTTCGCCAATGCCTTCAGGGAGTCAGGCAGAAACAGGAATGATGTGGAAAATGTTGTAGAATTGAGGAAAAGAAGAGTCCCGTCTCCCCGAAGACCCTGTTCACTCAAGTCGATTTTGGAAATAAAGGTACCTTTGCCGCCATAGACAGGCAGTCCCACTGATTCTGTTTTCTTTTCAAAGCCCAGGGAATAATCAGGGCGGACTTTAAGAGGCTGAATTATTTTCGGAAATATGCCTGCTGAAGTCAGAGCTCCTCCAAAATCAAGACTGTCGGTGCTTACTACATCAAGGCTTCGGATTGTAAATGGGTCTACATCGAAGAAGAATTTATTTTTCACGTAAACACCTTTCTGGATGTACTTTTTATCCCAGAATACCTGGGCCATATTTTTATTATGGAAGATCGGGTATTCTTTGATGGATTTCAGGCCCGCTTTATTGTCAGGATGGTCGATCTCCAGATCGCCACTGAGATTGCGTATAGATGTTTTGACTTTCACCAGGGGGAACTTTCCAATCTTTGGGTCCCAGGTTTTACTCTGGACATAAAATACCATTGAATCTAAGGAAGGCAGGTTAAACCTGAACTTATTGTATTCAAAAGAGCAGTCCTTCCCGTAAAAATCAAAGAGCCCTGCAACGATCTTGCCATGAAAGAAAACGTCCATATCCTTTCTCACGATCAGCTCTTCTCCTTTCGGATAAATTGCAACATGCTGAGAGTCACTGATAAACACGCTGTTGACTCCCTGGATCTTCAGGTCGAAATTATTCAACTCAAGAACGGCATTGCTTGCATTGGTGACATTGGAATTGAAAAAGATCTCATCATAATCGGTCTTTCCATCCCTTGCTTTCACGTAATTATAAAGTTTATCCTTAACTCTTGCGGTCTTTTCCTCAAAGTCATACACCAGAAAGCCTCGGCTTGCCAGGTTGAGCAAATGAACTTCGACCTGCTCCTGGGGTTTCGACATATGGCGGGTAAGTTCTTCCAGGCTGAACTCTTTGGATTTTCTTCTGTCGGTAAACGACCTGATTACATTCAGGATATTGATCTCGTCGATCCCCTGCAACCGGTCGTAACGGTTCCGGGAATAGTAGTTCGAAGACTCAAAAATGGCCTTGCTTTCCTTGTTCGGACCTTTCATCATCTCAAAATTCAGCCTGGGCTGGTTCACGATCCAGTTCAGCTGTTCGCAATATATCTCGATCTTATGCCAGGAGTCGAACCAGGGGGTCATGGTTTTCATCCGTTCTTCTCTTGTAAAGGAGAGCTCCCTTGTTCCATCGATATACTTCATTTCAAGGCCGGGATGATAGATTGAATCCGTTTCATGGTATATCGAGATAGAGGCTGAGCTTGCGTTGATCCGGTCTGGTCTGATCACAAAGTCTTTAGCCCGGATCTCCATAAAGTCATCCTCTCCTTTTTTTACAACAATCTTCGCATCTCGCTTATGCGCCCCGGATCCGAGTACCCTGCCCCCTTCCATTGCAAAACCACCCATGTAATCCAGACCATTGAAAATGTTTTTTATACTGATCTCTTTATCATAAGAATAAAACCTTGGATAGGAAGCCTTATCCTCATCTACATCCACCAGAACCTTATCCATCAATCGGCCCAGGATAGGTGCGGAAAAATATTTCTTATTAAACAGATGGGTTGAATCGGCCGTTAGCTTGGAAAATCTGAGCTGAATCTGGTAACGCTCCAGGTCGGCATAGATCTGTCCCTGTTGTGTTCCTGCTCCCTGCCAGTAAACCCTGCCTTCAAAACCGAGCCACCGCAGAGAGAGCGGAAAATAGATTCCCCGGGTTCCGTAAATTACCAGGGAGTCTTTATTCACATGGCAAATCAGGTCGGCTTTGGAAAATTCGATAAGAGGAACAGAGTCGAGTCTCATCGTGAAATTCGGCGGGGAAACCTTCCATTCGGTCGACATTGATTTGTACATCAGGCCTTCTTTGAACAGAGTAGTTGTGATCTCTAGAAAACTGTTCAGGTTCCTTGAATTTTTTTCAGAAATCAGCTGCCTGAGTATGGCAGACCACGGGGTGAATTGTGATTGGGGTTGATGAGAAGAAACAAACGCATCGAGAGCTTCAATGAAATTAAAGAAATCGGGAAAAGTGCGGATCTTTTTTTTCAGCATCTCATTGCAGAGAAAATATATAAACTTCTTTTCAGATGCGTTATAGGTTTCCTGGTTCCATTTCTGCACAAAACTTGTCATGATTGGCTGAACCAGTTTCTGGTCATTATCCGACAGCCCGAATAAAAGACCATTCAGTTCACCAATAAATTTCGTTGAATCACCTGTAAAACGGGTAGTCCTTTGGATTTGTGTCAGGCCTTGCAGGACCGGTAAAAAAAACGCTAAAAAGATCAGTATTATTAAGATTGCTCTTTGTTTCAGCATTTTTTCAAAATTACGACCATCCAATGATTAAGGGTATCAGAATACAACTGCACCATCCCGAGGGGTACCGCGACTCCTGTAATTGTTTCCATATCCTCCTCATAAAACCCGCTGAGAATAAGCGAACCCCCGTCTTCAAGAAAATTACAATATACCGGGATATCCCGCAACAGGACATTACGGTTGATATTGGCCAGAATATAATCATATTTCCCGGAAGGAATGTCGGATGCATCACCAAAAATAACCTGTATTCCTGCAACATTATTACGGACGGCATTCTCCTTTGCATTGAGAAAAGACCATTCATCATTATCAACAGCTACTATCTTTTTCGCTCCATGCTTTGACGCAATAATCCCCAGCACTCCAGTCCCTGTACCCATATCAAGCACTTTACTGCCTGTAAAGCTAAGGTGCAGCAGGGTCTCGATCATCAGACGCGTGGTTTCGTGATGAGCGGTGCCAAACGACATTTTAGGTTCGATCACAATGTCTGTCAATGCTTCCGGATCAGGTTGGTGAAAGGGTGCACGAATAAAACAACTGCCTATTTTTACTGGATGGTAGGCCGATTCCCATAATGCATTCCAGTTCTGTTCCCCGATCTTTTCTACCTTGTACACGAATCCTAAAGTTGCCGCTTTCTCCTCCAGAAAATTGGCGACTTTCATGAGATTAAAAGTATCAAATGGGATATAAGCAGAAAAAAAACCTTCGACTTCTTCGGTAAAACTTTCAAATCCAAGTTCTGCCATTTCGGCTGTAAGGATCTCTGCATTTTCTCCGGAAAGCCCGCTAACGTTGACTTCTGTATATTCCATCAAAGTGCGTCTACAATAGCAAGAAACTCTTCCGATTTAAGGGAAGCTCCGCCGATGAGCCCGCCGTCTACGTCCGGGTTACTGAACAGTTCCATCGCATTCTTAGCGTTACAGCTTCCACCGTACAGAATAGATATCCCGGAGGCGAGTTTTTTGGAATATTTTTCAGCAATAAGACCACGGATAAAGGCATGCATTTCCTGAGCCTGCTCCGCAGTTGCATTTACTCCGGTCCCAATAGCCCATACCGGTTCATAGGCAATGACAACCTGAGCCATATCTTCTTTTGCCAAATGGAAAAGAGAATCATTGAGCTGTTTCTCGACCACTTTAAAATGCTTTTTTGCCTTTCGCTCAGGCAATAGTTCTCCACAGCAAAAAATTGGTTTAATATCGTGCTTTAGCAATGCATCGAGTTTTTGGGCAAGAAACTCATGGCTTTCGTTAAAATATTTTCTGCGTTCTGAATGGCCGATGATACAGTACTCCACTTCCATGGATTCGAGCATAAGCGGACTGATCTCACCTGTAAATGCTCCACTATCTTCAGGATACACATTTTGTGCTCCGACTGAAAATTTTGCATCTTCAGCAATGTCCGTTGCCAGTTCCAGGTAAGGATATGGCGGACAGAGGATTACTATTTTATTATCCAGTTTCCTGGTTTCCAAAGCTTCAGCCACCTGGGCTACCAGTTCTTCAGCTTCAAGGAAGTTCTTGTTCATCTTCCAATTTCCTGCAACGATTTTTTTTCGCATATGTTTGGGTTTGAGGGTTCGGGGTTAGGGGTTCGGGGTTGGGGGTTAGGGGTTTGTGGTTAGTTGGGGGTTGGGGGTTGGGGATTAGGGGTTGGGGGTCAGTTTTATCCCTAATCCCCAATCCCCCTGACTCTCGGATCAATTACTCCATATAGAATATCCGCCATAATATTAATAATTATTAGGATTACTGATATAAAAAGGACTGCTCCCATAATTACGGGAAAATCATATTTATCGAGCGCATTTACAATGACAAGCCCGATTCCTTTCCAGTCAAAGATATATTCTACGAAAACGGCTCCTGCCAGAAGTGAAGCGAGCCATCCTGTGGCTGCTGTAACCACGGGGTTTAAAGCATTTTTTAGTGCGTGTTTCAAAATGATCCTTCTGGGGCTGAGGCCTTTGGCTTTAGCGGTGCGGATATAATCCTGAGACAGCACCTCCAGCAGGGAATTGCGTGTAAGTTCCACGATGATCGCGAGGGGCCTGATACCCAACGTAAATGCAGGGAGGATAAGATTTTTAAGGTCCAGGTATTCTCCTCGTCCCAGATCATCGACCGAATAGAGGCTGCCTGCCATATTCAGGTGCGTTAGATGAGCCAGGACAAATGCAAAAATCCAGGCATTCAGGATTGCGGCAAAAAACGAAGGCAGTGACATACCGAGTACGGAAAACACCAGCGACAGTCGGTCAACAAAAGAGTTTTTGTAAAGCGCACATAGAACTCCCAGCCCCACTCCAACGATCATTGCAAAAGTCATGGCAACGATTGCCAGGATGAAGGTATTGATAAAACTCTCGTAAAGAAGTTCCGATACGTTTCTTCGGGTCTGGTAGCTTTGCCTCAGACAGGGGTATTTTACGGCAAGCATATGTGTTTTTGAAGCAAGGGAAAAAAGTGGAGCGCCATACTTCACGGTATCGTAATAAAAACTGCCACTGTTTTTACCAGGAGTGTGAAATGAAATCGGGCTGAGATCATTAAGATAAGAAGCAAACTGAATATACAGAGGTTTGTCGGTCCCAAGTGTTTTCTTTACAGCAGCCACTGAAGCGCTGTCTGCTCTTTGGCCAAGCATCATGCGAGCCGGGTCACCAGGAAGAATGTTAAACAGAAAAAAAATAACAACAACAACCCCAAGCATGACAAGGATTCCGTAACCTAGACGCTGAAAGATAAACCCCATCATCGAAAATATTTTCCACTCACTTCATTCCATTCAGGAAAATCTCTCCACGCCCATTTGTCGATCACCTTCCCGTCTTTCAGGAGGATCAGACCTGGATTTGATCTGACCATGGTCTTGAGGATCACATCGTCGGCATTGTAAAATTCAAATGCAGCGCCCTGAGTCAGGCGGAATTTACGCACTTCGGCAGGCATCGCACTGGTAATGCAGATAAACGGTCTGCCATCAGCCTGGGCTTTTTTAAAGAAAGGAAGTATACGGCGGAAGGCGTTAGTATTGGTTTCCTTCAGGTTGTATATGACAAGCAGAAACTGATACTCCGGATTTTGAAGAATTGAAGAGGTTACGTCGCTTCCCTGCATGTCTTCAACCATCAGGCTTGCAGTCTTCCCGGCGCCGGGATCTTCTACTCTCTGGCTGTCGAAAGTCCATTGCGACATCCAGAGGGAGTCATTCCACGGGTAGTTCGAGGCAAGGTATTCCTTTTTCTCCCCGGTCTTATTATTTTTGTAAGTCACGTAAAATTTAACCGGGAGAGTCTCTGCTTTATTCACGTTTCTCCCCTTTTCCCAGGCCATAAAATCAATAAATGGGAGATGCCTTACGCTGTATACCGACATCCATGTAAATATTAATGCGGTAAGCAACAGCAATCCAATGTCGAGTGGCACAGGAAGTGCCGAGCGGTATTTCTTTCTCCACATAAAAACAGGTGCCACAAAAAGCATCAGCACCAGGTTTTTAATAAAGGTCTGAATATTAGAAAGTTTAATTGCATCGCCGAAGCAGCCGCAATCGGGAACAAGGTTCCAGATTGCGTCGATAAATGTGAGAACGGTAAAGTAGGTCATGACCAGCAGCAGCAGCCACGCGGTTTTGCGGATCCAAAGGTTCAGCAGAAGGCTAACTCCGATCGTGAATTCGAGCATGCACAGAAAAATGGATATGCCAAGGGCAAAGGGCTGAGCCCAGGGGATGCTGAAAGCGACAAAATAATCTTCGATGCGAAAAGCAGTACCCAGCGGATCAACCCCTTTAACAAAACCGCTGAAAACAAAAACCAGTCCAAGCAGTATACGAAAGCTGTATCTAAGAATTTTCATACTCTAACCGGATGAGAGCGAATATTGCATAGTTGATAATATCATAATAGTTTGCATCCAGGCCTTCCGAAATGAATGTTTTACCTTTGTTATCCTCAATTTGCTTGACCCGAAGCAGTTTCATAAGAATAATGTCGGTGAGAGAGCTTATCCTCATGTTCCTCCATGCTTCGCCATAATCGTGATTCTTATTCAGCATAAGGTCACGCGCCGCATAAATGTATTTATTATACAACTGTTCTCCTTCATCTGCTGTAAGCTCAAGTTTGCTTCCCGTTCCGAGCTCAAGCTGAATCAGAGCCATCACCGAATAATTGATAATTCCTATGTATTCAGGTTTCACACCCTCCTCTACTTTCTGAACTCCTTTGTCGTCAATGCTGCGAATTCTCTGGGCCTTGATATAGATCTGATCGGTAAGGGAGGTTGTACGAAGTATGCGCCATGCAGTACCATAGTCCTTCATCTTAGTCAAAAAAATATCGCGGCAAAGACTTATGATATGTTCAAATTCCTTTTCCGTATTCTGATTTCCGCTCATGTGTATGTTGATGAGGTTTACCCTGGCCCTTATGGTTTCAACGCATGGAAGCGGCGACCCGGTTTCCGGCGGCAGGTTTGAGTGGACTAAAATACAAAAAAAAGTTACAGTTTTACTACCTTTGCCGAAAAACATGTTCCGGCTCAGCTGCAACGGTAAAATTCTGAATCTGTCGGTCCCGGCAGTCATGGGAATATTGAATATAACCCCCGATTCATTTTTCGATGGCGGACAATTTCTTTCCATTGACGAGCAGTTGAAACAAACCGGACGCATGCTGGATGAAGGCGCTTCAATCATCGACATAGGAGCTGTCTCAACCCGCCCCGGAGCTCCTGAAGTATGCCAGACAAGCGAGTTGGAACGCCTGCTTCCTTCCATCAAAGCCATCCGCAGTCGATTCCCTGAAGCCATACTGTCGGTCGACACTTACCGTCCTTTGATTGCCCGTGCCGCAGTGGAACATGGTGCCGATATGATCAACGACATTTATGGGGGAAGGTACGAAGCCAGCATGATGTCAACTGTTGCATCACTAAAAGTGCCTTACATTATCATGCATATGAAAGGTCAACCGCCGGTCATGCAGAATAATCCTGCTTATTCGGATGTTGTGGCTGAGGTCACTTATTTCTTTGAAAAACAAGTGGCCGAAGCCAGATCAAAAGGCATCCGCGACATCATCATCGATCCCGGTTTTGGTTTCGGCAAAACCCTTGAGCACAACTACAGGCTTCTTTCAGGCCTTGAGGCACTGCATTCTATAGAAGCACCTGTAATGGTAGGAATCTCAAGAAAATCAATGGTATACAAAGCGCTTGGCTCTGGCCCTGAGGATGCACTTACCGGAACCACCGTTCTTAATACCCTGGCCCTGGTGAAAGGAGCCCGTATTCTCAGAGTCCATGATGTGAAAGAGGCCGTGGAAGTGATACGGCTGATTGAGACTATGAATACATATTCAAACGAACTTTAAAGATTTAGAATAATGTTTCATTTATTAACCATAAGCGGATTGTTTGACCTGAAGATAGTCGACCTGGTCGATATCATTCTGTTTGCCATACTGTTATATGAAGTATACACTCTGGTGAAGGGAACGGCAGCCATCAGGATTTTCATTGGCATCATTGCCGTGTATCTGATCTGGAAGGTTGTCAAAGCATTCCAGATGCAGCTCCTGAGCGAGATTTTCGGACAGTTTATCAGCGTGGGCGTGATCGCTCTCATCGTAGTATTCCAGCCTGAAATCAGGCAATTCCTCCTGATGCTGGGGAATACGCGTATTATTATTAACCCCAGGCGAAGGTTTATTTTCTGGAAGATCAAAATAAACGACCCCATCGTTGAAAACATCGATGCCATTGTAATCGCCTGCCAGAAAATGGCTGAGACCAAAACGGGGGCACTTATCGTTATTGCCAGAGAAAGTCAGCTCAGGTCTTTCGTTCAAACAGGGCAGATCATCGAATCAAAAATATCTGATCTGATGCTTGAAACAATATTTTTCAAAAACAGCCCTCTTCACGACGGGGCCGTGATAATCTCGGGCGACACAATCATCGCGGCCCGCTGTATACTTCCTGTTTCAAAACAAGACAACATCCCTTCCTGGTATGGTCTCAGGCACAGAGCCGCAATTGGGCTTACTGAAAAGTCGGATGCCATCGCCATAATTATTTCTGAGGAGAGGGGAACCATCTCCTGCAGTGTTGAAGGAAAACTAAAGGAACGTTTGAGCCCTGCTGAATTATCTGATTTTTTGGTGAATGCTTTCAGTAAATAAGTGTCATTTACCAGCCGCCCTTGCGCTGTCGGCCTTCTTTCTCTGTTCAAATTCCTTTACCATCTGGTCGGGAGACTTACCCAGATTGTTCAAGGCCATTTGGGCGTCGTCGGCAAAATCGTGACGCGGGTATTTTTCTATAAACAGGATGTACAATTCCTGCGCTTTGTCGAGGTTCTGTAAGAGATTCTCATAGACGTAGGCCGTAAAGAACAGGCAGAGCGGCGACTTTGAGTCGTTGGGATAGTTGGCAATGTACATATTAAACATTTCAATGGCCTGCTTTCCCATACCCATGCTCATGTATAGGTTCCCTGCCTTGAAAATGAATTTCCGCGTCATGGAGTCGGCAGGGAAATTTTTAATGAAGGCTGAATATAATACCAGCAGACTGTCGGCCGATTCCTTATTCATCGAAGTAGCCTGAGACGAAAACAAGCGTGTCTCCATCAAATGTATCTTGTCAACATCCTTGTTTCTGGAAGGGCCGCAGGAAACAAGGGCTGAAAGAAGCAGGGGCAGTATCATGATCTTTGCTTTCATACTTCTATTTTTTTGTTCGTTTTTTAAGTTGGGGAAAAAGCATTTTATAAGAGGTTTCAACATTTCCAATGGAAATATCATTCAGCCTCCTTTTCAGAAGCACTCTTTTCAGTGAGTTGATTCTGTCGACCATCAGAATGCCTTCAATATGGTCATATTCGTGTTGTATGATCCTGGCCAGTATTCCATCGAATATCTGGTCCTGAGGCTGAAACTCCTCATCAAACCAACGGATCCTGATGATGTGTTTACGGGAAATATCCTCCCTCATACCGGGAAAACTTAGACATCCCTCGTTAAAGGTCCACTCCTCGCCTTCTTCCTGATAAATCTCGGCGTTGATAAATAATTTTTTAAACCCATCTGCTTCCGGATGATCTTTAACAAACGCAGATGCATCGACCACGAACATACGCAGCGGACGGTTTACCTGGGGAGCTGCAAGTCCAACGCCATCGGCCTGGTACATGGTCTCCCAGAGATCGGCAATGAACTCTTTCAGACCGGGATAATCCGGTGCGATCTCATGGGCTTTCTTCTTCAAAACAGGATGCCCGTATGCAACAACAGGTAATATCATGAATTTAAATGTTCTTTTTTAACACTTTCAGATTCCATAAATGATTGGAGTATAATAGTGGCGCTTACCGTATCGACAAGGCTTTTATTCCGACGGGCCATTTTTCCGATACCTGATTCTAAGATCACCCTCCCTGCCAAAAGCGAAGTAAACCTTTCATCTGCACGTTCAACCCGGATTCCAGGAAAGGTCTGAATAAGACGTTTTACAAAAGGCTCGATGAACCTGGCTGATTCTGAAGGAGAATTATCCATACGTTTTGGCTCACCAACAACAATACACTCCACCGGATGCCCCGAGATGTAGTTCTTAAGATATGCCAGGACTTCCATTGTGGGTACCGTGCCCAGTGCAGTTGCTATCAGTTTCAGTTCATCCGAAACTGCGAGTCCTGTGCGCTTCTGACCATAATCGATTGCAAGAATTCTTCCCATATTTGTATCGTTGTGCAAAAATACGATTTTTTTATATGGTCATTTCACCATTTCACCATTTCACCATTTCACCATTTCACCATTTCACCATTTCACCATTTCACCATTTCACCATTTCACCATTTCACCATTTCACCATTTCACCATTTCGATTCTTCCCGTATCTTTGAACTTTCTTATCGCATCTAAATGACCAAGCAGTTACGTTCAATAATAGAATCCGCCTGGGAGAACAGGGAGCTTCTTCACAGACCTGAGACAGAGGAAGCAATCCGGGAAGTTGTGTTCCTGCTTGACAAGGGAAAGGTTCGGATTGCAGAACCATCGAAGGCAGGATGGATCATCAACGAATGGGTAAAAAAAGCTGTTATCCTTTATTTTCCTATACAGAAGATGGAGGTCATGGAAGCCGGCCCACTGGAATTCTACGATAAGATACCTCTAAAAAAAGGATATAAAGCCCTGGGTGTGAGGGTTGTTCCTCATGCCGTTGCACGCTATGGTTCCTTTATAGACAAAGGCGTGATTCTGATGCCTTCGTATATCAATATCGGTGCTTATATAGGCCAGGGAACCATGGTCGATACCTGGGCCACGGTTGGCTCCTGCGCACAAGTGGGCAGGAACGTGCACCTAAGCGGAGGAGTTGGACTCGGCGGCGTGCTGGAACCCGTTCAGGCCGCTCCGGTAATTATCGAAGATGGCTGTTTTATCGGTTCGAGATGTATCATTGTTGAAGGTGTGAGAGTGTGTAAAGAAGCTGTTCTTGGCGCTAATGTCGTGCTTACTTCATCCACGCGTATCATCGATGTTTCGGGAAGCAAGCCGGTCGAATACAAGGGAGTTGTCCCTCCCCGGTCGGTCATCATCCCAGGCAGTTTTGAGAAAGAATTTCCGGCAGGTAAATACCAGGTTAGCTGTGCACTGATCATTGGGAAACGAAAGGCCTCGACAGACCTGAAAACTTCGCTGAACCAAGCTCTTCGCGACCATAATGTAAGTGTATGATGGACCATTTCACCATTTCACCATTTCACCATTTCACCATTTAATTTGTGATGAAAATCCTCCTGATCCAGACTGCCTCGATAGGTGATGTAATCCTCGCAACGCCGGTGCTGGAAGAATTACACCAGGCATACCCATCAGCAGAAATAGATTTTTTGATAAAAAAAGGGATTGAAGGCTTATTTAATGGCCACCCTTTCATCTGCCAGCTTATTGTATGGGATAAGAAGAATAAATTCAAAAATTTTCTAAGAATTCTCGGGAAGGTCAGAAAAACAAAATATGACCTGGTTATCAATATTCAGAGGTTTGCGCTTACAGGGATACTTACTGCTTTCTCAGGTGCCGGCAGGACTGTTGGTTTCAGGAAAAATCCCTTTTCAATTCTCTTTTCAGAACGCATGAAACACCATATAGAACAAGGTATTCACGAGGTTGAAAGAAACCTGTCGCTAATCCAGGCGTTATTGCCCCCGGCGCAGAAGGCAAAAGCATCGGTTAGAACGCCAAAGCCCAGGCTTTACCCCTCTGCCGCAGATGAGGCCAGGGTGCTCACTTTTAAAATGCATCGCTTTATATGTATTTCCCCGGCCTCTCTATGGTTTACAAAACAATTCCCGGTTATAAAATGGGTAGAACTGATCCGGTCAATGCCCGATGGAATTTTTGTTTACCTGTTGGGCTCCTCAGCCGATATTCCGCTTTGCCAGGAGATTGTCATTCAATCGGGGAGAGAAAACCTGCAGATCCTTGCCGGTGACCTCAGTTTTCTTGAATCCGCAGCTCTCATGAGCGATGCGATGATGAATTACACCAACGACTCGGCTCCGATGCACCTCGCTTCGGCTGTAAATGCCCCGGCTGCCGCAGTTTACTGCAGCACCATTCCTGAATTCGGTTTCGGGCCGCTGTCAGAAAAACAATGGATCATCCAAAGCCGGAAAAAACTTCCATGCCGCCCCTGCGGACTGCATGGAAAGAAAGAATGTCCGCTCGGACATTTTGAATGTGCCATGACGATTAATGTAAATCAATTTCCGCCTCTTTCGTAATTCTCACGCGAAAATCAAGTATCTTTGTACTTCATTATCACTCAACAAGGTGATCAACGAAGCTCTCAAAAAAGAATTAAGCGCCTGCCTTTCTGCACTGAATTCAGGCGGCACTATAGTCTACCCCACCGACACAATCTGGGGCCTGGGCTGTGATGCCACACGCACAGATGCAGTAAACAAAATCTATATGATCAAGAAACGCATTGGCAGCAAAAGCCTTATCGTTCTTATCGACAGTGCCAAAAAACTTTCTCTCTATGTTAAAAATGTCCCTTTAATTACCTGGGACCTTTTAAAGAACATCACCACCCCACTTACCATTATTTATCCTGCGGGAAAGAATCTCGCACTAAATGTGCTCGGCGACGACGGTTCAGTTGCGATAAGGATTACCAGTAATGAATTCTGCCGGCAACTGATCGGGGAATTTGGAAGACCTCTTGTTTCCACCTCCGCCAACTTGTCGGGACAGGCTAATCCCCGCCATTTCCATGACATCAACCCAGACATCACCCGGCTCGCTGATTATACTGTTGGCCTGTATCATGATTCCCTTTCCCCGGTGAAGCCCTCCCGTGTTATCAAACTATACGAAAACGGGGAATTCAACGTTATCAGGCCGTAATCTCTTTTCACTTCATGAAGCTTCTTTCTGTTTTTCCTCTTGTTTTCTTTCTGCTGATGGCTTTTACTGGTTCTGCCCTGCCAGAAAACCTCAAGAAATACACCATTTCCGGTAAGGTAACTGATAACAACGACGGGGAATCACTTGTAGGTGCAACGGTATTCATCAAGGAGCTTAAGACCGGTACAACAACCGACCAGTATGGCCGGTTCTCCCTCACCCTTCCCGAAGGGCGTTATACTATAGGGTTTACATTTATCGGTTATACACCGGTAAACATGGAGATTGTACTTGACAAAGATATCAGCCTGAAGATGGAACTGGCCACTCAGGAGAAAGAGTTGCAGGAGGTGGAAGTAAAAAGTGAAAAAAGTGACCAGAATGTAGTCAAACCCGAAATGAGCGTATTTAAGATGGATATCCGCACCATTCAGAAAATTCCTGCTTTGATGGGAGAAGTTGATGTGATCAAGGCCATACAGATGCTCCCGGGGGTACAGAGTGTAAGTGAGGGATCGACAGGCTACAGTGTACGAGGTGGGGCACCAGACCAGAACCTGATCCTGCTTGATGATGCCACCGTATATAACGCATCTCATCTCATGGGATTTTTCTCGGTATTCAATAATGATGCGGTGAAGGATGTAAAATTATATAAAGGCGATATCCCTGCAAACTATGGAGGAAGACTTGCCTCGGTGCTGGATGTGAGGATGGATGAGGGAGACTCCAAAGGGTTTCAGGTGAACGGGGGTATCGGTATCATTGCAAGCCGGCTCACGGTCGAAGGTCCGATAAAAAAAGAACGATGCTCCTTCATTGTCTCCGGCCGCCGCACCTATGCTGATCTTTTTCTTCCCCTTTCGTCAAACAAGGCCCTTCAGAACAACCGCCTTTACTTTTACGACATCAACGCCAAGATCAATTATGTGATCAACGACAATAACCAGATTTTTTTATCGGGATACTTCGGGAGGGATGTATTCAGCAATCAGTTTGCCAAAATGAGCTGGGGCAATGGCACCGGAACGTTCCGCTGGAATCACGTGTTCTCGAAGAAACTTTTTTTCAACTTCACTACATTATATTCCGATTACAGGTATCTTTTGGGTACACCTGAAGGAGCCTCGAATTCCTTTGAATGGAACGCTAACCTCCGCGACATTGCTATAAAAGGCGACCTCTCGTGGTACCTTAACACCAACAACACCCTGCGTTTCGGAGGAGCGGCCACATACCATATGATAGATCCGGGAACGGCAAACGGCATTGGCAGTGAAACAGTATTCACCAGCATTCAGGTCCCGAAGAATTATTCACTCGAATCAGGCATTTATATTACTAATGAACAAAAAATCGGGCCTCACTTTGTCGCAAAATACGGGCTCCGTCTCTCCCTGTTTCAAAGCATAGGTCCCGGCACTGTTTACCATTATACCCCCACCTACGTGGTTATTGATTCCTCGGTTTATAAGTCTGGCATTATTTATAATACGTACGGAGGCATTGAACCCAGGATCGGTTTGCTGTATGATTTCAACCAGAAATCATCGGTAAAGGCCAGCTATGCAAGAACTTACCAGTACCTTCAGCTCGCCCAGAATTCCTCGGCAGGTACTCCTCTCGATATCTGGTTCCCTGCAAGCCCAAACATCAAACCCCAGATCAACGACCAGCTCGCTGTTGGCTATTTTAGGAATTTCCGACACAACACTATCGAGACTTCCGTTGAAGTGTACTATAAATGGATGCAAAACGTGATCGATTTCAAGAATTTCGCACAGCTTCTGCTCAACGACACTCTTGAAGGTCAGGTAAGGACCGGAAGAGGCTATTCGTACGGTATTGAGTTCCTTGTAAGGCTGAATGAAAAAATCGTCAGCGGTTGGGTAAGCTATACTTATTCCCGCTCTTTCCGCCTGATCCCAGACATACAGCTGAACCCCTATCCTGCTCCCTACGATAAACCCAATAATATTAGTATTGTACTCAACTTCCAGGTGGCAAAACGATGGAACATCTCAGCGAACTGGGTTTACGCAACAGGGGCTCCGGTGACCTTCCCTACAGGCAGAGCCACGATTGCAGGGAAGGTCATCCCCATTTATTCCCAAAGAAATGAATACCGCTATCAGGATTACAACCGCCTCGACCTGGCCGTGACCTTCTCTTCAAAACAAAAGCCCCACCGGAGGTTCTCCTGGGATCTGAATTTTTCGGTTTATAATGCCTATGACCGCCACAACACCTGGTCGGTCAATTTCGTACAGGATAATGTAGATCCCAACGTTACCTACGCCGAGAAGGTTTACCTGTTCGGCATTATTCCTTCAGTAACCTTTAACTTTCATTTCAATCATGAATAAGCTCCTTCTCAGTCTGCTCGTCCTCTTGCTTGCCGCCGGATGTACCGAGAGGATCACTGTAAACCTCGATAATTCATACATCCGGCTGGTAGTCGACGGGGGCATCACCACCGACAGCCTTCAGCGATCGGTGACCCTGAGCAAATCGGCCAGTTATTTCTATAACCAGCCTCCTCCCATGGTGAGCCAGGCCATGGTCATACTTACCGATGGTTCCTTCCTTGACACACTAAAGGAGGAGCTGCCGGCAAATCCGGGAAAATACACTCTCGACAGCAATTTCAGGGGAGTAATCGGTAAGACATACAACCTCATCGTTAAACTTCCCGAAGCTATTGGAGATTTTACTGAATACGCCTCATCCTGCAAAATCATGAAAGTCCCCAGGCTCGATTCCATTCATGCCGAGTTTAATCCGAATATGGGGAAAAACGGGTTTTGGCTGGTAAAGATTTATGCCATGGAACCCGGTGATGAAATGAACTTCTACATGCTTAAATACTACCGTAACAGTGTGCTGATTTCAGACTCCATTCAAAAATGGACCACTTCCGACGACAAATATTTCAACGGCAGTTATATCAATGGACTTACGGCCTTTTACATCAACAACAACCACCCCTGGGAAACCCTTCACCCGGGCGACACGCTGATGGTGCAGATGTCGGGCATCACCAATGAATACTACAACTTCATACAGCAGGTGCAGCAGGCCGGTTACCAGATCCCATTCTTTTCGGGCCCTCCGGCAAACGTGGAAGGCAATATCAGCAACAGGGGTGTGGGATTTTTTACAGCCTACTCCAACTCTTTTGCAAAACTCGTCATACCAAAACATAACCCATGAAAAAAATTGTGCAATTTGTATTCCTCACTGCAGGATTATTGCTTGCCTCAATTAATTCAGCCTCAGCCCAGGTAAACCCAGCCCGAGGGAACCTCATGGGTTCATGGGTGGGCGCACTTAAAATCCAGGGAATCTCCCTCACCCTGGTTATGAATGTGAAAGACAACGGGCACGACAGCCTTATTGTGACTTTCGATAGTCCCGACCAGGGGGCAAAAGGGATTCCCACAAGCAGTGTCAGAGTCACGGCCGACTCGATTATAGTTGCCCTGAAAATGATTTCCGGACTCTACCAGGGCAAATTTACTTCTGGCCGTGATACCCTTGAAGGAAGGTGGAGACAAAACAATCTGGACCTGCCTCTGAATCTGGAACATAAGAAGCAAGCCTTTAAACAGGTAAGGCCTCAGGAACCAATACCTCCTTTTCCTTATATCTCGGAGGATGTCAGTTTCCGGAACAAGCAGGCCGGGATCACTCTGTCAGGTACACTTACCTTACCTAAAGACGGAGGAAAACACATAGCGGTTGTGCTGATCACGGGATCGGGACCTCAGAACAGAGATGAAGAACTTATGGGACATAAGCCATTCCTGGTGCTGGCCGATCACTTCACACGCAAAGGCATAGCCGTGCTGCGTTTTGACGACCGCGGAGTGGGTAAGTCAGGAGGCGATTTTTCAACAGCTACCAGCCTCGATTTTGCAACGGATGCTGCCGCAGCATTTGATTACCTTAAGACCAGGCCTGAAATCGACACGGCCCGGCTCGGCCTGCTAGGCCACAGCGAAGGAGGAATCATTGCCCCCATCATTGCTTCAGAAAGAAAAGATGTTAATTTTATTGTGCTGATGGCAGGCACCGGCATTAGCGGTGAGAAGGTGCTTCTTACACAGGCAGCTGCAATTCAGAAAGCCGATAGCGGGGATCAGAGTTCCATTCAAACCACAAAGGATATAAATCAGAAAATCTATGAAATCCTGATAAAAAATCCCGACAACGAAAAAGCTTCCGCCAGGATCCGGAAACTTTTGCAAAAAGAGAATCAGGCCGAGAGAAAAAAAGGCAGCGCCGACACCATGTCATCCCAGGCAATTGAAATGAACATTAAGACCGTGACTTCTCTATGGTTCAGAACCTTTCTCACCCTCGATCCGCAGACATATCTTAAAAACGTACATTGTAATGTACTCGCTATCAATGGAGATATGGATCTCCAGGTAGACTCTAAAATCAACCTGCCAGCGATCGAAAAAGCCCTGATTTTCGGAGGAAACCCCCACTATACCATTGAAGAGATTCATGGAGTTAACCATCTCTTCCAGACCGCTAAAACAGGTTCCCCTTCTGAATATTCAACCATAGAGGAAACAATTCAGCCAGCGGTTCTTCAGCTTATCACTTTATGGATACTACAAAAATAAGGCAGATTACCAGATCTGCCCAAGTATTCGTATTTTCGTATAATTATTTTTGCTAAACCCATCCTCATGGACCCTTCCTTTTATGCCATTTCACCTGTAGACGGAAGATACAGGAAAGCCACAGAGAAACTCTCAGAGTATTTTTCTGAAGCTGCTATCATTCAGTATCGTGTTGCCACAGAAGTAGAATATTTCATTGCCCTTTGCAAAATACCCCTGCCCCAGCTTAGCGGTATCGATAAGAAGGTATTCCCGAAATTGCGTCGGATCACAAGCCGTTTAAACGAAGCTGATGTGATCAGCATCAAGGAAATTGAGAAGGAAACCAACCATGACGTTAAGGCCATTGAATATTTTCTGAAGGAAAAATTTGAAAAGCTGGGGCTTTTGGAGTTTGCCGGATTTATTCATTTCGGACTTACTTCCCAGGATGTGAACAACACGGCTTTTCCTATGGCCACCCACGATGCATTCACCGGCGTTTATCTTCCTTTGCTCGAGGAAATTTTCAACTTGCTGTATACACGGGCCCAGGAATGGAAAGCAATTCCTATGATGGCACATACCCACGGACAGCCTGCATCTCCTACAACCGTGGGCAAGGAGCTTCATGTGTTTGCCGAGAGGCTGGGAGCCCAGATTGCCATGCTCGGAACGCTCAGGTTCGAAGGTAAATTCGGGGGAGCCACGGGTAATTTCAATGCTCATTATGCTGCTTACCCTCACATTGACTGGAACAGCTTTGCTGACCTCTTACTGGAAAAGACATTTGGCCTTAAACGACAGAAAACGACCACGCAGATCGAGCATTACGATAGTCTGGCTGCATTTTTTGACAACCTGAAACGGATCAATACGATACTTATCGATCTAGACCGCGACATCTGGACGTATATCTCAATGGAGTATTTCAAACAGAAAGTAAAGAAAGGTGAAACCGGTTCATCTACTATGCCCCATAAAGTCAATCCTATCGATTTCGAGAATTCAGAAGGGAACCTTGGATTCGCCAATGCCATCTTCGAACACCTTTCTGCTAAATTGCCCATAAGCAGGTTGCAGAGAGACCTTACCGACTCAACTGTGATACGGAACATTGGCGTTCCATTCGCTCATTCTGTCATTGGTTTTAAATCACTTCTGAAAGGACTTGATAAGCTAATACTGAATGAAGACAAACTTCATTATGACCTCGAAAAAAACTGGGCCGTTGTTTCAGAAGCCATTCAGACGATCCTCAGGCGTGAAAAATACCCTGACCCATATGAAGCCCTGAAAGACCTTACTCGGGGCAACGAACATATCAGCAAGGCTGTGTTGCATACCTTTATCGACAACCTGAAGATCGCTGATAAAGTTAAAAACGAACTCAAAAAGATCAGCCCGGAAAATTATACCGGCATCATATCCATTTGAAATGAAAGTCAGCGGGTTCACTTTTGTAAAAAATGCAGTAAAATTCGGTTATCCCGTTGCTGAAGCCATACGTTCCATTCTGCCACTTTGCGACGAATTCGTGGTAGCCGCAGGAAATTCTGATGACAGCACCCGCGAACTTATTGCCTCTGTTGATCCCGCTAAGGTCCATATTATCGACACCTTTTGGAACGAAGATCTGAGGATAGACGGAAGTGTTCTTGCTTCTGAGACCAACAAAGCACTCGATGCAGTTTCTGACTCCAGCGACTGGGCTTTTTATCTTCAGGCCGATGAAGTTGTGCACGAGAGATACCTGCCCGTAATTCACGCAGGGATGGAGCAATGGAAGAATGATCCACGAGTGGAAGGACTGCTATTTAATTACCTTCACTTCTTCGGATCTTATGATTACATAGCAGGTTCCCGTGAGTGGTACACAAGGGAAGTGAGAGTCATACGAAAACAGCCGGGCATAAGATCGTATAAAGATGCCCAGGGTTTCCGTAAACACGGAAGAAAGCTTAACGTGAAATTAATCCAGGCCTTTATCTACCACTACGGATGGGTAAAACCACCTAGCTCGCAGCAGGCCAAACAGGAATCATTTCATAAACACTGGCATGATGATGAATGGGTGAAAAATAATGTAAGTGCGGAAAAGGAGTTCGATTATAATATTGTGAGCGGACTTAAACAATTCACAGAAAGTCATCCGCAGGTCATGAAACAACGTATCGCCTTAAAAAACTGGGAATTTCAGCCCGATTCACATAAAAACAAAATTCCGCCGGCAAAAAAAGTCCTGCAGCTTATAGAAGAATTGAGCGGATGGCGAATTGGTGAATATAAAAACTACAGAATAATTTAATTATGAAACATTTGCCTAACCTGCTTATTGTTGACGATTCAGAGGAAAACCTGGCTCTCCTGGAAAACGTCATCAGAAAGGCCAAAGTAAACCTGATCAAAGCGCATTCTGGCCTTGAAGCACTCGAAAAAACTACCGGGATTCAACTTGCGTTGGCAATCATCGATGTTTACATGCCGGAAATGAACGGCTACGAACTGGCCGTGAAATTGAATTTAGCCCGATCGGCAGAAAAGGTGCCAATAATTTTTCTTACAGCCAGCCATGTTAGTGAAATCCAGGTATTCGAAGGATATAAATCAGGAGCCGTCGATTATATTGTTAAGCCCGTTGATACTCGTATCCTGCTAAATAAAATTCAAGTATTTCTAGATCTTTTCAATCAGAAACAGACAATTACCCAGGATGCTATTCTGATAAAAAAATCTGCCGATGAATTAGCCAGAGTACATGCAGCCCTAATAAAGAACGAAGAAAAATACAGGAGTTATATTGATAATGCCCCTGATGGTGTTTTTATTGTTAATGAGACTGGAAAATACATTGAGGTAAATGATGCAGCATGCAGGATCACAGGATATTCAAAAGAAGTGCTTTTAACGATGTCGATTTCGGATATAACTCCTCAAGAATCGCTAAAAGATGGCCTGGCTCATTTCAGAAAGGTGGTTCATAGCGGCGCATCAAAAGAAGATCTGATGTTCCGTCATCAAACCGGGGCAATACGCTGGTGGACTGTAGAAGCCGTAAGACTGTCAGAATCGCGGTTTCTCGGTTTTGCAAAAGACATTACCGAGCGCAGGCAAACCGAAGATAACCTGAAACAAACTTCCGCACGCCTCGCGTTGGCTGCACGTGCCGGTGGAGTGGGCGTGTGGGAGTTAGATTTTGCAAACAAACATTTGATCTGGGATGATCATATGCTTATGCTTTACGGAGCTGATAAGAATAATTTCAGCAACGCTTACGAATCGTGGCTTGCAGGAGTTCATCCCGACGATAAGGCAAGGGGAGACCTCGAGATCCAGATGGCTTTTAACGGTGAAAAAGAATTTGACACTGAGTTCCGCGTTGTTTGGCCCGATAGCAGTGTTCACAATATCAGAGCCCTTGCAATCGTTATTCGTAACGATGCGGGCAATGCTCTGCGAATGATCGGGACGAACTGGGATATAACCGACCAGAAAAAACTTGAGGAAAAATTAAAATCCAGCGAAGCCAACTTCCGCACTTTCTTCGAAACCATGAACGACCTGATCGTTGTAGGCGATACCCAGGGAAAGATTATTTACACTAACCATGCCGTTACCCGAAAACTCGGCTATACTACTGAAGAACTTCAGAGCATGACTGTCCCTGAATTGTATCCCTCGAATCAGCGTACCGAAGCCATACAAATATTTACCGACATGTTTGCCGGTAAACGGGACTTTTGTCCATTGCCCCTGGCACGGAAGGACGGTTCTCTTGTTCCGATGGAGACCCGCGTGTGGTCTGGTAAATGGAATGAAAAAGACTGCATTTTCGGCATCTCTAAAGACCTGAGCGCAGAACAGGAAGCCTTGCAGAAATTCAATAAAATTTTCGAAAACAATCCAACCCTTGTAGCAATCAGTTCTGTTCCCGAACTGGTATTTACTGATGTAAACAGCACATTTCTAAGTAAAACCGGATATTCCAAAGAGGAAGTAATTGGAAAAACCGTGGAAGATCTGGGACTTTTCGTTCAGCCTGAAAAACAACAGTTCGCTGCAGCCGAATTAGAACGATCTGGAACGATCCATAATTTCCCATTACAGATAAAAACTAAATCGGGTGGGATTCTCGAAGGACTTTTTTCAGGTGAATTAATGGAAAGCCAGGGCAAGCAATTCTTTCTTACGGTAATGGTTGATATTTCTAATCTCACCCAGGCCGAACAAGCCATGAAAGTAAGCGAAGAAAAATATAAAACAATGCTGAATGCTTCACCCGATGGTATTATTATAATTGACACGAAAGGCATCATTACTGAAGTTTCTGAGATCGGGTTTGAGTTATTTGGCGCCAACAGCAGAGATGACCTGGTTGGTAAAGATTTTCTCAGGTTCGTTCCTTTGGATGAAAAAAACACGATCACTGATATTATTGAAAAGACAATGAATGAAGGACTGGTTCAGAATATTGGTTTAAAAATCAGAAAGAAAAACCAATCATTATTTGCTGCGGAAACCAGTGTAACCTTAATACAGGACCCCAAGGGAGAACCTTTAGCCTACATGATCATCATCCGCGATATTTCATATCGGCAAAAAATGGAGGCAAAGCAGGTCCATGCCGACCGTATGGCCAACCTGGGGGAAATGGCTTCAGGCATTGCTCATGAGATAAACCAACCATTAAATATCATTTCAATGGTTATGGATAAAATTTTATTTGAGACTGCCAGGACCGAGATTGTCGATGTGGAATTCCTGAAAAATAAATCCGATAAGATTTTCGAAAACATCACCCGGATGAGGAATATCATCGATCATATCAGGGCGTTTTCGAGAAGCCACGACGATTATGTTTCCACTGCATTTGATATCAATTCGAGCATAAAAAATGCTGCTTCTATGATGTCTGAACAGTTGAAACATCTTGGTATCAACCTGAATCTTCAACTAAGCAAACAAATTCCTGCTTTGTTTGGTAACACTTATAAATTCGAGCAGGTCATTATTAATCTGCTGGTCAATGCCAAAGATGCTGTGCTCGAAAAGAAAAGCAAGCAGGCTGATAATTCTAAAATGATCATAGAGATCAGATCATATCAGGAGAATCAAAATATAATCGTTGAAGTAACAGATAATGGTATTGGCATCAAAAGTGATGATATTAATAATATCCTGCTTCCTTTTTATACTACAAAAGATGAAGGAAAGGGAACCGGGCTAGGCTTATCGATTTGTTATCAGATCCTTAAAGAAATGAATGGGACCATTGAAATAACGAGTGATGGCACGAACGGAACAAAAATAAAACTGGAGCTGGATATTCAAAAGAAAAATCAGAATGGCAATTCAAGATAAAATCAAAATATTGATCCTTGATGACGAGAAGCAATTCACTGAAGAGTTGAGTGGTTTTTTTCAAGGTTCAGACTATGAATCCTTTGAAGCAAATACGGTAGAGGAAGGAAGGAGAATCTTACATAATCATGATATTGATCTCCTGATCCTCGATGTGCGGTTGCCGGGGGTGAACGGACTCGATATCCTGAAGGAAGTAAAATCGCAATACTCCGGCATGGAAGTCATCATTATTTCTGCTCATGGTGATATGGATACGGTAATTAAAGCCATGCGGCTGGGGGCATTCGATTATTTACGTAAACCATTCAGGTATATCGACATTCAGATTGCCATTGAGCGTACTCAGAAATACCTTCAGCTGCACCGTAAGCTAAAGCAGATGGAAGAACGAAATTCCCTTATCTCAAAAACCCTTGAAGAAAAGATCGACCGGCAGTTTATCGGTGTGAGTCCTCAGATTCTCGAGGTGTTTGAACAATCCATCACCGCGGCAAATTACCCTGAAGCCAACGTGTTGATTACCGGTGAAAGCGGTACTGGAAAAGAAAACATTGCCAGGATCATTCATTATTCAAGCAAACGGAAAGACCATGTTTTTTGTGCCGTCAACAGCAGCGCCATTACCGAAACCCTGTTGGAAAGCGAATTCTTTGGTCATAAAAAAGGCTCCTTTACCGGCGCTATTACCGATAAGATGGGCTTCTTTGAAGTATGCAACCATGGGACTTTATTTCTTGATGAAATCGCCGATATGCCTTTAACCCTTCAGGCGAAAATACTGCGCGCCACTGAAGAAAAAGTGATCACCAGGGTGGGCGATACAAACCCGATCCGCACCGACTTCAGAGTCATCTCGGCAACAAATCATGATATCAATAAAGGAGTGGAGAAAAAAAAGTTCAGGCTCGATCTTCTTCACAGGCTCAATACACTTCACATTCATATACCAGCTCTGCGTGAAAGGCCTGAAGACATCAAACCCCTGCTTATCCATTTTGTTGATGTCTTTTCAACCAGGTTTAACAAGCCAAACATCCATGTCGCGAAGGAGGTTTTTGACATCCTGCTTAAATATGAGTTCCCGGGCAATGTGAGGGAATTGAGAAATATGACCGAAAGGGCTATTATTTTATGTAAAGGAAACATCCTCGGGATAAAAGATTTCCCGGTAAAACTTCAAAATAATTCACCCCAGGAGGAGCAAACAGAGTCGGTTAATATGAAGTTACATGAGATCGACCTCATACAAAAAGCGCTCAAAAGGTCGGGATATAATCAGCAGGCAGCAGCTGATGCCCTGGGTATCCACCGCGATGCCCTCAGCCGTAAAATGAAAAAATACAACATCGGTATCAGTCGTAGCGAAGGGTAACGCGTTTTCACGTACCTGCGTGATTATATTGATAAAATTATCATAACATTACCCCTATCGATAATAAAATAAATTCTTCATTAAAAAATTACTATTTTTTTTGTTCTCATATTCAGACGATTAGTTGATCAAATCAATTATTTTTCCGTTTCCCGAAATTTCTGGCCCACCCTTTGTTTAGTCTTACAGCATAAGAGGTAAACCGTCCCTCATGCAAAGCACGGTCTAAACAAACAAACAAATAATAGGAGATTAAACAAATGGCAGTAGAAAAAACCATCGGTTCATCCAGCCTCGTTGAGGTGATCGACCGTATTCTTGACAAAGGTGTTGTAGTTGACGCATGGGTAAGAGTTTCTTTAGTTGGTATCGAACTCCTTGCAATTGAAGCAAGAGTAGTTGTTGCCTCAGTTGAAACATACCTGAAATATGCAGAAGCTATTGGCTTAACAGCAAAAGCAGCATAAGGCATTGTTTTAAGCTTTATTCTTGCTAAAACATCCTTTCCGGCGTAAAACCCGAAAGCATGGTTTACCAGGAATTTCTCTTTTCTTCAGCCGAATTTTATTCAATCACTCAATCACTCAAACAATATGAACACTAATCCTGAATTAAACCTGGATAGTTTTTTCGAAAACATCATCTCCTCCTACGAGACCCGGATTCAGAAAATTCAATCAGCATTTCAATCGTCGGAAAGCATCACCGAATCATCACATACTCTGTTCGACAATGTCCATAATTCCTTAAACGATCTTAAAAAGGAAAGAGACATGTTAAATTCAAGGCTTTGCGAAGTCCTGGCAAAAAACGGATCCCTGCGTAAAAAAGATTATAACACAATGATGTCGGGCATTTTAAACACCCTCGACGAAAAGGAAAGGGAAGCCGAAAACCAGTTTTTAACGTTCATAGAAGCCCAGAAAGAAACTGCCCAATCGCTGAAAAACAGCCTGTTGGGGATCAAAGATAGCACTTCACAAGACCCTGGCAAGAAAATCAGCATCATCAAAGAGCAACTTTCTCAGATTTCAAACCAGCAGGAAATGAGAAAAGAAACGGTAATGAAAACATTCATGGATTTTCAGCAAATGCATAACAAAATGATGGTCTGTCTTGAAAGCCTGCTTCAGAAAGGCGATCACATTTTGGCTCAAGATATTAAAAAGGTTAAAGACCAGATAATTAAAGAAATCAACTAATAAATGCAACAAAATAAATCACAAAAATAGGAGACAAAAAAAATGGGACTAGGATCAGAAATGAAAAATTTGAGCGAAGAGTTACTTGCTTCATTCAAAGAACGTATCAGAGCCAATGAAGAGCTTGTAAACGACGTACAGAAAACACTGGATGGTTTCCATAAAGACCACCAGGAAATGGCTGCCGTAATAAACGCCAACGCAGTGGCTTTAAGAAAAGGCCTTGCAAAAGGAGAAAAAAATCGCATGAACACCTATAAAGGTTTAATGGGCGATATCCACCGTACAATCTCTTCCATCCAGAAGGAAGTGGTTGGAATTCAAACTTCCACTTTCAACATGATTAATGAATTCTCGGCCGACAGAACGCAAATGGCTAAGGAGCTGAACAAATTTTTCGCCAAGGGCAGATCTGACAGAATGCAGAATGAAAAAACGAGGATGAAAGATTTTGATTTGTTGATGAATAACATCAACGATGATATTAAAAGCATCAACGATGAAGTTGCAAGTATTTTCAAGAATACAAACGATATGCTCGACAGGTTCGAAAAAGAACATCTTGAAATGTCGGATGAGCTCAGGTCAGAACTTGGCAAAAACCTGGCCGAAAGAGTTGAATATACCAGGTCGTTGCTAAATGGTTTTCAGAAAAGATTAGCTGAAATCAGCAAAGAAAATCATAAGATGGCCCAAAAACTGAGAAAAGATCTTAACAATGGCGAGACTGAAAGATTGAGCGACTATAATGGTTTAATGAAAGATATTCACACTTCAATAAAGGGTATCCGTGCAGAAGTAAAAACCATTAAGAATTCTACCGCTGCTATGATGGACGATTTATTGCAAAACAGGGTTCAGGCAGAATCAGAGTGGAGCAAGATGCAAAATGCAATGGCCCATATCAGGAAAACCGGAATCGTTTCGAAGCCTAAAGAGGTTGTAAAGAAAGTTGAGAAAAAAGAAGTAAAAAAGGAAGCCCCGGTTGCAGCAGTTAAAGAAAGTCCGGTTGCAGTTAAGGAAAGCCCGGTTGAAGTAATTAAAACAGCTCCGGTTAAAGAAGAAAAGAAAATTCAGGTTAAAATAGAGCCTGTTCTGCCTCCGGTTGCTGAAAAGCCAATGACGCTGCAAGAAAAGGTTTTGGACTTTATCAACAAGCATCCCAAAGGTATTAAAATTTCGGCCATGGAACAACCACTCGGTGAAACCCGCATGAAGCTTGGATTTATTGCCAAGACATTGCTGGATGAAGGAAAGGTATTAAAGATCGAGAACGTTTACTACCCTAAGCCTAAGCTTGTAAAGTAATAATACATAAAAATCATGGCAACAGTAATCAAGTGTGCATTCTGCAGTGGTACGGGAGAAGATCCCTTCGATTTACTCTCTCCCATATCACATTGCCTTGTATGTAACGGCACGGGCCAGGTTGTAATAGAGGAACCACTGAAAAATTGTGTGTTTTGTTCAGGTACAGGCAAAAATCCGCTTGGGGCAAGAGTTGCTTGTATCGTATGCGGAGGCAAGGGGTCTAATCATATAGAGACCCCTACTCCTTGCACCCAATGCAAAGGGACTGGAAAATCGAGCGATGGACTACCCTGTACCCGATGCAGAGGCAAAGGATATCATGGAAATTAAAATTTCAGAAATGACCAATGTCGGGAATACTATCAGGAAGAGTTTGGAAAAAAGGCAGGCAGCTTTGCATGCGTTTAAAGCAAGGAAAGAAGCCTTTTTACTTCGAAAAGAACAAATAACAAAGGATATTGAAGAGGCAAGAACTATCTGGAAACACACCCTGGAACAATTACCCTCCCAGGAGTTCAAATGGTAAAACCTCTGGAATAAATTACGAATTACGAATTACGAATTACGATTTTTTCAATCAATAAATAAATCAATCAATCAATCAACCCATGTCGAACAACAATGAAATGAACACCGTACTGGAGCTCAAGCCCATGTCGAATTTTGTCGAGACCGATTACATTAAAGACATTACCAACCGTGGCCTCACCTATGTTAAAGCAGGTTTTCCAGTACATTTCAGGGGCCCGTCGGGAACCGGAAAAACAACCGTTGCCATGCACCTGGCTAGCAAAATTGGCAGGCCGGTAGTTATTATTCATGGCGATGCCGAATATAAAACCTCCGATCTTATCGGTAGTGAACAGGGTTATAAATATAAGAAACTGGACGACAAGTTCATTCATTCGGTGCATAAATACGAGGAAGACATGAGTAAACAGTGGGTGAACAACCGTTTGACCATCGCTGTAAAAAATGGATTCACTCTGATCTACGATGAATTTACCCGTTCACGTCCTGAGGCAAACAACATTTTATTACCTATCTTGCAGGAAAGGATGCTGAGTACATCGGCAGCAAAAGAGGAAGATTACTACATGAAAGTACATCCTGAATTCCGGGCCATCTTTACTTCAAATCCAGAAGAGTATGCAGGAGTAAACCGTACCCAGGATGCCCTTCGCGACCGTATGGTTACCATGGACCTTGACCATTTCGATTACGAGACCGAGCTCAAAATCACCAGAGCAAAATCAGACCTTTCGCTGAAAGACACTGAAATTATAGTAAAGATTGTGAGGGGTCTGCGCGAATCAGGAAAGACTGAATTTGACCCGACCATCCGCGGCTCTATTATGATTGCTAAAACCCTGGCAACATTGAAAACCACTCCATCGAAATCAAAAGATGTTTTCAGAAAAATATGCCAGGATATTCTTACATCCGAAACGAGCCGTATCGGATCAAAAACCAATCAGGAAAAAGTAAAAATCATTGTTGATGAACTAATCGAACAATTCACCCGATAATACATTTAATATGCCAATTTCAAGCGGAATAAAAGGACTGCAGAGCATCAAAAGTATGCAGAGTGTAGTCAAGTCGGGAATCCCCAACAAGGAGGATTCGGATTTCATTAAATTGTATATGCTCGAAAAAGAAAGGACCCGAATAAAGAGTGAGGAGACCCGAATGCTGCTAAGACTTGAGATCATCCAGAACAGGTTGAAGGAGATACAGGCTTACTATGATGAAAAAGCAGGAGAGATGCATGTGACAGAACCTGCAAAAAAGATTAAAAAGCCTGGGAAGGACGATAAAAAAGAATGGAAAACCATGTCAATCGATTATTAAAAAAAATGTACAATGGCTGAAATGACCCATGCGTTAAATGCGACAAATCTTGCGGATATTCTTGAGAGAGTGCTCGATAAAGGGATCGTTATTGCAGGTGATATTAAGATACAGATTGCCGATATTGATTTGCTTACAATAAAAATAAGACTACTGATTGCTTCAGTTGATAAAGCCATGGAGATGGGTATTAACTGGTGGCAGGAAGACACCTACCTTTCAACAAAAGCAAGGGAAAAAGAGCTGATGCAACAACAGGAGGCTCTTGAGGCCCGGCTGCAAAAACTTGAAAACATCAACAAACCATTATAATGTTGAGAATAAAAAAAAGAAAGAAAAATGGAAAACGATAAGGATAAAAAAGACGAAGCTGGTTTTGAACTTTTCGGCCTTGGAGGCTTGTTTAAAGGAATAGAAAAACTGGTTGACCTTGCAGGGAAGCTTGAAGAAAAGGGTGGTATGAGCAAGGAAGGCGAGATCAATTTTGATCATATTAAAAAAGGCATGAAAGGTGTTTATGGGTTTACCATAAACACGGCAGGAGGAGGCTCTCCAAAAGTGGAAACGTTTGGAAACATTAAAAAAACACCCGAAGGACCTAAAGTGGATGAAGAACGGGAGCCGATTACTGACCTCTTTGATGAGAAAAACGAACTCGTGATAATTGCTGAAATGCCAGGGATTGAAGAAACTGATATTAAAATTGATCTGAAGGAAGATATCCTTGAGATCTCGGCAATCAGTAAAACCAGAAGTTACAGAAAAGAAATGCTGCTTCCGGTAAAAGCCAGCAAGCAGAATCTGAAACACAAATTCACAAACGGCATCCTTGAAATCAGGATAAAAAAATAAGGTGATGGCACTCACGGGCTTAGAAAACAACGACCTTAAACTTATCATTTTTGGCGGAAAAGGCGGTGTTGGAAAAACCAGTTGTGCGATTGCTGCAGCTCTGTCGTTGTCAGAGAATTTCAACACCCTGCTAATCTCCACCGATCCAGCCCATTCTGTGTCTGATTGTCTCGAACAACAGATTGGCTTCAAAGTAACTAAAGTTGAAGGTTCAGCTAAGCTTTGGGCTATTGAAGTTGTTGCAGACGAAGCTCTTTCAGGGTTCAAAACCCAGCATAGGGGTGAGTTAAAGAAGCTTCTTGAAACTTCTACAAATCTCGACAATGACGACATTGACGACCTGCTCACCTTATCAATACCTGGTATTGACGAGGTAATGAGCTTTAAAACCATCATCGATTTCATCGAAGAAGGCGGTTTTGAGAAATATGTTGTCGACACGGCACCTACCGGACATGCCTTGCGGCTCATTGCATCTCCGAAATTATTGGATGAATGGATAAAAATGGCTGCCCGGATGAGATGGAAATACCGTTACATGATTACCAGCTTCTCGGGGTCTTATCAACAGGATGACGTGGATACTTTCTTACTCAGCCTGAAAAAAACGGTTAAGCGTATAGAAAACATTTTAAAGGATAAAACAAAATGCGAGTTTATCCCGGTATGTATCGCCGAATCCATGGCCATAAAGGAAACCGGCAGGCTGCTTGCCGATTTAGGCAAATCTGAGATCATTCCAAAACAAATCATTGTTAATAATGTGATGGTATCCGATGAATGTGATTTCTGCCAACGCCGTAAAGCCGGTCAATTACCTTATTTACAAGAAATAGCCGAATCATTTAGTGAATTAAATAAAGTGGAAGTCCCGATGTTTGCTGAAGAAATCAAGGGGATGGAAGCCCTGAATAAATTAAAAAAAGTGCTGTTGAGCGAAAATTAGCAAACCATGACTAAAATAAAAGATGAGACTAGCATGCGAGTAAAAGAAGCCCTGGTGAAGGATGTTGGAAGGGCTATCGCCCGCATCGACCCTAAGGACATGAAGCTGATGGGCCTCGAAAGCGGGGATGTAATCGTAATCGAAGGCAAACGTGCCACACCGGTAAAAATAATGCCTTGTTATCCCGATGACAGGGATAAGAGTATTATTCAGATTGACGGAATAACCAGAGAAAATGCCCAGGTAGGGATCGATGAAAAAGTAAAGATCACGAAGACTACATGCCGTCATGCCTCAAAAATTAAACTCAAGCCCGAAACTAAATCAGGTTCTCTGAAGGCCGATGATGCTAAATACATTGGGTCTCTCATCAATGGACTCCCAGTGACCAAAGGCGATAAAGTGAGAGCTAACCTGTTCGGTTCACGCTCGGTTGATTACACTGTAACAGGCACCAATCCAGAGGGTGTAGTACTGATCCAGCCAAACACCACGTTCCAGCTTGAATTGGCAAAGCAGGACGGAGAGCGGAAAAGTAAAGTGTCCTACGAGGACATTGGCGGGCTGGGTAATCAGGTTCAGCGCATCAGGGAAATGATTGAACTTCCGTTAAAATACCCCGAGATATTCGAACGACTTGGGGTTCAGCCACCCAAAGGAGTGTTCCTGTATGGCCCACCGGGAACCGGAAAAACTCTTATCGTCAGAGCCGTTGCGCATGAGACAGATGCCTACTTCATAAACATCTCCGGTCCCGAGATCATGGGCAAATTTTATGGAGAAAGTGAAGGACGCATAAGAAAAATTTTCGAAGAAGCCCAGCAACACGCTCCTGCCATCATTTTTATTGATGAAATAGATGCGATTGCTCCCAAACGGGAGGATATGGGTGGCGAAAAGCAGGTTGAGAAACGTGTTGTTGCCCAGCTGCTATCGCTTATGGATGGCCTTGAATCGCGTGGCAAAGTGATCGTGATCGGTGCAACCAACATCCCAAATTCCATTGATCCTGCTCTCAGAAGGCCAGGCCGTTTCGACCGTGAAATTTCAATTTCCATTCCCGATAAAAAAGGCAGACTGGAGATTCTTCATATCCATACCCGAGGCATTCCTCTGGCGATGGACGTGGATTTAGAGAAACTTGCTGAAATCACCCATGGATTCGTGGGAGCCGACCTCGAAGCATTGGCCCGGGAGGCCGCTATGACTGCTTTGCGCAAAATACTTCCTCAGATTGATTTCGAGATGGCCGAGATCCCATACGAACTTTTAATGTCGCTGGAAGTCACCATGGAGAATTTCTTTGATGCCATGAAAGAAGTTGAACCTTCGGCTATCAGGGAAGTTTTCGTAGAAGTCCCCGACGTTAAATGGGATGATGTTGGCGGTCTGGATGAAATCAAAGAGGCGTTGAAGGAAACCGTGGAATGGCCTTTAAAATATGCTGATCTGTTCAAAAAAGCCGACACTAATCCGCCTAAGGGGATTATCCTTCACGGAAAGCCGGGCACGGGAAAAACATATCTTGCAAAAGCCCTTGCAAGCGAGAGCGGCGTTAACTTTATTTCAGTGAAAGGTCCACAGATCCTGAGCCGCTATATCGGGGAATCGGAAAAAGGAGTAAGAGAACTATTCAGAATGGCTAAACAGGCATCACCCTGTATTTTATTCCTTGATGAAATAGACAGTCTTACACCCAGGCGCAGCAACGACAGTTCAGGGTCAGGAGTAATTGAGCGTGTAATCGGACAGTTCCTTACCGAAATGGATGGGATTGAAGACCTGAAAGGTGTTATTGTACTGGCTGCGACCAACAGAATCGATCTGATTGACCCTGCTTTGCTCAGAAGCGGAAGGTTCGATTTAATATTTGAATTACCTTTGCCGGATATAAAAACCAGGGAGAAGATATTCGATATCCATACCCGAAAAAAACCACTCGGCAAAAAGGTGAACCTCGCTAAACTGGCTCATAAAACAGACACCCTTACAGGGTCAGATATTGAATTTATCTGCCGTAAAGCCGCTATGCTTGCCATCCGCAGCCTGATCGACAAGTTTCGCGGTATGTCATCCATGCCCGAAGGCGAAATTATTATCCAGGAAAATCATTTCGAAGAAGCAATAGGGCTTGTGTTAAAACAAAACGCAACGAAGAAATAAATCACATCACATGACAATGAAAGGAATATACATTTACGGGGTTGTACCGAATTTTTACGGAATGACCCAGTTTCAATCCCTGGAAAATTCAGGAGTTTATGCTATTACCTTCAATAACATTTCAGCTATTGTATCGGAAAGGGATACGGCACAACTCGAACATTTAGACAGGGAATCGCTGGGACATCTTCTTGTTCATCATCAAAAAACTATTGAAGAACTTCAGGCTAAGGGATTTACTATGATCATCCCGATGCGCCTTGGGATGATTGTAAATTCAAAGGAAGTAGTCATCAAGATACTCTCCAGCGGATATAATCTGATCATTGAAATCCTGAAGAAAATTGAATACCTGACCGAGATTGACCTGGTTGTAACATGGGCAAATTTCACTGAAGTGCTGAAAGGTATTGCTGAGCTTCCTGATGTAAAAGAAGTAAAACACGAAATCATGAGCGACAATGGTATCATCACCACAGTTGATCAGGTTAAGATAGGACTAATTCTTAAAGAGAAATTAGATGAGAAAAATAAAGCAGCTGAATTGAATATCCTCGATACTCTTGCCCCTTTCGGTCTCGATATCAAGAGACATGACGTGATGGATGGTGCGATGATTACAAACTCGGCATTTCTGATCAACCGGAATAAACTAGAAAAATTCGAACAAGCCATCGGACAGCTTGATGAAGAATATATCGGTCTCCTGAATTTCAGACTAGTAGGCCCTTTACCATGTTACAGCTATTACACTCTTGAAATCAAAGAACTGGATATACTGAAAATTGAGCAGGCAGCAGCAGAGCTCGACCTGAATGAAACGACAACTGAAAATGAAATAAAAAAAGCATTTTTAAAAAAGGCAAAATTATTTCATCCCGACAATGGCCTGGACACCCATGATCCTGAAAAATTCAACAAGGTTCAGAATGCCTACCATTTAATGCTTGATTACACGGCAGCAGTGAATCAATCTACGAAGGAAGAATCTATTTCTCTGGCCAAAGAAAATTTGGCAGCACATCTGATTTTAGTAAAAATAAAAGAATAATATGCAGCGCGACGGAAAATACATTTATTGCATTATAGCATCAAATTACGATATCAATTTGGGCCCTATTGGAGTAGGCGGACGGGGGGATCTGGTATCCACCATTGGTTTTGATGGCTTGTGCATGGTTGTCAGCGACCATCCACTCAGCCGGTTTGTTGTCAACCCTGAAAACATGCTGGCCCACCAAAAAGTGATCGAAGTGGTGATGAAGGAATTCAGAAGCGTGATTCCTATCAGATTTGGCACTATTGCGGCAACCCCCGACGAAATAAGGAACCTGCTCAACCGTCGCTACAGCGAATTCATGGAACTGCTGAGACAATTCGAGAATAAAGTTGAACTCAACGTAAGGGGAAACTGGAAAAACATGGGTGTTATATACAAGGAAATCGACAAGGATCATGCTGAACTCAGAAAAGTCAGAGCCGAAATCGAAAAACTGGATGACCCGGATAAAAGAAATCTGAAAATTTCCGAGGCAGGGAACCTCGTGACCAAAGCTCTGGTCGAAAAGAAGGCAGAGGAAACCGAAAAGATCATTGAAGCATTCCGTAAATCGATATTCGAATTTAAACTAAATAAAACCAGCGGGGATGCAATGTTCATGAATACAGCTTTTCTGGTGAATAGCGGCAGGGAAATCGAATTCGATAACATCATGGCTGGTCTTGGCGCCAAATACCAGGATCGGAGCGACTTTATATATACTGCACCTTTGCCGATTTTTAATTTTATTGATCTGAAAATTTTCCCCGAAAAATGGGAATTGTAAAACTATATATTGAAAATATTTTATGAGCAGCGATTCAGAAACTCCAAAAGAAGGAAAGTATATTTATTGCATCATCCGGCATGCCGGTGCAATTGAATTTGGTCCGATCGGGATCGGAAAGCGAGCCGACCTGGTGTATGGTGTTAATTATAAAGACATCAGCGCTATCGTGAGTAATTCACCGATTATTCAATATGAGGCACGAAGAGTAAACATGACCACTCACGAAAAAGTACTTGAAGAGGTGATGAAACAATTCACTGTTCTTCCTGTGCGGTTCTCTACTATTTCGGAACACAGCGATGATGCGGGAATCCTGAGAATCCTTGAGAATGATTATGACAAATTCAGCGATCTTCTCAGTAAGATGGAGGGTAAAAAGGAGTTGGGGCTCAAGATCCTCGCGCATGAAACGCCGATGTATGAAAGCATTGTGGAAAAATACGAAAGCATCAAAACACTCAGGGGAAAACTGATGAACCTGCCTGTTGACAAAACCCATTACCAACGCATGAAAATTGGTGAGATGGTAGCCGAAGCGCTTAAAACGGAGACAGGCAATTATAAAAACCTCATCCTTGACATTTTGAAGCCACTTTCCAACGACTTTAAAATTAATGACAACTACGGGGAACTGATGATACTCAATGCCGCCTTTCTCATCAAAAATAGCATTGAAGCTGAATTTGATAAGGCTGTAAACGACCTGGACGAAAAATATGGAACTTTGATGACATTTAAATATGTAGGGACATTACCCCCTTACAATTTTGTAAATCTTGTAATTAATACAAAAAACATTTAAGATGTTTTTAATCGACGACATACTGCTGGCACCACTGAAAGGGGTGATTTTTATTGGAAAGAAGATCAATGATGTGATCGAAAAAGAAATGTCTGATGAAGGATCAATCAAAGAAAGGCTGATGGGACTGCAGTTAAAATTTGAGATGGATGAAATCAGTGAGGAAGAGTACGATCAGAGGGAGGATGAATTACTGAAATTACTTGAAAAAATCAGGAAAGAAAAGCAGGGTTAACGGATATCAGATATCAGATGGCAGATGGCAGATAACAATAAAAAAAGGAGGAAACAATGAGCGCTTTTAAATGTCCGAAATGCGGAAAATTAACAGGTGGGAACGAGAAATTTTGTAATGAATGTGGTCAGGCACTGAACATCACCTGCCCAGAATGCGGAGAGTTTTGGAGGTTCATGTTCGAGTACAAATTTTGTCCTGGTTGCGGGCATAATATGAAAAAACCAAATGCAGCCAAATCAGCGCGTGAAGAAAAATAGGGTTACGCGTTCACGTTGAAGATAAATAAATATTAAGGAAAAGGAGAAAGAGAAATGAGCCAAATAATTGAAGTCAAAAAGTCAGTGGTAAAATTCTTAAAAGAGAACATTGCCTGTTATGATGTGACAGTCATAAAAATCGATAAAATCCAGGACATCTGGAACTCGATTGCCGAAGTGTATGAAGATGATTCCTTTTTAAAATCAATGAACCTGCCACCAAAAAAAGTCAGGTTATTCTATTCAGTTAAAATGGACGGAAAACTTGAAATTACATCCTTTGAACGACTTAATTCCTTCGAAGGGATGGATAGCGCATCTCAATAATTTCATCTGCCAAAGAAGCAAACATTATGATCAATGGCCTGATATATGTTTACTGCATCTCAAACAGCCACCCAGAACTCAGTAGGAACACTTTGTTCAAGGGCTTGCAACAGATTTCTTTCCGCGGCTTAAACGTGGTAATCAGAATGGTATCCGAAAGCGAATTCTCGGAAGACAATCTTAAAAGAAATCTGACAGATCTTGCATGGCTTGATTCGTATGCGAGGGAACATATCAGGATTATCAGCCTTCTTATGGAAGATTGCACTGTTATCCCTTTCAATTTTGGCACTATTTATAATTCGCAGGATAGTTTATTGAGATTTTTAGAAGATTATTACGATTCATTAATCGAAAAAATTGAATATATAAGTGGCAAGGAAGAATGGGGGATTAAGATGTATTTCAACCATACCATGCTAATCGAGCAGATTGATGAATTGAGCATGGAAGCAGCTGATCTGGAAAAGCAGATCATGGCCAGTTCACCGGGCAAAGCCTTTTTATTGAGGAGAAAGAAATCAGAACTGATCGAGAGCGAAATGAACCGACTTACCAAAAGCTATGGTCAGGATTATTTTAACCAGTTAAAAAAAATCAGCGAAGCCACTATGCTTAACAACCTGCTTCCAAAAGAACTTACCGGAAGAGACGACACCATGATCCTTAATGCTTCTTTCCTGTTATATAAAGACAAAGCCAGCGACTTCACGGCTACACTCAATTTCCTCAGGGAAAAATGTGTCGGCTTCGGTTTTGACATTGAATTTACCGGACCCTGGCCCCCATTCAGTTTTATTTCCATCAAAGAAAAAGTCTAATGCACGATAATGTAATCGACCGGTCAAAAGATTTAACTATTCTTGAGCTTTTAGACAGGGTTCTGAACAAAGGGGTCATCCTTACAGGAGACATTGTTATATCTGTAGCAGATGTAGACTTGATATACCTTGGGGTAAAACTGATGCTAAGCTCTGTTGAGACTATGGAGCAATTAAAATCCGGGCAGGCGATAATAAAGAAATAGGTATGGAATTTTTGATTTATGCTCTATTATCGGTAAAAAATAATTCCGGGAAATTAAAGCCGCTGTTAGCTGGCATAAAGGGAATCTTTGGTGAATCCCTGTTCGCTGTTCATTTTGATACGGTTGCAGCGATTGTGGGTGAGATAAAAAAAGTTGATCTGACTACCGATCGTACCCGGGCAATTGAATATGCCGGAGTGATAGAAAGTTTGACTCACCAATTCACTCTATTGCCCATGCGATACGGTTCTATGATGGAATCGACCGAAGCGATTGTTAACATGTTCGAAAGGAACCACAATGAAATCTTGCAAAACCTTGAAAAAGTTGAAGATAAATTTGAATTCGGATTAAAAGTATTTTGTGATTCTGAAAAAATAAAAGCAGAGGTTAGAGCAAAATCAGAGGCGAGTGTCAAACAATCTTCCAACCCCGAATTGGAAATTAAACATTCTGTATACCTCGATTACGTGAATCAAAAGCTTAAAGAGCACAGGCTGGAGGAATTGCTGATGAGTTATGTCGATTCCGTCATTGCAGAGATAAAACTTACTTTAGCCCAATTGAATACATTTGATAAATACAGAAAAATGGGAACCGAGAAGAATATCATTGATGCCGTTTTTCTGCTGGAAAAAGATAAAAAAGATGAAGTGTTGACTATGATTGAAGGATTAAAAGACAAATATCCCGGGCTTAATTTCATATTGACCGGCCCCTGGCCTCCTTACAGCTTTGTCGACATCACCTTAATATAAACCACGGATGAGTGAAAATAAAATATTATTTAACACTGGATCGCTTGATGAACTTTCTGAGGAGATCGGAAAAATAACCCCGCCTGAAGAATCCAGGTTAAAGCTCACCCCCGCCAATGCAGATTCAGGGCTCGCCAAACTGGTATTAACGTTGGTTGAGCTGATCAGAAAACTGGTTGAAAAGCAAGCCATGCGAAGAGTCGATGGGGGCTCACTAACGGAAGCCGAGATCGAACGCTTAGGCGAAACACTGATGAAGTTAGAGATGAAAATGGAAGAGCTGAAGAAACACTTTAACCTCACCGACCGCGACCTGAATATCAATCTCGGCCCTCTTGGTGAACTAATGTAAAGCCCTGTTTTAAATCTATCTGTCATGAGAACGCTGATCTATGTTCCCATCATTCATTCGATCGCCGATATGGGTTCTATGGCTGAAGAACTCAGAAATATCAGCGTTTCCGTTTTTGGAGAAAGCGAATGGCAAAAACACATCGATAATGTAGATGGTTATTGGGATACAATAGAAAAATGTTTCCAAAATATTGAAAACGCTGTACAGGGATTAAAAATATACCAGGATGGAATGTTTGTTGATGGGGAAGCCGCACTGAAGATCCTTGAAGAAGGTGTACGTGCAGGAAGTAAAAACTCAGAAATCATCTCAAAACTTACTGATCGGGGTGCGATACTGATGAAGACCGAAAATTTCAACATGGTCAAGGCTGAATACAATGGACTTCAATCTGTCATCAAATCAAAGAACAAAGCATTAAAGCTCATTCTGCTGTTCAAATATAAAATATCAAAACCTTTTTTCTTAATCCGGCGCGACAGATATATTGCTCACACGATAGCCGAAACACTTTGGGAGAGCGAAACAGGGTTGCTTTTCATCGGTGCATCTCACAAAATCATGAAAAGATTGCCAAAAGACATTAAAGTGATTGATCTGAACCACTGGCAGCGTCAGGCAACTTCCCCGGAAATTACATAATTGCAAACCTGACCTTATCATTGTATATTTGCACAAAATAATGAAAATGGATTTTACTAAAATTGTCTCTATTTCCGGGAAAAGTGGCTTGTTCAAAGTTGTTTCCCAGAGCAAGAACGCGGTGATCGTGGAGAGTCTTACTGATCAGAAACGTTTCCCTGCTTTTGGTCATGAAAAGATGAGTTCCCTTGGTGAAATCAGTGTGTTTACTACAGGCGAGGATCTCCCGCTGAAAGACATTCTGAAAGCATTCCATGTAAAGCTCGAAGGGAAGTCAGCCCCTGATCCGAAATCAAACAATCCTGCACTGCTGAAATTTTTCCAGGAGATGGTGCCCGATTTCAACCAGGAAAGAGTATATATTTCAGACATCCGCAAGATGATTAGCTGGTATAATATGCTGCTTGACCAGAATCTCCTTGATTTCACTGAACCTGCCGAGGAAAAGCCCGCCGAAACCGAGCCCGTTGCACCTGAAGCTGTTTCCCCTGTTTCTGAAATCAGCGGGTCAACTGAAGCCACTGCCGGACCCGAGGCCAGTTAAAACTTTCATTTCGTCGGCTGATGAAAAAATTCGCGCATGATTTCTTAGTTGTCGGAAACACCAGACTTAATTTACGTCATTTTATTTTAGAATTGCAGGCGCCTATGCCACTGCCCGAAATTTTTCCCGGTCAGTTCGTGCAGGCGCTTGTTCATAATTCACCGGCCACTTTTCTACGAAGGCCTTTTTCAATTCACTTCGTTGATTATGCAGCCAATACTCTCAGCCTGCTCGTTCAGGCAAGAGGCGAAGGCACGCTGCATCTTGGAATGCTGAAACCTGGCGACAGCCTGAACCTGGTTTATCCCCTGGGAAACTCCTTCTCAATTCCTTCATCAGGAAACGTTCTGCTCGTTGGCGGAGGCGCCGGTGTGGCGCCCCTGATGTTTATGGGGGATTATCTGAACAAGAAAAATATCAGGCCTGATTTTCTTGTTGGATTTCGTACTGCGGATGAGGTGTCACAGATTGATGAATATTCGAAGTACGGCAAGGTTTTTCTCAGCACCGACGATGGCAGCATGGGCGAAAAAGGATTTGTAACACAACATAGTGTTTTCACTACCTCACCCCTCGCCTACCAACGGATCTGTTGTTGCGGCCCCGATGCCATGATGCATGCAGTTGCAAAATTGGCAAAAGAGAAAGGAGTTGCCTGCGAAGTTTCACTTGAAAACATGATGGCCTGCGGCTATGGAGTTTGCTTGTGTTGCATTACCCCAACCGACAAAGGGAACGAGAGAGTATGCCTTGAAGGGCCGGTGTTTGACACGAGAAAACTGAAATGGGAACTATGAATTACTATGTACGATGTACGATGTACGATGTACGATGTACGATGTACGATGTACGATGTACGATGTACAATGTACGAATAACGACTTCGCCATTTCACCATTTCACCATTTCACCATTTCGCCATTTCACCATTTCACCATTTCACCATTTAACCTTCCATGTCTGATCTATCCATAAATATCGCCGGAATCGATTTCAAGAACCCAGTTAGCACTGCTTCCGGCTGCTTCGGTCACGGCGAAGAGTTCAAAGATTTTTACGACCTCGGCCTGCTTGGAGGTATCTTCGTGAAAGCAGTCACCGGTTCTAACCGAGATGGGAATAAAACTCCCAGAATGGCTGAAACGGCTTCCGGAATGCTCAATTCTGTGGGGCTGCAAAACAAAGGGGTTGACCATTTCTGCAAGCATATCTACCCCCGTTTAAAAAACTTCGACACACAAATCATCGTCAATGTTTCCGGTTCAACCATTGAAGAATACGTGGAAGTCGCTTCAAGGATCAACGAACTGGAAGGTATTCCTGCAATAGAGCTGAACATCTCCTGCCCCAACGTGAAGGAAGGAGGGATGGCGTTTGGAGTTGTCCCATCCACTGCAACCGAAGTCACACGGGCTGTGCGCGATGTGTATAAAAAAGTACTCATGGTGAAACTTTCACCCAACGTTACCAGCATCACCGAAATGGCAAAGGCTGTCGTTGATGGGGGTGCCGATGTGCTGACCCTGATCAATACCCTTCTGGGAATGGCCATCAATGCAGAAACTCAGAAGCCTGTCATTGCGACTATTACCGGCGGTTTATCAGGCCCGGCGATCAAACCCGTAGCTCTTCGTATGGTTTGGCAGGTATACAATGCAGTAAAAATTCCCATCGTGGGCTTAGGCGGTATCATGAATGCCACGGATGCTATCGAATTCATGCTGGCAGGGGCATCAGTAATCCAGGTAGGCACTGCAAACTTTATCGATCCCATGGTAGCGCCTAAAATCGTTGAAGGCATCAATGAATACCTCGACCGTCACAACATTGCCGCGGCCCGCGATATTATCGGGGCATTGAAAAAACCCTAGAAGATATTCACCTCTTTTCCAAGAGTGATACCAAACTTCTTCTTTACAGATTTAATAATTTTCTCTGCCAGGGCGAGTATCTCCTCGCCAGTGGCATTGCCATAATTGATTAAAACCAGTGGCTGGTGTTCATGCACACCTGCATCGCCGAAACGTTTGCCTTTAAATCCGCATTGTTCGATAAGCCATGCCCCGGGGACTTTCACAGGATCGCCTCTTCCAAATGATGGCATTTCAGGGAATTTTTTGATTAATCGGGCATACTCATCCGCAGAGACCATTGGATTCATAAAGAAACTGCCGGCGTTGCCCAGGATTGCCGGATCGGGAAGCTTACGGCTGCGTATCTTAATAATAATATCTCTTACGGAGGATATCGTAACGTCTCTGATCCCGGCATTCACGAGTTCCTTGCGGATATCACCATAATCAAGTTTCAGCACGGGTTGTTTATCGAGTTTCAGACATATGCTGTTAATTACGAAGCGGTTTTTTTCCCGTGTTTTAAAAATGCTGCCGCGGTAACCGAATTCACAGTCGGCCGGCCTGAACGAGCGGTAATGCCGGGAAATCACATCAGCGACTTCCACCGAATACAACACATCTTTAAATTCCACGCCATAGGCACCGATATTCTGTACCGGGCCGGCACCGGCACTACCAGGTATCATCGAAAGATTCTCTATCCCGCCCCAGCCGTGCTCTACGGCGTATTTCACCACATCGTCCCATACTTCGCCTGCGGCTATCTTCAGATAAACATGCTGTTCATCGTCCATCAGTTTTACAATGCCTTTGCTCCGGATACAGGCCACGCTGCCTTCGAAATCCTTTGTAAACAACACGTTGCTGCCGCCTCCGAGGATGAGCACGGGTATGCGCTCAGGGGTAAGAGAGCTGTAGAATTCAGCGATATCATTATCGGAATACAGTTCGGCAAAATACCGTGCTTTCACGTCAATGCCAAAGGTATTATAGGGTTTCAGGGAGATGTTTTCTAAGACTTGCATGTATCAAAAGTAAAAAAATTAACTTTGCTATGTTAACCTGAAAGGAATAAACTGATGAAGAAAGCCATTGTGGCGGTCACCAACGACCTTACTACCGACCAAAGGGTTCACAGAACCTGCATGGCGCTAAGCAAAGCCGGATATGAAACGCTACTTGTGGGAAGGCAACGGAAAAACAGTCTTCCTCTTGCTTCACGACCTTACAGTATGCACCGTATGAAACTGAGTTTCGACAAAGGTCCGATGTTTTATGCAAACTATAATCTCTGTCTGTTCTTTTTGCTGATGTTTCGCCATGCGGAACTCATCGTGTCGAACGACACTGATACTATTGCCGGTTGCTATACAGCATGGAAGTTGAAAAGAATATTCGCCTGTAAAGTTAAGCTGCTACACGACTGCCATGAGTATTTCAGGGGGGTTCCCGAGCTGGTTGGGCGGAAACTCACGACACGAGTCTGGAAAACCATTGAAGACTTCACGTTTCGCAAACCCGATGCAGTAATTGCTGTGAACCATAGTATTGCCAGCTTATACCAGGAAGAATACGGTGTGCCCGTGACCGTGATCAGGAACGTGCCCTTCAGACAACAAACCCAACAACCGGCCGACAAGTCGAAGTTCGGCATAGAACCCGGCCAGAAAGTCATCCTTTACCAGGGTGCGGTAAATGTGGGCCGCGGACTGGAGGAAGCCATCCAGGCTATGAAATTCCTGAGAACTGATGCAAAGCTTATTATTGCCGGAACAGGTGATGTTTTTGATACGATCAGGCAATTTGCCTCTGATCAGAAAGTAGGCGCCAGAGTGGTTTTCCTGGGACAGCTTCCTTTCGGGGAACTTCCTCCCATAACCATGATAGCCGACCTGGGTTTATCTATAGAAAAAGATGTAAGCCTGAATTATCACTTTGCTCTTCCTAACAAGTTCATGGATTATATCCAGGCAGGTGTGCCCGTATTGATATCACCTTTTCCCGAGATGAAAGCCGTGCTGGATAAATATTTCATCGGTGAGACTATCGAAAATCACGACCCTCAGCATCTGGCCTCAAGGATCGATGCCATGCTGATGAATGCAGAAAGGATGGAGCTATACAAACAAAACCTTCAACTGGCGGCTGAAGAGCTCTGCTGGGAAAACGAGGAAAAGATTCTCCTGGATGTATTGAAGCAATTAAACGCAAGCTGATGGATCTGCATCTTCACATCATTGCCTTTGATATTCCTTATCCTCCCGATTACGGGGGAGTGATCGATGTTTATTATAAAATCAAAACCCTGTGCGAAGCCGGTATAAAAATTCATTTGCATTGCTTCGAATATAACCGCAAGCCTGAGAAGAAACTTGAAGAACTTTGTTTCAGTGTTAACTACTACCCCCGTAAGAGCGGAATAAAAACCCATCTGAGCCTCAAGCCTTATATCGTGGGCAGCAGGATCTCGGCGGAACTTGAGAAAAATCTTTTAAAAGACCGGTATCCTATACTGTTTGAAGGACTGCATACCTGCCATCCGTTAAAGGACAGCCGGTTTGCAAAACGTTACAAAATTTACCGCGAAAGCAATATAGAGCATCAGTATTACTTCCATTTATTCAAAGCAGGTAAAGGATTAAAAAATAAATTGTTTTTCTTCATAGAAAGCCTTCGTCTGAAGCGGTTCCAGCAATACCTTAAGCATGCCGATCTCATGCTGGTTGTTTCGGAGGAGGACAGGAAGTACCTGAAAAAAAAATTCCCTTCGAAACGGATTGAGTACATGCCCAGTTTTCACAAGGAAGACGGGATCTTCATGAAGGAAGGCAGCGGTCGTTTTGCCTTATACCACGGTAAACTCAGCGTTCCCGAGAATGCACAGGCAGCGAAGTATCTTATTGAAAAAGTATGGGATCCTTCAATGCCCGAGCTGGTTATCGCCGGTCAGAATCCCGATCCCATGATTTCGGCCATGGCCAGAAGAAGAAAGAACATACGTATCATTGCAAATCCATCCGAAGAAAAGATGTTCGACCTGATCCGCGATGCCCATCTGCATATCATGGTGACCTTCCAGCCCACGGGCTTAAAGCTGAAGCTGCTGAATGCCCTGTACAACGGCAGGTTCTGTCTTGTGAACGAGGCCATGGTCACCGGCACTCAGCTTTCATCTCTCTGCCTTATCGGAAACAGCCCGGAAGAATTGCGAGAGAAGGCAATGAGCTGTTTTGAAGAAAAATTCACAGAAGAGATGATACAGGCCAGGCTGATTCACCTCAATGCTACTTATTCAAATAAAAAAAATTGCAAAGAACTTCAGGATGTTTTAATTTTACACTATGAAAAAAATATTAGTACCCGTTGATTTCTCGCAGCATACCGACATCACATGCCAGTATGCCCTGGAACTTGCAGCCACTTATGGGGCCGAGCTGAAACTGTTCCATACGTATTTTGACCAGATCATTCTGACTGATACGAGCTTTCCCGACACCCTCGATATGGCTACTATGTATAATGAGCAGCTGATGAGGGAGATCTATAAACAGTCGGAAGTCAGCATGAAAGAACTTCATGAAAAGCTTGAAACTCGCATCAGAGACAAGGGTCTTGAAAACGTCAGTATCTCAACACATGTGAGTGGTGGCGAAGTAGAGCATGAGCTGATGGAGATGTATAATGAATTCAAACCCGATCTCATAGTCACGGGCACAACGGGAAAAGGCAATAACCTGAATGTATGGGGGAAAGTCTCAACTTATATTATCGACCATGTAAAGGTCCCGGTTTTTACGATCCCGGTTTTGAAAAACTTTAAAGGCTTTGAAAACGTAATGTTCGCCGCAGACCTTTCTGAAGGCAACCGTCAATCGATAACTACCCTGCTGGAACTGTTCAGACCATTCCGGAACCAGGTTCACGCGGTACATTTCTGCCATACATCAAAACTGGCCGAGGCAGAGGAAAAGATGAAGGCTCTGCAGTCGGGTTTCGCAAAGGAAGCCTCGGAAGGCAGAATACATTTCAATATTATTGAGATCGGAGGTGAGAACCAGGAGACGATTGATCAATATGTAAAAGGCAAGCTCATCAACCTTATCGCTTTCCAGCCTCACAAGCGTTCGTTGGTTTATATGGTATTTACCCGGAACATTACAAAAAAGAACCTCTTTGCAACAAATGTACCCCTGCTTGCATTGCCGGCTGCGAGAGTTTAATTTACCCTTACCAGCTTAAAATTTTCATATTTGTATACCGACCAGCGGCGATTCTCGAAACCGTTGCTGTTATTATTGCCCGACCTCACAAACTCAAAACTTGTTTGAGAGGTATTTAGCCTGAAATCAGTTATACACTTCGGTAACTGTTTTCCGAACTTCATCAAAGCCGACAGAAAGTAAAACCCCACATCGAAACCCTGAAAGGCCAGTGGTTCGGGATCGGTTTTGTACTGTTGCTGGAAACGAAGTACAATATTTTTCACTCCGGCGTCGGAATAATTGACGAAAGCAGGAGAAACCAGGTGGGTATTAAGGCCATTCAGGAAATCTGTTTCCAGACCTTCAATTTTCTCCCATCCAGGAAGCCCGACAAGGCTAATTTTATAATCGTTACGCAACTCGTAGAACCTTCGCATCAGGTCGAGAGCATACACATTATTGTCGGTAAAAGCAACAATCACGTTTTCCTTTGTTTTAGAAAGTTTGCCAATAGCAACATCCTGTCCATCGGCCAGGACCACATTCAGATTCCTTTCCAGACATTCCTTTTTGAGCCTTTCTGCAATATCCCTATCCTTGTATTGTCCGTTTCTGATGATCAATATCTGCCCCCGGTACATGCTCTTCTGAATATAATCGGCAAGGACTTCGAGCATTGAAGCACGTGAAGGATTGGCTTTGAACACCATATCGTTGTTGATGAGGATCTCCCCACGTTCACTGATTGGGTTAACGATGGGGATATGTTTTTCATGGGCGAATTTTGCAACCATCTGAAAATTCTTGTTGAATAGCAGCCCAATGATCAGGTCGGCCGATCGGACTTCAGGTTTCTTCAGCAGCTGCGAGGTTTTAAGGCTGTCCTTGCTCAGATCATAAACATTCAGCGTAAGATGCAGTCCCTGTTTCTGAAGCGAATCCACCGCCAGGCTGAAGCCTTCATAAAACGGCAGATATTTCAATGAGTTCCAGTTTACCACAGCTTCTTCCGTGGCAGTTTCTGGATTCATTGCAGTTACCTCGTCCAGGTAAAGAGGCAGCATCAGAACGACCTTGTAATGCCTCTTGCAGGCGGCAGTGTCTGAACCGCAGGGGATGTCAGAAACTGGAGATCCGCCATCTGTTATCTGAGATCTGCCATCTGATATCCGAGATCTGCTATCTGAAATCTTCTTCACGGGAATCTCCTCTTTTTTCTGGACAGAAAAAGGGATATACAATTTTTGTCCGGCTTTCAGACCTTCCTTCACAACAGGGTTCTCTGCAATAATATCATTTACCTCAACTCCATAAGATTTGGAGATCATGTATAAGGTTTGACCTTTCTTAACGGTATGAATATAATACGACTTGCCGTCCTTTTCCTCAACTACACTCGAGTGAATGGCTTTGAGCTGTTCCTGGTATGACTGGGCGTACAGGCTTAGCGTCGTTGTAAAAAAGGCAAGAATAAAAAATACTCTATTCATCTTTCAGAAATTATATTATCCGCCATCTGCTATCTGCCATCTGAGATCACTCCCACTCTATCGTTGCCGGCGGTTTCGAAGAGATATCATAAACCACCCTGTTAACTCCTTTAACTTTATTAATGATTTCATTGCTCACTTTCGCCAGGAATTCATGCGGGAGGTGAGCCCAGTCGGCCGTCATCCCGTCTGTGGAAGTCACGGCGCGTAAAGCTACAACATTTTCATACGTCCTCTCATCGCCCATCACACCTACCGACTGTACCGGAAGCAACACTGCAAAAGCCTGCCATACCTGGTGGTAAAGATCATGTTTACGCAGGCCGGAGATAAATATATCATCTACCTCTTGCAGTAAACGTACCTTTTCATATGTAAGGTCGCTGATGATACGCACGGCCATCCCCGGTCCAGGGAAAGGATGCCGATTGATAAATTCCGGTTCAAGACCCAGTTTCAGCCCAACCCTTCGTACCTCATCCTTAAACAAACTGTTAAGAGGTTCCACGATTTTCAGCTTCATGTGATCAGGGAGTCCCCCAACATTATGATGCGATTTGATGGTAGCCGAAGGGCCTTTCACAGAGCGAGACTCGATCACGTCGGGATATATGGTACCCTGGGCCAGCCAGGAGATATCTTTTAATTTATGGGCTTCCTCATCGAACACTTCAATGAATATCCGGCCAATAATTTTTCGTTTTTTCTCCGGATCAAAAACCCCTGCAAGCGCATCGAGAAAGCGGTCTGATGCATCGACTCCTATTACGTTCAGATCAAGTTTTTTATAGCGCTCAAGGACCTTCTGGAATTCGTTTTTCCGCAGTAATCCGTTATCAACAAAAATGCAATACAGGTTCTTGTGGATGGCCCGGTCGAGCAGCATGGCCGTAACCGAAGAATCGACACCCCCGCTAAGACCAAGCACCACCCGGTCGTTCCCGAGTTTTGACTGGAGATCCTTAACAGTAGTTTCAATAAAAGATTCCGGGGTCCAGTCCTGGGTACATCCGCAGATATTTACAATAAAATTTTTGAGTAAATGCAGGCCTTCAGTGGTATGGTACACTTCGGGGTGAAACTGAATTCCATAACTTTCCTCACCTTCAATTTTGTATGCGGCGTATTCCACATCGGTAGTAGAGCCAGTGATTTTAAAACCTGCCGGAGCCTTCAGGATAGTATCGGCATGTGACATCCAAACCTGGGAACCTTTAGCCATACCCTGCAGCAGCCTACATTCCTGGTCAATAAAGCCCAGGTTGGCGCGGCCATATTCACGGATTTTAGAAGGAGCCACCTCGCCACCCGAGGAATGTACCAGAAACTGGGCGCCGTAGCAAACACCCAGAATGGGCAGCATGCCTTTGATTCCCGTAAGGTCAGGAAAAGGGGCGTTCAGGTCGCGCACTGAAAAGGGACTGCCCGAAAGGATAACGCCCTTTAAACCGGGAATATCCCTCGGGAACTTATTATAGGGGTGAATGTCACAGTATACATTCAGTTCCCTCACCCTGCGTGCAATAAGCTGGGTATACTGGGATCCGAAATCGAGGATAAGGATGGTTTCTTGCATGATGCAAATTTAAGCAAATCAGCGGACGAGCGAAGCGTCATAGCTGCTTTTATTGCCCACAGCATCGGTCACAAGCAGGTGAAAAACATTTTTCCCTTTCGGCATATGTTCATCAATTATGTATGTAAGCAGGCTGTTCTTGGCATCGTAATCCATGAGAACCCATTTTCCATTTATAGTTCCACGGTATGACTTGATCCCCGAGAGGTTATCGGAGATCTTGAACATAAGACTGTTCATTCTGCTGACGATCTTCCCTGATTTCAAATTCACCGGCCTGATCACGGGGGGATCGGTATCAACAGCAATACTGTAATCTCCAAAATCCTTCACCTGGGTTTTCAGGAAACCGTTTTCCCAGCTGCCGCCTTTGGCATAAAACTTATGACCGTCAACAGCCACGATAAGAGCCTTATCCATAAGATCCTTCGGAATAGAAGTTGGCTTTATCGCCAGGCTGCAGTTGACATGCAGTGGAGTGTATTCGTTCTGTAAATGGTGGATCCTGGCATAAGTCCCGGGAATCGGTGCATCCGAGAGATATTCAAAATCCAGGTCCTCATAAAGAGCTTCCCTGGGCAGATCCATCATTACATCGGGCCTTGCAAAATGATTCTCCTCGCCACATCGCATGATCTGAACACCCTGCTGTGTTTTTGTTTCAGGACGACGCCCGGGGGGCGGATGGCTTTTTACCCAGAACACAAGACGAGAAGAGTTTGCAAACAGGTCACTCACCGTATAGACTACTTTATGTGCCTTGTTGTCGCTGAAATTGACGATACCGCGGTTTTTGATTTTTCCGTAAATATCGTTTTTATTGTTCGGGGCCACGTACGAGCGTTGAATCTTGCGGTTGGACTGAATGAGAAGGGGATAATCAAGCAGGCTGTTCACATAGCGGGTGTTGGCAAAAGCAAACTTTTCGAGATGATGTGAATAGATCTGCTCGTTATCAACAGACAGTGATAGTGAAGGTACCCCGTTCTTCATCCCTGAATTATCGGAGAAATCGGTGGTTTCCAGGCCGAAGATAATATTTCCCGAAACCTTGATCGTGTCTGTGGTTTTAACAGAATAAGTCCCACCACTCCCGGTCACCGGGAGCATCATGGCTTTATCTGCAAAGTTTACCAGAGCCATGGCATCAAAGGGATAGATCTTTAAGGCGGTGATTTTTGGAGGAGTATTATCAGGAACATCGAAACCAAACTCCAGAGGGTTGATCACTTCCTGGCTGCCCGATACCCTTATCTCGAAATGCAGGTGAGGGCCTCCCGAAGCACCCGAATTTCCGGAATAAGCAATGATGTCGCCCTTTTTCACCTTAAGTAAACCCTCGGAAACCTGCATATCCAGCACAAAAGACTCCTTTTCGTATTGTTGATTTTTTATCCACTGGCCTATGGCCCCGTTGAATCTCAGCAGATGCCCGTAAACCGTAGTATAGCCATTGGTATGAGTAAGGTAAAGCGCTTTACCGAACCCGGCCTGATTAATAAATACTCTTGAAATATAACCATCGGCAACAGCTCTTATGGGCTTGCCAACTTCACCCCCGGTGCGAATATCTATACCCGAATGGAAATGGTTTCTTCGAAGCTCGCCGAAAGAACCTGAAAGGGAAATAGGAAAATCTACAGGTGACCGAAAATAGTTCCGGGGGTATTTGCCTGAATCCACTCCTGTGTTGGCCGGCAGCAGGACCATCCAGGAAAGAATCGCAGTTATAATAAATTTAATCATCTGTTATCTGTTATCTGTTATCTCTAACGAATTGGTAAAAACGAAAAATTCTTCGAATACAGCATCATCTGTGTTACAAAGTCATCGGGATAGGAAATAACAACATTTTCAATTGTATTGCCTTTCATCACCAGCTCATAAGCCGGGTTGAGAAACCCTGAATAAGGGGCTATGTTCAGCTTCTTAAAGCGCTCCAGCACCTCCTTGTGCAGTTCCTGGTCAACCTTAACAGCATAAATCTCGACGAGTTCTTTTGCAGCTTCATAATCCCCTTCGGAAGTTATCCTCTGAATCTCCCTGAGCAGTTCGCCAAACAAAGTACGCAGGCCCTTATAGTCGTTAATTCTGAAATATGTTTTATCGTCGCGGGTAAATTTTTCAACAATTTTTTTATCCTTTCCTTTTTCATATACCCAATGGGCAATCAGCGAACGGTCGCGCATATGCGACTCCGCCAGATCCTTGCCGGGCTTGACACGCACCAGCTGGGTCATCAAGCCATTCCGCATAAAGGAGTCGTATTCGGCTTCCCCTGCTTTCATCGATTTCAGCAGTCCAAGTTCCTCCATTTTCGGGTCCAGAATATAATATAAAGCAAACAGATCGGCACGTGACTCTTCTATCGTTGCATGGTAGTTTTTAAGCATATCGTTAGTTACACCTGGTTTGAGCTGTCCCGAAGCATGTCCCAGACATTCATGCATATCGGTGGTAAGACTTGATGCGGCATACCCAAATTCCTTTATCCGGGCGATCTCATCCGGCGAAGCCGCAAATTCTTCAATAAAACCATTGCCTAAGGCTGCCTGGTCATATGCAAAAGTAATGTTGTCGATGGTCACCGACTTCGATCCGTGTTCAGAACGTATCCAGTTCGCATTCGGCAGGTTGATGCCAATCGGCGTTGTGGGGTCGCATTCTCCTCCAAGCTGGGCCATCGTGATGACTTTGGCAGTTACACCTTTCACTTCTTTCTTTTTATACTGCGGATCAGTAGGCGAGTTGGTCTCAAAGCAAAGGGCGTTATCGCTGATAATCTGGGTACGCTTGCTAGCCTCGATGTCTTTGAAATTCACAACCGATTCCCATGTTGCTTTCATAGCCATGGGATCTCCATAGGATTCGATAAAGCCGTTCACGAAATCCACGAGTGCATCCAGGTCGTTAACCCAAAGAACATTATATTCATCCCATGCAACAAGGCTTCCTGTGTTGTAGTATTCTATCAGCTTCCCAACCGAAGCCTTCTGTTCGGGAGTTTCTGTTACATCGACAGCCTGATTGAGCCAATAAACTATCTTTTCGATAGCGGGTGAATACAGTCCGCCTACCATATACTGAAATTCCTTAACTCTCCCGTTTTCCTTAAGCAGCTTTGAATTAAGTCCATACGAGATCCTCGTATCTTTTTTTGCTTCCTTATCAGCCTCCTTAAGCTTTATGTAAAAATCTTCCGCTTCCTTCTGGTTCACACCCTCGTAAAAGTTGCATGCCGAAGCAAGCACAAGGTCTTTCGAAGGGTCCAGTGACAGACGTTTGGGGGCTACTGAAGTGTCGAAGATAATTTTTGCAACCACATTGGTAAACTGTTCAATGGTCTGACCTTTTTCAAGCGGCAGGGTTTCAGCGCCGGTCGCCTTCACAGCCGAGATGAAGAAATCCTTTGAGAACTCAGGCTGGGTCTTATCAGTTGAATAATGATGGTGGAGCCCGTTATTAAACCAAAGCTCCTTGAGATACAAGGTAAAATGATTGAAATCTGCGGATGAGCGATCTCCTTTAAAACCTTCATAAATGGTTTCGCAGGTTTTTCGAATAAGCAAATTGTATTTACAGTGCTGGTCGTAGGTGATATCTCTTCCACAAAGTGCCGCCTGGCTAAGGAAATAAATCAATTTTTTCTGTTTCAGGCTTAGGCTGTCGAAACCCGGTACCTGGTATCTCAGGATCTTTGCCTCGCCGAATTGCTCGGTGAGGAATTTAAATTTCTCCTGGTTTGAATTTTCGGTTTTATTTTGTCTGCCGTACGACTTCATACTAACTGCACCTAAGGGCCCTGAGCCGTTTATTCTGGCCATCCCGTGCTAATGGTCCCGTTTTTAATCCCAGTTTCGATAGTGCTGATGGCCTGCCTTAGGCTGTCGGGGATCTGGAGATCATAATTATGAAATGGCGCCATGCCCACGCCTCCGTTGCTAAGGGTTCCATATATGACAGTTCCCCCGGCGAACTTATTGTAATAATAGTTCCTGAGAATGTCGTATGTAACGCTGCTTAACCCTTTCATGCAAGAAGTGAGCAGAATCCCACTTACTTCCGGGATTGAATAATATTGGTCCACATCCACGCCGATAGCCCATTTCCCGGCTTGCTTTATTTTGTACAGAGCCCCGTTACCCGTTTTCCCGGCAAAGGCAAAAATAGTATGGGCATTATTTTTCAGCAAGCTATCGGCCAGCCTTACACCCTGCAAGGAATCGTTGAAAGAATTTGCAAAATAGCCCATAACCTGAACATTCTTCTTGTATAGGGAATTAAAATACGATACTCCATGAGTATAACTCACCGAAAACTGACGAATATTTGGGATTTCCGGTCCGGCTACAAAGCCTACACGTGCGTCTGTCTGGTTCTGTTTCAGAGCCCACCAGGCTGCAAGAAAACCGCAGGGAAAAGAACTCTGATCAACATCAAAGGAGGCACATAACAAATTGGAAGGAGGTGAGGCCATCGTATAATCAATGATCACAAAACTAGTCCCCTGATGGGAACCGGCAGCAGTGATCGTTGCCTGCGAAGCATCGAAGCCGACCGTGATGATCATTTCAAAACTATTTGCAATAAAATAATTGATGTTCGACGTAATATCTTCTGCCGACATACTTTCGCGGGCCTGACAATACATCGGAAAATCAATGGCCGCAAGCTTAAAACCAGAAAGAATATTCTGGTTAAATCCTGCATCGGAGAAGCCACCGATTCCACTTACCAACCCTATCCTGAGAATATGCTGGGGATTCGGATCAGCCACTTTAAGACATGATGGCAAAAAAACAACAGTGATCAGCATGATGCAAAACCATGCAAAAAATAATCTTTTCATCTAACACAGTTTTTCAAACTGAAATCATCGTGCAATGTAGTAATAAAAAGCTTATTACCCGGCAAACTTCATGGCATCTTTCTCTAAAACCAAGAATCCTTTATATTATTAAAATATGATCTTATTGAATAAAGGAAAAATGTTTTTAAATTTACCAGCTTTTCCCAAAAGACCAGAAAATATAGAGAATTTTCCCACCTCTGAATATCTATTAATTTAATTCTGAACAGAATGAAAATATCACGGCTTGAAGCATTGTCAATCATCATGATCTTGGTGGCGACGTCGTGCCATCACAGCGCTGACCTTACCGTCGCACCTCCGATGCCTCACCAGCCGGGCCCGACTTTCCTTTGCTCCCACGACACAATTTATTTCCAGAATTTCGTACTGCCCGTGATTCTCTCGGGCTGCGCCAAGACAGGATGCCATGATGAAACATCTCATAAAAAAAATTATGTGCTCGACAATTATTCTGGTATTATGAAGCTTGTAGTTCCTTTTGATCCCCAAAGCAGTAAACTGTATACTGTGCTTTTCAGCAATCCCGAGAAAAGGATGCCAATTAATTCTCCTTTTAATATGGAGCAGAAAAGCATTATTTACTGGTGGATCAAACAGGGAGCATACAAAAACAAATGCGATTCGGCCGGATGTGATTCAGCGAATGTAACTTACACCACAATCATATACCCTATCACACAGGCCTGGTGCGTTGGCTGTCACGGTGGCTCCAAACCAGCCAACGGCATAAGCCTGGAGACTTATGATCAGGTTGTTGCATGTGCAAACAGCAACAGGCTGATGGGCTCACTGCGGCATGAAGCAGGGTTTTATCCTATGCCTAAAGGAGGCGAGTCGCTTTCGCCCTGCGATATTGACTTGTTTCAGAAATGGATAAACATTGGTAACCCATAATAAAAAAGAAAACAAAAACAGATGAAAAAAATTGTAAATGGTATTTTCATTTTGGCATCTTTACTATTATTATTCCCTGCATGCTATAATGACAATGAGTATGACCTATACCCCTTCGCCGGGACCGAATGCGATAGTTCCAATGTTACATATTCCAAGTCTATTGCACCAATCATGGCAGCTGACTGCAATGTATGTCATTCGGCTGCGATTGCATCCAGCGGTTTTATTACCGACAATTATCCCGACCTGAGCACCCTGGCACTGAATGGGATGCTCTGGGGTGGTGTAAATTGGGATGAAGGGTTTAGTCCGATGCCAAAGGGAGGCCGCAAATTATCGCCCTGTGACCTGGCTAAAATAAAGAAATGGATCAATCAGGGAGCTCCCAACAATTAAAAGTACAGCTATGAAGAACCTCTTATACAGTACCATTTTAATTTTCCTGGCACTATTCACAGGCACGGCCAATGCCCAGGAAGACATGATGAATCTTTTGAACAAGCAGGACAAGCCTGCAATCGATTACACAACAGCCACCTTTAAGACAACAAAAGTGGTGGTTGGGGAGTCATCTGAGAATCCTCCCACGGGGAACATGCTGTTTCTGATCACCCATCATTTCGGGGCTCTGAATACTGGCTACGAGAACCTGTTCGGTTTAAAGCAAGCCACAATCCGCCTTGGACTTGAGTATGGCGTTACTGACTGGCTGGGGTTTGGAGTGGGATTAAATACGCTGCAGAATACCTGGGACGGATTTCTTAAGATCAAGGCCCTCCGTCAGAGCAAAGGGGCAAGACGGATGCCTCTGACTTTAACTATTTTTGGAAGCACAGCTATTTACACCACTAAATGGTCGGACCCATCGCGAAAAAATTATTTTACCTCAAGAATATCCTATGCGTCGCAGCTTATTATTGCCCGTAAATTCGGTGAACGATTTTCGTTTCAGCTTGCTCCCACTTATGTTCATGTCAATCTTGTAGCTACTCCCGATGACCATAATAATATTTTTGCTTTAGGCGCCGGGGGGCGTTTTAAGATCACGCAAAGGGTTTCTATTAATGCCGAATATTATTACCTCTTCCCGAACCAGATCAAATCGACACCGGCGTATAGTTCGTTTTCCGCAGGAATTGACATTGAAACCGGAGGCCATGTATTCCAGATATTCCTTACGAATGCGATGGGTGAAAACCTCGAAACCATTATCACACAAACCACGGGCACCTGGTTTAACGGCAACATCTTCCTGGGATTCAATATCTCAAGAATATTTACTATTGTCAAGCCAAAGCAATTCAGAAAAACGGAATAATTTACAAACTCTTTTTTCTGGCAAACGGCAATCACAAACCTAATAACCAATAACATTAAACTAATGAAAACCTGGATTAAGATCGTTTCTGTGCTGTTCCTTACCGGTATTATCGCGGCCATCCTTGTATATTTCTTCGTCTATAACAAGCCCCATCCCGATTTTGAAAAAATGGATGCAGCCTATACCCTTGCTGCTGAAGATTTTTACAAGACATATGTTACAAATAAAACCGAAGCCGGGAACAAATACAACGGCAAGGTTATTGCAGTAACCGGAAAGCTTACCAAAACCGAGACATCCGATTCCCTTACCGTCTGTGTTTTTGTTTTCAACAACGGAATGTTTGGTGATGAGGGACTGCGATGCACTATGCTGCCCGGTTATGGGGATCAGGTAAGAAAGCTTCAACCCGGTTCAGAGGTAAATCTCAAGGGATTCTGCACCGGTTTTAACGACACCGATGTAGTTCTGGATAAATGTTCAATTGTAAAAAAATAATCAAATCAAATACAGATGAAAAAACATATTATTTTGATTGGCTGCATACTGTTTCTCTCATTCACAGTAAGTGCCCAGAAATTTATCACAAAAACAGGCCATATAAAATTCTTCTCAGAAAGTCCACTGGAAAAGATCGAAGCCCATAACCGCCAGGTTAATGCAGCGCTTGACGTTGCGACTGGTGATTTTGTGTTTAAAGTTTTATTGAAATCCTTCGAATTTGAAAAAGCCCTGATGCAGGAACATTTCAACGAAAATTATGTTGAATCTGATAAATTCCCCAATGCCACATTCATGGGCAAAGTAATTAACATCAAAGATGTCAACATTGGTAAAGACGGAGTATATGATGTGGTTGTGGAAGGCAAACTTACTATTCATGGCGTTACACAGCAAATCAGTCAAAAAGGCAGCTTTGAAGTGAAACAGGGAAAAATTGCCGTGAAAGCGAAGTTTAGTATCCTGCTGTCTGACTATGGCATTAAAATTCCCGCTGCAGTAGCTAATAATATTTCAAAATCGGTCGAGACCTCCATCGACGCAAACCTTGATTTATTCAACCAGACTTCCAGGTAAAAAAAAAGAGTCCGGATAAACCAGACTCTTTTTTAGGTTGTTACCAAAAAATTACTATTTGGCTTTTTTAGGAGCTTTAGCTTTCTTGATCAGGCCTTTTTTCAGTGAATCCTGATGTGCAACAGAATCAGCAACTTTTTTCTGAGCTGCCTGAACCAAAGCTATTGAATCAGCAATTTTCTGCTGTGCAGCCTGAACCAGTGCCATTGAATCAGCAACCTTGGTAGAGTCAGCAACTCTCTTTGCTTCGATTTCTTTTGCGCTGGGTCCGCATGATGTCATGAACGCTACAGCACCGATAACTAAAAGTAATGCAAGTTTTCTCATTTGTTTATTGATTTTTAAATTCGGATGCAAAGATAATAAGTTATTTTAACATTTATTAACTTTTTAATATTTTCTTTTATAAAGATTGAATTGAGCCTGTCAAAAGGTAATTTTGAGGCGTAAAATCATTTCATGTACGAGATCTACCTTCTGAACGACCTAAACCCCGGCAGATTGCGCAAGACATTCGATAAAACCATCGGAGAGCTTGCATCAGGGAATTTTGCAGCGGCAGAAGTAAAAAAAATGCCCAATACGGGCTTTTACCGTGCCCGGCTTGACCAGGAAAACCGATTGCTGTTCCGCTTCGGCCGCCACAACGACAAGACCTGTCTGCTGGTTCTTGAACTCATCCTCAATCATGATTATGCCGGATCACGCTTCCTCAGGGGCTCCGCTGTGGACGAATCAAAACTCGAACGCCTGAATAATGCAAACCCGTTTTCCGACGGGGATGTGGTAAGTCTTCCTTATATCAATACAAGGTATCCCAAGTTTCATCTGCTCGACAAGTTCCTTTCGTTTGACGACAATCAGGAAGAGATCCTGCAGTATCCGTTGCCGCAGATCATCATCGGTTCGGCCGGAAGCGGAAAGACCGCACTCACTCTTGAAAAGATCAAATCACTGAAAGGACGCATTCTCTATGTAACTCTATCCTCTTATCTTGCCGAGAACTCTTCCCGCTGGTATTATTCAAACAATTACGAAAACGAGAACCAGGAAGTTGATTTTCTGTCCTATCGCGAATTCATCGAAACTATCCGCATACCCGAAGGAAAAGAAATGGATTTCAGGATTTTCATGCGATGGTTCTGGGGATTCCGGCAAGCTACAGGTCTTAAGGATTCCCATAAGGTATACGAAGAACTCCGGGGTGTGATCACGGGGATGGATATTACCAAAGAACATCTTTCTGCGGCCGATTACAGTTCGCTTGGCGTCAAGCAGTCTATTTTCCTGGCGTCCGAACGTGAGACAGTGTATTCCATGTTCGCGAAATACCTGACGCTCCTGAAAGACGAAGGGTATTATGACATCAATATGTATTCGCATAAACTGCTGGAACTTTGTCGCCCGGTTTATGATTATATCATTGTGGATGAGGTTCAGGATTTCACCAACATACAGCTTTTCCTGATCCTGAAATCCCTGCTCAAACCGCTGAACTTCATCCTATGCGGCGACGCCAACCAGGTAGTCCATCCCAACTTCTTTTCCTGGTCACATCTGAAGAGCATGTTCTACCGCAATGATATCAGGGGAGATGAAATCCGCATACTTCATGCAAATTACAGAAATACACAGGTCGTGTCGGACCTTGCAAACCGTCTGTTGAAGCTCAAGATAGCCCGTTTCGGATCGATCGACAAGGAAAGCAATTACATGGTTACGACAGTGTCACAGTCGGCTGGTGAAATGGTATTCCTCGAAGAACGGCATAAGACTGTTGCAGAACTTGCGCGAAAGACAGGCAAATCGGTGAATTACGCGGTGCTGGTGTTACGCAATGAGGACAAGGGCAGAGCAGCGAGCCTGTTCCCGTCGCCACTGCTTTTCTCGGTGCAGGAATCCAAAGGACTGGAGTATGAAAATATCATCCTTTGCAACTTCATTTCCGACAATGCAGCAGAGTTCAACGACATCTGCGACGGTGTAAGTTATGAGTCTGTTCACGGGTCGGAACCGGTTTATTCAAGAGGCAAAGACAAGACTGACAAATCGCTAGATGCATACAAATTCTATATCAACTCCCTCTATGTTGCCATTACCAGGGCTGTGAAGAACGTGTATATAATTGAAAGAAGTCATGGACATAAACTTTTCGGACTGCTGGGTATTTCTGAGGAAGTAAGGGAACGTGTTATCAAGGAAGACGTATCTTCGGCGGATGACTGGAAACGGGAGGCAAGGCGGCTTGAAATGATGGGCAAGGCCGAACAGGCTGAAGCCATCCGCACGAATATCCTGGTTACGGTAAAACCAAACTGGGAGCCCCTGACGCCTGAACGTTTCGTGGCTTTAAAGACAGAAGCCCTGGACCCCGAACACTTCAACAAAAAAGCCAAGGACCACTTGTTTGATTTCGCCCTGATACACAACCAGACCATGATCCTTGAAAAGCTTGCCGGTTTGAATTACCGCAGGGCCGAAAAATACGAGAATGAGCGCGGCTCGATCTTTCGCAAATATTATCAGTATTTCAAGGATGACAACCTGAGAATGGTTGTGCAGGAAGTCAATAAATTCGGCATCGATTACCGTGACATTCACAATTTCACGCCCCTACATGCAGCAGTCTTTTCAGGCGCTCTAAAGATTACTTCGTCCCTGCTCGAAAACGGTGCAAACCCCGATCTGCCCGATACCTTTCATAAAATTCCTGTCCAGCTGGCACTTCAGCAAGCTTTTGTAAACGAGGATTATGCCAGGCAAAAACTCGGAAAGATCTACCCTTTGCTGCTCTCCGGCTCCCTGAATGTGCAGGTCGACACCCAGCTCATTAAAATCGATCCCCATAAGGTTGAATTCATGATGCTCCATCTTTTTATCGCGATTCAGTCGACCATACTTCAATCTAAAAGTCACTATCAGGCATTCGGGGTGCAGGTCGACGACTTCCTTCAGAATATTCAGCATTTTCCCGAAAATGTTCTTCCGGCTTTCCGCAAGAAAAGGGAATACTGGCTTGCCATACTTGCTAAGCACGAGATCCGGAGCAACAATCCGTATAATAAAAAATTATTCAGCCGTATGGAGCGCGGAGCCTATATACTGAACCCCGGAATGCTTATACGTTTTCTCGATTCATGGATGCCCGTCAAAGACATTATCGACAGTCAGGGAGCAAGCCTGAATGAGATGATGGAGCATTCGGCCGATAAGCATATGAAAGAAATGGAAGAAATGAAACGAAAGTGGGAGAAAGAGAAGATCAAGCGGGACCGGGAAGAAGAACAGAGGCGTTATGCTTATTGGAGGGCCAGGGGCCAGGGGCCGGATAACAGATGACGGATGGCAGATGAGGGAAGGCAGATGACATATGACGGATGTCTGGTTTTGCAAAAAATGACTAATTTTGAAAATAAAACTACAACTATGAAACATTCATTGTTTTTTATCACATTCATTATCACCTCAACGTGCTTTATCATGGCTCATGCCTTTTCGCAGACTGCCGGTAATAAAGGGCCAGATCAGTCCGAAAGAGTAAAAAAATGCGACAGTATCTGGTACTACGGCGTAGACCTTTCGCATGTAAGGGTGACCGACGGAGATAAGATGCCACGCAGTCAGAAATATGCCGCAGTCTATCCGTCAGCCTGGATTGCGTTCGTTGAAAAAGAATTACCCCCTTACAATTTCATCCAGCCTGCCTTACATAAGAGAGCATTCTTTTATGTGCACGATGAGGTCCAGAACAACACTCAACGAGTGAGCCCTTACTTCATCATCGGTGTAAATTATTCATTCCCACTCGATACTGTAAGCAACGCGGTGAGATCATACCAGTTAAGCAGGAAATCGGGGGTCGGACTTGTTATTATTGCCGAAAATTTCAACAAGAACTACGAATCTTCATCAAGCTGGGTAACTTTCTTCGACATCAGGACCAGGGAAATTCTATGGACTATGAAAGTCACAGGAAAATGCAGCCATATGGGGTATACGGCCCACTGGGGATCGGGCATCGTTGAAGGTTTTAAAAATTTCATCGTTTCGGCATACTAAGGCATGCCATTGTACCTCGCCTCCCTTAACTCGGGCAGCAACGGAAACTGTTATTACATCGGCAACGAAAGCGAAGCCGTGCTGATCGATGCAGGCATCTCCTGTCGTGAGACCGATCGTCGGATGGCCCGCCTGGGCCTTCAGCTGGCCAGGGTCAAAGCTATTTTTATCACGCATGAACATACCGACCATACCCGGGGTGTAGAAGTGCTTTCACGCAAACACGGCATACCCGTATATATCACAGAAGCCACCCGGCTGAGCGGCCGCCTGATGCTCGACCCGGGCCTGGTACACCCTTTTATGGCCGGGGTTCCGGTGCAGCTTGGCGGGCTCAGTATAACCCCGTTCCCAAAATGGCATGATGCCAGTGAGCCCCACAGTTTCATTGTAAGTTCAGGAGGCCTCACCGCGGGTGTCTTTACCGATATCGGTTCAGGCTGCGAACACGTCACACATCATTTCTCACAGTGCCACGCTGCCTTCCTCGAAGCAAACTACGACGAAGATATGCTCGAGAACGGGCGGTATCCGCTGTACCTGAAACGCCGCATACGGGGTATGGAAGGCCATTTATCAAACAGCCAGGCGCTCGACTTGTTTACTTCATACCGCTCGCCGGGATTGCAACTTCTGCTTCTTTCACACCTCTCGGCCGAAAACAACCACCCCCAACTTGTACAGGAACTCTTCAACCGACACGCCAACGGTACAACCATCGAAGTAGCCTCGCGCTACGAAGAAACCGAAGTTTACCAGATATCTGACATCTGACATCTGATATCCGACATCAGATATCAGATCAAGGAAGGTCTTTCCCTTCAGAAGCAACAAATATCTTATACCATTGTTCCAGACTCATTTTTAAATTAAGGGCTTCGACTGCATGTTTTATGCGTTCGATCCTGCCTGAACCCACGACCGGGATTATTGAAGCCGGGTGGTTAAGAAGCCATGAGTAAATGACTGTGTCAATCGCAGTGATATTGAGCTCTTCTGCAACCTCCTGGAGTGTGCGTAGAATGCGAAAGCCCTTTTCATCAGCGGGATTAAGAAGTTTCCCTCCGGCCAGGGGGGACCATGCCATTGGTCTGATTTTTTCCTTCATAAAAAAATCCAGGTTCCCGTTCTCGAAATTTTCGAGGCAGTACGGAGAAATTTCCACCTGATTGGTCAAGAGCTTTTCTTCGGTATATGAATTCAGCATTACAAATTGTGCTGGAGTGAAATTTGAGACTCCAAAATGTAAAACCTTTCCATCCCGTTTCAGCACCGAGAATGCTTTCGCCACCTCCCCGGGATCAAAAAACGGGGCAGGACGATGCAGCAGGAGCAGGTCAACATGATCAGTCCCCAGGTTTTTCAGAGAGTTGTCGACGCTGTTGACAATGTGATCGAAACTGTAATCGTAATACTTGATCTTCCGGTCTGGAAACTTATCAGATCTCAGTTTTATCCCGCATTTCGTTATGATTTCTATTTCATTTCTGAGATTTTTTTTATGACGGATAACATCGCCCAGTATACCTTCACAGCTGTAATTTCCATAAATATCGGCATGATCAAAAGTAGTCACCCCCAGTGAGATTATCTCTTCGAAGAGATTTAGCAGTTCCTGAACCGACAAGCCCCAGGCATTCATCCTCATTTGACCATGTACTACACGTGATAGTGAAAAATCGCCGGTCAGGTTTATTCTGTGCATGAAAAGTGATTATTATAAAACATCGTTTACAAATCCTTAAGACAAAGGTAAACCTTATACTTGCAAAAGCTACCCGAAAACTCATAAAAGATCCCAAAACAAAGGACTTTTCAAGGGGTTCAGGGATCAGTCATCCGCCAAAATCCACAAATTAATCGATGAAACTCCTAAATTAATCGTTGCATAATTAAAATATTAGTTGACAAACTATATTTTTAGTTGTATATTTGTGTCATGAAATCAGAAGACAATAATAAAAAGGAAGAGATCAGGGAACTAACCAGGGCCGAAGAGGCTGTGATGCAGATTCTCTGGGATCTCGGTAAAGCCATGGCCTCCCAGGTGCTTGAAAAGTTCGATGAGCCAAGGCCTGCTTACAATACCGTGTCTACCATCATCAGGATACTGGAGCAGAAAGGATTTGTGGGCCACAAAGCATACGGGCGCACTCATGAGTATTTTCCCCTTGTGAGCAAAAAAGATTATACACGTATGTATTTCCGCAATTTCATCTCGAATTATTTCGGGAACTCCTACCACTCCCTGGTTTCCTTTTTCGCGAAGGACACCAGGTTAAGCCTTGAGGAGCTGGAGGAGATCCAGCAGACCATTGGATCAGAGATCAGGAAACAAAAAAAATCAAAGTAAGATGAATGCTATTTTTTCATACCTGCTCGAATCGTCCATCAGTATCACCCTGATGTACACGGTATACTGGCTATTTCTGAAAAGAGAGACCTTTTTTATGATGAACAGGGTTTACCTGCTGGGAGCCGCCGGCCTGTCGTTGTTGCTGCCCGTGATCCCTTTTCACTGGCAGCCCTCGTCAGCAGCCGCCACCGTTATTTACATATTGGATCCGGTGCTGATCACCCCCGATAAAATTGAAAAAGCAGCCGGCAGTCATTTGCAGTGGCTCGATGTCGTAGCCATAGTGTACATCACAGGCCTGGTCATTTTCCTGCTGAGGTTCGTCGTACAGATGCTCCAGCTTTTCTTCATCGTAAGGCGTAACGGCACAGAGCGCCGGCACGGGATGCTAATAGTTTATGTTGACCGCGGGTATTCACCGTTTTCTTTCTTCAACCTGGTTTTTATCAACGAAAAGAATGTACCCGGCGAGAAGCTGGAGACCATCCTCACCCATGAATACATTCATGTGAAGCAGCGACACACTCTGGATCTTATCCTTGCCGAGATACTTATTATAATCCAATGGTTCAATCCCTTTGCCTGGTTCACGGGAAGAGAGTTCCGGACCATACACGAATTTCTGGCCGATGAAGGAGTTATAAAAGCCGGCATCAACCGTTCAGAATACCAGCAAATGATCCTGGATGAAACCATGGGCATACAGGTGAATGGGCTGACCAATAATTTCAATGTTTCACTCATTAAAAAACGTATTCTTATGATCTCAAAAGCAAAATCCGGTAAATGGTCGCGGACCAAGCTCATCTTTGCAATCCCCGCCATTCTTGCACTGGTCTTCTTAATTTCAGCACGTTCCTACAGCAGTTCCGTGGGCCAGGATAAGACAACAGTTAAAGCTTCATCGCAGACCACTGCGACTCCTCAAAGCCAATCAACGGCAACGGTTAATGAAAAAGTAAAATTTGTAAAACCAACCGAATCCAAAGTTTACGACTCTGTTGATGTTATCCCCGAATTTCCAGGCGGTTGGGCGGGGCTCGGACAGTTCATACTGAAAAACCTCAAATATCCTGAGAGCGCCAAGAAAAGCCAGACCCAAGGCAAGGTACTCGTTTCGTTTATCGTATGGAGCAACGGTTCGGTAGGCGATGTCAAGATACAGCAGGGAATCGGCCACGGCTGTGATGAAGAGGCCGTGCGTGTGGTGAAGATGATGCCCAAATGGAAACCCGGGGAAAAGGGCGGCAAGGTTGTAAATGTACATTTTATACTACCCATTAATTTCACTCTTGGCGAGGGCAAAAAAGAAGAACCGAAAAAGTAAGTTATTTCTGACATGTGGCGTGTTACGTGTTGATACTTGACACGCCACGTATATATCCTGCTTGCCTGGGGTTCAATATCCCCTGAGATTTCCTTTTCCATGATTCCTGATCAGGATACAATAGTGCCTTCAGCATTTTTGTAATTCTGATATTTTATGTATTTCCAACCGGTTGCTCCCATGCCAACAGTTATAATCACAGATGCCTGACTTATTTTATCAGCAGACTGTTATGTATAAGATGTGCTGGTCAAATAATGGCATTTTGATATTTCCTTAACTCCATCTCTTCTTGTTAACAGGCTCTCTGATTGAAAAGGGTGAAGTAGACGCCCTCCCCAGGGTAAGCCCTTCATTTAAGCCTAGCAAAAAAAATCATTGGAATAGTATCACTTTTAGGAAGAAGGCGGATTAAGAAAGTAAAACATAAGTTAAAATCTAAACCCTGAGACTATGAAAAAAGAATTAATTGCCGAATTATTAACAAAATTCGAAGATGCCTGTTATGTTTATCAGGATATAGAATGCTGGAGCGCACGCGAGTTGCAGGAAATATTAGGCTATAACAAATGGGAAAATTTCCTGAAAGTCATTGACAAGGCGAAACTATCCTGTAAAAATTCGGGTGCAAAAATCTCTGATCATTTTCCTGATATCAGGAAAATGATCAACATCGCTAAAAACGCTCAAAGACAGGTAGTTGACTATGCACTTACACGGTATGCATGTTATTTAATTGCACAAAATGGCGATGTCTCAAAGAACGAAATTGCATTCGCACAGACGTATTTCGCAGTTCAAACCAGAAAACAGGAGATAATTGAACAAAGGTTGCTTGATGTTGCCCGCATCACTGCCCGCGAAAAACTATCAAATTCCGAAAAAAAACTTTCCGGGATTATTTACGAACGAGGAGTTGATGACAAAGGATTCGCGATGATTCGCAGTAAAGGTGATTACGCGCTTTTTGGGGGTTTTACTACTAACGACATGAAGCGTAAGCTGGACCTGCCGGCAAAACGGCCGCTTGCTGATTTCCTGCCAACTCTGACCATTAAAGCCAAGGATTTTGCAACAGAACTAACCAGTCATAACATACTTGAAAAGGATCTCAAAGGAGAGCAGCCTATCACAAATGAACATGTGGATAATAATCATGCGGTGCGTAAGATGCTGCTTGAGCGTGGTGTTAAACCAGAAACACTACCACCCGATGAAGACATTAAAAAGGTTCAAAGGAAGCTTGAAAAAGATGAAAAAAAATTATTGAGAGATATCAAAACGGATAAGAAAGGTGGCTTTCCCGCAAATTAATATTGCTAATTTTGCAGGCGGTCTTAATAAAAAGACTTCGCAAAATAAGCTTAACATGGAACTAACCGGAAAGATCATTAAAATACTTCCCCTGCAAACCGGGACTGGCAAGAACGGTGTGTGGAAAAAACAGGAATTTGTTTTAGAAACGGCCGGACAGGTCGCAAGAAAAGTCTGCTTCGCATTATGGGGCGACAAGATAGACCAGGCAAGGCTGACCGAAGGGGAACAATTCGAGATCTCATTTGATCTTGAAAGCCGTGAATATAACAGCCGTTGGTATACAGAAGCCAAAGCCTGGAAGGCGGTCAGGAAAGAAAAGTCCTCCCCCACTCAGGAAATCCCTCCTCCCGATTATATGAATGAGCCCAACATTATCCCGGCCGACGACCTGCCATTCTGATTCATGTCGACAACCTCTTCGTATAGAAGGGTCTAACCAGCTTTTTAACTCCTGCAAAATAAAACAAAATCAGCCCCGGACAAATTATAAAAATCCGCTCTAACCCCTTGACTTTGCTGCAACAATGCTGTATATTTGTTTGATATATATGGTAATGTTATGAAGAAAACTATCCTTTTTCTGCTTGCATCAGGGCTCACCCTCACTGCAGCCGGAATCTGGTTTGCGCATAAACAAACCCAAAATCCACATAAACAGGGTATTGCAAATTCAAAACTGGAACGGAAATTGCCCCCGTCGAGGATGCTGCCCATGATGGCAGAACGCCAGCTTAACATGCTCCGTGATCCGATTACTGGAAAAATACCATCAGGAATACGGTCAAGGGAGCTGGAATTTGCAAAAAGCCTTCCCAAATCGGCCGCAACCCAGTCTTGGGAATGGCGGGGTCCTGACAACATAGGCGGGAGGATGCTTTGTGTTGCAACGGATATCGATCATCCGGAACACTGGCTAGCTGGAAGTGCTTCAGGAGGGATGTGGGAATCGAATAACGGGGGACTTCTCTGGCATAAGGTCACGGCCCCGGATGCGGAACAGAGCGCTACATGCATCGCCCAGGACCTCAGACCAGGTAAACATTCGACCTGGTATTACGGCAGCGGGGAACTACTCAGTACAACCGACCGTAACGTGAGTACCAGCGTTCGCACAGTCGGACTGGGGAACGGGATCTTCAAGTCGACCGACAACGGTGCTACCTGGCAAGGGCTTCCCTCAACCCAGGGAAATGCCCAGGGGGTTCTTCAAGACGTATTCCAGGGGGTCTGGCGGATTGTCACGGATCCTGTTAACATGAGCAAAGATATAGTATACGCGGCTTGCTACGGGGCTATCATGCGGTCTGAAGACGGGGGACAAACCTGGCAAGTTGTGCTGGGCGACCTGGTTAACAAGTCTTTTGCAAGCGATATAGCGATCACTTCGAACGGAACTCTCTATGCCTCTCTGAGTGGTTACGGCTGGTCCATAGAACCCCCTGGCAGGAAGGGGATCTGGCGTTCGGCCAACGGCATCACCTGGACAGAGATCACGCCCAGGGGCTTCCCTCCCGAGAACCGCACCACCAAGCTCGCCATCGCACTTTCCGATGAATCAGTAATGTACGTGTTCACTGAATCGCAGTCGCCCGACCTCAACCCATTTAACGGATATACTAACTCGGTGAATACTTTCTGGAAGATGAGCTGGAACACAGCGGGAGACTCGGCTGTTTGGGAAAACCGCACCAAGGGCATACCCGGCGGGGGGAACGGGAGCATCAACTCCTGGCCTTTTTCATTGGTTGTTTACGGCGGATATTGTGTCGCCCTTGGTGTGAAACCCGACGACGCCAGCAAGGTCTTTCTCGGCGGGATGTGCCTCTACCGCTCCGATAACGGGTTCGCCGACAGCCTTCATACAAACTGGCTTGGCGGAAGTCCTTACGACATGGACTCCCTCCACGCCCTCCATCCCGACATGCACGGGATACTGTTCGACAGGAATAACCCTGATATCATGCTTACTGCCAACGACGGGGGGATCTATCTCACGACTAATTGCCTGGCCGACAGTGCCCATATCTCGTGGAACCGCCTAAACAACAAGCTGACAACCACGCAGTTCTATTCGGTGGGTATCGATCACGGCGGACAGGCCGAGGACTGGGTCCTGGGCGGATTGCAGGATAACAACTGGTATTACACGATTACCAACGACCCAAGGGAGTTGTGGTTCGATATTGATATCTGTTACGACGGATTTGATGTGGCAGTGGCGCCTTCCTGGGAGTATGCAGCTATTTCAGCCTACAGCGGGAATATCTGGACTACTCAGTTCGACGGATCTATGCACACAAAAAATATTTACCCCCAGCTGCCCGATATCCTGCTAAAATACTATGACCCGGTGATGGGTTCTAATGCTCTATTTCCCTTTTACCAGAATTTCGCCCTGGAACAAAACTTCGCGAAAACTTTTTACCTGCCTACGATCAATAGTATCTGGCGAAAAGACGACCTAAAGGCTTCAGCCAATGATTCTTCCCTTAGAAATTTTGGATGGAACCACCTCAGCAATGTAGATATCGGCAACGCTTCGGTCATCAGCGCCATCTCAGTTTCCCGCTTCCCGGCCAACCGCCTGTATTACGGCACAAGCCTCGGAAAATTGTACCGCCTCGACAACGCAAATGCAGGAAACCCCGTCCCTGTTGAGATCACCGGCAGCAGCTTCCCTGCCAACGCTTTCATTGCATGCATCGATATCAATCCTCTGAACGCCGACGGCCTGATGGTGGTGTTCTCGAATTACGGGGTTCAGAGTTTATTTCATTCTGCGGATGGAGGAGCTACCTGGACTTCAGTTTCGGGAAATCTTGAAGAACATCCTGATGGCTCAGGTTCCGGCCCCTCTGTGCGCTGGGCCAAAATACTTACACTCCAGGGGGAAAAAGTGGTCTTTGCAGGGACTTCTGTAGGATTGTTTTCAACATCTGAATTGAAAGGTGACTCAACCGTCTGGGTCCAGGAATCCCCTGACAAGATAGGCTCTGTGATCGTCGACATGATCGATACCCGCTCCACCGACGGTTTCGTTGCCGTTGCCACTCACGGGAACGGGGTTTACAGCGCTTACTATAAACCTTCGTCGGGGATCGTGAATCGGGATCCGGGATTCGTGATCCGTGATCCGTATCCCGTGCCTGCACATGATGTTATTACTGTCCCCCTTGAAACCACTATAGGGGGGCCGCTTGAGATCCGGATGACATCAAATTCGGGAGTTGATCTGGGCATTGTCTGGAAAGGCACTATCCAGGCGGGAAGAAACAACATCACCATCCAGTTACCCAGACACCCAGCAACCCAGTCACCCAGCGGAGTCTACTATCTCACCGCCGCTATATCTTCCGCCAGACAAACAAAGAAAATAATCGTGACGCCTTCGCGATAAATCAGACCTTGTAAAAAGGATAATCGGTATACCCTTTTTCGTCGGCCGAATATAAAAGATTGGCCTTGAAATCCTGTGACAAGGGGTAGTTGTTCTCTATTCTGTCGACCAGATCAGGATTATTGATGAAGGGCCGGCCGAATGCAATCAGGTTGCCAAGCCCGCTTTCTATGTCAGCTTCAGCTCTGTCCAAATCGTAGCCACCTGCAAGTATAATGGTGTTTTTGAAATTATAGCGGATGGCTTTCTTGATTGACCGCGGAACTTCAGGAGCTCCCATGGCCGAATGGTCCACGATGTGAATGAATGCCAGTCCGAGCTTGTTGAGCTGTTCCGAAAGATAAGTGTATGTGGCATCGATTTCGGGATAAGGAGGCATGTCGCTGCCTACCCCATATGGGGACAAACGGATACCGGTTTTATCCTTTCCGATTGTTTCTGCTACGGCTGTGGCCAGTTCAATGACAAAACGGCAGCGGTTTTCTACGCTTCCACCATAATTGTCATTTCGGATATTACTTACCGGTGAAAGAAACTGCTCGAGCAGGTACCCATTTGCACCGTGAAGTTCAACACCGTCAAATCCGGCTTTTATAGCATTTAATGCTCCCTGGACAAATTCGGCTTTGGTCTGTACAATTTCATGGGCTGTCATGGCTTCAGGTACCGGATAATCCTGCAGCATCTGTGAGTCGGTCCACATTTGTCCGGCCGCTTTCACTGCCGACGGAGCTAAAATACGCGTCCCTTCCTGCATATTGAGCTTGTGGCTGATCCTTCCTGTATGCATCAGCTGAACATATATCTTTGCACCACCTTCATGCGCTGCGGTTGTGACTTTTTTCCATCCTTCAACCTGCTCTGGGCTGAATATTCCCGGCATTCGGGCATATCCCAGACCGTTGGGCGAAGGCGAGGTTCCTTCAGTTACGATCAATCCGGCACCCGAACGCTGTTTGTAATATTCAGCAATCAGTTTATTGGGTATATTTCCAATAGCCCTGCAGCGTGTCATAGGGGCCATAACGATGTGGTTCTTCAATTCGACTGATCCGACTTTCACAGGAGAAAACAAGGTATACTCTTTCATGTTTTACGATTTCAATTTTTAATCAATCTACTTCTATACAGTTTGTGGTTCCTCTCTGTCAAAAACTATACCAAATTTATCCGCCATCTGACATCAGATATCAGATATCAGATATCCGACAAACACCGTTCACTGACTTACAACTATCGTTCTGCTGAACTCCTTTGTGCCAACATACCAGTAGAATTTCCCTGGAAATAATTTGTTGGCAGGGATAATACATTCCCTGGTCCCGGGCCGGATTCCCCTCCACCATGCAAGCTTGTTGCTGGCTTCTGAAATAAGATAAAAATTTGTGAAGGTATCTGTTGCCATCTTCCAGCGAAACAGCATCTCTTCACTTCGGTTAAAGATCATGCCCTCGGCAGGGGCCTCAAGTACTATCGGTTTGCTAACGTTGAGTTCACTTTCCCGGGCTCTAGGTTGTTCGGGAATCCGGGCTGTTGGCGTGGCCGGAACATGACTTTGCAAAGGTTCTGCAGCTGGCTGAAGTGGCTGGTTTATTTTCACGAACAGGAAATAACTCAATATTCCTGCCAATAGTAAAATAATTACACCCAACAGCAGGTATCTCGTTTTTTTTGACCTGACTCTTTTCTTTCTGATCCTTGGCTGCGGGGCATCCTCCACGGCCATAGCAATTTCATCATGCCCTTCCGCCTTAAACAGCGAAGGAAACGTTTTTCGAAGTCTGAATTTTCTGGCAAACTCATGGTCCTCGCCGAGCCTGATTTCAAAATCCACCACCTCAGCATGGCTCAGCTGACCGCTAAGATGCCTTTCGATAAGATCAATATCTGCCTGATCCGTGTTCATCACATGGTGTATTATCATTTCTACGTAAAAAAGCAGTAAAATGTTTCAATATAAAAAAATTCCCTCGGAATAAGCTCAGGACGCTCGTTATTGAGCATGAAAGCATGATTCGGAGACAACCTCTCGTCCTGATTCTTTAATTTCGTACTTTTGTCAAATTGTTTTGCTACAAGGATGAAGGAAGAAAAGGATGAGATAACCGAATTTCTGTTAACCTCTGCGGATTATTCCACCCCGGTGAATACACACCGCCTCCTCGGCGACAGGCTTGCGTTGAATACGAGGCTCTATTTCATGACCCGCTTCGTGAGCCTTTGCTTCTCAACCCGGCGGGCCGCTCAAAAGGGCCAATACGATACTGCTTACTGGGTATCGTCATCACATGATATATTCAGATTGATAGAGGGTTGCGGGGGACGGTTTCTGATCAGTGGTTTGGAAAATATCAGAAACTGCAAAGGGCCGGCGGTATTTATCAGCAACCATATGAGCACTCTTGAACCCATGATCTTTCCGGGGATAATACAACCTTTAAAAAATGTTACCTTCATTGTTAAGGACGCCCTGGTGAACCATTGGGTATTCGGTGCTGTGATGCGTTCACGGAATCCTATTGTTTTAGGCCGCAGTAATGCCAGGGAGGATTTCAGGATTGTGATGGAACAAGGTCTCGAACGCTTATCCAGGGGCATCTCGGTAATAATTTTCCCTCAGCATACGCGCCGGATGGAATTCATTCCTGAAGAGTTCAACTCACTTGGTGTAAAACTTGCCGCCAGAGCTAATGTTCCGGTAATTCCGGTTGCCATAACAACCGATTTTTGGGGCAATGGCAAATACACAAAATATCTCGGCCCAATCCACCGTAAAAAACCTATTCATATAGCTTTCGGCAAACCCTTTCCGGTCAGTGGCTCAGGAAAAGAGGACCATCAGAAAGTCATTGAATTCATCCAGTCAAACCTGGATCAGTGGCATCTGGCATCAGATATCTGATATCCTACCCCCTGTTTCTGATCACTCCTTGCTCAAACACAGGAACGACGTAGGTTGTATCGGGTCTGAAGCTGTATGGAATAACATCGTCCAGCCCGAGTTTTTTCAGACGATGGCGATGGGCAGCTTTTTCCAGATAGGCAAAAAGATCACCCCTGGCAATGTCCCACAAATCGATAGAGGCGTGGGCGCTGTCGCAGAATGTCTCAAACCCTTTATGGACTAAGATCTTTTCGCAAAGTGCGCCGGCAAAAAGAGAATCTTCAATGCAGAATTTGTTTTTCCAACCTGAACATAAAATCACAACATTTTTATTTTCACGAACCAGCCAGCCAGCCAAAGCAGAAATATTTACAAATGCTCCCATAGCAATCTGGCTGGCGTTTTTTGCTACTTCAATAGCCCGGGTTCCATTGGTCGTGCAATAAACCAGAGTCTTTCCACCTATGGCTTCAGCGTTGAAATTAAAGGCTGAGTTGCCAAAATCGGCCCATTCAAGCTTTTTGCCGTCCTGCTCGCTGGCAACCAGATAACCCTTCTCCTTCATGGCCCTGGCTTCATCGAGGTTAGCCACCGGAATGATCTCTTTTACCCCGTTCTGAAAAGCCGCACAAATGCTGGTAGTAGCCCTTAAAATGTCGGCAAGGACCACAATATAGTCGTCACTGGTAGTAATATCAGCAAAAAGTTTTGGAGTAAAACAGACTTCTATGGTTTTATTCATAGTTTATTGTTCGGATATCTGATATCTGATATCTGATACCTAGTAAAACACCACCTCGCATTTCGGGTGTGTAAGTTTGAACTTATCTACTCTCTTAGCCGAGATTTTAGTATTAAAAATCTTCAGCGACTCGAGCTGCCTCATGTTTTCCAGCTCATCAAGGCTGCTTATCTTGGTATTATAAAGCTCTAAAACTTTTAGTCCTGTGAGGTTAACCAGATATTTCAGCCTTTTCACAGGGGTGCCGTTGAACTTTAGGCTCTCCAGCTGGGTCATGTTTTGTATCGGCATCAGCTCTTCTACCTGGCTGTTACTGAAGTCCAGGTCTTTGAGCTTCTGCAGTGCAGCAAGAGGAGTTAGATCGGTGATGGGATTCTTTCCGCAGATCAGGCTTTCAAGTGTAAGCATAGTACTCAAAGGTGTGAGATCTTTTACAGTGGTACCTGTAAAACTTAAGTTTTCCAACCTCGATAGCTTCTGTAAAGGGGTGAGATCACTGATCGAAAAATTTTCACTGAACGCCAACTCATCCAGATTAGCGATCTGCTGAAGCTGCAGCTTGTCGGGGGCTCCTTTCAGCTCAAGCGCTGCGAGAAAAACATCCTGCCAGGCCTTGGTCAAACCTTTCCACCAGTTGTTGTTTTCGAAAGTCTGGTAAATAAGCAGGCAACCTGGATCTTTGTCAAGAAAGACGTTGGCATCCTTCAGCACCACCTGGCTGTTGTCGGCATAAACGAATGCAAGGTCCTTCATACCGTAAAGGAACGACAAATCCGAAACTGGTGTATTCTGAATGCTTAACACCTTCAGATTTGCCATTGTACTTAATGGCTGAAGGCTGCTTACCGAGGTATTGTCCAGATAAAGGATCTGCAGGTTGATCAGGCTCTTAAGCGGTGAAATATCGCTCACACTGGTACTGGATGCATACAGCACCCTTAGCAGGCTCAGCATAGATACGGGATCCAGGCTTTTGATGTTCATTCTCCCAGTAATATTGAGGCTGTCGATGAGTATGAGCTGATGCAACTGCTCTTTACCCGGCGGATTACTAAGCTGGGTAAAATGGCTGAGCAGATTCTGCCAGTCGGTATTCATGCCGCTCCACCATTTTGCCAGTTCCGCAGATTCGAAAACCAAAAAAGTATGGGTGTGCTTTAACATGAAGCTGATGGCATCGCTCTTAGACAAACTGGTATAATCACAATAGATCCTTTGAAGCGAGGGCATGTTATCAAGCGCTTTCAGGCTTGAGATCCCTGTGCTGTCGGCCTGCAGTATCCTGAGTTTGCTCATATTCTGCAATGCATCTATGCTCTTTACGTTGGTGGATGAGATGTTCAGTAACTCCATATTCGTAAGACCGGCAATCGGTGCAAGGTCACTGACGGGGGTGCCAGACAACCTCAGATCGTCGATCGAATCCAGGTCGCTGATTGGTGCCAGCGATGACACTTGGGTATTGCTCAGATCCAGATCCTCCAGATTAGGGAAATTTACCACTAATCCGATATCCGACATCTGGCATCCCCTTAAAAACAACTGCGTGATATGCGTGCAATACTGCAAAGGTTCCAGGCTGGTGACTCCTGTATAGGAAATATTGAGCTGCAGCAGGCTATTGAGGTTCCTAAGGGGCATGAGGTCACTAACAGGTGTCCGGGCCAGGTTGACGTCCTGAAGTGCGCTGAGTTTGCTCAGGGGGCTGAGATCCGATATAGTAACATCTCCCGACAGGTCGATCTTAGTCATCCCCATTATCTGTGTAAGTGCTTTGTAAAAGGCATCCTGATCCATCACGGTTTTCTGTCCATTGATCATCGCTGCAGTATCGTTGTAGGAAGTTACCGTACCTAAAACGACTCCTCCTCCAAGTTGAATATCTTTCCCGAGTTTTTGCTGCCAGCCCTGGGAAAGACTATTCCACCAGTTTCGCATATCATCTTTCTCGTTAAGCTTGGTTGTGTATATGCTAACAATCTTGAGCTGTTGATTCTTCTCGTCATAGTTGATCTCAACATACCTTACCTGGTTGGTGTTTACATTATCCCCGTTAAGGTTTATTCCGGTTATATTACGGTTGCAGGTTACTTTGAAAAAAGTGTTTCCAAGCTCGTTGGTCATCACACTTAGATCCTGCACGTTATATGTAAATTTCGCCTGTTTGAAGAAAAAATCCACATCGGTAAGGTAGGCCTGAACATCCTTGTACAGGGGTACGAGATGAGTGTCGAGATCATCTTCAATCTGCACTTCGCTGTCCCAGAAAAACTTCAGGTAGCTGTCGTTGATTATCACCTGCTTGTCCTGGACGGAATTCCTCTTGTCTGCTAAGAAATTAAGTGTACTTTCAAAGAATTTCACTAATTGTGTGGCATTATCGCGAAGGGCGTCAATCTTATCGGCAGGCAAGGCCCCGGGCTTAGGTGCGTTTTTATCGACGACCTTACTTCCGCCTTTCTTAACAGCTTGACTTCCGCTCTTCGTCACGGTCTTGCTTCCGCTCTTCGTTACGGTCTTAGTTGTGCTTTTCTTCTGTGTCTGGGCCTGGGTGAAAACAATTCCGCCGGGAGCCATCAGTAAAACGACGACCAGGATTGAACAAAACCGGGTTCTCATAGGTTTAATTACTATGTGTGTAATGCTTGAGCAATTCTTTTTTGTCTCCTGGCGACAATCGCAGGAGGTTCGATATAAGCCATCCGCTGTTATAACTGTTGCGGTTGAAAAACGAGATCTCGAAATACCAATTGGGTACCTGAAAAACGTGGAACTTTACATTATTGACTGAAACAAATTTAAGGTTCCCTTCTTTGAGCTCCGCAACAAAGAGAGCCAGATGGTCAGGAACATAGTCCTTATCGAGATAATAGTCGATATTCTTTGGATCATCGAGGGCCTTGTGAATGTTCATAAAATCCACCTCATGGCTCATGGGATGTAAAAAGAATCTGAGGTTGGTGGTATCGCCCAGATGTGAAAAATACATATTGAATTTGTCACAAAAAACGTTCGAAATCACCCATTTATAACCTCCATTCTGTTGTTCTATCCTTAGGTAAAGAATCAGGTTCACAGTTTGCTTTTTCCAGGTAAACGTTGCCGAGACTTCGCTGAACCAGTCTTTGGCATGAAAATCAAGAAAAACCGGGTTCTTTTTATTAAGTACTTCCTCGATAAAAACGGTCCGGGCATCAGCATTGACCAGGGGGCTGTCTTTATCGAACAATATGTTCAGGTACTTTCGTCTGGATTTGAGATCGCGAAAGCCTGAATTTCCGGCGTAGATCCTGGCCCCGCTTACGTCTTCTTCTCCATTGAAACGGCGGAAGAACTGGTTTACCTGCTTGGTCTGGGCATAGAATACAGTCTCGTCCCCTTCAAAAGAGCCTAAGCTACCCTGAGGCTTTGCAATAAACGGAGCCAGGAAAACGAGAATAATCGCAAGTGTTCGCAGTGGTTTATTTTTTGGAAGTTTCTTTTACCCTGATATCACCGAGCATCACGTCCCAGAATCCAATGAGGCGGCCACCAATCTGGGTTTCCTTGCGTTTCACGTAAATGGTGATATCTTTTTTGGTAGTGTCCTCATATACGAGGCCTTTTTCCTTATCGTAGCCCTGGAATTTCTGATATACCGTGATCACGCCAACAAAAGTGCCGTCGGGCTGGCGCTCCAGATCACTTACATACTGGATCTTGTACCAGTCGATCACCACTTTTGAATAATTAAGCTGCATCAAACGGTCAAAGTATTCGCGGATCTTGTAATTGTTGACCTGCTCAGGATGCTTGATATTGCTTACACCCATCTCGCTGCCTTCCATGAAGAGTTCGCAGGCACGTTCGATCACCCTCTGAGCATCGCTCCAGGGTGTTGTTTTATCGCCTATCAGACTGATATACTTGGACAGGTCGTGAACTTTCTCCAGAGCAAGGCTGTCGATAGCATGTTTGCGGTCGGGTGTGATCTCCACCTGAGGCACTTCACTCTGTGCCAGCAATCCTGTTCCAAACAGAGTTGCGAATATTGAAATTACAAATAGTTTCTTCATGTTTTTTATTTTTTAATCAGGTCAAGTTCTTTGATTTTTCCACTGTCGTCCTGCTGAATGGCATCCACTGAATTCATACTCTTTTTCTGGTCCTTGCAGAAGTTGAGATAGCGCTGAATGGTTGTAGGTTTGTCGTAATCTACTGTGCTGCCCTGGCGGTACACGATAATAAGCACTGGTGCATCGGGAGCAGTGAAATACTGCAAAGTGTTCTGAATGATTTTATCCGCTTCAGCGGGGTTACCGCCTGCGGCGGCCGAGGCAATGCCCTGAAAGGCATTTTCAAGCTGAGTCTTGATGGGCAGAGGGGCACTGCTGCCCATGCTGTTGATCTTGTTCTGTACCTTCGCTACAAGGTCATTGATATCAGAATCATTCAGATTCTGAGACTTGATCATGTTCAGCTCCTGTTGCAGCTCGGCAGCTGACTTGCCATCTTTGTTCAAAAGCAGGTCGAGAAGATTCGCCCTGGCGGAATCTACCTTCTGCTGCTGAACCTTATCCCTCTCGGCATAAGATTTCTTAATTGCCTGCTGAGACTTAATAATCATGTCGTTGATGGTAGGGTCGTTGAGTTTCTTATTGACAATCTCGTTAACCAGCTTCTCCTGGTCCGACAGTGACAGGGTAGTCGTTCCGTCAATGATTGGTGTAAGCTGTTGCTTTGCCAGTGAAATCGCAGCTTTGCGATCTTTTTTGCTCATTTTTCCGGTGGACTTGCAGCTCTCGGCTCCGAGGCCCATGGCGATTACTAAAGTGATCATGAGGATCGATGCCCACCTCAAATTTGTTAGTTTTTTCATACTTTGTTTCATATTCATTTACTTTTTAAGTAGCGGGGTAACGAAATGGCGAAGTAGCGAAACTAAACTTTCACCATTTCACCATTTCGCTATTTTCTATTAACGTTTCTCAAACTTACTTAGTATAATTCATCCTTTATAAAACGGGAATTTAACTACATGTGCTTTCAATATTTTTTCTCTGACTTTCACGTAAATCGTTGATCCTTCCTTTGATAGTTCAGTGGGGACATACCCCATGCCTACAGGTATTTTTACTGAAGGACCCATAGTCCCCGAAGTAACTTCGCCTATCTTGTTTCCTGTTGCATCAGTAATGTCGTAACCGTGGCGGGGAATTCCCTTATCATCCATTACAAAGCCAGCAAGGCGGTGCTTAACACCTTCGTTCTTCTGCTTCAGGAGGTAGGCTTTATCAATAAAATCTTTGTTATCAGTAAACTTTGTTATCCATCCCAATCCTGCTTCAATGGGTGAAGTAGTGTCGCAGATATCGTTTCCATAAAGGCAGTAGCCCATTTCGAGGCGTAGTGTGTCGCGTGCAGCTAATCCAATAGGTTTTATCCCGTATTCTTTACCTGCTTCAAACACAGCCTCGAAAATTTTCGCAGCATCTTCATTGGCCATATAAATTTCGCATCCGCCTGAGCCGGTATAGCCGGTAGTAGCGAAGATCACATCCTTTACCCCTGCAAAAGTGAGTTTTTTGAAGGTATAGTATTCCATGTCGGTAACCTTGGTATCGGTAAGCTTCTGCATGGCTTCAAGAGCTTTTGGCCCTTGCACTGCAAGCTGGGAGATCTCATCGGAAGCATTGTAAAGCACTGCACCCATGACATTATTTTTAGTACACCAGGCCCAGTCCTTATCAATATTAGAGGCATTTACCACAAGCAGATACGTAAGGTCATCCACCTTATAAACTAAAAGATCATCAACTATACCGCCCTGCCCGTTAGGGAAGCAGCTGTACTGTACCTTTCCGGAAACGAGTTTAGATGCGTCGTTGGAAGTAATATGCTGTACAAAATCCAGAGCTTTCGGGCCTTTTACCCAAAATTCACCCATATGCGAGACATCAAAAACGCCAACGCCTTTACGCACGGTTTCGTGCTCAGCGATAACCCCTTCGTACTGCAAAGGCATGTAATACCCTGCAAATTCAACCATCTTGGCACCCATGGCCTCATGGAAATTAGTAAATGCTGTGTTTTTCATATAGTGTTTTTAGAAATGCCAGGCAAAAAGGCAAATTTATAAAAAAAATCGACCATATTCCTGTTTTTTCAGAGACTCTTTCGCGTATATTTATTGGAAAGCCTGAGATACAAGCCAAGGAATCCTTAATTTTGAAGCCGTTATGAACATACTTTCACTTCGCAGGAATACACCCCGGGGGGTCATCTGGCTTATTGACATGCTCATCGTGCTGGGTTCCATATTCCTGGCTTACCTTCTCAGGTTCAACTTCGACATTCCCCCCAGCGAGAGCAAACCCTTCGCTGTGCTTATCCCCTGGATGCTCGCGATAAGAGGCATCAGCTTCCTGGTTTCCCGCACACATGCCGGATTAATACGGTATACGGGTACCGCTGATGGCCAAAGGGTGCTTTTCACGCTTCTCGTCGGAAGCATGATATTCGGGCTCACGAACATCTTCACCTGGTTTACCATGCACTGGTTCATGATCCCAACCACAATCATTCTGCTGGAATTCCTCATAACAACCATGGGTATGATCTTTTTCAGGATGAGCGTGAAGGTAGCCTGGCTGGAATTCCAGAACCCTGAACGTCAGCGTGTTGATGTAATCATTTACGGAGCTGGTGAGGAAGGTATCAACGCCAAGCATGTAATGGACCGCGATGCCGCCACGAAATACCAGGTGATTGCCTTTATCGACAACGATCCTGCCAAGATTTACAAGAAACTGGAACGGATAAACATCCTGCCGCCTGTTAAGCTGGAATCACTTTTGAAAGACCGCACTATTGCCCAGCTTATCCTGGCTATACACCCCGTGGACCCTGCCTATAAACAGGAGCTGGTCGATCTTTGCCTCCGATTCAACACCAAAGTACTGTCTGTCCCCCCGGCTATTCAGTGGGTGAACGGACAGCTGAGTTTTGCGCAGATCCGTCAGGTTAACATCGAAGACCTGCTGGAACGGGATGTGATTGAACTTGACACCAGCGATATCCGCCTTTATATTCATGATAAAGTAGTAATGATCACGGGGGCTGCAGGCTCTATCGGTTCTGAAATCGTGCGACAGGTGGCTCGCTTCTCCCCCGCCCGCATGATTCTTGTAGATTCGGCAGAAACTCCGCTTCACAGCCTCGAACTGGAATGTAATACTTCAATAAAAGATGTCGCTATCACGTTTATTCTGGGCAATGTGTGCAATGTACTGCGGATGAGGTCTCTCTTTGAACGATACAGACCCGAAATTATCTTTCATGCCGCAGCCTACAAACATGTACCTGTTCAGGAAGCCCATCCCGGCGAGGCAGTCTTTACCAACGTTCACGGAACCCGTGTAATGGCCGACCTTTCCATGGAGTTTGAAGTAAAGAAATTCATTATGATCTCGACTGATAAGGCGGTGAACCCGACCAGCGTAATGGGCGCTTCAAAACGTATTGCCGAAATTTATTGCCAGTCGATGCATCAGGTCAGCGGCACCAGCTTTATAACTACCCGCTTTGGAAATGTACTTGGGTCAAATGGCTCGGTGATACCGCTGTTCAGGCAGCAGATCGAAAAAGGTGGTCCTGTCACGGTAACACATCCCGAAGTAATACGGTATTTCATGACGATCCCCGAAGCTTGTCGACTGGTTCTCGAAGCCGGATCACTCGGCAAGGGAGGCGAGATATTTATCTTCGACATGGGTAAACCAGTTCGCATAGTCGACCTGGCCAAACGCATGATTCAGCTCTCGGGACTGGAAGCAGGGAAGGATATTCAGATTGAATACACCGGGCTCAGACCGGGCGAAAAACTCTACGAGGAACTGCTAAATCTTGAGGAAAACACTATCCCCACACATCACCCCCTTATAATGATCGCCAAAGTGCGAGAATCGGACCCGGGACAGGTGCGTACCGAAATCGAAGACCTCATCGAGCTTACAACCCACCCCGACGATATGGAGATCGTACGCCGGATGAAACAAATCGTTCCGGAATACAAGAGCCAGAATTCGGTTTATGAATCTCTTGACATCTAAATCGTAATCTGCAAATCGTAATTCGTCCTTGATCAAAATGCCTGTCATACTCGGTCCAACTGCCTGCGGAAAAACCGCGGTGGCTGCACGTCTCGCGTTTGAGCTCGACGGGGAAGTGATCTCAGCCGATTCTCGTCAAGTATACAGGGGAATGGATATTGGATCGGGAAAGGATCTGAGCGATTATACGATCGAAGGCCGGAACATCCCGTATCATCTGATCGACATCGCCGAACCGGGTTCAGAGTATAACATTTTCCAGTACCAGAAGGATTTTTCAGAAGCTTATAATGATATAGTTTCCAGGGGCAAGCTTCCCATTCTTTGCGGAGGGTCTGGGATGTATCTTGAATCTGTTATAAAAGGATATTCACTGCCTGAGGCCCCAGCCTATCCCGGGTTTGTTTCCTCCATGGAATCACTCAGCGATGCAGATCTTAGACAAGAGCTCAGCCGCCTGAAAAAACTTCACGGCACTACTGATACCTCGGTCCGGGAAAGGATTCTCAGAGCGCTGGAAATTGAACTGAAACGGCAACAGGATGCAGGATGCAAGATCCAGGATGCAGGATGCAAGATCCAGGATGCAGGATGCAAGATCCAGGATTCAGGATGCAAGATGCAAGATCAGTCACCACTCATCCTGCATCCTGCATCCTGCATCTTGTTTGGTCTCAACCCTGGTCGCGAGATAGTAAGGCAACGCATCACCGCCCGGCTCCATGCCCGGCTCGATTGCGGCATGATCAATGAGGTTAGTAGTCTCCTCGAAAAGGGCATCCCTTCGAAGCGGCTCAAAGCTTACGGACTGGAATATAAATATCTTACCCAATACCTTGAAGGTGAACTAAGTTATGACGAAATGTTCAGATTGCTAAATACCGCGATCCACCAGTTTGCCAAACGCCAGATGACCTGGTTTCGCCGCATGGAAAAACAGGGAATGAAAATACATTGGATTGAAAGTAATCCGATATCCGATATCCGATATCAGATATCAGCCATCTGCCATCTGATCTAGAGCATTCCTGCATTCCTGAGAATCTCTGCAAGTTTAGGTTGAGATCTGGAATATTCCATAAGGACTGATTTCAGTTTTTCATCTTCCCGTTTCAGAGGGGCAAGAGAGAGTTTACGGTCCCAGAATGCAAATCCAAATACACTGACTATCATCGCGGTAAATATTCCGATAATAGCCCAAAGAAAGTTAAAGAGCTGATCAAAACGTTTGTCAACACCTTCAAAACGGGCAGTCATCTCCGTCTTTACGGCTTCAATCTTTTGTTCGGTCCGGATAATTCTGTCCCGATCATCTAAGGTAAAAGGAATCTCTTTAACCTCTGCTCTGACTATAATGGGCAGAAGCAAAACAATCAGCAAAGAAAATTTTTGAATCGTTTTCATCTTGTTCCGGATTAAGTTTTACTTCTTAATCCATCTTCAGTACAAAAGTAATACATTTTTTGCCGAAAAGTTTCAAACAAACCTGAAAATTCTTAACGATATCAGATATCAGATGGCAGATTTCACCATTTCACCATTTCACCATTTCGCTATTTCACTATTTCACCATTTCACCATTTCACCATTTCGCTATTTCACTATTTCACCATTTCACCATTTCACCATTTCGCTACTTAGTCTTATCCGGGAAAGGTGGTATTCCGGGCAGTTCCTTCGGCCAGGACTTCAGCTCTTCCTTCATCTGATCAATAGCACGGTTAAGCTGCTGGTCTTCGCCTGCATATTCCTTTGCAGGATCGTTGTCGACGATGATGTCGGGATCAACCCCGTGGCCTTCGATGATCCAGTTCTTTCCCTCATTATCATATGGAGCGAATTCAGGACGCATCATGGAACCGCCGTCAACAAACGGCAGAGAACCACGTATACCAACAACCCCTCCCCAGGTGCGGAGTCCGATTGCCTTTCCGATTTTCAGCTTCTTGAACTGATACGGGAAAAGGTCTCCGTCGGATGCTGAATAATTGTCGATAAGGATACATTTGGGTCCCCACTGCATCGTAAGACGGCCCGGCGCAGGTTCTGTGTTCCTGCTCATGGTGATCATAGTCATTTCGCGGTTCAGGCGCTCGATGATCATAGGCGATACATTGCCTCCACCATTCCCTCTGTCGTCGATGATCAGGGCGCGCTTATTGAGCTGGGGATAGAAATGTTTTACGAATTCGTTCAGCCCTTCAACGCCCATATCAGGGATATGAATATAGCCAACTTCGCCATTAGTGGCATCGCTGACTTTTTTCGCATTGTTTTCGACCCAGTTATAATAGTAAAGTTTAGCTTCTTCATCGGTAGGAACAACAATAACTTTTCTGGAGCCTTCTGGCGAAGCCTTGGAATTGACAGTAAGTTCTACCTGCTGGTCGGCAGTATTGACAAGGGCTTCGTAGATATCGTTCATATCTTTTGTCGAATTTCCGTTGATAGCGATGATATAATCACCTTCCTTCACATCCACACCAAGTTCGGTAAGGGGCGATCGTTCTTCGCTCGTCCAGTTCTCGCCTTTCAGTATTTTATCTATCCGGTAATAACCCGAAACATCCCGGCTGACCTTTGCGCCAAGCAGGCCCATTTTGATCTTTTTTACCTCGGGACGGTCGCCACCGCTCACATAACTGTGCCCAATGCTGATCTCACCCACCATCTCGCCGAGTATATACGTGAGATCATAACGGCTGTTAACGTATGGCAGAATAGGTGCGTACTTGGCTTTGATATTATCCCAGTTCAGCCCCTGCATATTGGGGGCATAAAGGAAGTACTTCATCTGCCTCCAGGATTCGTTATAGATCTGTGCCCATTCACTCTTGAGGTCGACCATCAGTTTCATATTTGACAGGTCAGCCCAGTCTTTCACATCGATCTTGCCTCCCTTAGGCAGATCGACCACGGCGTATTTGCCCTGACCAATAACCAGCATTTTCTTTGTATCTGCGCTGATATCATACCCATTAAAATCACCCAGGTTGGATTCTTTTTTGTCTTTCAGGCTGAAGGTCATCAGACCACCCTGTCCGCGCCTGCCGAACTTGATATAATACACATTGTCGCCAACCGCTGCAAGCCCACCATAGTTTGATGCGTCGATAGGCAGAACCACGATGCGGCCTACGATCCCGTCGAGATCAACCTTCACATCAGGAACCGCGTCTTTCTTAACGTCCTTGCCATCGTCCTTCTTAACGTCCTTCTTAACGTCTTTTGTCACGTCCTTCTCTTCATCCTTTTTTACTGCCACCTCATCATTTTCGTATGCGAACGGATTAGGCGTAGCCTTTGCCAGGGTTACAAAATACACCTTGGTCATGTCGCTGTAACTGTGGTTCCATTCGGTAGCAGAATAGGTTGGGTTGAAATCACGGCTGGAAGTAAAAAACAGGTATTTGCCATCGCTGCTGAAAGCCGGATCGCCTGAGCTGTACCAGCTGTCGGTGACCTGAGTTTTGGCTTTAGTTACCAGCTCATAAATAAAGACCAGTCCGAAGTTGCGGCGGTCGGGAAAAGTATAGGTAATCCATTTGCTGTCGGGCGACCAGTTGTAATCACCGAACTCCCAGGTTTTGGCCTGATCTACCACAGTCACCTCTTTCGAATCAATGTCCACATATTGAAGTCTGAGCATCTTGTCGGACCAGAGAATCTTTTTACCATCGGGCGACCAGAGGGGGGTATATTTATAGGTATCTGCATTTTTTGTAAGCTGTATCAGATCGCCGGTACCGTCCTGTTTTGCAAGCCATATCTCATCTTCGCCGCTACGGTCGCTTATGAAAGCCAGATATTTCCCGTCGGGTGACCAGGCTACATCGCGGTTGTGAACACCCTTAGTCCGGGTGATGTTGCGGGTGATGCCGGTCTTGGCGGGAACAGTCCAGATATCGCCCCTGGCATCGAAAGCAATTCGTTTACCGTCGGGTGAAACAGACGAAGAGTTGATGTATTTGCTGGCATCTTTCAGCTGATTCCTTCCCGTAATAAGGTCATTGGAAATGACCACATTCACTTTAGCATATTTTTGGGTCACCAGATCAAAGACGTAAAGATATCCGCCGTTCTCAAAAACAATACTGTTGTCACCCAGGGAAGGGAACTTGATGTCGAACTCGGTAAAATCGGTAAGTTTCTTTGTTTCCCTGGTCTTCAGATCATACACGAACAGGTTCATGGTACGGTCGCGGTCTGAGGCAAAATAGATCTTGTCGCCGGCCCACATTGGGAAAATATCCTGGGCGGGGTTGTACGTAATATTCTCAGCCTGCTTGGTCTTGAAATCGTAAATCCAGATATCATCGGCCATGCCTCCTTTATAATATTTCCATGTGCGGAATTCGCGAAACACCCGGTTGTACGCCAGTTTAGACTTATCTGGTGAATAGCTGCAGAAACCGCCCGCGGGCAATGGAAGTTCTTCGCTTAAACCGCCCTTGACATCAGCCAGGAAAAGCTGTCCTTTAAAATCGTTGAAAGTCTGCTTGCGGGAGCGGAATACGACTTTTTCATTGTCTCTCCAGGTCATCACGATATTGTTCGGGCCCATACGGTCAGACACATCGTCACGGTTGAGTGTTGCTGTATATGTAAGACGTTTGGGGACTCCCCCATCCGCAGGTATAAGATAAACTTCGGTATTGCCGTCGTACTGCCCGGTAAAGGCAATTTGCTTTCCGTCGGGAGAAAAGCGGGCGAACATTTCAAAACCGTTCTCGTCGTTAGTAAGTTTGCGGGCTGAACCTCCCGCCTTATCGACCGAATACAGGTCGCCGGCATAGGTGAACACGATCTGGTTTCCATGAATGGCGGGAAACCGCATAAGCCTTGCTTCATTTTGTGCTGACACAAGTCCTGTGAGCAGCATGGCAATAAAAAGTATGCTAATTTTTTTCATATGTTTTTGGAAATTAAGGGTTTTCGATGAGTTATGCAAATGTAATGAATTCATGGTAGGTTCAAAAGAAAATCGGTGAAATGGCTTTTATAACCGATGACTGATATCTGATATCAGATATCGCAGCGCAGCTGCTTTACCCAGTCCCCCAGTCACCCAGTTACCCAGTCACCCAGATTTCCGCAATTTCCGCAATAACGCATCGGCCGATGTATGAATTTGCATTTTCTGCGGATGAGGGAGCGGAAAGACCATGCTTTTCTGATTTTGTGCAACCCCGGGCAGTTCACTTGTGAAAATCATTTTTGATCCACTTCCGCGGGGTGGTAATTTTGTTCCTGACATTAACAGAAACGCCATGAAAACTTTATCTAAAATAAGAAAAATCTTGCTGATCCTTTTGGTACTTCCGGTGTTTTCACTGAATGTAAGCGGACAAAAAAAGATCGATTCATTGAAGGCATTCCAAGACACTTCGGCCAATGTCGTTGTGAAATTCAGGGAAGGGTCCCAGTACGTCGGCAGATTCAGGGAAAACAAAAATGACACACTTACTATTATCACAGCCGATCTCGGTCAGATTTGCATCCCATATAATAAAATAAAAAGTGTTCAAACGATTGAACGTTTGGTAATAAAAAAAGGAAAATACTGGTTCCCCACCCCCCTTCCGGGGAGATATTACTTTGCTCCATCTGCATTCATGCTTGCTCCGGGCGAGGGTTATTACCAAAACACGATGATTGCGCTGAATTCGTTTAATGTAGGAGTAGCAAAATGGTTTTCGATAGGCGGGGGCGTTGAATTTTTTACCACTATCGGTTCCATCACAGCCAGAGAATTCCTCCCGACGTTTTACCTCACACCTAAAATCGGGTTCAAAGTGGCTAAAAATCTGAGGATCGGAGCAGGAATGATCTATGCTCAGGTGCTCGGGAGCCAGTTCCGGATCGCCACCGGGTACGGACTGATTACTTATGGGAACGCCGATTACAATATCACGGCCGGACTGGGGCTTGCCTATTCACAGGTGAATCATGGAGAGTGGGTATGGCAGAAGAATCCAATGATCACACTTTGTGGCACGGCGAGGTTGTCGCGCAGGCTCGCTTTTGTTACCGAAAACTGGATACTCCCGGGAGCTGGTTCATCAGGGTCGGCATATGCCGTATTTTCTTATGGACTGAGGATCATGGGTGAATCCATGAGTGTGGACCTCGCATTGATAAACACAAAAGATATTGCAAGAGTTATGATCATTGGTGTACCCTTCGTATCATTTACAGTTAAATTTTAGCAGATAACAGATATCAGATAACAGATAACAGATAACAGATATTTCACTATTAAAATCGTTAGTAATGGAAACAAAAATCATAAAAGGAGAGATGATCAGGGATCAGATCTTCGGGGAAGTAAAAGCTGAAGTTGCAAGGCTTCACGAAAAGTATAACCAGGTTCCGGGAATCGCCTTTATCGGATTCTCATGTGTACCGCTCGCAAAGTACAACATCCCCATGCACCTGCAGATGGCACAGAGCGTGGGTTTCAGGGTGTACAAGGAAATCCTCGGCAATGATGCGGCCGAAGAAGATGTTTTTGAGGTGATCGACAGGATGAATGCCGACAAGGGCATTCACGCAATATGCCTGCTTCAGCCCTTGCCCGAACACCTGAACCCGGTACGCATCGTGAACAGAATCGACCCGTTGAAGGAGGTAGAGGGATTTCATCCGCAGAATATGATCAATACGATGATTCCCGATCTGAAAGCCGGAATGTATCCGATGTGCCTGCCGACAGCTCTTTATGAGATGTTCAGGGAAGCTGAATTCCACATTCCTGAAGAAAGCGAATGGGTATTTGTACTCGATGATGGCTTTATGACCAACGCACTAACACGGATGATCGTGAGGTCGGCAGCTTCGGTGGTGGTTCCCAAGGACAGCCCCGTGATGTTCATCAACAAAAACTCAGTACATCTTGCCGATCATATCAGGAAGGCGGATTTTCTGGTGGTGGTAACCAAATTTCCTGAATATATCCAGGCTGAATGGATCAAGGAAGGAGCCTGTATCATCGACATCTATTCGAATCTGGTGAAGGAGATCCCCTCAAAGGCAGACCCGTCGAAACTGGTTCCTGTCATTCGCGGCGGGATCAACGTTAGCTCGGTGACTGGGATTGCCGGATCGCTGCTTCCGATACCGGGCGGTCTGATGACGGTGGTTATGGCGATTCTGTTCAGGAATACGGTGATTGCTTTTAAGAACCGTATGAAGCAGCCTAATCCATCCGTTCTATCTTTTGCCTGAGTGTTTTCACCTTTTCATGAAGTGAATTGAAGAAGCGGTATCTTTCCTTGGCGGAGGTGCCGCTTATCATTGTTGATTTCTGCATCAGGTTACGCAGTGAATTCTCAATCTGGTCGCAGAAAACAGTATTTTTTGTAATCAGCTGATTGATAATGTTGTAGGTGAGGTAAGAAACTTTCTGATCGTCCATGTGCACCAGAATAGTGTTGTCGTTCACCAGCACCTCGTTATGAAATAGTTTATATGTATTTTCAATTCCCTCGGGCGTTCTCCCTAACATATACTGAAAACCTTGTTCAGCCTGGCTTTGAACATGTTCGAGCCAGAGATTGATCACATCGCAAAGCCTGTATGCATCATCTTTGGTTTTAAAGAATCCCGACACCATGCAGTAATCGATCTGCCGTATGATACTTGAAATAGTGTCCTCGCTCCATATCTCGGTTACCGGAATCTTCATATAACAGTTAAGCAGCTTTCGCCCGGTCTCAAACAAATCTTCAGGAACGTCCATCACAATATGTTCGTATTTGTAATTGCTCTGAGGGATCAGCACTTTATGCCAGAAAAAGAATTTAAAAGCCGCTATCTCCGGAAATTCAAAATAATAGAAGATTGGGACGTCCTTTGCCGCATATATGATCTCTCTGTTCCTGCAGTCAAAAATTTTTTTCATTTCCCCGAGCAGCGTATGCAGCCAGCTTTCAAAAGTAAACCCGTCTTTGCCGATCGCTATTGTGTTGAATGAAACAACATCTGATTTGAAGTTCAGAACCTCATCCATAGAGATACTGTAATGTGTGCAGATCAGCTTGAGCTCCTCAAGGCTAAGGTCCTTCTGCCCGCGTATCCTGCGGTAGGCACTGTCGTAACTGATGCCGAGAAGCTCTGACAGCTCATGAACAAACGAAAGATTAGGAGCAAGCCTGTTCTTCACCTGCTGAAAAAGATTTTCCTGAACGCCTGAATGTTCTGTCATTTGGGATGAATGAATGCAGTAAATGTAGGGAATAAATCTGATATCAGATATCAGATGGCGGATCGTGGAAAAGTTATTGCGCTTATTGCAAATCGCCCCTGAGTATTTGTAAATCTCTTAAATTTCGTGTATCTTTCGGAATATTTTGCTTCAGTTTTGGATTTTATGCAAACGCCCTTTTCACCCTGGTAAAAAACAGTTTTGATCTCCTTGTGTCTGAAAGTAATTTTATTTTGAATTTCTAAAAGCAAAGATTATGGACAGTTTTTTTTTGAACAGAACAGCTAAGATAGTCGCTGTTTTCATCGCACTGATCTTTTTGGGTCCATTGCAGGGATGCATGTTCTATTACAAGGTTCAGACGGTGAACAAGGTTACATCTGAGGAAATCAAAACTTATGATTCTCTGAAGAAATACATCATTGTGCATCAGGGAGATTCCGCCTGGCATTTAGACAAAATCGCAATCAAAGAAAATTCGTTTGCAGGAGAAGTTGCTGTTCTGCCATATTACCGCCACAAGTTCGACACTACAGATCCCCGGGGCGGAAACAGATACCACAACACAAAAAATAATTCTGAAAGGTACGTACTGGAAGAAGTACATCTGTATCTGAAGGATTCCATTGTACCAAAAATGAGGGCCGGAGACTATATCAGCCTTGACGTTTCCACTGTAAGGAAGTCCGAAGTTTATACAAAAGCAAACGGCAGAACCGCTGCATCCTGGGCTATTCCTGCAGTCACCCCCCTTCTTGTAATCGGCGGAATAATTACGATAGTTGTTACAACCAAATCATCCTGTCCGCTGGTCTATACCAAAAAGGACAACAGCTTCGATTTTGCGGGGGAAATCTTCGGCGGAGCTGTTTTTTCCTCCCTCGAACGACATGATTACCTGCCACTGCCTGGATTTAAACCGTTAAAGAACAAATATCAGCTTATCATCTCAAACGGATTACCGGAGATCCAATATATCAACCTGGCCGAATTATGGATCGTAAACCATCCGAAAAACATGTCGGTCCTTCCCGACCGGCAGGGAGCCGTCCACTCCTTCAGCAAGCCGGAAGCTCCGGCGAAAGCTGTATCCCTGGCGAATTCCGATATCCTTCCACTCATAAATAAAAAAGACAAGCAGTATTTCAGGTTTGATGAAACCCCTTCAATGACGGGTGATACCAATGCATTTAATACAGCCTTTCTCACATTCACGGTTCCGGCCGGCATTCACAATGGCAAGCTCATTATCAGTGCAGGAAATTCGATGTGGGGAGATTATACCTACGGGGAATTCACTAAGTTTTTTGGCAGTAAATATGGTGAATGGATCAAGGAGCAGGGGAAAGAACCTGCTGAGAAAAACATTCATTGGAAGGAGCAGCAGCGTTTCACACTGATGGTCTATGTTGAAACATCCGGCGGATGGCATTTCGTGGATTATTTTGACCTCATCGGCCCGCTTGGCGCCAGGGACCTGATCATGCCGGTGGATTTTAGCCAGGCCATTGTTTCAGTTTCAGCGGAAAGTAATCGCACTATCAGGGTCAAACTTGAATCGGGTTTCAAATTGTGGGACCTGGATTATGCTGCCATGGATTTTTCAAAGGATACCCTGTTCACTGTGGATCGTGTAAAACCATCGTCAGCCCAGACCGAATCGGGGACAGATGTCATACACTCTCTTTCGATCGATGACACAACTTATTATGTACAACAGTGCATAGGGGAAAAGGGGCTTGTAATCTTCAACGACAGCCCCGGTCTGAACGGAATTAAGAAATCTGTTTTTCTTCATTCCAAGGGGTATTATGAACATGTGCGTCACTATCCCGGACTACCCGATTACAAACAATTACTTTCATTCCTGGTGCCTGGAAAATTCAGCCGTTTCTCATATGAAAACCATGTGAAGTTCATGAAAAATAACTGGGCCTTCGCCCCTGAAACCAAACTGTCAAGAACTGTGACTGCTCATCCGCCATCTGATATCTGATATCTGATATCTGATTTTTCCTACCTTTGCACCCTCACTACAAACACATCTATACATGTCTATAGAAATATATTTTGCCGGACCTAAGAAGGTCAATGCAAAACTTGAAGGCTTTACCGTTGAAACAGATCAGTCGAAACGGGCCGGTGGCGATGAAAGCGCTCCCACCCCGTTTGCTTTATTCCTCTCCTCGCTGGGAACATGCGCCGGAATTTATATCAAGGGATTCTGTGACCAGCGTAACCTTCCCACCGAAGGATTGAGGCTTACCCTTGACTACATTTTAAGCCCGGTTACAAAAAACATAACCAGATTTATTATCAAAATTTTTGTCCCTGCTGGTTTTCCCGAAAAATATGATTCCGCCCTGGTACAATCAGCAGGCTTATGTGCAGTGAAACGTCACCTTGACCCCGCTATCGAAAACGAGATTACCGTTGTAAGAACGTAAAGAAGAACGTAAAGAAGAACGTGATAAAGAGCGTAAAGAAGAACGTAAAGAAGAACGTGATAAAGAGCGTAAAGAAGAACGTTCTTCATCAGGAAATTTATCTGACAAACCATATTATATGAAAAAGAAACACACCGGATTTAACTCTGCACTTGTACATGGTATAGGATTCAAAGATCCCCACGGCAGCGTGATCATGCCTATCTACCAGACTTCCACATTCGCTTTCGACAGTGCCGAACATGGTGCCCGCCTGTTTTCGGGCGAGAGTGACGGCTACATTTACACTCGTATTGACAATCCGACCACCCTGGATCTTGAAAAGACTATAGCTTTGCTCGAACATGGGCACGACGGCATAGCCACATCTTCAGGCATGGCAGCTGTTAATACAGTATACATGAGTTACCTGGGCACAGGGAAGCACATTGTAAGCCATAACGCCGTTTACGGTCCGGCCCGAGGGATTATGGAAGGGACGTATTCTAAGTTCGGTGTGGAATCCACTTATATCGACACCACCGATCTTGAGCAGGTAAGAAATGCCATCCGCCCGAATACAAGCCTGATTTACCTTGAATCACCGGCCAATCCGACCATGGGCATTTCAGACATACCTGCCATTTGCGAGATTGCACATCAGCACAACATCCCCGTCTGTGTCGACAATACTTTCTGCAGTCCTTATCTTCAGAATCCTTTGGACCAGGGGGCGGATATCGTGCTCCATTCCCTTACGAAATTCCTCAACGGCCATGCCGATATCGTGGGTGGAATTATAATCGTAAAAGACCCTGCCGAGTACAAAAAGGTTCGCACCATGATGGTCAACCTGGGCTGCAACATGGATCCTCATCAGGCTTTCCTGACTCGTCGCGGACTCAAAACACTTGGAATACGGCTTGACCGGGCGCAGGAGAATGCCGTGAAAGTGGCTGAATTCCTTGAGAAGCATCCTAAAGTTGAATGGGTGCTTTACCCCGGGCTGAAATCCCATCCCCAGTATGAACTCGGTAAGAAAATGATGCGCGGTCCCGGTGCTATGATCTCCTTTGGTCTTAAAGGCGGACTTGAGGCCGGACGAAAAATGATGAATGCGGTTGAATTCTGCGTTCTCGCAGTTTCATTAGGAGGTATAGAAACCCTCATCCAGCATCCTGCATCCATGACCCATTCCAAACTCTCGCCCGAAGCCAGAAAACAGGGTGGCATTTCCGATGAACTGGTACGATTCTCAGTTGGAATCGAAGAAGTGGAAGATATCCTGGCCGATCTGGAGCAGGCGTTGGAGAAAGCCTAGGGAATGTACGATGTACGATGTACGATGTACGATGTACGATGTACGATGTACGATGTACGATGTACGATGTACGATGTACGATGTACGATGTACGATGTACGATGTACGATGTGCGATGTACGATGTACGATGTACGATGTACGACATCCTCCATCAGATTGTTGATTTCTCGCACCCCAATGATTTTATTTATTATCTTTGGCTCCCTTTTCAGTATTATTTTACCGGCTTCAGTCGGACACTAAACACCAGTATGTTAAATTATCCGTTAATAAAGAATGGAAAACACAGAAAACACGCCGAATCCCGGTACAGTAGAAAATACTGTACGGGAGGAGAATTCTTCTTCTGCAGTCAATGCAGAAACCAATGAGAATAACCCTCTGCTAACTGAGTTAAATCAGACAGAACATGAAACATCCGAAGAATTCCGCACCGAACTGGTCCTGCCTTTGGCCGAAGACCACGAAGATCACGAAATAGAGCTCGTGACCAAGCACGAAGATCACGAAATAGAGCTCGTGGCCGAGCACAAAGATCACGAAGATCACGAAATAGAGCTCGTGGCCGAGCACAAAGATCACGAAGTTCACGAATTAGAGCTTGTGGCCGAGCACGAAGATCTCGATGCTCGCGAAGAAGAGCTGGTGGCCGAGCACGAAGATCACGAAGATCACGAAGAAGAGCTTGCGGCTGAGCACGAAAGCCACGAAATCCCAACAAATTATGACCAGCTGTCGCGTGCCGAGCTGGTCGGCCTCCTCGAAAAAGCTGTAAAGGAAGATGACATCAATGTGATCAAAACAACGATCGCATTGATAAAAGTCGCTTTTCTGAAAAAGAAAAAAGAAGAAAGTCTGATCAAATACGAGGCAGCTATTGTCGCTGATGGTGAGGCTAAGGAAGAAGAAGCCAAAGAAGGTGAGGAAAAAGAAATTCTCCCTGCTGAGCAAGATGAACTAGATATCAGGTTCAACGAGATCTTTAATGTTTACAAGGCAAACAAGGCAAGGTTCGTAGAGGAACAGGAGAGGCTCAAGAGCGATAATCTGAAGAAGAAACTCCAGATTATCGATGAATTGAAGACCCTTATCAATTCTGAAGAAACGCTGAAAAAGACCTACGATGAGTTCAAGGCCTTACAGGAACGATGGAAGAACGGGGGGATGGTACCCAGGGGCGAGATCAACAACCTTTGGCAGAACTACCATTTCCTGGTCGAAAAATTCTTTGAAAAGGTTAAGGTGAACAAAGAACTCAAGGATCTTGACCTCAAAAAGAATCTTGAAGCCAAGATGGCTCTCTGTGAAAAGACCGAGGAACTACTGCTCGAGACTTCCGTTTTGAAATCCTTCAAGAAACTTCAGAAATACCATGAGGAGTGGAAGGAACTAGGCCCAGCACCTGCTGATAAAAAAGACGAGATCTGGGAACGGTTCAAAAATGCAACTGATAAGATCAACGAACGACGCAGGGAGCATTACAATCGCGTTGAAGGAGAGCAAACCAGCAACCTGGAAACCAAAACAGCCCTTTGTGAGCAGGGCGAGGAAGTGCTCACAATGAAGAATGAGTCGATAAAAGAATGGCAGGAACAAACCAATAAAGTAAACGAACTGCTCAAGCTCTGGAAGAGTATAGGTCCTGTGCCACAGAAGGTGAATACTGAAATCTGGAACAGATTTAAAAACAGCCTGGATGCTTTTTTCTCAAATAAAAAAGAATTTTTCGACAAGCTTAAGGATCAGCAGCTTCACAATTACAACCTCAAGCTTGAACTTTGTATGGCTGCAGAATCTCTGAAGGGGAATACTGACTGGAAGAAGACTAGCCAGGAGATGATCCGGCTTCAGGGAGAATGGAAAAAAATCGGTCCCGTTCCAAAAAAACATTCCGACAAGATTTGGAAACGGTTCAGGGCTGCATGCGACGAATTTTTCCATGCTAAATCTTCGTATTTCAGCAATGTTCAGGCTAACGAGGAGGAGAACCTGGGAAAAAAGAACGAACTGTTGAAAAAACTTATGGAACATCAGTTTAGTGAAGACAAGACCGCCAACCTCGAAATCCTTAAGAATTTCCAGAGGGAATGGACCGAGATTGGTCATATTCCTATTAAAGAGAAAGATAAACTACAGAATGCGTTCAGGACCCTGGTGAACGAACATCTCGACAGACTAAAAATCAGCGAAATAGAAATATCAACACTGAATTATCAAAACAGGATGGATCATCTTAAAAATGATCCTAATGCCCGTAGGATGATGGGCCGCGAAAAAGAACAGCTGATAAATAAGATCAGCCAGATGAAAGAAGACGTAAATCTCTGGGAAAATAATATCGGCTTCCTGGCCAGGTCAAAGAATGCGGCTATTCTGAGAGAAGAATTTGAGAATAAAATCAACAAGACCAAAAGCGAGCTGAAGGTTTTGGAAGCCAAGCTGAAGATACTGAAGCAGCAGGTGTGATATGGCTGGTAACTCATTCGGGAAGAACCTTGTACTGACGACTTTCGGGGAATCACATGGACCTCTGACCGGTGGAGTTCTTGACGGATTTCCATCCAATTTTAATATTGACCTTGATTTCATTCAGTCAGAACTGAACCGAAGGGCACCAGGCATTGGAGAATTCTCATCACACCGTAAGGAAGACGACCGTTTAGAAGTACTTTCCGGCATTTTTGAAGGAAAGACTACCGGGGCTCCCATCGCCTTCATCATTCCAAATAATGATCACCATTCTGAAGATTATTCTTCAGTGAAGGATATTTACCGTCCATCACATGCCGATTACAGCTGGGAGCAGAAGTTTGGTCACCGCGATTACCGAGGTGGTGGAAGGCTGTCGGCCAGGGAAACAGCAGCCCGGGTTGCCGGTGGAGCATTTGCAAAGCTTTATTTGCTCACAAAAAAAATTAATATTCAGGCTGTTGTATCTGAGATTGGGGGTTGGGGGTTGCAGGATGCAGGATGCAGGATGCAGGATGCAGGATGCAGGATGCAGGATGAGGAGATGAAATTAAAGGAATACCTGGAAACCATCAAGGCAAGTGGAGATACGGTTGGGGGAATAATAAGCTGCATTATTACCGGACTTCCCGCCGGGATTGGAGAACCTGTATTTGACAAGCTTCAGGCCCAGCTAGCCAAAGCAATGCTCAGTATCAATGCGGTGAAAGGATTTGAATACGGGAGCGGATTTGCAGGTTCCCGGATGAAAGGCTCGGAACATAACGATGTCTTTGTTTCAGGCCCGGAAGGGAGCGGGTTTCAAACAGCCACGAATTTTTCAGGAGGTATACAGGGCGGAATCTCTAACGGAATGCCTGTATATTTCAGAGTTGCATTCAAACCTGTATCCTCAATTAAAATGCCCCAGGAAACCCTGGACAAACAAGGTCATCCGGTTCAGTTCACAGGCAGCGGCAGACATGACGTTTGTGTAGTCCCCCGGGCAGTACCTATCGTTGAAGCCATGGCCGCGCTGGTTATAGCGGACCAGTTGTTAAATGGTGAAATGGTGAAAATGTTTTGAGCGGAGCATCTCACATAAGCCGTATCAGGTGAGCGAAGCCACCGTAGCGGCGATGTGAGGATGCGAGCGATTTCACCATCTCACCATTTCACCATTTCACCATTTACCTCCGGCTCCTGCTGGCTCAGGCAATGCCATGACCCAAGTCCCCAGATGATTTCCACTGAATCGATTCCAACGACCTTACGGTCGGGAAAACACTGCTCCAGTATGCGTAATGCTTGTTCGTCCTGTTTGCATCGATAAAGCGGCACGATCACCGATTTGTTGGAGATATAAAAATTGGCGTAGGACGCGGGCAGGCGCTGATCGTCGAAAAGCACCGGGGCGGGCATAGGGAGTTCCACAATGTCAAGCTGTTTACCATTCAGCAGACGAAACGTTTTCAGCTTTTTCAGGTTGGAGCTCAGGATAGCGTGGTTAGGGTCGCTTTGGTTGGGTTCTACCATAGTGATCACCCCATCGGTCTTAAAAAAACGGGTAATATCGTCAATATGGCCATTGGTATCGTCCCCCTCAATGCCATCCTCCAGCCATAAAACCTGGCTTACCCCATAAAAATTCATAAGGTATTCCTCAATTTCATGCTGCAGGAGACTGGGATTACGGTTTTCGTGCAAAAGGCAGGCCGTGGTGGTTAGCAGTGTACCTTCACCGTTAAAATCAACAGCCCCTCCTTCCATCACTATGCCCGGATAATAAACCGGCACATTCAGATATTTTCCCGCCAGGCCAGGGATCTTCTCGTCCAGCTCATGAGGGTATTTATCTCCCCATGCATTGTACCTCCAGCTTACGACGACTTTGGGCTTTTCGGCTTCGGGATTGAGCAGGAAGGCCGGTCCATGATCCCTGCACCATGCATCATTAGTAGGATGAATAAGCAGGTCTGTTTTTGACATATCGACGCCTGCAACAGACAATTTATTCATTAATTCATCCTTCATTCCTTCATTCCTTATATTAATACAAACCCTCTCGCCTTTTGAAAGCTCTTTGATAAAGGCATTGTAATAGGGAAATATTTTCTCCAAAGTCCCCGGCCAGGAGTAGGAATCGCTGTGTGGATAACTAAGCCAGGTAGCCCTGTGCCTGTGCCATTCGGCAGGAAAACTATAACCAAGGTCTTTAGGTGAGGGATGAAGGATGCGGTTTGCCATGTATTAAAAGATAGGATTAAATTATATCAAATCGTACCCCTTATCGATAAAGCGCTTCATCACAGGCCTGTAACTGTCGATACGCCGGTCGCGTAAAAACGGCCAGTGCATGCGGATCTCGTCGATGAGCCCAAGATCTAGTTCCTCTACATGCACTTCCTCTGCACCATGTGAAGACTGGAAAATAAGGTCGCCGAAAGGCGAAGAGACGAAAGATCCACCCCAGAAATTCATGGAGCCTTCGGCGCCTGTGCGGTTCACGCTCACCACGTATACCCCGTTGGCGACGGCATGTCCTCTCTGAATGGTCTGCCAGGCCTGGTATTGCTGGCGGTTCGTTTCTGAATCCTGGTTTACAGCCCAGCCAATCGCGGTGGGGTAGAAAATAATCTCCGCACCTTTCAGGGCCACAATGCGGGCTGCTTCGGGATACCACTGGTCCCAGCAGATGAGTGTACCTATACAGCCATACCTTGTCTTAAACACCTTGTACCCTCCATCACCCGGTGTAAAATAAAATTTCTCGTAATAGCCCGGATCATCCGGAATATGGTGTTTCCTGTACTTGCCAAGGTATTTCCCGTCGGCATCGATCACGGCAACCGTATTGTGGTATATGCCTTGAGCACGTTTCTCAAACAATGAAGCCACGATCACCACCTTAAGCTCCATTGCAATTTCCTGAAAGATAGTTGTTGAAGGCCCGGGAACAGCCTCCGCCAGTGAGAAATAATCGTAGTTCTCTTCCCAACAGAAGTATGTCGACAAGAACAACTCCTGAAGACAGATGATCTTTGCCCCTTTCGCTGCAGCTTCCCTGATCAGCCTGATCGATTTTTCGAGGTTGCCGGTTTTACCTGCCAGGCAACTCATCTGGATCAATCCTACCTTGACTTTTTTCTCCAACATCCGCAGTAAATTTTATTCTTTAAAAACCAAGCGGGAATTTTTTAGTATACATCATGCCGTCGTGCTGCACTGTCAATAAATATACGCCCTGCTTTAGTCCGTTATAGGGGATTATCATCCGGTCTGTGGCAATTTCTGCCGGACTCTGAGTGAATACAAGTCTCCCTGTGATATCATACAACCGTGAAATTACATTCTGTGTTGAGGGAAATTCGCAGAATACGATCAAACGACTGGTTTCTTTATCCTGGTAAACCGAAATACCCGATGCAGGATCCTGCCCGTGTTCGCCCACCGTATAATCCAGTGACAACTCATCTACATACAGCGTTGTATTGGGATGCATATCGGTTTGAGCACTGGATAAGATAATGATATTCATCGTATCTGGATTGATATTATTAAAATAGTTGATCCAGGCAGAAAAATGGGTCCAGTCATTCACCGCGGTCCTGGTGCTGAAAAATCCACCGGCAATAGTATCCTTTACTCCTCCGGTTGTTTTATAAAGGAGAATACCTATTGCGCAGGAATCTCCTCCCACGGGAGAATACTTGTAATAACCCATAAGATGAGTGGGCTGATCAGTAATCGGCACTCCTCCTGTAACTGAAAAAGTCTGGTTGATAATGTCGATGGCAAGCTGCCCCAGGGTCATGAAACCAGGAGCATTAAAAGCAGCACCGGGGAGGGCAATATTTTGAGTGGTGAGTTTTGCCGAATATGTACCGGCATGGTGGTCAGTGGAGCGGAATACCACGTTTTTTCCGAAAACGGGGATGCCCATCAAGGCCGCGTTGGGTGTAGCCCATGAAGCAGGATCGCTATAGCTGGAATGAACATCCCACGACTCAAAATCTCCGTTGGGGACAGGTGTCTGTGACTTTACTATACCTGACATACCTGCAGCCAGTAATAATGCTGACAGCAAGACAAAAGATCTGAAATTTCTCATATAAACGATGCCTGTGTTTCTTTGTTTAAACTGTAAAGTTAAAACAAAACCTCCTAACTTTGGAAAAATAATTCCTTATGCGGCCCTGTCTTTTTTCTATTTTGCTGATGACTTTTTTTTCGTTTGCCTGCATATCGCCGGCTAGAGGAATGAAGGGAGACTCCTGCAAAGTGACTCTCGATAAAAAGCTTGAAAAAAAATATAACGACGCTACCCTAAGTTTCAAACATGGCAATTTTGTAAACACGACTATACTCCTCAAGGAAGTCCTCAGGGACGTGCCAAACTGTACCGATGCAGCCTATCTGATGGGTCTGGCTGATATTAAAAAAGCTGAACCTAACTATAAGGATGCCGAAAAATGGTTTCTCCAAGTACTCAGCGCCTGCCCGTTTTACGATGTTTACCTGTACTTTTATTTAGGTCAGATTGCATATGGGGCCGATCGTTACGGGGATGCGGTGAAATACCTTGAGATTTTCCTGAAAGATGCAGACAAGATCAAAAGCGATGAAGATTACAACAAAGCAATGGAACTCTTTAAATATTCGGGGTTCACCGTTGATGCGCTGGCCCATCCGGTGCCTTTTGACCCTCAGGTAGTAGGTGGAATTTCCACCGACCGGGATGAGTACCTTCCTATTCTTTCTCCCGACAACCAGGTTGCCCTGTTTACAAGGGTAGTAAAGCTTGAAGGAGATAAAAATTCGGTGGTTTCCTCAGCCAGGGCCAAAGAGAAGTTCATGTTCAGCGATCAGGAAAAAGACGGCAGTTATGGCCCGGGAGAGGAAATGCCGGAACCTTTTAATATTCAGGATAATGAAGGAGGCGCCACGCTTACGGCCGATAACAACAGCTTGTTCTATACTGTCTGTAAATACGATAATGCCAAGCATTACCTGAACTGCGACATCTATCATTCCGAACGGGTAAATGGCGACTGGACTCCCATTAAAAGTGTGAGTGACAAGATAAACCTTCCCTATTCATGGGAATCGCAACCAAGCATCTCGGCCGATGGCAGGACCTTGTATTTTGTAAGCGACCGCCAGGGCGGATTCGGGGGCTATGACATTTACCGTTCTATTAAAAATGAAAGTGGCGAATGGGGAACACCTATAAACATGGGTGCGGTCATCAATTCGAAAGGCAATGAAAAATCTCCTTTTATTCATCCCGATGGTAAAACTCTTTATTTTTCGACGGATGGCTGGATTGGTCTCGGAGGGTATGACATTTTTTATTCGAGGATAAATGATAACGGCATCTGGTCAAAACCGAAGAACATAGGCTATCCGATCAATTCACCCGATGATGAGATTGGTTTCTTTGTAAGCACTGACGGGACCAAGGGATTCTTCGCCTCTAATAAATATAACAGTAAGGGCGGATGGGACTTGTATTCCTTTAATCTTTATCAGGATGCCAGACCCGACAGGATATTATTCCTTAAGGGTACAGTTCGTGACGAAAATACAACTGAACCGGTAAAAGCAACAATAGAGCTCAAAAATGTGGAAACGAAGAAGGTAGAGGAGATCCCCCTGGACTCAAATACAGGAAATTATGTTGCCGTAACACCCTACAATAATAATTATGTAATGACTGTGAAAAAGGAAGGATTCGTTTATGAGACGAAGTATATCGCGAAGGTCGACAGCTCCCATCCAGTCGTGAGGAAAGTGGATGTGGAGATCAAGCCCATAGAGCTCAACCAATCATACAGGATCAACGATATTTATTTTGGTTTTAACAAGTTCGATCTCTCAGATGAGTCGATGTTCGTGCTTGACCAGCTGATTGAATTTCTGAGCGAAAATCCAGGTATCTTCATACAAATACAGGGTCATACCGACAATATCGGGAATGACGCCGACAACATGAGACTTTCCGACCACCGTGCACGCTCGGTTTACAATTATTTTGTTCTGAGGGGAATATCCTCGTCACGCCTTACGTATAAAGGTTTTGGCAAAACAATGCCTGTGACCGGTAACGACACGGAGGAAGGTCGGGCAAGAAACAGACGGACGGTGTTTGTGATAACAAAGAAATAGCGAAATGGCGAAATGGTGAAATGGTGAAATAGCGAAATAGCGAAATATCTGACATCCGACATCTGCCATCTGCCATCCGGCACCTACTCCCCAAGCGCTTTTATCACATTCGCCATCTCTATCGCTGCCAATGCCGCGTCAAACCCTTTGTTCCCGCCTTTTGTTCCGGCTCTTTCGATGGCCTGTTCAATGTTGTCTGTTGTAAGTACGCCAAAAATCACGGGAATGCCAGAATCCATTGATGCAGAGGCAACTCCTTTAGACACTTCGGCCGAAACATAGTCGAAATGAGGTGTTGCGCCGCGGATAACAGCTCCCAGGCAGATTACGGCGTCGTATTTACCCGTGACTGCAAGTTTTTTTGCCAAAAGGGGGATTTCAAATGAGCCCGGTGCCCATACCAGGTCGATAGCTTCCTCCTCAGCGCCATGACGCTTGAGACCATCAAGACATCCACTCAGCAGTTTGCCGCTGATAAACTCGTTGAACCTCGCGATCACAATTGCAAATTTCAGCCCTTTGGCATCCAGTTTTCCTTCTATTGTCTTCATGTTATTAGTTGTTAGTTTTTAATCAGATGGCAGATATCAGATATCAGACATCCGCTTTAGCTTCTTCCCAGCTCGCCTACTTTCACCTCCTCAAGTACCAGCATATGCCCCATTTTTTCCTTTTTGGTGCGCAGGTATTTGAGATTGCGCGAATGTTTAATGATCTGAATGGGAATCCTCTCCACGATCTCAAGCCCGAAACCGTGAATACCCGACAGTTTTTTTGGGTTGTTTGTAAGTAATTTAATCTTTTTAATGCCCAGGTCGGCCAGTATCTCGGCCCCTGTGCCATAATCCCGGAGGTCGGCGGCAAAACCAAGTGCATTGTTAGCTTCTACCGTATCCATTCCCTTATCCTGAAGCGAGTATGCCTTCATCTTATTCGGAAAGCCAATCCCCCGCCCCTCCTGCCGCATGTAAAGCAAAACCCCGCTTCCTTCCTTCACGATAGCTTTCATGGCATAATCAAGCTGGTCGCCACAGTCGCAGCGCATCGATCCGAACACATCGCCGGTAAGGCATTCCGAATGAACCCTCACCAACACAGGTTCCTGCCCATTCACCTTACCCCTTACAAGAGCGAGATGGTTTTCGCCCGTGATCTTGCTCACATAACTGTATGCGATAAATTCCCCGTATTTCGTTGGCATCTGCACTACAGCCTCGCGCTGAATAATCTTTTCGGTCTGCCTGCGGTAATCGATCAGGTCTTTTATTGTGATGATCTTAAGCTTATGCTTTTTAACATATTCCATCAGCTCAGGCACTCTGGCCATGGAGCCATCCTCATTCATAATTTCACAAATAACTCCTGCAGGATAAAGGCCTGCCATTTTAGCCAGGTCTACAGATGCTTCGGTATGCCCTGCCCTTACAAGCACGCCACCTTCCTTGTATTCAATAGGAAAGATGTGCCCCGGCCGGGTAAAGTCTCTGGCCCCTGACCTGAGGTCGAGAACTTTCTTTATCGTGAGCGCCCTTTCATGTGCCGATATCCCGGTAGTACATTCAATGGCATCAATAGACACCGTGAAAGCAGTACGGTTAGGATCGGTATTTTTGCTAACCATACGGTCGATATTCAGTTCTTCGAGCCGATCGCGGACTACAGGCAGGCAGATAAGGCCACCACCGTGCTTTGCCATGAAATTAATGATATCAGGAGTAATTTTTTCAGCAGCAACAACCAGGTCGCCTTCGTTTTCGCGATCCTCATCATCCACAACAACAATCATCCTCCCTTTGCGAAATTCATCAATTGCTTCTTCTATAGTGTTGAAAGTATATTCAGTCATAGTAGTTTAATTTCCTTGTTTCAGAATCCGTGCTTATCGAGAAACTCCTTGTCAATTCTGCTTTCTGAGCCTGGAATTCCGGTAAATCTTTCGATGTATTTTGCGACCATGTCGCATTCAATGTTCAGAGCATCTCCCGGCTTTTTATTTCTGAGCGTGGTAACCGCCATGGTATGTGGAATCAGTGAGACATCAAATGAAACCTCATCCACATGAACCACTGTCAGGCTAATGCCATCAAGGGAAACAGATCCTTTGGGGATCATATAGCGAAGTATGTCATGACCAGCTTTCACGGTAATCCACACGGCATTATCTTCTTTTTTTATCTGGCGGATGACTCCGGTACCGTCGATATGACCAGATACAAGATGCCCCCCGAGCCTCGATGAAAGCATGAGAGCCCTTTCAAGATTTACCTCACTGCCAGGTTTCAGAATTCCAAGGTTGGTTTTACGCATGGTTTCAGGCATGATATCAACCGTGAACGAATTCAGGTTTAGAGTAGTGACGGTAAGACAGGCGCCATTTGTATTGACGCTGTCGCCCAACTTCAGATCCGACGCTACCACATCCGCCGTGATTAACATGGAAAAGGAGCTGGTCCCTTTAGTCACATTTTTAACAACCCCGACTTCTTCAATAATACCTGTAAACATCCTTGCGTCATTGTGTTAATTCGTACATCGTACATCGTACATCGTACATCGTACATCGTACATCGTACATCGTACATCGTTCCTGCATCACTTCAAATATCCTTCAATCATCAAATCTGCTCCTATCTTGCGAACCCGCATGGCATACAGATTCATCGCGTCCTCCATCGCTCCGATACCGGCCCCGCCTACCGGTGTAGGGGCTGAAGCTCCTCCGAGTATTTTGGGTGCAATAAACGCGACAACCTTGTCGACCAGCCCATACTTTAAGGCCGAGAACGCCAGTGTGCTGCCTCCTTCGAGCAGTATCCCGTCAATATCCATTCGGCCGAGCTGGTCAAACAGAAAATGCAGGTCGACCCGATTATCCTTTTCGGGACAAATCAAAACCTGCGAACCTCTTCTCCTTAACTCAATGACCTTGCCTTTATCGGCTTTTTCGGTCGTTGCAATAAGGCAAAGCTGTGGTTCGCTGCTAAGCGCCTTTGCTTCCATGGAAATCCTGAGGTGAGAATCAGCAATGATCTTTATTGGCTGTTTAAACTTTCTTCCGGACAGTCTCACATTCAGCATGGGGTCGTCGTAAATTACAGTATTCACTCCAACCATGACCGAGCTTATGCTATGCCGGAGCCGATGTACAATTTTTCTCGATTCCTCTCCGGTAATCCAGCGTGAAGCATTATCTACAGTAGCAATTTTACCATCAAGGGTCATGGCGTATTTAAATACCACGAAAGGTTTACGGGTAGTGATAAATTTAATGAATACCTCGTTCAGTTTTTTGCTTTCGCTTTCGAGAATGCCAGTCTGTACTGCGATTCCGTGATGCTGCAGAATTGCAACGCCCTTGCCGTTTACCAGTTGGTTAGGGTCCTGCATCCCGATTAACACCTTTTTAATACCACTGCGGATGATAAGGTCGGTGCAGGGAGGCGTTTTACCGTGATGACTACAGGGTTCAAGGTTCACGTATAAATCGGCTCCATTTGCCTGCTCTCCGGCCACGGATATTGCCATGACTTCAGCATGATCGCCGCCAAATTCCTTGTGCCAGCCTTCCCCAACGATTTTCCCGTCTTTCACAACTACCGCACCAACCATAGGGTTAGGGGAAACAAATCCCCTGCCTCTGGAGGCAAGGACCAGTGCACGTCTCATGAATTTATTGGCAGTCATCATTTCTTTTCTTTCTGGCAGGGGCATGGCCTGACAATAAAAAAACAGAGCCCCAAAACTAATTTCAGGGCTCTGAGTAAAACCAAAAAACATGAGGGTAAACCACCTCAATATCCAAAGTCTTCTTCCATCCAGACTATAACTGTCGGTACCGTAGTTTCAACGGTTCCCTCTGGAAATCAAAGATGAATAAACATCCATCAATTTTCAGAATAGCGGACTTTACCGCCGATCGGGAATTTCACCCTGCCCTGAAGATATGTAACAATAAAGAACAAAAACCAATTCCTGTACAAAGATACACAATTTTATCAATTGTGAAACAATTAACATTTATTTTTTTGTGTTAAAAGTTTATTGAACAATCAGTTTGCTGTTAATGGTTTCTGTTCCGGCAACGACCCTGATAAAATATATACCTTGCGCATAGGAAGTTATATCCAAATGACCACTAAATTCCCCACTTTGAGTTGAAGATTCTGCAGAAATCAATAACTTTCCGGTACTATTGATGATTGCATAACTGATTTTCTGAGCTTTCAATCCGGAAACGAAAAGATTAGCTGATCCATGTGCAGGATTCGGTGAGATGGTTAGCTGTAGCCCATCGCTGCTCCTCGTTTCAATTCCGGTACAAGGATCCAACAGAACATGCTTTACCTGGCTTACACTCCCGGAGCAGGGGCTGATCGCAGTAGCGGTAATCGTTAGGTTCGCAGATCCTGTGACTTTATCACCGGAACCTATATTATACACGGTTGAAAGCTGGTTGGGGTGACTGAAGCTTCCGTCGCCGCTGGTCGTCCAAAGCACAGAAGCATAGTTTGTTGCCGAACTGCTGAGAGAGATGAAGTCAGCCCAATCGCAAGCCAGCGTATCAGCACCTGTATTTACGGTTGCTAACTGCTGTACATCCACCGAAGCGGAAGCAGAAGCGGAATTGATCCCATCATTCACACTCACATAATACACAGTGTTTTCAGTAGGCTGAATCACAGGGTTCTGCAAAATGGAAGTAAATCCCGCAGGGGCCGAAGTCCAGGAATATGTATAAGACCCGCTGCCACTACCGGGGCTACAGTTCAGCTGGGAACTGGAACCGCTGCAGATTGCCGAAGGGGTTGCCGAGGCGGTTACAGATAGAGGAAGAGCCACATTTTCAGGCACGGTGATATTCTCGAGCTTTATAACAGTAGCTGTGACAACGCAAGCCATATAAAATGTAACATCGCCCGATCCTGCAGAAGGGGCTTTCCACTGAACCACCCAGGTTGCCGGGTTAGAACTTTTCTTTGTAGTGTGAGTAACATATTTTGTCCCCCCGGTTGTATGGCTGCCTGAGCCTGCAATCATTGTCCCGACCTGGGTGCCGGCTAATTTCTGAGGAGAAACCTCAAAGCCCTTATTTCCTGACCCGGTAATATTTACCGTGATATCGTAAGTACTATCGGCTTTGTATCCTGCTGAAGGGATATTTGTAGAAAGAAAACCCGTAATGTTTGAGGATGTTCCCCCATGGCAGTAAGTGCAATTTTACCCGATAAAAAATAAAAAAATATCCTGGTTACGGCAGCCAAGATATAAAAAGAACTCCCAGGGGTAAGCCTGGGAGTTCTTTTCTTTATAAAAAAAATATTATTGAATTATGAGTTTTTCGATCCGGTTGCCGGTCTCTGTCTTAACTTTCAGGATATAGCTTCCTTTAGGCAGGAATGAAAGATTAAGGCGGTCATTAATAGTATTTCCCGACGCTTGATATACCTGTTGGTAGACCGGGTGCCCCTGAAGGTCAGTAACAACCACTTCGGCACTTAGGGTTCCGGGATTCGTAATTTTCAGATCGAATATTCCGTTCGAAGGGTTAGGTTGAACCGATATATTCATTGTTTTTACCAGGTCATTAACTCCTGTGCAAGGATCGAACAACACGGTCACTGTATCTGTAGCCAAACCATGGCAGGGAAGCTGGGCATGCACCATAAGAACCAGTTTAGCGCCATCCTGTTTGTCGAGAGCCATCGGGTGGTATTGGGTTACAAGGGCCGTTGGATCGTCAAAATATCCATCACCAAGGGTTGACCATAGACTCTGGTCATAACCGATCCCGCTGCCATGAACTGTAAACACAGGAACATAGTTGCAATATACCGTGTCGTTTCCTGCATATGCTGAAGCCGGAGCCTGAACAGTAACACGCACCGAATCAACAAAAGTATTAACGCCATCGCTTACACTTGCAATGTATGTTGTACTGAGAAGGGGATGAGCCCAAAGACTTTGCAGGCTTGATGTGAACCCGGCAGGATTCGATGTCCATGAATAGGTGTAAGTACCACTGCCTCCTGTAGCGGAAACCGATAGCTGGGTACTATCACTGCCACAAATAAGGTTCGGAACAGCCGATACTGTGGCCATCAGAACATTTCCGAAGGAGAAAGCGCCTATCCTGGTTTTCCAGCCCATGGATGATGTAGTTGCAAAATATTCCTGAGTATACCAGAATTTTCCTGGTGCGGAGGGGTCTGCATTCATAGCGCTGTAATCACCCCATCGTGATCTGCCACCATAAGTGTAGGTCTGTGAACCACCACCGGCTACGATGGTTTTATCGGTAATAGAGAAAGTGTTAAGGGGATCGCTCTCAACGCGGCCTGCGTATGCAATAGAGGGATATACCGATGAACTGGCCATTGAATATCCAAGTGCGATATTGTTCTGGGCATCGATGGCTATGCTACCCATCCAGCGGTTGGTTGCATCGGGGGTGAACGTACTTTCCTGGTATACAGTCCACGCAGCAGGGTCGGTACCGTCGTTACGAAGTTCCCACCAACGGATGCCGCCATGACCACTTACGTTTACCGTTGCATTGGCCACCATGGCCCAATGGTCGCTGAACTTTCTGAATGGAAGGCGGAACATAAGCCGGCCGGGAATAGCATCCAGCTGGGTGCTCGTACCTTTCTGGGGAATGCCAGAAAGAGTTCCATTAAAAGCAGAAACAGGAACGGTGCAAAGCAAAGTGTATGTTGAACTTGCAGGAGTTACCCAATCCACATGAAAAGCATACATCCTGATATGGCCCGATTTTAGCCAGGCAAAGAAATTCGGTGTACCTAAAGGAGGATATTCCCCGTCACAATCAGAAGGCAGTATAGCATATGCTTCATTGGAACTTGGCAGAGTAAAGAATACCATACTCGCGGTAGGGCTTCCTGCATACATGGCGGCCTTATCGAAGCAAGCCGCACCTGTACCTATATAGTTTGTAGCACCTGAAGAGAAGCGGTTTGATGTCATATAAATACCGTCGGGCCATACTCCAAGTTTAGGATAGTCGGGCATATCGGTAAACTGAAACTGGTAACGGTAATAAGAACCTGTAGGATCACCTGTCTGTGAAACCGCTACCATTTCCCAAAACGGCCCGTTAGGATATGTTGGCATTGAAAACTGGGTAAAAATCCATCGGTTTTCAATTTCATCGTAAAGAACTACCGCATCACCATCATTTGAATTGTGGGGAAGACCGGTAAACATCGCACTGTTTGCAATGGGTCCGATTAGTTTGTTACCTGCTTTATCATAAATTGAATAATGCAGGTTAACTACCTGGAAATAATTGTTCGGGCCAACATCGCCATCGGTGTCGGGAGGAAAAAGATTATCGATGTTGCTAATGCCATCATATGAAAGCAAAAGGCTGTCGGCTGTGCTGCTGCCAGGATAATTCTGAAGAGTGCGATCTGCAGTGATCATTGGTTCATCCTTGGGAAAACCAAAAGGATAAAGGTTGTTCTTCACTACACCGTCCTTCCAGGAATTGTCAGCATGCTTTGGAGCCAATTTTACAAGATCCCTAAGTGGTGGTGACACATCAAAATACACATTCTTAAATACCTGGGGTTTTAAAGGAGGTTCTGTCTGAGCCATAACACTTCCAAGCGCCAGGCTGCAGCACATCAATAGTGTAAATACGTTTTTCATAATTGCGCTGATATTGAGTGGATAAGATTTACTTATAAAATTTTACAGAAATTTTTCATGATACAAAAGTAGTGGAAAGTTAAGTAAATAATACAATCTGACCATTTTTTTATATAATTTTAACTCCGTAAAATGATGAAAAGATGAACATTATAGTTACAGGAGCCGGAAAAGGCATTGGTTATGAGCTCGTTAAAATCCTCTCCAGGCATAAGCAGAACCATATACTGGCCCTCTCCAGGAAAATGAGTGATCTGAAGGAACTTGCAAACGATTGTCGTAAACAGACGCCCGAAGCAAAGATCACTCCTTACGAATTTGACCTGAATCAGTTTGATTTTTATCCTTTCATAGCACAGAGAGTGGAATCGATGCTTCACCGTATCGATATCATCATTCATAATGCAGGCCGGCTTGTAAACAAACCTTTTTCAAAGACCGAACAAGGCGATTTCGACGAGATTTATAATGTAAACGTGAAAGCCCCTTTCTTTTTCACCCAGGCTCTCCTGCCACTGATGAACAGAGGTGGGCATATCGTAATGGTAAGCAGCCTTGGAGGAGTTCAGGGATCGATAAAATTTCCCGGACTCTCGGCCTATAGTTCCAGCAAAGGAGCCCTGGCCATTTTAAGCCAATGCCTTGCAGTGGAACTTTCAGATCAGGATATTCATGTTAATTGCCTGGCCTTGGGCTCGGCACAAACCAAGATGTTCGAAAAAGCTTTTCCTGGTATCAAAGCCCCTCTCTCCCCACAACAGATGGCCTCGTTTATTGCTGACTTTGCCGTTACCGGGCAAAAGTATTTTAACGGGAAAGTATTGGAGGTAGCGCTTTCGGGAACGTGAATTCAAATGGTGAAATGGTGAAATAGCCCGCAGCTTCACACCGCCGCTACGGTGTTCCACCTGAGGCGGCTTGTGTGAACTGCTTCGCTACCGTAATTTCACCATTTCACCATTTCACAATTTCACCATTTCACAATTTCACCATTTGTCTACAGGTACCCTCCCCCATCCTCCATCTTCCCGGTAAACGGTGCTATTGCGCGATGATAAATCCCATGTACCCAGGCGATGGCCATACCATAATTCGTTACAGGTATTCCTGCATCTACAGCAGGTTTCAAGCGGTTTAGCAGCTGCCTCCTTGTGATCATGCACCCTCCGCACTGTATTACCATGGCATAATCTGTAATTGGCCTGCTTACCTCACCTAATCCAGAGACCACATCGAACGAAAGCTGCATCCCTGTGAAATTATTCAGCCATCGAGGAATCTTCACCCTACCGATATCGTCGCAGGAAACATGGTGGGTGCACGATTCAAGAATAAGAATACGATCGCCCGACTTCAAATCACTGATCCTTGGAGTACCCTTAAGGTAGTTTTCAAAATCACCTTTCTGTCGAGCCAATAAAATACTGAAACTGGTCAGTGGGATTTCTTTCGGGATGGCCGCGTCGGCCTTTGGAAAGACCTGGCTGTCGGTGATGGCCAGAACAGGTTTTGGGTACATCTTCTTAATATAGGCATCCACCTCCCTTTCTTTGCATACCACACAGATCCCGTCATTATCAAGAACATCCCTGATCACCTGCATTTGGGGTAATATCATCCGCCCTTCAGGAGCTTCAATATCAATAGGAGTGATTAAAAGTACCGAGTCGCCATAGGAAATCAGATCCCCCACAAGCGGCCTTTTCGTATATGCCGACTCTGGGATTGTTTCACGTATAAGGCGGATGACATCCTCCAGCTTATCGGACCGTAAGGCGGAAAAATCAAGAACGGGTACACTGTACTTTTCTTCCAGAACCCTGAGCAATCCTGCATCCAGCATCTCCTCATCCGACTTATTATGGATTATGACAAAGGGCAGGCCTGCTTTCCGGAAGTCCCTGATCAGATTTTTTTCGTCATCCTCAAAGGTATTATGAGTAATGAGCAGCAATGCCAGGTCCACCTGGGCAAGGGCTTCTCTTGTTCTTGAGATACGCTTTTCGCCCAACACTCCGCTGTCGTCAATTCCAGCCGTGTCAATCATCACAACAGGTCCAAGCAGCGGAATCTCAATCGACTTTTTAACGGGGTCGGTTGTAGTTCCTGCAATATCAGAAACAATGGCTACTTCATGCCCGGCGATAGCGTTAATCAGAGAGCTTTTCCCGACATTCCTTCTTCCGAATATCCCGATATGTGGTTTTGTATCACGTCCTCGTTTCATATAGCTACTTTTTTATCAGATATCAGATATCCGATATCAGATATCCGAGTTTCAATAAATTCTCTGGTTTAAGAGCTTCAAGAAGCCTCTCCGGTTCAACAAGTTTAAGGCGGTCGTTGGCTTCGGCAACCGTAAGATTATCTGATTTCATCAGCCAGGCAAGTTCAGAGGCCTTTTTATACCCTAACAGGGGTAGCAGGGCTGTAGTAATGGAAGGGCTTCGCATCAGCTGATCCTGGCTTACATCCGAATGGATAACCAGACCATCAAGCAGATTCTGCTTTAATGAATTATTGGCGGCGATAAGCAGCTTAAGACTGCTGATCATGGCGTGACCGATTAATGGAATGTAGGCATTAAGCTCAAGGGAACCCTGGCCGCATAAGCCCGACACGAGCTGGTCGTTGGCATACACCTGATGTGAACAGCTTATAACAAATTCAGGAATAACCGGGTTTACTTTTCCCGGCATTATCGTACTTCCCGTTTGTCGAGGGGGAATGCTTAACGCGGGTATAGGTTTATTTAAGTCGGAAGCCATCAGCCGTATATCGGAAACCATTTTCTCGAGATTCACTGCATGGGCTTTGAGTGTGGCATGTACTTCAACAAAACTGTCAAGGTTGGATGTGGCGTCGGCCATATTTTCGCTCCTGGCGATGGGTAAACCGGTAAGTTTCTGAAGATTATTCACGACTTCCATGATAAAAAAACGAGGAACTGATAAACCGGTGCCAACGGCTCCGCCTCCCAGGTTGACCAGTTTGAGACGTTCCGAACATTTCGAAACCCTCCACCAGTCGCGCGAAAGCGCCTCACTATAAGTGCTGAATAATTTTCCAAACGATGTCGGAACAGCTTCCTGCATCTGGGTATATCCGATTCTGAGTTCATTTCTGCCAGCATTCTCCGTCTTTTCAACAGCAGATCGCGCTTCATTGATGGCAGACTCCAGCTTAATGAGTAGTTTTATTATGCAAATTTTTAATGAAGTGGGGATGACATCGTTAGTCGACTGAAACAGGTTGGCATGTTCAAACGGATCAACCACAGAATAATCGCCTGGCTTCCTTCCCAGTTTGATCAGTGAAACATTCGAAATGATCTCATTGGCATTCATATTTATACTGGTTCCGGCACCCCCTGAAACTGCAGGGACTATCCAATGATGGAAATACAAGCCCTCAGCCACTTCCGAAGACGACCTTATAAGTGCTTCCAGCACTTCATCAGATAAAGATTTTATATTCTTTTCCGGCACTTTCTGAGCAGCGGCAATGAAATAATCCCGACAGGTCAGATAACAGGCTTTTTTTACAATTCCTATAGCCTCATACCACTCTCTGTGAAAGGCTGTTCGGTCAGGGAAATTCTCCCTTGCCCTGCACGAATTGATACCATACAAGGCTTCTGCAGGGATCTCCATTTCTCCCAGAAAATCTAATTCTTTTCTTATTTCAGCGTTAGGTTTCTTCATAATCAGTGTTTCGTAATTTATTGTACCTTTACAGGGATTTATCCTGGGCCTTAAACTTGAAACGACTACACTTTCTCTGTTTACTGTTTTTGTTTCCTGTGATGTTAGCCGGGCAAACAAACACCGACTTCTGGTTTGCAGCTCCTGAAGTAACTTCCGGCCACGGCGACACACCCATCTATTTAAGGTTGACTTCATTCGGCCAGACTGCAAATGTAACGATTTCGGAGCCTGCCAACACAGCAGCCAATTTCCCGGTTATTAATGTTACTATACCGGCAAATTCCACAAACTCGGTCAACCTTACAACCCGTAAGGATCAGGTCGAGTGTAAACCACCAAATACTGCGCTTAATCTTGGAATACATATTCATTCAGATGTTCCTATAACTGCATATTACGAAGTAGCGAATACGTTGAACCCGGAAATTTTTACATTGAAAGGGAACAATGCACTTGGCACATCGTTTTTCATTCCTGCTCAAAGCATTTTATATAATGAACCCTCCTTAACTCCTAAAGCGTACAATACCTTTGACATCGTTGCAACGGAAGACAATACAACCGTAATCATTACACCAAAAAAGGCCATCGTTGGCCATGCAGCAGGAGCTCAATTTACAGTTACTCTCGACAAAGGCCAGGTATACAGCGCTCAGGCCACCGGACAACTTGGGGTTGATCATTTAATGGGCTCGGTGGTAACATCCGATAAACCCGTTGCAATCACCATGAAAGATGACTCTGACCATTATACGGGAACAGGCTGTTACGATATGACAGGGGATCAGATTGTTCCTGTAAATATTATCGGTTCTCAATACATTGTTGTAAGAGGGTATACAAACTCCACGGTGAACGACTGGGTTTTCGTTACGGCGACTGTCGCTAACACCCAGGTTAGTGTTAACGGAACTGTTGTCTATACCATCCCCAACGCAGGAGACAGCTATAGTTTTAATATGACTTCGGGCAATTTATGTACCTCAGTTCAAAGTGATCATCCGGTATACCTTTTGCATCTTACCGGTTACGGTTGTGAAACAGGCTCAGCGCTCTTACCTGCAATGGACTGTACTGGTTCAACCCAGGTCGCTTTTACAAGGACCACATCCTTTTCATTTGAAATGATCGTTCTCACCAAGACAGGCGCCCAGGGCTCTTTTACCGTTGATGGGAATGCAGGTATTATCACGGCCGCAGATTTCTCGACAGTACCTGGAGTCACAGGTTATGTTTATGCCCGTAAAGACCTTTCGGTTGGAGTGCTTGGTACCGGAGCTCATATCCTGGCCAATTCCCAGGACATTTTCCATATGGGGGTTATCCATACATATGATGGAGGGCAATCAGGATGTTCCTATGGTTACTTTACCGATTTCGCAAGTCTGAACCTTGGACCGGATCAGGCCGTATGTCAAGGCTCTTCAGTCACTTTCAACGCCGGGCCAAACCGGCAAAGCTATCAGTGGTTTTATAACGGAACCCCTTATGCAACAGGTGTTCAGACCATAACTGTAAACGCCCCTGGATTGTATTCGGTGACGGTGGATGATCACGGATGTATTTTATCAGATGAAGCCCAGCTTAGCACCAATCCCCTGCCTACCCCTGTTATCACCGGGATCACAAGTTTCTGTGAAGGGAATTCCCAGCAGCTTAGCGTACAGGGTACATATCCTTCCTATTTATGGACTACAGGAGCGACCACCCAAACTATCACGGTAAGCGCCAGCGGCACTTATGGGGTTGCAGTAACCGATAATAATGGTTGTGATGGCAGCACTTCTGTTCTTGTTACAGTGCATCCTCTTCCTACCGTTACCCTGACACAACCCGCATCGACCTGCTTAAACACTGCACCCTACGCTCTTACCGGTGGCAGCCCTGTTCCAGGTGTTTATTCCGGGACCGGGGTAAACTCCGGGACTGGTTTTTTCAATCCATCGGCAGCAGGTCCGGGGGGCCATTTAATAACATTTACATACACTGATGCTTACGGATGCACCGACGCCGACTCAAAAACAATTATGGTCTTCTCTCCTCCCACAGTTCAACTGGCCCCCCAGGCGGCCGTGTGCATCTCGGTACCTCCTTATCTGCTTACAGGCGGAACACCGGCTGGTGGAATTTACTCCGGGACCGGGGTAAATTCCGGGACTGGATTTTTCAGTCCATCTGCAGCAGGTCCGGGTGCCCATTCAATAACTTATACCTATACCGACGCAAACGGGTGCACGAACACAGCCTCCAAAACACTTATGGTTAATGCCCTTCCTTTGGTTCAGCTCGCAAACCAGCCTTCAGTCTGTATCTCGGCATCACCTTTCCTTCTCACAGGAGGAACCCCTGCCGGAGGGATTTACTCCGGTACGGGAGTGAATTCCGGGACTGGTTTTTTCAGTCCGTCTTTAGCTGGTCCGGGAGGCCATGCAATTACCTACACCTATACTGATGCCAATGGCTGTATCAACACGGCTGTTAAAACGCTTACCGTAAACCCGCTTCCCGTGGTTCAGCTGGCTGCCCAGGCTGGGGCCTGTGTAACCGATCCGCCTTATGCCTTAAGCGGAGGATCCCCTTCAGGCGGGACCTATTCAGGCTGGGGTGTCAATTCCTCAACCGGGATTTTTGATCCCTCTTCAGGAATAGGGTCGCACAACATCACTTATACATACATCAATTCTAACGGTTGCACGAATTCCGATTCCAAAATACTAAGCGTTTTCAATCTTCCCGTGGTCATATTGCCGGCCCAGCCTGCTGTTTGTATCTCAGATCAGCCATATGCCTTAAGCGGGGGAACCCCTTCGGGAGGAACCTATTCCGGGTGGGGAGTGAATTCCCTCACCGGCATCTTCGATCCGTCGTCAGGGGGTGGGCTGCATACTATTACTTATACCTACAGTACATCCAACGGCTGTACCAGCTCCGATTTCAAGGTACTTACCGTTAATACACTTCCCATGGTACAGCTTTCCGACCAGGGTGCAATCTGCATCTCCGTTCCTCCTTTTATACTAAGCGGTGGAAGCCCGGCAGGACCAGGAGGTATTTACTCCGGAACCGGGGTGAATTCATTAACCGGAATGTTCAGTCCTTCCGTGGCAGGCTCTGGCGATTTTATTATAACCTATACATACACCGATGCCAACGGCTGCAGCAATACAGCTTCCAAAACAATCACAGTCTACCCCCTTCCCGTGGTTCAGCTATCAGCCCAGTCTGCAGTCTGCATCTCGGTTCTACCTTTTCTGCTTACCGGAGGCAACCCGGCAGGCCCGGGTGGTGTTTACTCAGGTCCGGGAGTGAATTCCCTGACCGGTTTTTTCGATCCTTCCTCAGGACCGGGCGGGCATCTGATCACATATACTTATACTGATGTCAACGGTTGTATCAGCACAGATTCCAAGACCCTCACTGTCAACCCTCTCCCCCTGGTTGAGCTGGCAGCCCAGTCTGACGTATGTATCTCGGTTCCGGCATTTCCTCTAACCGGAGGTAGTCCCACAGGTTCGGGAGGTGTTTACTCCGGCCCGGGAGTCAATTCCGTAACCGGATATTTCGATCCTTCCTCAGGGGCAGGTCCGCATCTGATCACCTATACCTACACTGATGCCAACAGCTGCATCAGTACGGATTCCAAAACACTCAATGTTAACGTTCTACCAGTGGTTCAACTCCTTGCCCGGTCGCCTGTCTGCATCTCGGTTCTGCCTTTTGCCTTAACAGGCGGCTATCCCACTGGAGCGGGAGGCGTTTACTCCGGGCCAGGAGTGAATTCTGTGACCGGATTTTTTGATCCATCTTCCGGCGCAGGAAATCATACTATTACATATACTTTTACTGATGCGAATGGCTGTTCTGATGTAGATTCCAAAATACTGACCGTTTACCCGTTGCCCGTTGTTCAGCTTTCAGCCCGGTCTGCCGTCTGCATCTCTGTTCCGCCTTTCCAGTTGACCGGAGGAACACCCTCGGGCGGTACCTTCTCTGGTCCCGGGGTCAATTCCGTTACCGGCTTCTTCAACCCTTCCGCGGGAGCAGGCACACATCTGATTACTTATAGTTATACGGATATCAACGGCTGTACAAACACTGACTCTAAAACACTTACCGTGAACCCTCTACCCGTGGTTCAACTGTCGGCCATGGCCGCCGTTTGCATCACCGTTCCGCCTTTTCTCTTAAGCGGAGGAACCCCCCAGGGAGGCACATATTCCGGTGTTGGAGTTAACTCATCAACAGCGATGTTCGATCCGGCAACCGGTTCGGGTGTACACGTGATAACCTATTCTTATACCGATGCAAATACCTGCAGCAGCCTGGCCACATCCAATCTAACCGTTATCCCTCTGCCTTTGCCCTCTGGTAGTGTGAGCGGACCAAGCCCTGTTTGTGAGTCAACACAGAATATCCCATACTTACTGAGCGGAACGGACCCGCTTGCAACATCCTTTAACTGGGAGATCAGCCCGACTCTCGCAGGAACGATCAGCGGAACCACAACTTCCCCCCTGGTTTCTTTAAATACAGGTTATTCCGGCAATATAAGTATCCGCTTCCAGCCGGTAAGCAATTGCGGAGACGGGAACGTCTCAGGGTATACCAACATAACTGTTAACCCGAACCCTGACGTCTGGCTCCAGTCATGCAATGACCAGGTTACAACAAAAGGGGCAAAACCATTCCATCTGAAAGGCGGCATTCCACCAGGGGGTGTCTATGGTATCGACGGAATACCTGTACCATCCGGCATACTCGATCCGGCCAGCCTTAGCCCCAGTCCGCCCGATCACATTATATCATATACCTATACAAACAGCTTCAACTGTGCCATCAGCAAAACCCAGTCACTGAAAGTGAACAATGCTTCAAATTTTCTATGTAAAACCACGCTGACCGACATAAGAGATATGAAGACCTATCCGACATTTGAAATCATCATCGGAGGTATCCCCCAATGCTGGATGTCGGCAAACCTTAATTACGGCAGTTTTATCCAGGGCAATTTACCACAGACCGACAACTGCAACATAGAAAAATACTGCCAGGGAAATGATGTTTCAAAGTGCACTGCCTCAGGCGCATTCTACCAATGGGACGAACTTATGAATTACCTTCCAAACGATAACGCATTCGCTGAAGGCAAACAGGGATTGTGCCCACCCGAATGGCATGTACCCACTGAAGCCGAATGGGCCGGGCTTGAAAATTACTACCTGGGGCCGGGACTTGCAGGATGGACACTTACCGACTCATACTCCTTAAATGGTTTTCATGCAAAAAACAGGGGAATCCTCTATCAGAATGAAGTATGGGCCTTCATGCCACCGGGCTTTTCAGCAACTATGTTCTGGACTTCAACTCTTAACTCGCCTGACAACACGAGAATTTTCAGTCATGGTTTGAATGAAATAAATTATAGTGTGTCAAAATATTTCTCAACACGGGGCAACGCTTTACAGGTTAGATGTGTCAAGGATTAGGAAATTATAATATTTAGTATTTTTATAATCCGGCAATTATACGACAAATCATAACGGTTTTTTATGAGAAAATTCCGTTTACTTTTTACAGGCATCTCTCTGCTTCTTCTTGCTTTCGTTGTCAACGGGTACAGCGAAGGCTCAAAACAGCTTAATACTGCTTGTATTACCATGAGTACCAATCTATACCTTTGCAATGACTTTACAAATCATTGCAATGGCACTGGTGGAATCAGATCCCAATTCGCGGTATATAATGCAACCCAGAGTGCCACTTCTGATAATCGTTTATACTTTGTGACTAACTCGGCCGATGAAGTCGTGTTAATGGGTTTTCAAAAGGGAACGACCCCGAACGGCACTAAGATCGTTTTCCGCATTAAAGATATCAACCATGCAGTTGTTTACTCAGAACAGGATCTTCCGACAGCTTCACCTGGATATATTGCCTTTATTCTCCAGGCATGCAACGGGCCTAATCAGACACTTCCTCCGCCTGCAAATACAGGCTACAATGCAATAAGCTGGAACCCGCCATCGATCGGTACATTTTACATTGAATTCGCCCTCAAAGTTACCGCAACCGGAGCTTACACCAATAATCAGTTCAATATTGACTTGTTTGATATCACTATTTATAATACGGTCACCAGCGAGGTCAAGGCCGGCAGACTTTATTCCAAAAGCTGGCAGTTCTCGGAAGCCAGTAATTTTACGGGAATAAATTATGTATTGTCTGATGACGGCATTGTGACTTCAATGCAGTTTAATAATATGGATGGAGGAGCCTGGATACAATATGCAAACCAGACAGGATGCGGCAATTCGAACTGGGTTACCGACAGAAAATCACTTTATCATCTGCAAGCTTTGTTTCCACAGTATAAAGTTTTTCTGAATTCTCCTGATGCCGATGTCTTTGCTATTGCCACCACTCTGGGGAACATCGTTCCTCCTGATCCGTATGGAGAAAGAAACTGTGACGGCACGGTTGATTTTTACGTAAATGTAGACAAAGGCGGCAATGTTGAGATTGATCTGAACTTTGTTCCTGCAATTTATACCCCAAGGGTTCTCAGCAAAGTCGTGGTAGCCGGACTAAACTCCGTTCACTGGGACGGGAAAGACGGGAACAATGTTAATGTCCCGAATAATGTGAGTATTTCCTTCACGGTTAAATATATCAATGGGTTAACGAACCTCCCCCTCTATGATGTGGAAGGTAATTCAAGTGGATTACTTGTATCACTTGTCGCTCCTGCCGGAGCGGCCCCGAATGTATACTGGGATGACTCGAACATCTGGGCACACGGCGCAAACTCAGCTGATGTTATAGAGAATTATACAACAGGAGGATGCCCTTCGACAGGAGGATTTCCAGGTTGCCATAAATGGCCAACTGCCTGGGGAGATCAAAATACTATTAACTCCTGGTGGTATACAGTATCAACAAGTACTTCCTATCCCGCTATCAGCGAGTGGCGTAGTCCACAAACCCTGGTATACTCAGTTCCTGCCCAGTCTTTGTGTGCTGGTGCAACAGGGGTTGTCATCGCCGTAAATGCAGAACCTAATACCGAAGAATACCATTGGTCGTATACAGGTACCGGTATTGTAACATTCCTGCCATCTGCCACGACCACTTTGCCCACGGTGACCGTAAATTTTGACATTAACGCTACATCAGGCGACATCGTTGTGTACGGAACAAATACCAATTGCAACAGTGCCCCCAGTCCCCCGGTTCACCTGGTTGTTACCCTGCATGCCAGCCCTATTCCCACTTTATCGGGCCCTGCTTCAGTGTGCAACATGAGCATGACAAATAATTATTTCACCGAGGCTGGCAATAATACATATGACTGGGCTGTAATACCCGATGGAAGCGCTATCTCAGGGGGTACTCCAACAGATCCTACAGCGACTATCTATTGGTCGAGTCCCGGAATTAAAACAGTTTCCGTTACTTACCATAACACTTACGGGTGTGCTGCAGTCAATCCTGCAGTTAAAATTGTAACCGTGAATCCTTTGCCAACAGCGACCATTTCGGGTACAACATCCGTATGCCAGAATTCAACTCCCCCGGATATCACTTTTACAGGTGGGGCAGCTACCGCGCCATATACTTTTACATATACTATCGATGGCGGGCCGGATCAGACCATAACGACGATCTCAGGAAACAGCGTAACATTAGCTGTGCCTACGGCTATAACGGGAACGTTCACTTATACGCTGGTGAGCGTGCAGGACGGTAGCGCAACAACATGTTCCCAGGCACAGACCGGAAGTGCCGCCGTTACCGTGAACCCCCTGCCAACAGCAACAATCTCGGGAACAACCATAGTTTGCCAAAATTCATCTGCGCCTCTCATTACCTTTACCGGTGCATCCACTGCGGCCCCTTATACTTTTACATACAAAATCAATGGCGGATCAGATCAAACCATAACCACGACATCAGGAAACAGTGTTACAGTCTCCTCTCCAACAGCTATAGCGGGAACCTTCACGTATTCACTGGTCAGCGTGCAGGATGCGAGTCCCACGACATGTTCACAGACCCAATCAGGCGACGCTACCGTTACCGTGAATCCTTTGCCAACTGCAACTATTGCAGGCACAACGGCTGTTTGTCAGAATTCTGCAGCTCCAGATATAACTTTTACCGGTGCATTGGCAACGGCACCTTACACTTTTACATATAAAATCAATGGAGGATCAGATCAAACCGTAACCACAACATCAGGAAACAGCGTAACGGTCTCCGTTCCGACAACTTCAGTGGGCATATTCACCTATTCCCTGGTGAGTGTGCAGGATGCAAGTTCAACTGCATGTTCACAATTGCAGACAGGAAGCGCTGCTGTTACCGTGAATCCGCTCCCCGTTCCTAACATCGCAGGTTCTGCTACGGTATGCTCGGGAGTGACCGGTGTATCGTATTCTACAGAATCATCCATGACAGGTTATTCGTGGACCGTCTCTCCGGGAGGAGCCATCACTTCAGGTTCAACAACAAATACAATTAATGTAAGCTGGAATACGCCCGGTTCTCAGACCGTTTCGGTAAACTACACTAATGCTAACGGTTGTTTGGCTGCTACTGCCACGGTTAAAAACGTTACAGTGAATCCCCTGCCAACAGCCACTATTACCGGGACTGCATCGGCATGCCAGAACTCTGCTTCTCCCCTCATCACCTTTACCGGCGGGTCAGCTACAGCGCCTTATACATTTATTTATCAAATCAATGGAGGTGCCCCTCAGAATGTTACTACAGTCATCGGAAGCAGTGTAACTGTAGGCGCTCCCACAAATATCCTCGGCACTTTTATTTATTCCCTGCTCAGCGTGCAGGAGTCAAGCTCAACCACTTGTTCACAACTGCAGACCGGATCTGCAACAGTTTCTGTAAATCTGTTGCCTACAGCCAGTATATCAGGTACAACGGCCGTTTGCCAGAATTCCGCTGCCCCCCTGATCACTTTCACGGGAGCCTCAACAACGGCGCCATATACTTTTACTTATAATATAAACGGAGGCAGCGATCTCACAGTAACCACAGTAAGCGGGAACAGCGTTACAGTGCCTGCACCTACAAGCATTTCAGGCACTTTTACCTATAACCTACTCAGCGTTCACGATGCAAGCGCTACACCCTGTTCACAATCCCAGTCAGGGAACGCTGTCGTTACAGTGAATGCCCTGCCAACAGCCACAATCACTGGGACAGCAGCTGTTTGCCAATATTCAGCTGCTCCTCTGATCACCTTTACCGGCGCCTCCACCACCGCACCCTATACTTTTACTTATAAAATTAACGGAGGTATTGATCAGATCGTGTCTACGACTTCAGGGAACAGTGTGACTGTGTCTGTACCAACAACCACAGTGAATACTTTCGCCTATACACTGGTCAGTGTGCGGGATGGAAGTGCAACCGCTTGTGCTCAAACCCAATCGGGAAGCGCTATCGTTACTGTAAATCCTCTGCCTACAGCCACCATTTCAGGAACAACCGTTGTTTGCCGGAATTCCGTTGCTCCCCCTATCACTTTCACCGGCTCATCCGCTACAGCGCCTTATACTTTTACTTATAAAATCAACGGAGGAGCCAATCAGTTCGTGACTACCTCTGCCGGAAGCAGCGTTACGGTTCCGGCATCAACATCAGGCGTGGGCACTTTTATCTATACCCTGGTGAGTGTGCAGGATGCAAGTTCAACTGCATGTTCACAACTGCAGTCAGGAAATGCGACAGTTACCGTGAATCCTCTGCCATTTGTTGATCTTTCATTATGCAATGACGCGAAAACAACCACTACTTCAAAACCCTTTACCCTCAAAGGTGGTGTGCCCCCGGGCGGACAATATTACATCGACGGAATACTTGCCGGCGGTGGCATATTCAACCCCGCTGCCCTTTCTGCCTCAACCCACCTGATCACCTATTCCTTTACCGATTTCAACACCTGCTCAAGTACATCAGTATCCGTCCCCATTACCGTGAACACCGGAAGCCCGACCGGAAGCTGTCCCGCAACATTTATTGACCCCAGGGATAACCACTCTTACAGGGCCTTCACCCTGGGAAGCCACTGCTGGATGCTCTCCAATCTTAACTACGGCACAAAAATGGCTTCCGATCTGACACCTCAAAGCAACAACTGCTCCCCCGAGAAATACTGCCTCCCCTCCGATGCCACCTGTGTCTCTTATGGTGGTCTCTATCAATGGGACGAACTCATGCAGTACCAGGTTCCGGCCCCGGGTCTCAGCCTGCAGGGTCTTTGTCCTCCCGAATGGCATGTACCCGCTCAGGCAGAATGGCAGAATCTGATCGATGCCGTTGCATCCATGACCCCCGGCGACGGCCTTGCGGGAAGTTATCTAAAAGACACCAATCCAGGGTTTGGATTCCATGTCCTGCTCGACGGGATCTATTATCTCAACAACACCTGGGCATTCACTTCAGGGAACCTGACGGCAACCATGTTCTGGACCTCCGCTACCAGCGGTTCATACCATGCAATTGCCCGGGGTTTGAATAATTACAACTACAGCGTGTCGTTATATCCTTCCTCGAGGGCCAACTCATTCCCGGTTAGGTGTGTAAAAGACTGAAGTAAACGTGCGATATTATTGACAGGCATGGTGATCGGTGTAATTATTCGGTCATAATGTTAGGAAAAAACAAAATAAAATTTTCCTAACAATTAATTTTTTTAAACTACTTTTACGTGCAAGTATTTCAAATGAAACAATTTAGCAGCTCGCACTTGCACTCTCCAGTAGATTATATAATCTTTATTATTCTCGTTTTTTACTGTTATACCTGCAGCGCTCAGGGACAAGACACGGCATTTTATCAATCCCAGGTGAATAACAGCAACCATTCTATTGATAAATTAGATGCCGATACCCTTAAAACCGATTTGATCTGGAAACCGGTTTCCATTTCCAAAGGAGCGACCTCACTTCTTGAGCCAGTTCCTAATTATCGAATGGTGAGAAAGGTTTTCACTGACAAGCAGAATTTTTTACTAGCTCCTGTCACCTCAAACTGCATCAATTCTGATTTTTCTTTTGCAACTTTCACCAATTGGCAAGGATGTTATGGAAACTGGACCAGCCCTTCATTTACTCCGGCCTGTAATAACCCAAACATGCCCTGGTATAACACGCCCAGTGGAGGAAGGTTTGAAATCATTACAGCCCCCGCACCCCCTTTTGTGCTGTACGATCCATGCATCAGTGCGATTCCCCAGGTTTATCCTGGTGAAACACATTCTGCACTCATTGGCAACAGAGTCTGCTTTAATAGTGGAGGCTCTGGCCCTCCTTCTGGTCAAAAAATTGACAGGCTTATTTACCCATTCAATTATGACCCTAACAACAGTTTTTTTATATGGAAGGCTGCAATTATTATGGGGAACCCTGGCGGAGCCAACCATGAAACACCTGATAAAAGGCCCAGGTTCACAGTAGCATTAAGAGATCATAATACTCAAGCATTAGTAAGCTCTGCCTGCGGTTTCTGGGATATCAATCCACTTGACAATCCGGCCGATTGGACTTATGTCACTTTACCAGGTAGTAATAATTATGCATACAGGCCGTGGAAGACTGTAGGATTGGATTTATCAACTTTTGGGCTAACGAGCGGGCAATCAATCGATGTCATATTTGAAGTTCATGGTTGTTCACCTGGAGGTCATACGAGCTATGCCTATGTTTCAGCATTGTGTGGCTCCATGTCGGTCCAGGTCGAGGGCTGCGAGGGTTCCGGTTCAGTCACGCTTACCGGACCTCCGGGATTCGAAACATATACATGGCAAGGACCATTTTGTCCGACCTGTACTAACCCACCTCCAATTTACGTTATCAACCCGCTTGTAATAAACACATCACAAGGGGCAGTCACAGGAAATATTTTCACACTTGATGTTTCTTCGGTTATTAACGGTAATACATGCGAAGTCAATGGAGTTCAGCAAACGATCAGCTTTACTCAAGTTACGGCTGGATTTACATATACACCTCCCTATTGTATTGGACAGGACATTCTATTTCATTCTACAAGTACCGCCACCCAAAACGGAATAACCGCCTGGGACTGGGACTTTGGGGACGCTTCCGCCATCGATCACGCTGAGAATCCAATTCATCAATATAGTAGCTCTGGGTCCAAAACTGTGACTCTCACAGCTTATTCGGGAGACGGTTGTCCCGCTACAATTAGTCAAACGATTTTCGTTTCTGATCTTCCTAATAATCCCACTTTCTCAGAAGGTGACAACTCCGTATGTCTGAATACTACAGCGCATGTGTATACAACCCAGGCCAATAAATCAGATTATGTATGGACCATCCCACCCCAGGCTGCGATAACATCCGGAGGTAGTTCTACTGATAATAGTGTAACCCTCACATGGACTGCCACAGGCTCTTACACCCTTAGTGTAAACTATTCAGATCTCATCTCTGGTTGTTCAGCTGCAACGCCAGCTGATTATAATGTTGAAGTTCATCCTTTACCTTCTGCGATTCTCAGCGGCTCACCCACCATTTGTTTTAGTAATAGCGCTTCTCTGAGTATAGCTCTTACAGGAAGCCAACCCTGGGCTATCACCCTTACTGACGGAACAACTCCGGTCACGGTAAATGGCATCACATCGAGCCCATATATTTTTATTGCAAGTCCTTCATCCACAACAACATACCTCTTAACATCTGTTTCTGATGCAACAACATGTTCCAATGCAGGGTCAGGAAGCGCCACGGTGACTGTAAACCCATTGCCTGTCGCATCAATCAGTGGTTCGGCAACGATCTGCAACGGTAGCAACGCAACCCTGAGCATTGCTCTTACGGGAAGCCAGCCCTGGAATATCACCTATACTGACGGAACAACACCGATCACGGTAAATGGCATCACGGCGAATCCTTATACTGTTAGCGTAAACCCAGCATCCACAAAAACATACACTGTAACATCTGTTACTGATGTAACATCTTGTTCTAATATAGGGTCAGGAAGTGCGACCGTCATAGTGAATCCTTTGCCAACAGCCACTATTGCGGGGACGACAGCCGTGTGCCTGAATTCAGCTTCACCCCTGATAACATTCACCGGAGCTTCATCTGCAGCCCCTTATACTTTTACTTATACTATCAACGGAGGAGCTCCCCTGACTGTCACTACGATCGCAGGGAATAGTGTCACTGTGGCTGCACCAACATCAACAGTTGGCGCACTTATCTATGATTTGGTCAGTGTTCAGGACGGAAGCCCAACAACATGTTCCCAGGCACAGAGCGGAAGTGCGACGATCACAGTGAATCCGTTGCCAACAGCCACTATCGCGGGAACCACCGCGGTATGCCAGAACGCTGCAGCTCCTCTGATCACTTTCACCGGGGCCTCTGCCACTGCACCATATACCTTTACTTATACCATTAACGGGGGAGCCCCCCTTACCGTCAGCACAGTTGCAGGGAACAGTGTGTCAGTGGCTGCATCTACATCCACTGTCGGCACCTTTATTTTTGCCCTGGTCAGCGTTCAGGATGCAAGTTCAACATTATGTTCACAACTGCAGACAGGCAATTCAACCGTGACAGTGAATCCGTTGCCAACAGCCACTATTTCTGGCACAACGGAGGTATGCCAGAATACCACCTCACCCGATATTACTTTCACAGGATCAATGGCGACAGCTCCTTATACTTTTACTTATAAAATCAATGGAGGGTCGGATCAGACAGTGACTACAAGTATTGGAAACAGTGTAACGGTCTCAGTTCCAACATCCTCCCCGGGCATGTTTACATTTGCCCTGGTGAGCGTCCAGGATGGAAGTTCCACAGCATGTTCACAGTTACAGACAGGCACTGCCACTGTTACTGTCAACCCACTTCCAACAGCCAGCATCTCAGGAACAGTATCGGTATGCCAGAATTCAGCCCAGCCCGCTGTCACCTTTACCGGAGGAGCAGCCTCAGCTCCTTATACGTTTACTTATAAAATCAACGGAGGCTCTGATCAGACTATAACTACTACGAGCGGAAATATCGTAACAGTATCAGTCCCAACCGCTACAGTTGGCACTTTCACTTATACTCTGGTCAGCGTGCAGGATGGAAGCTCCACAATATGTTCCCAGGCGCAGAGCGGTAGCGTTACAATTACCGTGAACCCTTTACCAACTGCCACTATTGCAGGGACACTATCGGTATGCCAGAACGCTG
>Ga0268283_1000025_pt1 | contig 157833 bp, 153 predicted proteins | sample saktaG_13_FD_190140 | JGI IMG/M metagenome (GOLD analysis project Ga0268283, IMG submission 190140) | Saline water microbial communities from Sakinaw Lake, British Columbia, Canada - sak_2013_06_06_36m | ecosystem: Environmental > Aquatic > Non-marine Saline and Alkaline > Saline ...
TTAAAATTTCACCTTCAAAATGACTGCTGATTTCAAGTCGCCTTAATCCAGTTTTGAAGTATTCGGTTTCTAACTCAATGCCAATCGCTTTACGTCCTAATTTTTGCGCGACAGCACAAGCGGTAAAAGTTCCTCCGAATGGCTCAAGAATTAAATCGCCTTTGTTGCTACTCGCTTTGATGATTCGCTCTAATAACGCTTCTGGTTTTTGGCTCGGATGTTGTTCATATTCGGGCATTCGATAACGGACTCGTGAAATATACCACGCATTACCAGGTACTTTTGTTGTGTTGTAAGGTGTTGGAACAGATTTGCGATAATCAATCAATTTTCGCGTTGCACCTGTTTTGGCTTCAATTGTAATGTCATCCGCATTGAAGGTGTAATTTTTGGAATCTTTCACACAAAATAAAATCGGTTCGTATAAAGAACCAAAATGTTTTTTGGCTTGAACGCCTGAACTGTCGTAATGCCAAATAATTCGAGACAAAACCGTAATGCGTTCTCTTAACCACAAATCAAGATATGGCATGGCTTGTGTGCTGGTCATAACGTACAAACTGCCGTTTGGTTTGAGTTTTTGCAAACACAATTCTAACCATTGGTAACACCATTCAGCGTAATGTTTGTCAGATGCCCACGAATCAACAAAACCACCGAATTTTTTGCCAATGTTATACGGTGGGTCTGCGAAAATTAAATCAACGGATTCGTCTTGAATATCAGATAAGCAATCGAAGCAATTGCCGTTGTAGAGGATTGTTGATTGGTTTGATTCTTTTAGAAATTTTTTCATGTCAGAATTAGTTAAGTTTTATTAAGCAACATTCTGGACATTTTTGATGCTGTCAATTCGATGTCTGTATTCGCATTTTTCAATTCTTTGGCGATTTTTTCCCCTTTGTATCTAATTTCGGATAGTAAGCTATTTAAATTAGAAATTTTTGTGGTATCTAAAACCATGCGAATAGCTACACCTTCATAATGACATGGAAAAAATTTTGCTTCATTGTTAAATAGCTGTAAAGAATTCCCATTACTACAAATGTAAAAACTTCCACCTAATTGACATAAGGTACTGGTCATAAATAAACCATACCCTGAATTAACCCAATCACCATCGCTTTTTTTGCGTTTATTCTTAGATACTCCCGATATTCCTGGTTGGAGAGCCAAAAATAGAGCCTGTTGATTATCTTTAATAATTAACTTTTCATTTCTACTCAAAGATTCAAATAAGCCAATACCTTCGTCAAGAATAGATATTTCAACTTTATTTTTTGTTTGCCAATGTTGTGCTGCATACCAAATATGACTAGCTCTGCCATGTTCGACAACATTACGCATTATTTCTCTAATTGCATAGGTTAGAGTTTCTGTTAATTCACAATCACTTTGTCTAGTTAGTATCGTTGCAATTCTTGATGATTCTTTTTCAATTATTTCACCATGATGAACAAAATTTTCATGAGCTTCACTTTTTATTTTATTCACAACCAAGCGGGTTAAAGGTATGTAATTAGAACTTCCATTAGCTTCACCAGGCTCGTTTCCATGATTTAAGCCAAAACTTTTAAAAAATCCCATCCATGATGCGTATTCATTTTGTGTATAGTTCACTGCCGATATTCTCAAATCTCGACCTTGTTTATCACGTCTGTTTTTAATGAATTGCCGAATCAATGCTGATAGAAAAAGCATTCCAAATGGTTCTACATGTCCAATATTTTTAAAATTAAACTGATATTCGTCCTGAATATGAACATTGGACAACTCAACTGAAAACGGAATTAAGAATTCAGGAGTTAGCGTACTAGGTACATTTATCATAAGGATTACACGGTTAATTAAACTGTTAAAAAAGCCCCGACTACATCACTGCAAATCGGGGCTTTTATCATTCAAAGCAAAAAGGCGTTTAAGCCAACACGATTATTACATCATGCCGCCCATTCCGCCCATGCCACCCATATCAGGCATACCATGACCTTTGTCATCGCTAGGCGCGTCAGCAATCATCACTTCGGTGGTGAGCATCAAACCCGCCACAGAAGCCGCATTTTGCAACGCAGTACGAGTGACTTTTGCAGGGTCTAAAATTCCCATTTCAATCATGTCGCCATATTGACCTGTTGCCGCGTTGTAACCGAAGTTGCCAGAACCTTTTTGAACTTCGTTGAACACAACCGAAGGTTCGTCTCCAGCATTAGAAACGATTTGACGCAAAGGCTCTTCCATCGCACGACGTAAAATGTTCACGCCCACAGTTTGGTCGTGATTGATGCCTTGTAAATCTTTAATTGCCGCCAACGCACGAACCAACGCTGTACCGCCGCCAGCTACAACGCCTTCTTCAACCGCTGCACGAGTTGAATGCAACGCATCTTCAACACGCGCTTTTTTCTCTTTCATTTCGATTTCAGTTGCCGCGCCGACTTTGATAACCGCAACGCCGCCAGCCAATTTAGCTAAACGTTCTTGCAATTTTTCTTTGTCGTAATCAGAGGTTGATTCTTCAGCTTGAGCGCGAATTTGAGCAACACGACCTTTAATCGCATCTTCTGAACCGTAACCATCAATGATAGTGGTGTTGTCTTTGGTGATTTGAACACGTTTTGCAGTACCAAGTTGTGCGAGTTCTGCTTTTTCCAAACTCAAACCGATTTCTTCTGAAATCACCGTACCGTTTGTTAAAACAGCGATGTCTTCGAGCATGGCTTTACGACGGTCGCCAAAACCTGGTGCTTTCACAGCCGCCACTTTCACGATGCCACGAATCGTATTCACAACTAAAGTTGCTAACGCTTCGCCTTCAACATCTTCAGCGATAATCAATAATGGACGACCTGCTTTTGCAACCCCTTCCAACACTGGCAACATATCACGGATGTTTGAGATTTTTTTGTCATAAATCAAAATCATCGGGTCGTCTAATTCGACGCTCATGCTGTCTTGTTTGTTGATGAAATACGGTGACAAATAACCACGGTCAAATTGCATTCCTTCAACCACGTCCAAAGAATTGTCTAAACCTGAACCTTCTTCAACGGTGATAACGCCTTCTTTGCCGACTTTTTCCATTGCTTCTGCAATGATTTGACCGACTGATTCATCAGAGTTCGCAGAAATTGTACCGACTTGAGCAATCGCTTTGTTGTCTACGCAAGGTGTAGCCGATGCAACGATTGATTCAACCGCTTTTGTGCAAGCTAAATCAATACCGCGTTTTAAATCCATTGGATTCATGCCAGCGGCAACCGCTTTCAAACCTTCGTTCACGATTGATTGCGCTAAAACAGTCGCCGTCGTTGTACCGTCGCCAGCCACGTCAGACGTTTTTGATGAAACTTCTTTCACCATTTGTGCGCCCATGTTTTCGAATTTGTCTTTTAATTCGATTTCTTTTGCAACCGATACACCGTCTTTAGTAATAGTTGGTGCGCCGAAACTTTTGTCTAAAATCGCGTTACGACCTTTAGGGCCTAAAGTCACTTTTACAGCGTTTGCTAAAATGTTCACACCACGCGCCATACGAACGCGAGCGTCATCACCGAATAAAACGTCTTTTGCTGCCATGTTGAAATACCTTTAATTTATTTGAGAATGTTTGTTTGAAAAAGAATTAACCTAAAATCGCCATGATGTCGTCTTCACGCATCACGATTACGTCTTCGCCGTCGATTTTCACTTCGTTGCCAGAATACTTGCCGAATAACACTTTGTCGCCGATTTTGACGTGCATTGGGTGGATTGAACCGTTATCTAACACTTTGCCTGTACCGATTGCTAACACTTCGCCTTGGCTTGGTTTTTCTGCGGCAGAACCTGGTAAAACGATACCGCCCGCTGATGTAGTTTCTTCTGCAACACGTTTAACGATAACGCGGTCGTGTAATGGGGTAATTTTCATGTAAAACTCCTAAGATAGATTAAAATAAAAAACAATCCCACGTTTGTGGGGAAAAATTTGAACCACTTACTGCCAATTCCAAAACCATGAATGACAACCAACTTTATCGCTACAGCCGCCAAATAATGCTTCCTCAAATCGACATTGACGGGCAACTAAAGTTACTCGATGCCAAAGTCTTAATTGTCGGCGCGGGCGGTTTAGGTTCACCTGTCGCCATGTATTTAGCGGCGGCGGGCGTGGGTCATTTGGTCATTTATGACGATGACAGCGTGGATTTGTCCAATTTACAACGGCAAATTGCTCATCACACGGCAGATATAGGGGTGGCAAAAGTCATTTCAACCCGCAACACGATAAAAAATTTAAATCCTGACGTGAATGTTCGCGCGGTAAAAGAACAATTGGCAGGTGAAACACTAGAAAATGAAGTAAAAAATGCCGATGTGGTTTTAGATTGCAGCGATAATTTCACTACTCGTTTTGCGATTAACGCCGCGTGTGTACGACAAAAAACACCGCTCGTTTCGGGCGCAGCAATTCGTTTTGAAGGGCAAGTATCTGTTTTCACACCGAGTAAAACCGAAAGTCCGTGTTACAACTGTCTGTATCAAAGTGACGGCGAAGAATTACAAACGTGTTCGACAAACGGCGTGATTTCACCGATTGTCGGAATTGTTGGCAGTATTCAAGCGTTGGAGGCGATTAAACTCATTGCAGAAATCGGTGATACCTTAACGGGCAGATTATTGGTAATTGACGGATTGGCGATGGAATTTAATACGTTGAAACTGAAAAAAAATCCGCATTGTCTGACCTGTTCGAAATGAAAATAGCAGCATATTCGGCGCAAGCCTTGCGCTGCTTTAAGTTTCAAGCGTACAAAATCTTTCATGTGTTAAAATTCTTTGCAATTGTTACCAGAGAACGATTAGCTCGTTCGATAACGGCAACTTAAATTTTAAACGTAACGACTTCAAAATCACTTTCAGCAAAAACGGCATTTTATGGATAACACTGCATTTTTAGAAACACTCCCAATTATCGGGACGATTACGGAAGTACATGGTCCCGTGGTGATTATCGAATGTAGTGTGCTTCCGCCGCTGCATCAAGCGTTGTGTACTTATTTTAATCAAACGGTGTATTTCTTTGAAGTGCATCAACATTTAGACGAACACCACGCCCGAGCGATTACGTTACACGGTACCGCCGGCTTGAGTCGTGGTCTCACCGTTTACGATACCGGTGCGCCGCTGCGTGTTCCCGTGACGGAAGCGTGTTTGGGGCGATTACTCAACATCTTTGGCGAACCGCTCGATGGTTTGCCGCCTCTCGTTAGCACCGAATTCCGCCACATTCACAGCAAACCGCAACCATTATCCGAAGCTACTGGAATTAGTGGGATTTTACCGACGGGCATTAAAGTTATCGATTTATTGTGTCCGTTTATCAAAGGCGGTAAAACGGGTTTATTTGGCGGCGCAGGCGTAGGCAAAACCGTTTTGGTGATGGAGTTTATTCACGCCGTTTCGGCAATTCATAAAGGCGTATCCGTGTTTGCAGGCGTAGGCGAACGCATCCGCGAAGCCCATGAATTGTGGCGCGAAATGCAAGATGCCGGCGTAATGTCAGACACGTTAATGGTGTTTGGGCAAATGGACGAATCACCAGGTGTACGTTTTCGGGTGGGTTTATCCGCGCTCACTTATGCGGAATATCTGCGCGACACATTACACAAAGAAGTGCTATTTGTAATGGATAATGTGTTTCGGTTTGTACAAGCAGGCAGCGAAATTTCCAGTTTGTTGGGAAGAATGCCGGCGACTGTGGGTTATCAACCGACGCTCATTACCGAAGTGGCCGAACTCGAAGACCGCATTCTTTCCACGCGCCAAGGGGCGATTACGTCGGTGCAAGCGGTTTATGTTCCGGCTGACGACATGACCGATCCAGCGGTGAGCGCGATTCTCAGTCATTTAGACACCACCGTTATTTTATCGCGCGACCAAGCCAGTAAAGGGATTTATCCCGCCGTCGATCCGCTACGTTCTAGCAGTAAATTGATGGATAAACATATTTTGGGCGTGCGGCATTACAACGTTGCCGAAGCGGTGCGCGAACATTTGGCGCGTTATCGAGAATTGGAAGATATTATTGCGATGCTGGGCATTGATGAATTGTCAGAAATAGATCGAAAAATTGTCATGCGAGCGCGAAAATTACAGCGTTATCTGACCCAACCTTTTTCAGTTCTCGCCCAACACACCAAACAAGTCGGCGTTTCCGTGCCATTAGAACAAACGCTTACCGATTGCGAAGCCTTTATTGCCGGTGATTACGACCATTTGTCTGAGCAACAATGTTATATGCGTGGCAGTATGCAGGACTCTTGATGAATAATTTTAACCTGCATATTCTTTCCAGCAATCAACAACAATCGTTTCCGAATGTGTGTTCGTTTGTCGGTGTCGATGCGAGCGGTTCGTTTGGTATTCAAGCGAATCACGCGCATTTTATGACTGTTTTGGCGCAAGGTTTATCGCGTTTTCGTTTGGATAATGAAACCTGGCATTATTTAGCCTTACCGAGTGGATTGGCTTCTTTTCGCGCGAATCAACTCACTATTAGCACGCGGTTTTTTTTAATCGATACCGATTTTGACCGCATTAGCGATTTGTTAGAACAACAAGCGGCGAAAGAACAAGAAAGCCGACAAGCCATTCGTGATAGTTTGCAGCAAATGGAATGGGCAATCCTCAAGAAAGTTAAGAATTTAAAACACGATTTGCAGTGGGAATGATAATGCCATTGAAATTAAAAAACCAAATTGAACAGCAAGTGAAACGCATCAAAAAAGCGCAAAACGAGCGATCCACCTTATTATCACAAACCGTTTATGTCGGTACGCTGGGACTGGTGATGGTGTTGCCGATAGTTGCCGGAGCGTATTTAGGTCACTGGTTAGACAGTTTAAGTGCCGGCTATTCCGCGCGTTGGACATTGAGTTTATTGTTTACCGGTGTCGTCGTGGGAATGTTCAACGTTTATTCGCTGATTAAAAATTGAGGGACTAAATTTATGGAACACGCATTTTCCAGCTTACACATTAGCGGTTCGGTCATGACGACGTGGGCGATTATGCTAGTTTTGGCATTGATAGCGTGGCTCTCGACGCGCCATTTGACCTTGTTGCCCACACCGTTACAAGCGTTAATGGAAAGTATCGTGACGATAATGGATGAATCGATTCTCGCTGTTGCGCCAGATCATGGTCGCCGTATTCTGCCCTTGATCGCGACGCTGTGGATTTTTCTTACTGTGGCGAATCTCGTCAGTTTAATTCCCACGCTGCACTCGCCAACTCGTGATTTATCCGTCACCTCTGCGCTGGCGATATTGGTCTTTTTATCAGTGCATTGGTTTGGCATCAGAACCCAAGGCATTAAAAAACACCTGCATCATTACATAACGCCTAGCCCCATTTTGCTGCCGTTTCACATCATCAGCGAATTCACCCGCACGTTAGCGTTGGCGATTCGTTTATTTGGCAACATGATGAGCTTAGAAACCGCCGCCATGTTGGTTTTATTGGTGGCGGGATTTTTAGCTCCCATTCCCATTTTAATGCTGCATATTATCGAAGCTCTTGTGCAAGCCTACATTTTTGGCACGTTGGCGTTAATTTATTTAGCCAGCGCAATTCAAACTCAACAACATCAACCCCCACTGGAGTAATTTATGAATGATATTTCCCTCATTGTTTTCGGTTCAAGTATTGTCTCTCTGATTGCGATTGCCTTAGGAACCATGCTGCCTGCGTTAGCAATGGGCAAAGCCATTAGCAGCGCATTAGAAGCCTTATCGAGACAGCCCGAATCCGAACAATCCATCATGCGAACATTGTTTATTGGTTTGGCGATGATTGAATCGCTCGCCATTTATTGTTTGGTAATTGTGTTAATTGTGCTGTTCAAAAATCCGTTGCTTGAATACATTGTGAAATAACTATGTCTATGGAATTTGATTTTTCGACGTTTATTTTGGAAATGCTCAATTTCCTGGTTTTAGTTTGGATTTTGCAGCGATTATTTTATAAACCCTTGCTCGCCACCATTGCCCAACGCAAACTGCATATTGAAGACACGTTGGCGAAAGCGCAAAGCGTGCAACAAGAAGCCGAAGCGCAGCGTGAATTGTATGAAAATCGGCAAAAATTGTGGGAACAAGAAAAACAAATCGCGCTGGTGGCGTTGCATCAAGACCTCGACACAGAACGTCGGGCGCAATTCGACCTGCTGCAAAAAGAGTTAGAGCAGGAACGCCAACGAAACCAAGCGAATCTCAGCCGTCAACAACATGAATTTGAACAACACGCGCAACAACTCGCGTTGAAAAATGCGGCTCGATTTGCTCATATTCTGGTGCAACACACCGCGAGTGCTGAATTGGAAACGAAATTGGTGCAATTTTTGTTGGAGCAATTAAAAACCTTGCCCGACACGTTAAATGCGAGTTTTAAACGCCTTCAAAATCCGCCCGTCGTCAACATCAGCAGCGCGTTTCCGCTGAATGCGATTTATCGACAACAATTGGCGGACTGTTTTTCGACGTTGATAGTGTTGCCGCTCACGTTTCATTATGTCGAAGATGCCACGCTGCTGGCGGGTTTACGAATTGAGCTGGGTTCGTGGGTGTTGCAAGCTAATTTACAACACGAACTCAGCGGTTTTGCGGAGTTGGCGCATGATTTTGAATAATTCATTTGATTTATTGGAGTTACAAACCGATTGGTTAAATCGTTATAAACCGGCGTTGGGCATGGAAGAACAAGGCACAACGGTTTCGGTGGGCGACGGTATTGCGTGGATTAACGGTTTACCGTCGGCAGCGATTGAAGACATTTTGATTTTTGCGGAAGGCAGTCGCGGCATGGTGTTTGATTTAAGTTGCGACCGCATTGGCGTAATTTTACTTTATGAAACACCTTCGCTAACCGCCGGAACCACGGTGCGCCCTGCCCGTCATCCTTTGAGCGTACCAGTGGGCGAAGCATTTTTAGGGCGCATCATTGATCCACTCGGTTTGCCGTTAGACGGCGACGCGCCACCGGAGGCTTCGACCCGCGAAAAATTGGAAAAAAATTCCCCCGTGATTACCGCTCGCGATTTCGTTAATGAACCGCTTTACACCGGCATTAAAATTATCGACGCGCTGATTCCAATTGGCAAAGGACAACGCCAACTGATTATTGGTGATGAAGGGCTGGGGCGTAGTTCGATTGCGCTCGATACCGTTATCAATCAAAAAGATAAAAATGTCATTTGCATCGTGGTGTTGATTGGGCAAAAACGTTCGACCGTCGTCAGCACAATTGAAACGCTCAAACAACATGGCGCATTGGCGTACACCGTGTGTGTTGTTGCCGAAGCCAATGCGTTACCTGGTTTGCAATATATCGCCCCGTTTTCTGGCTGTGCTTTGGCAGAGTATTGGATGGCAAAAGGACGCGACACGCTGATTGTTTACGATGATTTGTCCACGCACGCCCGAACGTATCGGGAATTGTCGTTATTATTGCGTCGTCCGCCGGGTCGAGAAGCGTATCCGGGTGATATTTTCTTTATTCATTCGCGTTTGTTAGAGCGTTCCACTCGTTACAATCCCGAACACGGCGGCGGCACGATGACGGCATTGCCGATTGTCGAAACGCAACAAGGCGAAATTGCCGCGTACATTCCGACGAATTTAATTTCGATTACCGACGGGCAAATTTATTTGGACAGTAATTTATTTACGTCGGGTTTTCGTCCGGCGATTGATATTGCAAAATCGGTGTCACGCATTGGCGGCAAAGCGCAACATCCTGCGATTCGCAATCAAGCTGGACAAATGAAACTGGATTATTTGCAGTTTTTAGAACTCGAAATGTTCACCCGTTTTGGTCAACGTTTGGAAGCGTCGATGGAACAACGTATTCAACGTGGGCGATTATTGCGTGAATTGCTGAAACAAGATCGGTTCACGCCGTTATCGAGTTTGTGTCAACTGGCGTGGCTGGTGGCTTTCAACAGTGATTGCCTCAATGCGTTAGAATTTTCTGACCTTGAACAGGCTTTAGAACGCCTCGCGCAAGGCGTGAAAAATACCGATTTAACGCTCGACAGTTCCCATGAACAATGGCAACACGCTGTCACAAATTGGTTAGCCTAAAATGAGCCGAAGCCGCGATTTATACCAACACATTCACCAACTCGAAGATATTCGCGGTATTCTCAATGCCATGAAAAATCTCGCGTTGATGGCGGTGCATAAACTCACGCAGTTACAAATCTGGCAATCACAAATGGTCGCACACGTTGAAAGTAATTCTGCGCGTTTTTTGGCAGCGTATCCGCATTTTGTCAGCGACGATAACGGTCAAATCGTTTATCTGGTGCTAGGTTCAGAACGCGGATTTTGTGGTGATTTTAATGAAAAGTTGCTGGACAGCCTGAAAAATAAACCGTATGCCGGCATTATTGCGGTCGGCAATCGGTTAATTGCGCGAGCTGAAGCGTACGATTATCGGCTAATTGCACGCTTGAACGGCATGAATGTCGTGGAAGACGTGCCGCTATTGCTCGAACAACTGATGCAATGCCTTAACAATTTAGACGCTGATTGCACGTTGATGGCGGTTTATCACGACCTGCACAGCAATCAAATTCAACACCGACAAATTTTGCCACTGCCGCGACCGCCCAAAACCGAAGAAGAAGCACCGCTGTTGAATGTGTCGCCCGAACTTTTTTTCGTAAAAATGCTGGAACAGGTATTGCTGCCAATATTGCACGAAATTATTTATCTTTCGTCGCTGGCTGAAAATCGTCGCCGACTCCAGCATTTGGAAGGCGCGGTGCAACATCTCGACGCACAAACCCAAAAACTACATCACAAATCCCAAATTTATCGCCAAGAAGAAATCACCGAAGAACTCGAAGTCATTTTGTTAAACGCCGAATAATCCAAATCATCCAATCATGACCATCAATCAAACACTCGCCCAAGAATTAGCCGTTCACGTCAATCAAATTAACGCCGCTGTCGCACTTTTAGACGAAGGCGCGACGGTGCCGTTTATTTCCCGTTATCGAAAAGAAATCACCGGCGGTTTGGACGACACACAATTGCGTTTGCTCGAAGAACGTTTGGGCTATTTGCGCGAACTGAACGCCCGTCGCGCCACGATTTTGGACAGTATCGCGTCACAAGAAAAACTCACGCCCGAATTAACCGCAGCCATTAACGCTGCCGAAACGAAAACGTTGCTCGAAGATTTATATTTACCGTTTAAACAAAAACGTCGCACCAAAGCGCAAATCGCGCGTGAAGCAGGTTTAGAACCGTTGATGCACGAGATTTTGGCTAATCGAAACGTCGCGCCCGAAGCATTTGCCGCCAACTATGTGAATGCTGAAAAAGGCGTGGTCGATGTAGCCGCTGCATTGGAAGGCGCACGACAAATTATCATGGAAGAATTATCTGAAAACGCGCCACTGCTGGCGGATTTGCGCGAACACGTTTGGCAACAAGGCGTTATGCACGTTCACGTTGTCGCGGGAAAAGAAGCGCAAGCCGAAAAATTCAAAGATTATTTTGATTACCGTGAACCGCTACAAAAAATGCCGTCGCACCGCATTTTGGCGATGTTGCGCGGACGAAATGAAGATTGTTTAGTGGTGACGTTGCAACCTGCGTCGGACGAAAAATTGGGTCATGAATTGTGCGCTCAGAAAGTGGCGCGACAATTAAACGTCGGCGATATTTCCCAACCCGCGAATGCGTGGCTGGCAGAAACCGCGCGTTTGGGTTGGAAAACGAAATTGTTCACGCGCCTGGATTTAGATTTAAAAAATCAATTGCGTGAAGCGGCAGACGCGGAAGCAATTCGGGTTTTCGCCCACAATTTGCGTGATTTATTATTGGCGGCACCAGCGGGCGCGAAAACCACGATGGGTTTGGATCCTGGCATTCGGACGGGCGTGAAAGTGGCGATTGTCGATAAAACTGGCAAAGTGGTTGCCACCGACGTGATTTATCCGCATCAACCGCGCAACGATTGGGACGGTTCGATTGCCAAATTAGCGACATTGATTGCTCAACATAATGTGGAACTGGTCAGCATTGGCAACGGCACCGCGTCGCGCGAAACCGATGCTTTGGTCGCTGATGTTTTGAAACGTCACAGCGATTTGAAATTCAACAAAATTACCGTTTCCGAAGCGGGCGCGTCGGTGTATTCGGCTTCGGAATTGGCGGCAAAAGAATTTCCCGATTTAGACGTGACGTTGCGCGGCGCGGTGTCGATTGCGCGACGTTTGCAAGATCCGTTGGCGGAATTGGTGAAAATCGATCCCAAATCCATCGGCGTGGGGCAATATCAACACGACGTAAATCAAACGCAACTGGCGCGAATGCTCAATAACGTCGTGGAAGATTGCGTGAATAAAGTCGGCGTAGATGTGAATACCGCGTCGATTTCATTGCTCAAACAAGTTTCGGGTTTGTCGGCGAGCGTGAGTGAAAATATCGTCGCGTTTCGGAATGAAAATGGCGCGTTTAAAAATCGTAAACAGTTGAAAAAAGTGCCGCGTTTGGGCGAAAAAGCGTATGAACAAGCGGCGGGATTTTTACGCATTTTGAACGGCGATAATCCGCTCGATGCGTCGGCGGTGCATCCTGAAGCGTATCCCGTGGTTGAAAATATCATCAAAAACACGGGCAAAAATATCCGTGATTTAATCGGGCAACCCGCATTTTTGCGCGGGTTGAATGCCGCGAATTTCACCGACGAACATTTTGGTTTGCCTACCGTGACAGATATTTTGCAAGAACTCGAAAAACCAGGACGCGACCCACGACCCGAATTTAAAAATGTGGAATTTAAAGCGGGAGTCGAAAAAATTACGGATCTGGAAGTTGGAATGCGTTTGCAAGGTGTGGTCACGAATGTGGCGAATTTTGGCGCGTTTGTCGATATTGGCGTGCATCAAGATGGACTGGTTCATATTTCGCAACTCGCCGATACGTTTATCAAAGATCCGCGCGACGTGGTCAAAACGGGCGATGTGGTGACGGTGACGGTGACGGAAATTGACGCGCCCCGCAAACGCATTGCGCTGACCATGAAAAGTGCGATTGAACCGAGTGAAATGAAACGTGAATCGCGCAAAATCGAACCCACGCCCAAAGTGAAACCGCAGCCGCCGTTACAAAATAATTTAATGGCGAATGCGTTGGCGAAAGCCTTCAAAAAATAAAAACTTACAACAAAACAACGTCGTATTGCTCCTGATTGTAGCCAGATTCGGAACGGAATTTAATTTGCACATTCAAAAAAGTTTCTAAATCCGACAACATATCGGCTTTTTCATCGAGCAACATTTCCACGACTTCGTTCGAGGCTAACACTAACATTTGTTGAACTTTGTATTGTCGAACTTCGCGGATAATTTCCCGAAAAATTTCTAAACAAATCGATTCCGCTGTTTTCATTACGCCCCGTCCGCCGCACGCGCAACAAGGTTCGCATAAAATATGCTCCAAACTTTCGCGCGTGCGTTTGCGGGTCATTTCGACCAATCCTAAAATCGATACTTCCGAAATTTTGGTTTTCGCGCGGTCTTTTTCTAAATGTCGTTCAAACGCTTGTAACACTTGCTGCCTGTGTTCTGCGCCTTTCATATCGATAAAATCGACGATGATAATGCCGCCTAAATTTCGCAAACGCAGTTGTCGCGCAATGGCTTGAGCGGCTTCCAAATTGGTTTTAAAAATCGTTTCTTCTAAATTTCGTCCGCCCACATAACCGCCCGTATTTACGTCAACGGTGGTCATTGATTCGGTTTGATCAAATACCAAATGCCCGCCAGATTTGAGATTTACTTTTCGCGCCAACGCTTTTTCGAGTTCATCTTCGACGCTGTAAATATCAAAAACAGGGCATTCGCCGTTGTAATGTTCAATCACGGGAATGATTTCTGGCGCGAAAACTTCAGCAAATTCGACTAGTCGAACATACGTTTCTTTGGAATCTACCCGAATGCGTTCAATGCCTTCGCGGTACAAATCACGCAACGTGCGAACACTCAACGGCAAATCTTTATGAATAAATTGTTTAGGCGCGGCGGTGGCAATTTTCGCATTGATGGATTCCCAGAGTTTCAACAAAAATTCCATATCCGCCTGCAACACAGATTTCTCAACGCCTTCCGCTGCCGTGCGAGCAATGAATCCGCCGCATTGGTTTTCGTTTTTAAATTGCTCCAAACAAACTTTTAAACGGGTGCGTTCTTCGGCACATTCGATACGCTGCGAAACGCCAGTGTTAGTCGAATACGGCATATAAACTTGAAAGCGTGACGGAATCGAAATATCGGTGGTTAAACGTGCGCCTTTGCTGCCGAGCGGGTCTTTAAACACTTGGACGATAATGCGCTGCCCTTCGCGCAAATAATGTTCGATGTTCGCCGAACCTTTTTTTTCCAGTTCGTTAGAACACAAATCCGACAAATGTAAAAAGGCGGAACGTGATAAACCAATATCCACAAATGCCGCCTGCATTCCAGGTAACACGCGGCATACTTCGCCTTTGTAAATGTTGCCGATTAAACCGATTTTGCAACTTCGCTCAATAATGAGTTCTTGTAACACGCCATTTTCAATCACGGCGACACGGGTTTCGGGTGGCGTGACGTTAATTAAAATTTCTTCGCTCATGCGAGTAACTCGATGCCTTCACGGGCTAATAATTGTGCGGTTTCAAACAGCGGCAAACCCATCACGCCAGAAAAACTGCCGTTAATATGTTCAATAAATAAACTGCCCTGCCCTTGAATGGCGTAACTTCCGGCTTTGTCGAGCGGTTCACCGCTGCGCCAATACGCGCGGAGTTCTGTTTCGGATAAATTTTTAAAGGTCACGTCGGTGATGCTGAGGGCGGTGTGATTTTCGCGCCCGACTAACGCAATCGCGGTAAATACTTGATGCGTTCTGCCGGAGAGCAAGCGCAACATGGTCATAGCGTCATTTTCATTGGTCGGTTTGCCCATGATTTTATCGCCTAAAACGACGGCGGTATCTGCGGCAAGAATGGGGATTTTTGGATTAAATTTTTGGACGCACGCGGCGGCTTTTTCGGCGGCTAAACGCTGAACATAATTTGTCGGTAATTCGTTAAAAAAAGGAGTTTCGTCTATCTCGACAATTTGAACAAAATGCCGCACATTTATTTGATTAAGTAATTCTCGGCGGCGGGGCGAGGCTGAAGCTAGGATAATTTGTGGCATAAAATGTCCGAGTTAAGATTGAGTTGAATGGCATTTTAGTTGAATTTTTTCAGAATTCATAAAAGCATTTGATATGATTTATTCGTTTTTTAGGTAAATTTTTATTTATGATTTTGACATCATACCTAAATTCATGATAAAAATACGCCGTCGTTTAGGACGACCTCTTCGAAGAAAGAGACAAAAAAATTATTATAATAACTACGAGGATTTAACAATGTCTGACACACAAGAAAAAGATTATTTTTGGTTCTGGATTGGTGGCTTAATTGCAGCGACGATTGTTTTAGTTTTCATGCTGAAAGCTGATGAAACGAAACATTTGCAAAGTGGTGCAGTAGCACAAAGCCAAGCAGAAGTTTTCAAAAAAATTGAAAACAAACACATGAACAACAATAACTAAAAGAGATTTCTTCCAGTTATTAAAAGTGTTCTGGTTCTAAATTTAGCCCGACTTTTGACATTCTCAAAAGTCGGGCTAAGTTGTTTATAGAGCTTTAGATTTTTAGTTCCAATTGTGCTAATCGTGCTTCTAATTGCTTAATCGTTTTCACTAATTCCGGCAATTGACTCAACGCCACTTGTTCACGATACACCACCCGCTTTTCTTTTGCGGGACTGCCAAAAACCTGCGTTTTCGGTGCCACGTCATTTGCTACACCCGCCCGCGCCATCACCACCGCACCCTGCCCAATTTTGACATGATCCGCAATGCCCGTGCTGCCTGCCAGAATCGCGTAATTTTCAATCGTACACGACCCCGAAATGCCTGTTTGTCCACACACAATAACGTGTTGCCCGATTTTATTATTGTGTCCAATCTGAACTAAATTATCGATTTTACTGCCCTCACCAATTTCCGTACTGCCCAACGCGCCCCGATCAACGCAAGTATTCGCACCAATTTCTACGTTGTCACCAATCACCACATTCCCTATTTGCGGCACTTTAACGTGTTGCCCGTTGCGAAATTTATAACCAAAACCATCCGCGCCAATAATCGCCCCCGAATGAATTATCACGTTATCGCCAATTTCCACGCCGTCATAAATCACCGCGTAAGGATAAATGCGCGTATTTTTGCCAATTTTGACATTCTGCCCCAAATAAACGCCCGCCAAAATCTCACTATTTTCGCCAATTTCCACGCCCTCATTTATCACTACAAATGCGCCAACATGACAGCTTTCAGGCAATATCACACTTTCTGAAATCACCGCTTGCGGCGAAATCGTCGCGGGATAATTGATAGGCGGATGCAACAATTTCACAGCATTGACAAATGCCATTTCTGGATCCGCACAACGCAGTAAAACTAACGATTCTGGGACGTTTTGTGCATCAAAATCGGTCGCCACAAAACACGCCGAAGCCTGTGACGTTTGCAAATAATGGCGATAACGCGCCTGCGTCAATTGCGTCACTTGTCCAATTTGCGCGGCGGTAATATCGTTTGTCGCCGTAATGATTTGCGCGGGGTTATCGCCTTCCATCGTCGCGCCACAGGCGGTTGCTAATTCGTGAATGTTCAGAGCCATGTTGGTTTCCCGTGAGTTTGAATTAAATTAAATTGTGCTATCTGCGTACCAAGTTCCCGATTTTCCGCCCGATTTTTCAAGCAAGCGCACGCCGTTAATCACCATGCCACGATCTACCGCTTTACACATATCGTAAATGGTCAGCAGCGTGATTTGTGTGGCGGTTAACGCCTCCATTTCGACACCCGTTTGACCGTGTGTTTTTGCCGTCGTTTGGCAACGAATGCGCTGATTTTCGAGTTCTGGCGTTAAGATAATTTCAACGTGCGTCAGCGGCAACGGATGACACAACGGAATCAAATCAGCGGTGCGTTTACTCGCCATAATGCCCGCAATTCGCGCAATGCCGAGGACATCACCTTTTTTGTGTTCACCAGAGAGAATCAACGCCAACGTCGCTGGTTGCAAATGAATAAATCCTTCGGTAATCGCCACGCGCTGGGTGAAATCTTTGTCGCCGACATCAACCATGTGCGCGTCACCCGCTGCGTTGAAATGCGTGAGTAATTTTTTTGTCATGTTTTTTAAATTTGAAATAAGTGGGGAAATTGAAAAAGAGGAGAAATTTTTTGATTTAACGATGCGCTAAAAAATTGTCTAATTGATTGGCGAACGCTTGAACATCTTGTGAATTTTGCGGCGCATAACCGCCAGTGTGAATCCCGCTGCTGCGTAAATTATCCATAAAATCACGCATATTTAAACGCTCTTTGATATTTTCAAGCGTGTAAAGTTCGCCGCGCGGATTGATAGCGTGACCGCCTTTTTCAATCACATCATTCGCCAACGGAATATCGCCCGTAATCACCAAATCCCCGCGACTTAATCGTTTCACGATTTCATTATCCGCCACGTCGTAGCCCGATTTCACCCGCAACATTTTGATAAACCGTGACGGCGGCATTGCCAGTGTTTGATTCGCCACCAACGTCGTCAAAATTTCGGTTCGATTTGCTACACGAAACAAAATATCTTTAATCGCTTTCGGACACCCGTCCGCATCGACCCATATTTGCATCATTTACGCCTTTTGTTCAATCATAGCGGCGAGAATGCCTAAAATTTTTGCGGTATTATCAATGTGATATTCCTTTGAATCAATCGACACGGTACGATGTTGTAACTTTAAAAATTTCCACGCATTACCCGTTGTCACAATGCCGTAAATCGTCGAAATCGATTGTTTTTCTTCTTCGTTAAATTGTTGAGCAGCAATCATTTCAGCAATACATTGTCCCAAACCGCTGATGATATTTTCGTTTTTCGCTTCCACAACGGCAATAATCGGTGCCGTAATAAACAACTGTTCAGGCGACGATGAAATAATAAAATCGCAAAAACCATTTAGATTTTTTTCACTATTCACATCAAATTTCACCCCCGAAAATAAACTTATTTTGTGGTGATATTTTTTTCGCAGCTCAATAAACAGATTGATAATAATCAGTTCGGAACGCGCTTTTTCAGTGTTAATCGCCAACGCTAACGGCACGTTTTCATTGAGCGTTTCGATTAAAAAATCACTTGGCGACACGCTGGGAATGTCAGCAAATAAATTTTCATCTTCCGACAGCGTCAATTGAAACTCTTGCACCACTTTTTTTAAGGTGAAATCACTGTAAGCCATTTTCCCATCCGTGTAAAAAAGGCGGATTTGAATGACCAAATCCGCCTCAAAATCCGTTTAAATATGGATGCCAAAGCCACGCGCCAACGGAGCTAATCCGCCCGCGTAACCTTGCCCAACAGCTTTAAACTTCCATTCGCCGCTATGGCGATAAATTTCACCAAAAATCATTGCCGTTTCAACCGACGCATCTTCGCTCAAATCATAACGTGCAATTTCCTCCCCCGAATCTTTGTTCACCACGCGAATAAACGCATTCGACACTTGCCCGAAATTCTGTTTACGCTCGTCGGCATCGTTAATCGTCACCGCAAAAACCACCCGTTCAACATCGGCTGGAATTTGATTCAATTGTAAAACCAATGCTTCATCATCACCGTCGCCTTTACCGGTTAAATTATCACCCAAATGTTCAACAGAACCGCAGCTTGAGCGCAGTTGATTGTAGAAAATGAAATCGGCATCAGAGCGCGTTTTGCCGTCGCTGTTCAACATAAACGCGCTAGCATCCAAATCGAAATCTTGACCGTCAGTCGGTCTCGCATCCCAACCTAAACCAATCAGCATATTTTGCAAAGATGGATCGGTTTTTGACAAACTGAGGTTGCCGCCTTTATTCAGAGAAATAGCCATGTTAGCTCCTTGGGTTAATGTAAAATTTGAATGATTTTGATTTTTTAATACACCAAAACCGCTTTAATTATCGTTGAGTTTGCGGCGAGCTGCTACTTTTTAATCAATGGTTTCTGTCCATTCGCAACGGTCGTGAATGAGTTTTGACGTTTGCGCGTTGCCAATGCCTTTCGCAATCAACGCAATGACGCGGTCGTCGGTATCGTAACCAATGTGCGCTTGCATCGGATTAGCGATTTTACCAAAGCCAAACGCATCAAACACATTCGCAATGTTGATGTTGATATTCGTCACGTCAAGGCATAAACGCGAATCCAAATACGTTTCGACAAACCCAGGTGGAATCGCATAACTGAGTAAATCGTTTGGATCACTGAACGCAATAATCGGTGTTTTCGTCAATAATCGCTCGCCGTATTTTGTCCCTTTTGCGTCGCAGTATAACGCTTTTTGATTACTAACTTCGGGCAACGCGCGTCCAAGTTGCAACATGGGTAATTGATTCGACATCATGAAAATGGGAATTTCTTTTTGTTGCAACGCGGCACGAAAATCAGCATCTCTATCTTTCGCAATCGAAGCGATTCGTTGCATTCCATCAATCGTTATGCGGCTGCCCAAACTGTGCGACACCACCGCGTAATTATCCGCCAAAATGTTCGTGACTGCCGTATCGTCGTTGAATGAACACGGCGGCGTGATTCCCGTTGGTAAATCTTGCCAGCTACTTTTCGTCATCCAACAAAAGGCTTGCGAAAAGGACAATAAAATATCATCTCGACTGTCGCCCAAATAAATAATCGGATCGGGCGCAGTGTCGTTGGAAAACTTTTTCATTAAATCATTCGCTTCCGCCCGCCGAAACGCATATTCGCCCGAATTATCGTACGACAGAATTTCTTTTTGTTTCGCGGTAATCGGCGACCACGTTAATTCGTAAAACAATAATTCTTGCTGCTGATTTTTACTTAGCAACCGACTAATTCGTAAATTTCCCAACTGTTTTGTCGTATCGCGGCGACTCGTTAACGAAATATCTTTGTATTGCGACGCACGAACGGGAAGATTTAATTCACGCGCCAATTTTTCCACAAACTGCGTCGAATAACCCGCCAAATGTGCGCCCACGCCGTGAACCATCAACACTTTCATGCGCCCGTGGTGATTGTCTAAATGCGGTGCGAAACCGTCGAACGGCTTGCCCCAAATTTCGCACGCGCGGGTATCGACGGCATCTTGTTTTGCCATGACGGCTTCGGCGATGCCTTGACCCAAACTCGCGCAACCCGTTAATGCTAACGCGCCCACTAAAATCAGTCGTTTCATTACGGTTTAATCGCCGTCACTAACGCATTCACCGCGACTCGGTGCGTCAAATGAACATCCACAAAACCCGCCGTTTGTAATTGTTCTAACGCGACGGTTTCACGCATCACATGATTTTCAGATTCATCATTGAACAAATGAATAATCCAATGTTCGAGCAAATCTAATTTATTTTCAGCCCTTAACACCCGAAAATAACCAGCAACTTCATCTTGAATTGTGCGCGTGTGTTGCGAAATATCGTCGTGCGCGTAACGATCGCCATTGATAAATTTCCCGCCCGATTTTAAAACGCGGAACATTTCATTGATGACTTCGGCACGGTAATTATTCGGGAAATTATGCAACGTGTACGCCGACGCAATCGCGTCCACGCTGGCATCGGGCAGATTTTTCAACGCCGTCAGCGCGTCATTTTGCGAAAATGTGAGTTGTCCATTTTCAACCCAAGCGTTCAAACTTTTCTTCGCCTGATTTTGCATCACAGGTTCATTATCGACGCTCAAAATTTGCGTATTTTCACCCGCATTGAGTAACGCCAATGTGGTAATTCCAGTGCCGCCGCCCAATTCCACCACGGTTAATTTTTCAGATTTCGGTGCCGCGTAATCGTGCAAGGTTTCGCCCACCAAATGACTCATTTTGGTTGCAAACGGACAAATCAAATTGAGCATATCGTAATCTTCGCCGATGACACCTGAAAATAACGCTTCATAGTTCGCGCTCATTTTTTATAACTCCGCTGGTTTTTTGGCTTGATAGGCGGCAAGTTGTTCGGGCGTGGCTTCGGTTTGAAATTTCTCTTTCCAGTCGCTGTAAGGCATGCCGTAAATGATTTCGCGGGCTTGTTCATAATCCAGTGTTACGCCGTGTTCTTCGCCAGCGGCGGCAAACCATTTCGCCAAACAATTTCGACAAAAATCTGCCGTAATCATCAGCTCGATATTTTGAACTTCGGTGTGTGTTTGTAAATGTGAAAGTAAGTGCCGAAATGCAGCGGCTTCTAATTCAGTTTGTTGTGTCGGTGTCATGTTGTTTCCATTTGTAGTCAATTGAACGTTTCGCAGCATTTTAGCAGAATTATTCTGCCTATACATTGCGCCGCAAAGATTTTACAATACCGCCCAAGTTGGGGTTTTGACCTTGACCGTTCACATTTTCCCTCATCACCTACCGCGCTATTTCATGATTAAACAACTCGTTGAATTTTTCCCGATTTTACTTTTCTTTATTGCTTTTAAACTTTACGATATTTACGTCGCCACGGCGGTCGTGATTGTGGCGACAATTGTGCAAGTCGGTTATGCGTGGTTCAAATACCGCAAAGTCGAAACGATGCAATGGATTACGCTGATTTTAGTGGTGGTGATGGGCGGATTAACGCTGATTCTGCACGACGAACAATTTGTAAAATGGAAATTGTCGATTATCGAATGGCTGTTCGGCGTGGCATTTTTGGGCAGTCAATTTATCGGCAAAAAACCATTTATTGAACGCATGATGTCGAGCCAACTCACGTTGCCCGCGCCAATTTGGAAAGCGTTGAATTTGTGTTGGGCAGCATTTTTTATTGGCGTAGGCTGCTTGAATGTTTATGTGATGTTTCATTACGACACCAACGATTGGGTGACGTTCAAAACGTTTATCGTGCCAAGTATGATGGCGGTATTTATCGTGCTACAAATGATTTTTCTTTATAAACATTTACCTGATAGCGAGTCTTAAATTATGCTTTATGCGATTATTAGCGAAGACGTTGTCGATAGTTTGCCAAAAAGGCAATCTGCACGCCCCGTCCATTTGGCGCGACTGCAAGCCTTGCAAGATGCTGGACGTTTGATTCTTGCTGGACCACATCCCGCCATTGATTCAGAAAATCCAGCGGAAGCGGGATTCACGGGAAGTTTAGTCGTTGCAGAATTCGACTCGCTCGAAGACGCGCAACTTTGGGCAAATGCCGATCCTTATTCTGACGCTGGTGTTTATGCTCGCGTCGTTGTTAAACCTTTTAAACGAGTTTTTCCTTTATGAAAGAAACCACAGATTTGATTCGCCACAATTTAACTACGGCATTGAAACCGTCATTGTTAGAAATCATTGATAATAGCGCGGCGCACGCGGGTCACGCCGGCGTAAAAAAAGGCGGCGGTCATTACAACATCACGATTGTGAGTGCAGAATTTGAAAAGAAAACACTCGTCCAACGTCATCAACTGATTTATGCGGCGTTGGGTGATATGATGAAACAGGAAATTCATGCGCTCGGCATTAACGCCCTCACCCCTACTGAAGAAACGAAAGGAACCCAATAAATGAAACTCAAATTACTGCCTTCTTTACTCGTCGCTGGTTTAGTCTTAACCGCGTGTGATCAAAAACCGGCCGCCAATACTACGGCGGCTACGCTAAATTCTGGGTCAGTTACAGCTGCACCCGTCGCAGCGGCATCTGTTGCCGCTCCAATCGTTAATAAAGCGGACGCAATTGCGGTGGTAAATGGTCAATATATTTCAAAAGCGGCATTGGAAGAATTAGAAAAAGAAATTGCGACACGCAGTCACGGTCAAACTTTTCCTAAAGAAAAATTGGTTGACGAATTGATTCAACGCGAATTGTTAATTCAAGATGCAACGCAAAAGAAATTGGATCAATCTCCTGAATTTGTGGCGCGTTTAACTGATGCTAAAAAAGCTTTGTTGTCACAAACAGATTTACAAAACTTCATTAAAGCAAATCCCGTCACCGATGCGGAAGTGCAAGTAGAATACGACACGAAAGTAGCGGCTGAAAAAGGCGTGGAATATAAAGCGCGTCATATTTTGGTTAAAACCGAAGCGGAAGCAAAAAAAATCATTACTGATTTAGACAAAGGCGGCGATTTTAAAAAATTGGCTGATAAATTGTCGTTGGATGGTAAAGAAGCACAAAACGGCGGCGATTTAGGCTGGTTCTTAGCGGCACAAATGGTTGCGCCTTTTTCAGAAGCCGTCGCTGCATTGGAAGATGGAAAATACACCAAAACACCGGTGCAAACTCAATTCGGTTTTCATGTGATTATGCGTGAAGAATCACGTCCACAAGTACCACCTGCATTGGATGCAGTGAAAGATCAATTAACGCCATTCTTACAACGTCAAAAAATTGAAAATATGTTGAAAGGTTTGCGTACCGCTGCAAAAGTGGAAGTTTTAATTCCCTTAACAGAAGAAAAACCGAAAGTTGAAATGCCTGCTGCTGACACGGCACCTGCAACGATTGAATCTGTCCAACCAACAGCGGCTGAACCCGCGAAATAATTTTGGGGGCGCGTTCACGATGTGGTGGTGAACTCGCCCTTGTTTGATTGCTAAAAACTACAACACCTTTTCCAAATACTGCACCATCAATTGCACCGAGCGATTGCCGCGATATTGATTGATGTCTAATTTGTACGCCAACAACACGCGCCGCATCCCTTGCCACATTTCAGGTTTATCGACATTAAACGCAATCGCATCCAATTCATTCCCCGCTGTATTGATTCGTACCAACAATTTCAAATGGGCATCTTTTAAAATTCGCACATTCACCACTTCAAAAATGCCGTGAAAAATTGGCTCGGGAAAATGTTGTCCCCACGTCGTCACGTTTTGCAGCAAATCCGCGAATTCCAAACTCAAATCCGCTTCGGTTAATTCGCCATCGGACAGAATTTTTTGCTGTAAATCAATTTCACTTAATCGCCGCCCAACGACTTCGTTAAAAGCAATCGTAAACGACGGCAAATGATGCGCGTGCATACTCAAACCCGCCGCCATCGCGTGACCGCCAAATTGCAAAATTAAGTTCGGGTGTTCGGTGGCAATATCACTTAACACGTCGCGCAAATGCACGCCTTCAATTGATCGCCCTGACCCCTTCAGCAAATCGTGTCCCGCCGTCGCAAAAGTAATTACGGGACGATGCAAACGGTCTTTAATTCGCGCTGCCAAAATACCAATCACACCTTGATGCCAATTTGCATCGTGCAAACACACGCCCCATTTTTCATGCGGTTTGTCGAGCGCAAACGTATCGGCGAGCAAACTCATCGCTTCTTGTTTCATGGTATTTTCAATTTCGCGCCGTTCTTTATTCAACAAATCTAAATCCGTCGCCATTTTTAGCGCGGTAGAAAAATCATCTTCCAGCAAACAATGAATGCCCAACGACATATCTTGAATGCGTCCCGCCGCATTCAAACGTGGCGCGACACTGAAACCAAAATCGCTGGCGTGCAACGTTGCCGCATTTTTTCCCGATATTTCGATTAACGCTAAAATACCCGCGTGACCTTTGCCATTCCGAATTCGCAACAATCCTTGATGCACCAAACTACGATTGACTTTATCCAGCGTGACCACGTCCGCGACCGTTCCCAGCGCAACGTAATCGAGCAATTGCGCTAGATTCGGTTCGGGAATGTTTTGCAATTCAAACCAATTTCGTTCACGCAAGCGACTTCGCAACGCCGATAACACATAAAAAATTACGCCCACGCCCGCCACGGATTTACTCGGGAAATTATCGAAAACTAAATTCGGATTCACAATTGCATCGGCAGCGGGCAAAGTTTTCGCGGGCAAATGGTGATCGGTAATTAACACCGTCATGCCGCATTCTTTCGCCGCCAAAACGCCTTCGTGACTGCTGATACCGTTATCGACGGTGATAATCACTTGCGCGTTTTTCTGCGCGGCGATTTCGATGATTTCCGGTGTTAATCCGTAAGCGTGTTCAAAACGATTCGGCACAATAAAATCTATATTTTTCGCGCCCAATAAACGAAAGCCTTTCATTGCCACCGCGCAACTGGTCGCGCCATCCGCGTCAATATCCGCCACGATGCAAATCATTTGTTGTTGTTCCAATGCCGTGATTAAATGCGCCACCATCGTTTCCATATTTGAAAATAACCACGGCGACGGCAGCGTTGATAAGCGGCGATCTAATTGTTCATTCGACGTTAACCCGCGTGCTAAAAAAATGCGTTTTAAAATCGGGGGCAATTCGCCAAAATCCTCGCTTTGTTCTAAAACGGGACGCGGCACGATGGTTTTTTTTACGCCTTGATAATAGAGTATTGTCATTTGCGAGAGGTGAAAGGTTAAAAATAAAAATAGCATTGTTACGTTATTAAAAAATGTGTCAAACTTTTCGTTATTTTCACGACACCAACAGACAAGGTGGGCGCGAATTTATCGCCACAAATCTATGCGGGGGATTTACTTGAATAGTTTAGTTCCCGCCGATTTTGTGTTGTAATTTTGAACGCCGCTTTTTAACCTTAAACTTTTAACCTTAAATTTTATGACAAACATTTATTCTCTCGCCGTCGAAGGCGTACAAAAATTGATTCCCTACAAAGCGGGCAAACCAATTGAAGAATTGGAGCGTGAATTGGGAATTTCCAACATTATCAAACTCGCGTCGAACGAAAATCCGTTAGGGATTGGCGAAAAAGCGCGTGCTGCCATTCAAAATGCTATTGCCAATTTAGCGTTGTATCCCGACGGAAGCGGTTTTGATTTAAAAAATGCGTTGGCGAAAAAATATGCTTTAAATTCGGAACAAATTACGCTCGGTAATGGTTCAAACGAAATTTTAGAATTGCTGGCGCGGGCTTTTGTTGCGCCTGAAAATGAAGTGATTTTTTCACAACATGCTTTCGCGGTTTATCCGATTGTAACGCAAGCGGTTGGCGCAAAAGCCGTCGTCACGCCCGCGATAAATTACGGGCATGATTTGAACGCAATGTTGGCGAGTGTCACCGCGAAAACGCGCGTTGTTTTTATCGCGAATCCGAATAATCCGACTGGCACGTTGCTAAAACAAGAAGCGGTCGAACACTTTATTGGCATGTTGCCGAATCACGTTATTTGCGTGCTGGACGAAGCGTATTTTGAATTTGTCAGCCAAACTGAAGCCGTCGATTCCGTTTCGTGGTTGCAACAATTTCCGAATTTAATTATCACGCGCACTTTCTCAAAAGCTTACGGTTTAGCGGGTTTGCGCGTCGGTTACAGTTTGTCGAACGTTGAAATCGCGGATTTGTTAAATCGTGTTCGCCAACCGTTTAATAATAATTCACTCGCATTGGTCGCGGCGGAAGCGGCGTTGAATGACGCGGAACACGTTCGCGCCACGGTCGAAAATAACGCGCTCGGCATGACCCAACTCACCGATGGTTTTAAAGAATTGGATTTAACGTGGATTCCGTCGGCGGGCAATTTCGTTTCGGTGGATTTACGGCAGGAAGGTTTGCCGATTTATGAAAAATTGTTACGAAAAGGCGTGATTGTCCGTCCCGTTGGCGTGTATGAAATGCCGAATTTTCTACGCATCAGCATTGGCACGACGACTGAAAATGCAAAATTTCTCATCGCGTTGAAAGAAGTGTTGTCGGATGTTTAAACGATTATGTGTGATTGGCGTGGGTTTAATAGGCGGTTCAATTGCTAAAGCCGCTCGCGTCCATGATTTAGCACAAACGATTGTCGGTTTTGGGCGTTTGGATGATGTTGAAAATTTGCAAATTGCCCAAAATTTAAACGTGATTGACGAGTTTTACGTTGATATTGAACGGGCGGTTTTGAATGCGGATTGCGTGATTATTGCTACGCCGGTTGCCGCGACTGAAAATGTGTTCAAACTGCTCCAGCCATTTTGGTCAGCGCAAACGGTTTATTTCGATGTCGGTAGCACAAAAGGCAATGTGATTGCCGCCGCGCAAACTGTTTTTGGTTTTGTGCCGAACAATTTTATTCCTGCTCATCCGATTGCAGGCGCGGAAAATAGTGGCGTTGGCGCGGCGTTGGTAGATTTATTTTTGAATAAACGGCTGATTATTACGCCCGTTGAAAATACAAACTTGGAAGTCGTGCAAAAAACACAGCATTTTTGGGAAGAAATTGGCGCGGTGGTGTCGATAATGGACGTGCAACAACATGACAGCGTGCTTGCTGCGACCAGTCATTTGCCGCATTTATTGGCGTTTGCGTTGGTGGATATGTTGGGACAGCGCGATGAACAAGAAGCGATTTTCAACTACGCGGCGGGAGGATTTCGAGATTTTACCCGAATTGCTTCCAGTGATCCGACCATGTGGGCGGCGATTTGTGCCGCCAATAAAACGGAACTTTTGCCGTTATTGGAGCAATTTAAAACGGAACTCACCAAAATTCAGCATTTAATTGAAACTGACGATAACGAAAAACTTTTTGAATTGTTTGTTTATGCGAATACGGCGCGAGAACGTTTTATAAAAAATAATTAAACCAGATTTAAATTACACCGAAATTTGCATTAAACGTAAAAAAATAGCGCAGAATTTTGAATTTAATGGTTAAATTAGCCAGTTAAATTAACGGATTTGAATTTTGTTAAAAGTTGAAATTTAAGCCGCAATCATTAAGTAAAAACAATTATAAATAGTGAGGAAGTTTTGAGCATAGAACAATATAACTCGGTTGATAGAGTGCAACTTGCCAAAGACGTTGATGCCATTCAACGCGACATTTTAAGTAAAACTAACATCGACGATTTTCATCATTTGAAAAAAATTGAACGTTGGGGACGGATTTGTACGGGTTTGGGCTACGCCACGGCGTGGATTATTCCGAATCCGATTTCAGCGTATTTGATTAGTCAGGGAAATTTCACCCGTTGGACAACCGTCGCGCATCACGTTTTACATCGTGGTTATGACAAAATTGAAGGCATTCCGAAACATTACACCAGCAAAGGTTTTGCGAAAGGCTGGCGACGTTATCTCGATTGGTTGGATTGGATGTATCCTGCCGCGTGGGATGCGGAACACAACGATATTCACCATTATCATTTAGGTGAGGAAGTCGATCCAGATCAAGTCGAATTTAATATGGAAGGCTTACGCAATTCAAACATTCCACGTTGGGGACGTTATGCGTTGTTGGCAATCATGGCGGCAAGTTGGAAAATTATTTATTATGCGTCTTCGACCTTGACCGAATATCGGGCGATTGAAGCGAAAAAAGCAGGCGGAACGCGCGGACAAATTTCACGTTTAGATATGTGGAATCCGTTGAAACCAGCGGGCAAAGACTTGTGGCTGAGTTGTATGTTGCCTTACAGCATCGTGCAATTTGTGGTGATTCCGTTGTTGTTTTTGCCAATTGGCGTAATCGCTGCGACGAACGTTTTTATTAACGTGTTAATCGCGGAAGTATTCACCAATTTGCATTCGTTTTTGGTTATTGGCCCAAATCACACGGGCGACGATGTGATGATGTTTGAAAATAAAGCGAAAGGCAAAGGCGAGTTTTATTTACGCCAAATTGTTGGTTCGGTGAATTATCGGACGGGTACAGATACCGTCGATTTTTTGCACGGTTGGTTGAATTATCAAATCGAACATCATTTGTGGCCAGAAATGACGGTGAGCCAATATCAGCAAGCGCAGCCGCTGGTGAAAGCGTTGTGCGAAAAACACAACATTCCGTATATTCAAGAATCTGTTTTTAAACGGTTGGTGAAAACGATTGATGTGATGGTGGGTAAAACGTCGATGTTACGCCCTCATTCGGTTGAACCCGTTCTCGCTTAAAATACGCTTTTTGCAGCGCGTAAAAAAGGCGGCGTGATAGTTTCACGCCGCCTTTTTTCGTTCGTCACGCTTTGAAATGCGCGGCGTTTAGTCTTTTGTCCAATCTTGCAAAATGGTAATCATGCTTTTCGCTTGATCAACGCTCGAAATGTTAAATTTCGATTTTTGCTGATAATTGCCATCGCGTTTTTGATAACGCCGAATGGTAAATTTATCCGCGCTGTATTCGCCTTTTGCCGCGCTCCATTCTTGATAACGATACATAATCGTTGCCCACGCGCCTTTTGTCAGCACTTTTTTATCGAGTTCTTTAATGGTTTCAATGCCATCTTCTTCGTAAGTGATAGTTAAATCATCTACGGTTGAGGTTTCTGCCATGATTTTTTTCTCCAATTAAGCGAAAGGGTTTTCTAAAACGATAGTTTCGTCACGTTCTGCACCAGTCGAAATAATGGTGACTTTTACGCCAACCAACTCTTCCAAACGCTGAATGTATTTTTTAGCGTTTTCGGGCAAATCGTCATAATTTGTAACGCCTGCAGTTGGCTCTGTCCAACCTGTCATTTCTTCAAAAATAGGCTGGCATTTTTCATAAGAATCCGCACCCAATGGCGCAACTTCGGTGACTTTGCCATCGATATTGTACGCCGTACAAATGCCCACTTTTGCCAAACCGTCCATCACGTCTAATTTGGTTAAACAAATGCCGCTTAAACTGTTGAGTTGAGCCGATTTACGCATCGCCACCGCGTCAAACCAGCCTGTGCGGCGTTTGCGTCCTGTGGTTGCACCAAATTCTTGTCCCACAACGCCTAAATGTTCGCCATTTTCGTCGAATAATTCTGACGGGAAAGGACCATTGCCGACGCGGGTGGAATAGGCTTTGGTGATACCCAAAACGTAATGAAAATCCAACAAACCCATGCCGCTTCCAGTTGCCGCACCACCTGCCGTAGTGCTTGAAGACGTAACATAAGGGAATGTTCCGTGATCAATATCGAGCAACGCGCCTTGTGCGCCTTCAAAAAGGACGTTATCATCGCGTTTTTTGGCAGCATAAAGCAGCTCGCTGACATCGGTCATCATGGGTTTCAGTTGTTCGCCTAAACGCAATGTTTCTGCCAACACTTCCGCATAATCAACCGCTTCCGCGTGGTAATAATTCACCAACATGAAATTGTGATATTCGACCAATTCTTTCAGTTTTTCCGCAAACGTTTCAGCGTTTAATAAATCGCCCGCTCGCAAACCGCGTCGCCCGACTTTATCTTCGTACGCAGGACCAATGCCGCGTCCCGTTGTGCCAATCGCTTTGCCGCCCCGCGCAGTTTCACGCGCTTGGTCAATCGCAATATGAATCGGCAAAATCAACGCGCACGCTTCACTAATCAACAAGCGATTACGAACCGAAATGCCTGCTTTTTCCAATACTTCGATTTCGTGGAACAATGCTTCGAGCGATAAAACCACGCCGTTACCGATTAAACATTTCACGTTTTCGCGCAAAATTCCTGACGGAATTAAATGCAAAACGGTTTTTTGTCCGTTAATAACGAGCGTGTGACCTGCGTTGTGTCCACCTTGAAAACGAACTACTGCCGATGCTTGTTCAGTCAATAAATCGACCAATTTACCTTTGCCTTCGTCACCCCATTGTGTGCCGATAACTACTACATTTTTTGCCATAATGATTCCAAGTTTTGTTAAGTGTTTTGTTTATTTGTTAATGTTTTGAATCGTGTTGTAGGGAGTAGACTCCAAATAAATCGTATCAGGGCATAAATCAATTTCGTTTGCCCACGCAACGGTTCCATGTTCTACGCGAACATTGTAAAAATCAGGCGCATCGCGCAAATGTTGAAAAACAGGCAAATCTAAATACGGCGCAACATCAAAAACACACTGTTCTGCATTTTTAAAAGTAACCAATAATCTGTGAAAATCAATAACTTCAACGGCTGTAACAAGAGGATTCATAAATTTTCCGTTAGCGTAAAGGATCAATTTTGAAAATCGGTTCGCCGCGTACAGCCAATTTCCAATCAATCATCAATTCGTCTTCGTGAATCGCCATCCACGCTTGAACCATTTTCAATTTTTTGGGCGGCAAATTGCTTTCGATAACGTCACCATCGGGCAAACTCAGAATCGCATTAAAATCCTGATATTCAACATGAATATGCGGCAAATGGTGTTGTTGTGTATCTTTGAAATACATCGAAATCAAAATACCGTAAAACATACTAATCGTTGGCATTACATTATTTTCCTTCCATTATTCATTAACCAATCTTTCACTCGAATTTTCCAACAACGCCGTCGTTTCGCCCGACATTCCAATTAACTGAAATTGCTCAAGGTGTCTTTGAATGAAATTCTGTCCGCTCGTCGTGATTAAATTGATGTCTTTGCTGATGAGTTGCATATCGTCATTGAGTTGCACAATAAAGCGCGTTGCATTATCAATAATTCCAGCCAATTTTTTATCAACCGCGTTAATCATGATATTTCGGCTCGCTTCACTCATATTCGGATTTCCTTCAATCCGTTCAAGTTGGTCTTGAGCTTGTTGCAACGCTCTATCTTGTAATTCGTTGTAACGTTCCGTTTTTTCGTGAATCAAATCATAGGCTTTTCGTTGTAATTCAATTCGCATTGAACCAATTGCCTGAACCGCTTCAACGTTAATGCGCGTTAATTCGATTTGATACGCCATCATCGAATCAGAAACCGCTTTCATTCGTTCAAATTCTTTGTCTTTTTTGAGTTGCTCAATTTCTGTAATGATGCGAAAAATTTCAGTTTCACGTTTAATCTGCAAATTCGTCGAAAGTTCCATTTCTAACATTTTTTGCTCTGAACCAAGTCTGTCAATTTCTGCCTGACTTTGAGCAATTTCGATTTGAAGTTTCGTTAAGGCTTCTTGTTCTTTTATATTTTGTTCAGATAACCCTTTTTTAACGCCAATTTCACGCTCGATTTCCCTCGCAACATCATTATTTTTTGTCTTTTCTAATAGTTCAAATTCAAGTTGTTTGAGTTTAGCTAAACGCTCAGATTCAACACTTTGTTCTTTTAACAATCTATCATGCTCAGATTGTCGTGAACTTTCAGAACGTCCATGTTCTGAACGTTTCAAAGGCTCTTGTAACCAACTGCTCACCGCGCCACCAACTGATGACAAAACACTTCCTAACGTGCTAAAAAAACCCATGACTTATACTTCCTGTTCGCTTAACTTCTTAATTTCTCTGTCAAATATAACGCGATTCTTGTCTAACGTAATTTCCAACGTGTTTCGCATCAACTCAGATTTTTCACCCGCTTTAATAAACTGATTTAAAACCGTTTCCATATCTTTAACTAACGAAATTCCTAAATTTAATTGTCCCGCATGGTCTGTTTTTACAATTGACCATTTACCCAATAATTTAAGAAAAACCGTCGCAAAAATCGCTTCGGTTTCTTTTTGTTTATCAGTGAAAAAAATCGCTTCATGATTAAACAATTGCCAATGACTACTTAACCACATCATAAAGTATTTTTCACGCGCCAAACTTAACAAAGCAGGACTGTCTTCATATTTGAAAGACGGCGCGTAAATATCAGGTTTATGGTCTAAAAAATCTTGCACCATTTCAGCTCTGCCTTGTTTTAACACTTGCAACGCGGCAAATGTTTCTTTTTTATTCAGCATCAACCACTTTTGAAGAATTCGTGCCAAAATTATCAAGTTTCGCTTTTGACACTTCTTGTTTGGCTTCTTCTTTGAAAATACTCAACACTTGAACAACGTGTGTTTTCGCCAAATCGCTACTCAAATCAATACTTTTTGTGTAGCTTGCAACCAATTCTTCAATCCATTGTGAAGCGACTTTTTTGTCAATTTCTTGAGCTTGCAACGTTTGAACAACTTCGCGCAAAGTTTGTGTGAAAAATTGCGAGCGTTCACGACGTAAATCTTCCTGCATTGAACCTGCAAATTTAATTTCTTCCTTGTACTCTTTAATCAATTCGAGGTAGTGCTTTTCATATTGATAAAGTAAATCAAGTTTTGCTCGTGTTTTGAGTAACTCTTCAGGCATTGTGCTGGATAGGGATGTTTTTTGTATTTGAGATGCGTAATCTAATAACAAATTAGTTTGCTTTTCATCATTTAACACAGTGTCCAAAGTTGCCATGTTTATTACTTTTCTAACTTCGGTTAGTAATTCTTCTGGTGATACATCCAAAATAGTCGCTAACGTTCTTACTGTTCTATCTGCCATTTTATTTTCCTTTTGTTTTTGAATTGATTTTAACGTTTCAATCAAATTATAAATTTCTGTCGTTTTGTTTTTAAATTGATTCAACAATCCAAACACCTTCCGAATTTTTCATCAAAACCGCCGTGCAATTCAATTCCGTCGCGCCACCAATTTGATTCGGTAATTGTTGCACGACTGCCCGATTTTGAGCGCGACAATCACGAATCGTTTCGCATAAAGCCACGTCGTCAGCAAACGGTGCGAATATCAATTCGCGTTCGGGTTGTTCAATACCATTTTGTTTATTGAGAGCCGTTAAAACTTTTAAATCCGCACTAAAACCGGTCGCGGGACGTTCACGCCCAAAAATTGCACCGATATTATCGTAACGTCCACCGCGAGCGATTTCTTTGCCGATTGAAGGCACAAATGCCGCAAAAACAACGCCAGTGTGATAGTGATAACCGCGCAATTCAGCTAAATCAAAACTGATTGAAAGCGACGGAAAATAACGCGCCAACGCAGTCGAAATGGCATCTAAATCGTCTAACGCTTTTTGAGCGTTTGCAGATTTAAATAATTCGCGGGCTTTTGCCAAAACGGTTTTATCGCCGTTCAATTCAGGCAGTTTTAACAATGCGGTTTTTAAATCATTTGGTAAATGATAACTTTCGAGCAGTTCTTTTAATTCGGGACGCGCTTTGCGTTGCAACACGTCGAATAATTCACTTTCTTGAGCGTGTGTTAAAGCGGCTTCTTCAGCCAATGCGCGATAAATGCCAACGTGTCCCAAATCTAAATGCACATTCAAAACGCCAGACATCGCCAACATTTCAAGCATCAAACAAATGACTTCTAAATCGCTTTCTTTGCCCGCGTGACCATAAAGTTCTGCGCCAATTTGCATTGGAGAACGTGATTTTTCAAGCGCGTCGCCGCGTGTGTGCAAAATTGTTCCGACATAACACAAGCGCGTTGGATGTTCGTGTTTTAAATTATGAGCATCAATTCGCGCCACTTGCGGAGTCATATCGGCTCGCACGCCCAACATTTTGCCGCTAATTTGGTCGGTTAATTTAAAGGTTTGTAAATCCAATTCATGCCCCGAACCCGTCAACAACGAATCCAAAAAGTCGATAAACGGCGGCACAACTAATTGATAACCCCAGTTTGCGAAAGTTTCGAGCAATTTTGCACGCAAGATTTCTAAACGTTGCGCTTCTTCAGGAAGCATTTCATCTATGCCGTCGGGCAATAGCCAAGCATCATTTTGTTGCATTCTTTTTTCCATTCAAACAAAACGCCCCAAACTTGGAGCGTTTATTTTTAAAAACTGTGTGTGTTTTACGACTTATTTCCGATTTTTAAAATACTGGAAAAAGTCAGAATTCGGTTCCAATACCAACGTACTCGAACTGGTGAACGTTTTTTTGTAAGCGTTCAAACTGCGGTAAAACGTGAAAAATTCGCTGTCTTGGCTGTAGGCTTTCGCATAAATATCCGCCGCTGTCGCATCGCCTTCACCGCGCAATTTTTCAGCATCCCGATACGCATTTGCCAGTGTGACAACGCGCTGTCTATCGGCATCGGCGCGAATTCGTTCGGCAGCTTCAGCCCCTTCGGAACGGAATTCTCGCGCGGTTCGTTCACGTTCGGCTTCCATTCGGCGAAACACGGAACTGCTGACTTCTTCAGGCAAATCGATTCGCATCACTTGCACGTCAACAATTTCCATTCCTAACGCCGCCGCAGGAGCTTTTGCGTTTTTAATCAGCAATTCGCGAATTTCACCGCGATCCGTCGAAACCAATTGTTTGATATTCCGTTTGCCGAATTCGCTGCGAAATAAATCTTTCACGATTTGATCTAAACGTAAATTCGCCTGATCCGTATCGCCTGCAACCACGGTATAAAACGTTTTTACGTCGCCAATTTTCCATTTTACAAACGAATCCACGATGACATTTTTCTTTTCAGCGGTCAAAAAACGTTCGGGTTTGGAATCCATCGTTTGAATTCGTGCGTCGAAATGTTTGATGTTGTTAATCATCGGCAATTTAACGTGCAAACCCGCTGTGTAATCGTCTTTCACGATTTCACCGAGTTGGAATTTAATGGCTTTTTCGCCTTCACTGACCGTGAAAACGCTCATCATGCCGACTAAAAATACGCCTGCTGCGCCAAGTAGGATTTGGTTTGTGTTCATATTAACGTCCTCTCATGTCGGTTTGGCGAACGCGATTATTGGGGTGTTCAACGCTGGGAATGGTCGGCGCATTTTGAGAAATAACGGGCTGTTCAACATTGGTATACGCGATAGGCGCAGGGTTTGTCGTAACGGGCGCGTTGGTGGAATTTTGTGGATTCTGCATCAATTTATCGAGCGGCAAATACATCACGTTGCTGCCATTTTTCACATCAACAATCACATTATTCGTGTTGCCCAACACCGATTCCATCGTTTCAATATACAACCGTTTGCGCGTGACATCAGGGGCTTTCGTGTATTCCGTCAGCAATTGCGAAAAACGACTGGTTTCACCTTGCGCTTGCGCTAACACTTGTTCTTTATAACCTTCCGCTTCCTGCATTTTACGAGCCGCAGCACCACGCGCTTTTGGAATAACATCATTCGCGTAGGCTTGCGCTTCATTGATTAAACGCTGTTCATCTTCCCGCGCTTTAATCGCATCGGCAAACGCATTTTGAACTTGTTCAGGCGGTTGCGCGTCTTGTAAATTCACGCTGGTCACTTGCACGCCCGAATTGTAACTGTCCATCACTTGTTGAATTTCGGTTTTGATTTGCGCGACAATTTCGCCGCGTCCTTCGGTCAAAACATAATCCATTGTGCTGCCACCGACTACGCCACGTTGTGCGCTTTCGGTAACGTGTTTCAGCGTGGCGGCGGGGTTAGCGACGTTAAAAATAAAGGCTTTTGCGTCTTTGACTTGATATTGAACCGCTAAACGCACATCCACATAATTTTCGTCTTTTGTCAGCATTAACGCTTCTTTTGGAACAGAACCACCCGCTAAATCGCTGCTACCATTGCTACGATAACCGACTTCGATAAAGCGTTGTTGTTTAACATTAACGAGAGCAACGGATTCAATCGGTGCGGGTAAATGCCAATTTAAACCCGCTTGCGTGGTGCCAATGTATTTGCCGAAGCGCGTTTCGACACCGTGATTTCCTTCATCCACAATATAAAAACCACTCAATCCCCAAAGTACGCCAGCTCCAACCGCTAATAAACCCAAGCCTTTGAGTGAATTTCCTGAAAAACCATCGCCGTTATCGCCATTGCCGCCGCCACCAAAAATTTGCTCTAATTTTTTTTGCAGTGAGCGAATTGCTTCATCTAATTCAGGCGCATCTTTGTCCTCGCCGCGACCACTCCACGGATCTTTTTTACCGCCACCAGGTTCATTCCACGACATATTTGCTCCGTTTTTGTTATACATAATTAAGTTTTCCACAGTCTAAACCACGTTATTTGTGATAAATCTTTTGCACCAAATTGTAAAACCATTGCGGTCGAAATAATACCACCCACATCAACGCCAAACCTGAAATCGGAACAGGACCAACTTCTAAAATCGTTATCAATAACAATCCAAATAAGCATAAAAGCCGAAAAAAAAGATTGTGAAACGACGTGGGATATTTCATAAAACCTGGGTAAAAATTTATACGCGGCTAATTTTCGCGCTCGTCTTCGACAGCTTTAATAATTGCGTTGAACCGCGAATTTTGCCAATAATACCAACGCATTTTTATAATCGGATTCGGGCAAAATGGCGAGTGCGTCGATGGCTTTTTGTGCTTCTTCGTCGGCACGTTGTTCGGTATAAGTGATGGCTTGCGTGCGTTTGACGACCGCATAAACGTCATTGAAAACGTCGCGGTTTCCAGTTTTAATTGCGTCAATAATAATCGCCGCTTCGTCGAGTGTGCCGTTTTGAATCGCGTAAATTAACGGCAACGTCGGTTTGCCTTCCGCTAAATCGTCGCCCAAATTCTTACCTAATTCTTCCGCGCTGGCTTTGTAATCCAGCGCGTCGTCAATCAATTGAAACGCAATGCCTAAATGTTGACCGTAATTCGCCAACGCGGTTTCGATTTCTATCGTTGAACCTGAAATGATTGCGCCCAGTTGCGTCGCGGCACTGAACAAAATTGCGGTTTTACGCGCAATCACTTCCAGATATTTGGCTTCGGTCGTTTCAGGATTGTTGCAATTTAATAATTGTAAAACTTCGCCTTCCGCAATCGCTGTGGTGGTTTTCGACAACAAACCCATCACGCGCATATTGTCGGTACGAACCATCATTTCAAATGCGCTGGAATACAAATAATCGCCGACTAAAACGCTGGCGGCATTGCCCCAAACGGCATTGGCGGATTCTTTGCCACGACGCAAATCCGATTCGTCCACCACATCATCGTGTAACAACGTGGCAGTGTGAATAAATTCAACAACGGCGGCGAGAATTAAATGTTTTTCGTTGACTTCGCCCAAGGCTTTCGCCGCGAGTAATAACAACATTGGACGTAAACGCTTGCCGCCGTTGCCAACAATATAACGCCCAATTTCGTTAATCAAAATCACGTCAGAACGCAGTTCATCGATAATCAGTTGATCAACAGCTTTTGCTTCATTTAGGGTTAATTGTTTAATTGCGTCAAAATCAATCGGGGAAGTGGAATCGGATGCTAAAATCATTAGTTTTGTTTAAGTAGAAGTGAACACGGCGGCATTATAACGTATATTACCCTTTTGCATTATCAATACATCAACCGAATCGCGTCTTTTCCTAGCCACAATTTTAATTGATGCAACAATTCGTCTGTCGTTTCAACGCGCCACGCTTGCCCTAATCGCAACATCACCCGCGCGTCATTTCCAAAATAATCAATCATCACCACCGTTTCGCCCCCTTTGACGGTTTGCAACATTTCCGCGAGTTTTTCAAATGGCGGATTGCCGGTTTTAAAGGTGAGTTGCAACGTTTTTCGAGCTTGTTCAATCGAATAAATTCGATCTACTGTCAATAACGGCGTGTTCAAATACGCATCCATCGCTAAATGCCCTTCCACAATCAACAATCTGTCTTTGTAATCGGCAGTGAAAAATTGCTTGTTGTCGTCATAAACTTCTCGATACGCGCTAATATCAACCCGCGCCGTATTATCGTCGAGAATAGCAAAGCCGCGTGAAATGCCTTGTTTGTTTTGGCGCGAACCAATATCAATCGCTAAACCGGCAATTCTCACCGGCATGGCACGCCGACCGGGTACAATTTCATTGAGTAATTGCACGAGTTTTTTGGGCGCGAGTTGGCGTAATTCGTCTGCATATTGATCAATCGGATGTCCCGTTAAAAACAAACCCAAGATGTTTTTTTCTTCAGCAAAACGCTTTTTGTCCGACCACGCCTCGACTGTGGTGGTGTAGGTTGGCGTGGCGGTTTCTGCTTCGTTCGCTTCACCGCCACCCAAACCAAATAAATCACATTGCCCCGCGAGTTTCATTTTATTTTGGTATTCCGCGACTTTTAACGCGGTGGGTAATTCGGCTAAATGCGCGGCGCGGTTGGGGTCGAATTCGTCCAACGCGCCCGCACGAATCAAGGCTTCTGACACGCGCTTGTTGAATTTATGTAAATCCACGCGCTGGCATAAATCGTACAAACCCAAAAATAAACCGTTGGCTTTGCGCTCGTCAATCATGTCTAAAATCGCGCCTTCGCCCGCGCCTTTCAACGCACCCAAACCATAAATCAATTCGCCATTATCGTTCACCGTGAATTTGTAATCCGACAGGTTTATCGACGGCGGAATAATTTTGAGATTTAACAAACGGCATTCGTCGATGTTAATCACGACTTTTTCGGTGTTATCCATATCCGCTGAAAGTACCGCCGCCATAAATGCTGCTGGATAATGCGCTTTTAACCACGCGGTTTGATAAGCAACGAGCGCGTAAGCGGCTGAGTGTGAGCGGTTAAAGCCGTAACCACTGAACTTGTCAACAAGGTCAAAAATGTAATTAGCAATATCAGCATCAACATTATTGGCTATTGCACCTGTTACGAAAAACTCACGTTGATTCGCCATTTCTTTGGCATCCTTCTTGCCCATGCAATTATGCGCGACAAAATCATTGGCAATAAAGTTATGCGTATCGGGAATGGTTAAATCAAAAACCCGCTCTTTGCCAATCAATTCAACAGAAATAATTTTGTCCCAAAAAACTTCTGATTCCGCAATAGCTTGTAATTTTGAATCATTAAAAACTTGTGCAAAATTGGCAACGCGGTGACGTGATAATTCACTGCGTGGATTTTTGAAATTTAATCCACTCGACATCGTTCCTTTTTTAAAATCGATTGCATCATCGATTTCAGACCACGTCATTCCGCTTGCGTATTTTGCATTGGCAATTAAATATGTCACGGCACTAGGTAATTGATGTTTCGATTGATTTTTAAGTTTCACCTCAATTAAGTTGTAACAAATTTTTGCTTTTTCACGCTTTGCTGCGCTCATGAACGGCACAATCAAATCATAAAATTTCAACATATCTTCACGTCCTGTAATTTGAACGCGATAAGAAATATAAGGCTGATTTTTATAGGTCGAGTTTTTTACATTAAACAATCCGACAATGCCAAATCGTAACAACAAGTGTTGAATTTGCTCAATTAACTTGCGGGATGTTGACGTGTAATCCGAATGCCCAATTGAAATATCAAACGTGCCGTCAGTTGACCATAATGTACCTAAAAATAAGACTAATTGGGCGGACGATAATTCATAAACCCACAACGGAATTTCTTTATCGCGAGAAAGTGCGCGTTTAAGTTTTTCGTCAATCCAAGCGTTAAATTCGACAAATGAAAAACGCGCATACATGACAGACTTTCTGCCTTCGTGATGCTGATAAGAAACGGGGGTTTTTCTACCAAAAAGCTCAAAACAACAATCATTAAAATCACTAATCAATAATTTGTCGCTGTTACAAAAATAATTCCCAACCCGTTTTTTTTGCGATAAATAACCGTCGCCAATTAAATAAGCCGCAATTTTTATCTCTGCTTCGCCGATTATATTTTCATGCGAAATTGGCAGATTTTTTGTTAAACCAATACTGTCGCCAACATTGAAATCTTCTAGTTTTTGCCAACCTGAAATGGTGTAAAACAAATGGTCGGCAGTGGCGCGAATTTTACGATTTGTTTTCGTCGTAATTTCCCAAACGTCACGCACGCCGTTGTCAAAAATTGCCGTAATTGGTTTGGTAACAATTTTTTGCGTTGTTAAATCGAGCGAAAAAACATCACGTCCCAACCAATAATTTTGATTATCGGCAATTGTTTGAAGCGTGACACATTGCCCTGTTTTCGCATCGACAATTTCAGTCGCTCCACTTAAACAACGTCGTAAAATATCCGCGCCACCCAGCGTATAACCTGACAATTCCCGCGCAATTTGCATAACTTGTTCTTGATACAAAATCACGCCGTTAGTCGGTTCCAAAATCGGCTCAAGAATCGGATGCGCGTATTCGGCGGCTTTGCGTTTGTGTTTCACGTTGACGTAATCATCGACCATTCCCGATTCCAGCGGGCCGGGTCGAAATAATGCCACCAACGCGATAATATCGTTGAAACAATCGGGCAATAATTTTTTGATTAACTCTTTCATGCCGCGTGATTCCAACTGAAAAACGGCGGTTGTCAGCCCTTTTTTCAACAAATCATACGACGCAAAATCATCACGCGGAATTTGGCTAATATCAACGGGCGGCAGCCCTTTTTTCGCATTTTGCGCGTCAATGGTTTGCAACGCCCAATCAATAATCGTCAACGTTCGCAAACCCAAAAAATCGAACTTCACCAAACCGACCGATTCCACGTCATTTTTATCGAATTGCGTGACGAGATTATTGCCTTCGTAATCGCAATAAAGCGGCGTGAAATCGGTTAATTTTGTCGGTGCAATCACCACGCCGCCCGCGTGTTTTCCCGCATTTCGCGCCGTCCCTTCTAAGATTAACGCCATATCAATCAACGTTTTAACATCTTCTTCGTTGTTATAGGCTTGTTGCAAATCGGGGCTGCCTTTCAACGCATCGGTCAACGTTATGCCTACTTCAGTCGGAATCAATTTCGCCAATCTATCGACAAAACCATAACCCAAACTCAACACACGTCCCACGTCGCGCACCACGGATTTAGCGGTCATCGAACCGTAAGTGATAATTTGCGAAACCTGATCGCGTCCGTAATGATTCGCCACATAATCAATCACTTCGTCGCGCCGATCCATACAAAAATCAATATCAAAATCGGGCATCGACACCCGCTCTGGATTCAAAAATCGTTCAAACAACAATTCAAATTCAATCGGATCTAAATCGGTAATTTTCAAAACATACGCGACCAACGAACCCGCGCCCGAACCCCGTCCAGGGCCAACAGGAATGCCGTGATTTTTCGCCCATTGAATAAAATCCGCCACAATCATGAAATAACCCGAAAATCCCATTTGCGTAATCACATCGAGTTCAATTTTCAACCGATTCCAATACGCTTGTTCATTTTCTTCTGGCGTGCCGTCGCCCGTAATCGGGTGTTTTTGCAAACGTTCGCGCAAACCATTTTCGGATTCGCTGACAATAAAATCGTTAATCGTCATCCCTTCTGGCACGGGAAAATCAGGCAAAAAGTTTTTGCCCAATTCCATCGTAAAACTGCACCGTTTCGCGATTTCAACCGTGTTTTCTAAGGCTTCCGGCAAATCGGCAAACAACGCCGCCATTTCTTCCGCGCTACGCAGATATTGTTGATCGGTGTAATCTTTGGCACGACGCGGATTATCGAGCGTCAAACTTTGATTGATGCACACCCGAACTTCGTGCGCGGCAAATTCATTTTGGGTCAAAAAACGCACGTCGTTCGTCGCCACAATCGGTAAATTCAACGCCAACGCCAGTTCGACCGCGCCAGAAATATAAAATTCTTCGTTCGGTTTACCGACGCGCTGCACTTCCAAATAAAAACGATTCGGAAACAGGTCGCGCCAATAGGTCGCACAACGCAACGCTTCATCTTGTTTGTCAGCGATTAAGGCTTTGCCAATATCGCCTTGCATTGCACCCGATAGCGCAATCAAATTGTCGCGATTTTGTTCAATCCATTCACGTTTGAGCATCGGCACGGATTCTTTCGACGCTTGCCCAAGTTGATACGCTTTCGACACCAATTCAGTCAGCGTGACATAGCCTTTGTGATTTTGAGCCAGCAACGTCAACCGATACGGATTATTAGGTTCGTCGGGATTCAAAATCAAAACATCCGCGCCCGCAATGGGTTTAATGCCCTGCCCCATCGCGGCTTTGTAGGTTTTGACCAAACCGAACAAATTAACGTGATCGGTCACAGCAACGGCGGGCATATTCAATTCGCCCAGCCGTTTCATCAAGGGTTTAATTTTGACTAAACCGTCAATTAACGAATATTCAGTGTGAACTCTAAGGTGTATAAAATGGGGTTGCATGGGCGTTTTGGGTTGAAGCGAAAAAAAATAACAATCGGGCTGATTGCAAAAGGTCGGTAATGATAACTGAACGCGGCGGGCGATGTTACCGAATTAAATAACCGCGAAAGTTTAAATGCTAACAAATTTTTAGTCGAAAATCGGCAATTCGAGGCGTGGCAATCGCCGCGCAATAATCCGCTGAAATGTCGATTTTTTGAGTGAACCAATTTTCATTGTTCGGCAAATTTAAAAAATGATTCGGCTGATTCACATCGATTTCACAACGATTTAAACCCAGCGCAATGCCGCGTCCGATACCTTTCACCACGGATTCTTTGCGTGTCCAAAAATCGTAAAAAACCGTCAGCTTTTCATTTTCTGGCAAATTAAACCAATAAGTTTGTTCAGGCGGCGCGAAACATTTTTTGACCAAATCAGCGAGCGAACGGCGCGATTTAATTTGTTCAACGTCAATGCCAACGGGCATTTTGTGACTAATCGCCAGCAACATTTTCTCACCCGAATGCGAAACATTAAAATGCCATTCGGGAAAATCACGCAAAGTGGGTTTGCCAAATTCGCTGCGTTCAAACACCAATTCGGCGGCGGGAATTTGCACATAATCCGCGAGAATTTGCCGCAAAAAAGGTTCGGAAGATTGCTTCGGCTGCCAATCGCTTTGCCAAATATCAATCATGGCGCGTGGCTTTGGAAAGTCTATCGTTAATGGCTTCCCACATTTCGCTTTGTGGCGGCTGTTCGACCAAAATTAAATCCAATTTTAGCGCGTCTAATTCGCGCAATTTAGCGTACAAGTTTTGGGCGTAAATCGCAGAATCAGTCGGCAAAGAAATTACGGTGCGATTTTCAGTGGATGAAATGTTTGAGCCGCACGTCAACACGCCGATTTTTTGATTTTCGTCTTGCAAAAGTACGGCTAATAATTCCGAATCGCAACGCACAGCGGGCGTGGTTGGCGCGTAATGAATCGCCATCATGCCAGCTGTTTTCACGGTAATTTTCGCCAATGAATCGGGAGTGCAAACCTTGGTTTGCAACACGAATTCCAACTCGCTGCGGGTAATTTGTCCAAAACGTAAAATCGTTGGTTTATCGCCGCTCAAATCAATAATGGTCGATTCCACACCGATTTGACACGCGCCACCGTCTAAAATCATATCGACACTTTCGCCCAATTCATCGGCGACGTGTTGCGCTTGTGTCGGGCTAATTCGGCAAAAACGATTGGCGGAAGGTGCTGCAATTCCACCGCCAAACGCGCGTAATAATTCCAACGCGACGGGATGATTCGGCACACGCAACGCAATCGTTTTTTGTCCGCCCGTCACGGTTTCACTGACTTCAGGACGTTTTTTTAAAATCACCGCCAGTGGCGCGGGAAAAAAATGTTCGGCTAACAAAACAGCCGATTCGGGAATATCTTGCGCCCATAAATCGAACTGTTCAAAGCTGGCAAGATGCACAATTAACGGGTGATTTTCGGGGCGATTTTTAGCGGCAAAAATACGTTTTACCGCGTCGGGATTTCTGGCATCCGCGCCTAATCCATAAACGGTTTCAGTGGGGAAAGCGACTAAACCGCCGTTTTTTAAACATTGCGTGGCGCGTTCAATGCTTTCGGTGGTCGCGTTAAAAATAGTCATAAAAGTTCTACGGAAAGGGATTTGTTAAATTTTGCGGTATTATAACGGACTACATCCACTCAACTTTGAAATTTCAAAATGCACAAAATTCAATTAAAAATTTTAGATTCACGTTTAGGCGACACGATTCCCTTGCCCGAATATGCGACGACGGGTTCAGCAGGTTTAGATTTACGCGCGTGTTTAGACGACGCGATTATTTTGAAACCCAGCGAAACCGTTTTAATTCCAACGGGTTTGGCGATTCACATTGGTGATAATTCTCTCGCTGCCGTTTTGCTGCCGCGTTCAGGTTTAGGACATAAACACGGCATTGTTTTGGGCAATTTGGTCGGGCTTATCGATTCGGATTATCAAGGACAAATTTTTGTTTCCTGCTGGAATCGCGGCAACGAATCGTTCACCATAAACATCGGCGAACGCATCGCACAAATGGTGTTTGTTCCCGTCGTCCAAGTGGCATTTGAACAAGTCGAAGATTTTGACGAAAGTCATCGTGGCGAAGGTGGTTTTGGTCACACGGGTCGGCATTAACAAAAAAAACCGAGCCATAATAAAACTCCCATTTTGGTAACTTTCGTTATAATCACGCCATAATTCCAGCACGGAGAAGGTTTTGAAAGTTTTAGGACGTGACAAGTTAATTCGCTTTTATCAAAAACACGCAAACGTTAAAAAAGCACTCGATATATGGTTTGATGAAGTTTGTAATGCTGAATGGAACACGCCTCAAGACATTAAAAATCGTTATTTTAGTGCAGATTTTTTAGCGGACAATCGCGTGATTTTTAACATCAAAGGCAATCACTACCGATTGGTTGTGAAAGTGCGTTATCAAGGTGGAATAGTCATCGTTGAATGGATTGGTACGCACGCTGACTATGACAAACTGGAGCTTTAAAATGAAAATTATTAAGTCGCAACATGAACACGAACAGGCGTTAGAGCAAATTATGATGCTGATGGATAAAAATCCAATTGATGGAAGTTGTGAATCCGATGACATTGAGCTATTGGCATTGCTGATTGAAAATTATGAACAACAGCATTATCCGATTGATTCGCCAGACCCCATTGAAGCGATTAAATTCCGAATGGAACAACAGGGCTTAAAGCAAAAAGATTTAGCCCCGTATTTTGGTGGTGCGGCAAAAGTCACCGAAGTGTTAAATGGCACCCGTCAATTAAGCATTAACATGATTCGACGATTGCATGAAGGACTTGGAATTTCAGCCAATGTGCTAATTAGAAAAACAGTATGATTTTAATTGTACAATCGTCGTTTGAACCCCCAACATTGGTAATAAATCACTGTTCAAACTAAAATAACACCATTCACGCCTTTAAACTCAACGGATTTTTTAATGACAGACTATAAATTAACCCATTTAAAACAACTCGAAGCCGAAAGCATTCACATTATTCGTGAAGTGGCGGCAGAGTTTGAAAACCCTGTAATGCTGTATTCAATCGGCAAAGATTCAGCGGTGATGCTGCATTTGACCATGAAAGCGTTTTATCCTGCGCCGCCACCATTTCGCATGATGCACGTTGATACGACGTGGAAATTTAAAGAAATGATTGCCTTTCGTGACGAAATAGCCAAAAGACTTGGTTTAGATTTAATCGTTCATATCAATCAAGAAGGCGTTGAACAAGGGATTGGGCCTTTTACACACGGCAGTAAAAAACACACTGACGTAATGAAAACCGACGGTTTGAAACAAGCGTTAAACAAATATCAATTTGATGCGGCATTTGGTGGCGCGAGACGTGACGAAGAAAAATCGCGTGCCAAAGAACGGGTTTATTCATTCCGTGATAAAAATCACCGTTGGGATCCCAAAAATCAACGTCCCGAATTGTGGAATATCTACAACGGCAAAATCGACAAAGGCGAAAGTATTCGCGTATTCCCGTTGTCGAATTGGACGGAGTTGGATATTTGGCAATATATTCATTTGGAACAAATTCCGATTGTGCCGTTGTATTTTGCCAAAGAACGTCCCGTTGTGGAACGTGATGGCATGTTGATTATGGTTGATGATGACCGTATGCCGATTGGCGAACATGAAAAAGTCGAAATGAAAAAAGTGCGTTTCCGTACTTTAGGCTGTTATCCGTTGACGGGTGCGGTCGAATCCGAAGCAACGACGTTACCTGAAATTATTCAAGAAATGCTTTTGACTACGACTTCTGAACGTCAAGGACGTTTAATTGACCACGACCAAGCGGGTTCGATGGAACAGAAAAAACGCGAAGGGTATTTTTAATTTTTTGTACAAAAATCGTCCTCCATGAAATTTAAAATTTTGGTTATGCTTGTTGTCGCAGTGGTTATTTTTGTTTCTAACAAAAATTTATCCTCTACAGCATCTGTTCAAAATTCATTCGCAAATGTTATTCACGTTTCAGAGCAACAGATTGATCATACAAGTTCAATTAGTGAGCAAGTAACAGAAAAGCAAATTGACAATGAATCGCTAACTAATTTTGAGCAAAAATTGGTAGCTAATCATCATGTTGGTATTTACAAGTGTACAAATATGAATGGAAAAGTTATGTATTCCGATGTCGCTTGTAACGATAAAGACCAGAAACAAAAAATTATTGATACATTACCTGTACAAAAAGTCTTAGCAAAAACTCAAGTAGAGCCGCTCAATTATGTACCTACTAAAGTTGAAACAGTTAAAAAAACAAATGTACAGATGTGACGGGCGTATTTATTGTTCGGATATGAAATCTTATGAAGAAGCTAAATTTTTCGTAGATAATTGTCCGAATACAAAAATGGACGGCGACCACGATGGTGAACCTTGTGAATCGCAATTTTAAACTTAATACTAATTGAACTTATGTCCCACCAATCCGATTTAATCAGCACCGATATTAACGCTTATTTAGCGCAACACGAACGCAAAGAATTAGTGCGTTTTTTAACTTGTGGCAACGTCGATGACGGCAAAAGTACGCTCATCGGGCGATTGTTGCACGATTCAAAAATGATTTACGAAGACCAGCTCGCCGCCGTTTTAGCGGACAGCGCGAAATCTGGCACGACGGGCGCGGGCAAAATCGATTTAGCGTTGCTGGTCGATGGCTTGCAAGCCGAACGCGAACAAGGCATCACGATTGACGTGGCGTACCGTTATTTCTCAACTTCGACGCGCAAATTCATCATCGCCGACACACCTGGACACGAACAATACACGCGCAACATGGCGACGGGCGCGTCAACGTGCGACTTGGCGATTATCTTAATTGACGCGCGTTACGGCGTTCAAACGCAAACCAAACGTCACAGTTTCATCGCGTCATTGCTGGGCATTCAGCATATTGTCGTCGCGATTAACAAAATGGATTTGGTCGAATACAGCGAAGCGAAATTTGAACAAATTAAAACCAATTATTTGGATTTTGTGAAAACGTTGGATTTGCACGATATTTTGTTTATTCCGATGTCGGCGTTGGACGGCGATAACGTGGTAAATCGTAGTGAAAATATGGCGTGGTTCACGGGCAAACCGTTGATGGAAGCCTTGAACACGATTGAAATCGCTAACGACCGTAATTTCACCGATGCCCGTTTTCCGGTTCAATATGTGAATCGTCCTAACTTAGATTTTCGTGGATTTTGCGGCACGGTCGCATCGGGAATTTTCAAAAAAGGCGACAAAATTACCGCGTTACCGTCAGGCAAAAACAGCACGATTAAGTCTATCGTGACGTACGACGGTGAAATCGAACAAGCCTTCGCGCCAATGGCGGTGACGCTGACGTTGGACGATGAAATTGATATTAGTCGCGGCGATATGTTGATTGGCACGCAGGAATTCACGCCGATTGTTGCGGATAAATTCAAAGCGCACATCGTTTGGATGGATGAACAATCGCTCAATATCGGTAAACAATACGCGATTAAATTGGCGACGCGCAGCGTTTCGGGTTCGGTATCGTTGATTCACCACCGTATCGACGTGAACACGCTTGAACATCACGACGCGAATGCGTTACAGCTCAATGAAATCGGTTTGTGTACGGTTTCGGTGAATGCGCCCGTCGTGTTTGATAATTACAAAACCCACAAAGGCACGGGGTCGTTTATTATTATCGACCGTTTGACGAATGGCACGGTTGGCGCGGGCATGATTGTCGGAACGGGCGATAATGAAAATCTGCAAGCCGTCAGCGTCGAAGAACGTGCGGCGCGTTTTAGTCAAATCGCCACCGCTATCAATTTGACTGGTGAAAAAAGTGTTGAAATCGCGTATCAACTCGAACGTAAATTGTTTGATAACGGTCACGCAAGTACGATTTTAGAAACGACGAATAACGTGCTGATTCATGCGATAAACCACGCTGGTTTGATTGCGATTTGTGTGAATACGAATGAAGGTTTTACACCCATTCAGTTTGATACCGACACACAAACACTTGATGAAATTTATGTCGCGTTGAAAACGCAAAAAGTCATTTATTAAATTTTCGAGAAGAGCTAATCATGGCAACCGCAACAACGAGTACCCCCGTAATTCCGCTTGATATATTTGCCCAATTTACCACCCAAGAATTAGCTCAGTTAACGTCGGATCAAGCGGCGACGTTGACAGCGGATTATTTGGCGGTTTTGAATGCACCCAAGTTGACGAGTCTTAAAAATGTGTTAGTCAACATTCCTGCTGCGTCATTTTCTGGAATTGAAACTAAGGTTATTTCTGGTTTAAAAGTCGGAAATTTAACCACCGCGCAATTAGTCGCGCTTAACACCGATCAAATTGCGGCACTGACATCTGCCCAAATCGGCGCGTTGTCGTCGGAACAATTGGCTGGATTAAGTTCCGAAGATATTCTCGCCATTAGTAAAAATGCGTTCACGGGTTTGAAAATCAATCTGTTAAATACGCAAAATGTGGTAGCGTTATCGACAACGCAAATTGCAGGATTGAAAAAAGAACAAATCAGCGTGATTAGCTCCGATCAAGTCGCCGTTTTAACCACCGACCAAGTTTCGGTATTGACAAAAATTCATGCTGAAAATTTATCCTCGAAAGCCATTTCTTCGTTGCCAGCATCGGAAATAGTCTTTTTGGACAACAAATTTGTCGCGGCATTACCAGCAAAAACAATTGGCGCCATGACGACGGATCAAATCAAAGCTCTGACTAGCGACCAAGCGGCAGTGATTACGTCGGCGCAAATTAACGTGTTGGATTCGGTAAAAATTGCAGCGATGGATAGCGAAGATGTTGCTGCATTAAGTAAATCGGCGATGGCGGGTTTGAATAAAAAAAATATCGCCGGTTTGACGACGCTAGCAGAATTAAGCGGCGACGGGCAATTTTCGGCATTAAAACCGGCGCAATTTGGTTTTTTAAGCACAACCCAAATTGCTGCTATTAACACTGCCGAAGCCCCATTATTAACGCCGCTCATCATTTCGGCACTGTCTTCGGCTCAAATTGGCGCATTGACCGCAGGTATCGTGGCGGCACTTTCACCCAACGCTATTCTTGGTTTGACAACCAAAAATATCGCCGGTTTAAATGCGGCGGTGGGTTCCAATCAAATTGCCGCGCTGACCCCTGAACAACTGGTAATGTTTAAAAAAGAACAACTCGCCGCCCTCACTTCCGCGCAGGTAATGGGTTTGACTTCGAGTCAACTGGTGACATTGAAACCGCTGCAAGTTTTGAATTTAGCCTCGAAATCGTTGCTGTCGTTATCGACGGATATGATTCCGGTATTGAATACCAAAGTCATTGCCGCGTTGCCCACCGATGTTTTTAGTGCGTTGACCAGCGACCAAATTAAAGCCCTGACTAGCGACCAAGCCGCCGTGATTACGTCGGCGCAAATTAACGCTTTGAATTCCGCCACAATTTTGGCGATGGATAGCAAAGATGTTGCCGCATTAAGCAAATCGGCGATTGCCGGATTCAATAAACAAAATATCGCCGGTTTGACGACGCTAGCAGAATTAAGCGGCGATGGGCAATTTTCGGCATTAAAACCGGCGCAATTTGGTTTTTTAAGCACAACACAAATTGCCGCCATCAACACTGACGAAGCCCCATTATTAACGCCGTTCATCATTTCGGCACTGTCTTCGGCTCAAATTGGCGCATTGACCACAGACATCGTGGCGGCACTTTCACCGAACGCTATTCTTGGTTTGACCACCAAAAATATCGCCGGTTTAAGTGCGGCGGTGGGTTCCAATCAAATTGCCGCGCTAACCCCGGAACAACTGGCAGTGTTCAAAAAAGAACAACTCGCCGTCCTCACTTCCACGCAAGTCGCGGGGTTGACTTCGAGTCAACTGGTGACATTGAAACCGCTGCAAGTTTTGAATTTAGCCTCGAAATCGTTGCTGTCGTTATCGACGGATATGATTCCGGTATTGAATACCAAAGTCATTGCCGCGTTGCCCACCGATGTTTTTAGTGCGTTGACCAGCGACCAAATTAAAGCTCTGACTAGCGACCAAGCCGCCGTGATTACGTCGGCGCAAATTAACGCTTTGGATTCCGCCACAATTTTGGCGATGGATAGCAAAGATGTTGCCGCATTAAGCAAATCGGCGATTGCCGGATTCAATAAACAAAATATCGCCGGTTTAACGACCGATCAAATCAGCGCATTGTCGTCCGCACAATTGGCGAGCTTGAAAAAAGAACAGATTGCCGCGCTCACTTCGGTGCAAACCGCCGGTTTGTTGGCGGGACAAATTGCCGCGTTGACCTCAACGCAAATTTTAAGTCTGTCTTCCGGAGCGTTGGCAGCTTTAACAACGGACGCGATTCCTGCGTTGAATATCAAAACAATTACCAATTTACCTGCGACAATTTTTGCCGCGTTAACCACTGAACAACTAATCGCATTAACGCCAGAACAAGCAGCGGCACTCACGTCGGCGCAAATTAACGTTTTGGATTCCGCCCAAGTAACGGCAATCGAACCGCAAGATTTAGCGTCTTTGAGTACGGCTGCATTGGCGGGTTTTAATCAGACAAATATGGCAGGATTGACGATTACTAATCTCACCGGTGACGGACAACTTGCAGCGTTGAAACCGGCACAATTTGGTTTTTTAACTACCGAACAAATTGGCGCAATTGATAATGTGGCATTATTAACGGCTTCGGTGCTTGCCGCGTTAAGCGCGGAACAAATCACCGCAATTAAACCTGAAGTTCTCGCGGCAATCTTACCTGCCAGCGCGTTAAGTGACGCGCAAGTTGCGTTGATTAGCCCAGAAAATTTTGCAGCAATGCAACCCGAATCGGTGGCGGCGATTTCCCCCATTGCGTTCACCTCGTTAACTATTGAAGCCTTTACTGCCATTACTCCGGCGCAATTGGCAGCATTAAAATCGACGCAAATAGCCGTGTTGACAAAGGAATATATTGCCACGATTAGCGTGGATAATGCCGCTTCGTTGAATGCCGTTCAAACCAACGTTTTTTCGTCTGACCAAATTTCTACTTTATCAGCAGAAAGTGTTGCCGCCTTAACACCTGAAGCCGTGGCAGGCATATCAGTCAAAGCATTACCTTCATTGGCAATAGACGCTTTTAGTTTGATGTCATTAGAACAATTTGCTGCATTGAAACCCAATCAAGCCAAAGTATTAACGGTGGAGCAAATTGCCGCGATAAGTCCAGACAGTGCGCTCGGATTGAATGCCGCAGATTTGGCGACGTGGTCTTCCGACCAAGCCACCAGCTTAACGACAGAGGCTATTTCAGCTTTGGATCCGAATGCGATTAAAGGCTTAAATATCACGGCGTTTGATAGCGCAGATATTGCCGCATTAACGGCAGATCAAATGCCATTTTTAACGGCAGCAAAAATACAACTCGGCGGTTTAACTTCTGAACAAGCCGCCGCGTTGACGGGTGATCAACTTGCCGCAATCAATCCTGCCATGTTTAAAAGTCTAACCACAGCGACGCTTTCGGCATTAACGACTACGGCGATTTCTGCATTGGAAACACTGCAAGTTTCGGCATTGACCACCGCGCAACTGGAATCGCTAACACAAGCGCAAGTTGCTGTTTTGAGTTCCGATGTCATTGATTGGCTGCATGATGTAAAAGGTTATGTGACGTTGGCGAGCGGTTCTGAAACGTCGGCGGGGATTGAAACCTCTGGCAAAATTCCCGCGCCGTCTGTAGCAACCACAATTATTGCGGGTAAATCTGCGGTCACGATAACGGGCAGTGCCGATGCCGATACAATTACCGGCAGTTTAGCGGGGGATTTTATCGATGGCGGCGCGGGTGACGACAGCATTTTTGCCAGCGCGGGCAAAGATACGATTATGGGCGGCGCAGGTTTGGATTCGATGAGCGGCGGTGATGGAGCTGATAAATTCGTTTTCAATACAGCGGATGTATCGACCACAGGCGGTATCGTGACTGACGTTATCACGGATTTTACCACCTCTTCCGACACGATTAGTTTGGGCGCGGCAGGCGTTGAAACCACCAATTATGTTGAAAGTAGCGCGACCTTTGCGGCGTTATCCGATTTATTAACCGCTGCGGATACGGCACTGAATGGCACGATTGCTTATTTTGTGGGCGTGACGGGCGGCAAAGTCTATTTAGTCACGGATGCAGACGGAACGGGTTATACCAACGTCATTGAATTAACTGGCGTGACCAATTTAAACAGCATTTCGGCAACCGATATTGTGGTTTGAGAAATCCACTTTTCTTTTTTATTTTTAACTAACACACAACAAAAAAACATGACTGAATCTGAAAATTTACAACAAGATGAACAAGACCAAATCCGTCAACGTCGCGAAAAATTGACCGCGTTGCGTGAAGAAACCATTGCGTTTCCGACTGATTTTCGCCGCAATGTGGTGGCGGGTGAATTGTTAGCAAAATATAGCGAAAAATCGAAAGAAGAACTCGAAGAAGAACACGTCCGTGTAAAAATCGCGGGTCGAATGATGACGCGCCGCATTATGGGCAAAGCGAGTTTCAGTCATTTGCAAGATATGTCGGGGCAAATTCAAGTTTATGTGGCGCGTGATAATTTGCCCGAAGGCGTTTATAACGACCAATTTAAAAAATGGGATATTGGCGATATTTTGGGGGCGGAAGGGTATTTGTTTAAAACCCAAACAGGCGAATTGAGCGTTAAAATTGATAACATTCGTTTATTAACCAAAGCGTTGCGCCCGTTGCCTGAAAAATTCCACGGCATCGCCGATCAAGAAATTAAATATCGTCAACGTTATTTAGATTTGATTATGAGCCAACAATCGCGCGACGTGTTTTTGATTCGCTCGAAAGTCGTGGCGTATATTCGGAATTTTTTGATTGAGCGGGATTTTTTGGAAGTCGAAACACCCATGATGCAAGTCATTCCTGGTGGCGCGACGGCTCGCCCGTTTACCACGCACCATAACGCGCTCGATATGGATATGTTTTTGCGGATTGCGCCCGAATTGTATTTGAAACGGTTGGTCGTTGGTGGTTTTGAACGGGTATTTGAAATCAATCGTAATTTCAGAAACGAAGGGCTTTCGACGCGCCACAATCCTGAATTCACCATGTTGGAATTCTATCAAGCCTACGCGGAATATCATGAATTGATGGATTTAACCGAAGAAATGTTGCGCGGCATTGCGGAAGAAGTTTTGGGACAAACCGTGGTGACGTATCAAGGTGAAGAATATGATTTTGGCAAACCGTTTGTACGCATGACGGTTTTTGATTCGATTTTGCATTTCAATCCTGATTTAACCGCTGAAAACATTTCGACGCGCGAAGCGGCTTTAATCGTGGCTGAAAATCTAAAAATCCCCGTGAAAGACGGTTACGGTTTGGGCAAAATTCAAATCGAAATTTTTGAAAAAACCGTTGAAAGTCGTTTGATGAATCCGACATTTATTACGGCGTATCCCGTGGAAGTTTCACCGTTGGCGCGACGCAATGACAATGACCCGCACGTTACCGACCGATTTGAATTTTTTGTGGGCGGTCGGGAAATTGCCAATGGTTTCACCGAGTTGAACGACGCGGAAGACCAAGCGGCGCGTTTCCAACAACAAGTGAACGAAAAAGAAGCCGGCGACGATGAAGCGATGCACTTTGACGCGGATTATATTGTTGCGTTGGAACACGGAATGCCGCCGACCGCTGGCGAAGGCATTGGTATCGACCGTTTGGTGATGTTGTTCACCGATTCGCCGTCGATTCGGGACGTGTTGTTGTTCCCGCACATGAGACCGAAATAAATGAATTCGGGAGTGCAAACCTTGGTTTGCCAAAAAAGGTAAAAAAATGAACAAAATTCTGTTTGCCGTCATCGCGTTGCCTTTGATGGTTTCTGTTGCTCACGCAAAAATACTGTCGCCCGTTTTGGTGTCGCCACAAAGTCTTGAAAATATCGGCATCAAACAGCCGCTCAAGTTTAGTTGGACAATCAAAAACGCGGCGACGATTAAGCAATATCACCTGATTATTTCAGCCAGTGAGCGGTTTGCGGATTACGACGCAGCCAAAGGAAAATGCGTTAAATCGACAACGTGCGCGGATTTCATTACCAAATCGACCAGCTACAACATGGCGGCAAAACACGCTTTTTTGCAAAAACAAGGGACTTTTTTTTGGCAAGTGCAAGCCATTAGCAAAACGAACGACAAAAGTTTAGTTTTTCAAGGCTCGGTCAACACCAGTTCAGGCAGCGATACTGTGCGGAATCAAGTCACGATTAACAAATTTTTCGTGGCTCAAAAAGATGTCGATATTGACGATTACAACGTGAATCCACCGGAAGGCGCAAATGGCAGCACGTTTGATTTTAGCGTGACGTTGACGGACGAATTACCCATCGGGCAAAGCGTGAAAATTCAATACGACGGCGAAGACGGTTGGCACGAAATGAAAGGCGCGGGCGTGGATTACAGCTATTCGCACGCCTTCACGATTCCCACCAGCATTAACGATAAACCCATCAATTATATGATTGGCGTTTTCGATGACAGCGACACCAGCGGCGAACCGATTCGGCGACGAGATGACACGCTGACTATTCTTGCCGCCGACGATTCCACGCCCGTTGTCGTTTCACCGCCGATTGTGAAACCGCCCGTTATCGTTTCGCCGCCAGTCGTGCAACCTGTCACTGTGCCAAATGTGTCCACGATTTCCGTGTCGCCGCAATCGGTGATTCAAGGTAATTCGTTGACGTTTTCAACCACGTTGAGCGCGAATTTACCCAGCGGTTACAGCGTGAAAGTGGATTACGGCAACGGTTTATTTGCAATGCCTGGCAGCGGTAAAAATTATTCGTTCAATGTCGCGCCAGCCAGTTCGGCGGCGTATTCGATTGGCGTTTATGACGCGAAAAATACGCTCAAAAGCAATTCGCAAACTGGCAATTTTTCCGTCACGGCAAAAAATGAAAATCCAACGTTGAGTTTAATCAGCGGCGGCATTTCCGCCACGATTGGCACGCCTTACGTCACGCAACTTTCCGCCAGCGACAGCAATTTGAGTTTGATTTTTATGGATTGGGGCGACGGCGCAAGCGAATCGAAAAACGCCACCAGCGGCGCAACGGTTTCGTTTTCGCACAGCTACGCGACGGCAAATTCATTCAGTTGGAACGCCACCGCTTACGATTCCCAAGATGCAACGAGTCCAGCGGTTTCGAAAACCGTTGCCGTTTCAAAAGTTGTCGTCGCGCCCGTCGTCATTAAAACCACGGGCTATTCCAAAATTGCCAACAACGGTTCGACGCTTGCGGATTCTGCGAAACTCGGCGCAAATCCAACCGATTGGGCTTGCACGAAAGACAACAAAACAGGCTTGATTTGGGAAGTGAAAACCACCGACGGCGGTTTGCGTGATTCGGCTAAAACCTACACCAATTACACGCCCGATTATCCAAAATGTGGTTGGTCAGGTTGTGAAACGGATTGGAAAGGCAAATACGGCGACAGCACCAACACTGATGGTTTTGTTACGGAAGTCAATTCACAAGGTTTGTGCGGCAAAAAGGATTGGCGGATGCCGACCAATGAAGAACTCAAAGGCTTGGTTGTTTGTTCAGACGGTAAATACAACAAACTGGCTGAAGGTGAATACGGTTATATTTGTACAAATTATTCATCAGTTACTCAACCAGCGATTAACGCTACTTATTTTCCCAATACCGACTCGAGTGGGTTTTGGTCTTCTTCGCCTAGTGCTTACCTTAGTAACAATGCGTGGGGTGTCTATTTCGGCGGCGGCGGTTCGGGCGGCAGCTATAAGTACAGTAGCAGTTTTGTTCGGTTGGTGCGTGGGTGACAGTGTTTTTTCCTTTTGTTTTGGTTTGTGGCGCGAAATGTGGTGGGGTAGGGGCGAAAAATCTTTCGCCCTTACGAGATTTTTTTGGGAGCATTTGAAATGCCAGAGATTTGTCGATTTTACGGAATTATTATTCGGATGTTGTTTTTTGACACGCAACAGCATAATTTGCCGCATATTCATGTTGAATATCAAGGTGAGCCTATTTTTTCAATCAACCCGTTGCAATAACTATGTTTCCCGATGTCATTGCTGTCGAAACGCTACCTGATTATTGCTTGTTGCTAACCGATACTTTTTTCTTAACTTTCGTTAACTGCATCCCATAACAGCGTTATGGGCGGGTGTATCTACCAATGCGAAGCTATAAAACCGCTCCGCTCTTTGTTTGCTGGCAAAGGGCTTGGTTTTCGCCAGAAGGAACAGTGCCAGCAAGTGCATTTTATACTTGATTTTCACTGAAAACAACGCATTGAGATTATTAACAAATGTTAGAAAATATCAGCGTTTTGGATACTATATGGCAACCTTTGAAAACGGTGAAAAAAAATACTTCGACATGAAACCGTATTTGCACGCGACCGTATTTCAACCGTTAAAAAATGTGAGTTTTTTCAACCTTGCACAGGTTGATTACGGTACGGTAGTTTGGTCAAACGACATTGATATTGCCCCTGAAACACTTTATGACCTTTCTGTTAGTGTGTGAAAAATAGACAGAAAAACATGAAGAACGAATCTATTGGAATGCTACCTAAACGAGAATAAGATGATTTATTTTGATAACAACGCGACCACGCCGATTGATGAGCGGGTTTTCGATGCGATGTTGCCCTTTTTAAAAACGATGTACGGCAATCCTTCCAGCGTGCATCGTTTGGGACGCATTGCCAAAAGTGCAGTAGAAACGGCGCGTGAACAAGTCGCGGCGTTAGTCGATGCGGAAGCGTCGCAAGTGATTTTTTAAATTTACAGGAACATAAAAAAATGCGTACCCTTATTTCTTCATTATTGTTAGCGTCAGTAAGTATCACATCGGCTTATGCCGCGACAACGGCATTGCCTTCCATTGTTGAAATGGAAACCAACGTTGGCACAGTGACCATTCAGTTAAACCACGACAAAGCTCCGATTAGTTCAAAAAACTTTTTGGATTATGTGAATTCTGGCTTTTACAAAGACACGTTTTTTCATCGGATTTACAGTGTTTATGATCCGAAAGATGCTTCAAAGTTACAGATTAGAGTCGTTCAAGGCGGTGGATTTGATGCAAAAACAATGCAATTGAAAACGCCTTTAGCGGCGATTGTAAATGAAGCCAGCAACGGTTTACATAATTCAATCGGCACGATTTCAATGGCGCGAACGAATGATCCGAATTCGGCAACGTCACAGTTCTTTTTTAATACGACTGATAATTCAGCGAATTTTGATGCCAACACGGCTACCGGCAACGCGGGTTACGCCGTTTTTGGTGCAGTGATTGGCGGCATGGATATTGTGAACAAAATTAGCAATTTCGGCACTATTAAAACAGGCTACAGCGAAGGCGTTCCTTTTAGCGAAATCAACGATTGTGGCTTCAACTTTTGTATGAAAAAAGTCATTATTGATACGGTTTATACCAGCAGCGTGGTCGATAATGTGAATTCATTGACGCGCGTGACGGTCAACGGATTGGGGCAAGTCACCAGCCTTCCCGCTGCGATTGTATGTGGTCGAGGCAGCGTAAAATGCGCCTTGAAAAAACCATTTGGTACAGCCGTTTCATTGATCGCAAAACCGGCAACAGGTTATGAATTCAAAGGCTGGACGGGCGATTGTTCAGGCGTAACGCCAACCTTGTCCATCGATACCAAAACCAGCAATCACAACTGCACCGCGACCTTTGCAAAAATTGGCGCGTAATTTTTATTTTTAAAATTGAATAATCGGAGTAATTCACAGTGACAAACGTGCAAGATATTACCAGCCCCATAACGGCTTCGGAAAAACGCGCCATTGGTTCGTTAGCCAGTATTTACGCCCTGCGAATGTTGGGGCTGTTTATGATTTTGCCCGTGTTGTCACTGTTTGCGGAACAATTGGACGGTGCGACACCGGCGTTAATTGGTCTGGCGATGAGCATTTACGGGTTGCCGCAAGTGCTTTTACAAATTCCGTTTGGTTTGATGTCGGATAAATTCGGACGCAAAAAACTGATTATTGTTGGTTTGACTTTGTTTTTTGCAGGTAGCGTCGTCGCGGCGTTATCGAGCAACATTTACGGCGTGTTAATCGGGCGAGCGTTGCAAGGTGCGGGCGCGATTTCGGCAGTGATTATGGCGTTGGTCGCGGATTTAACGCAGGAAATTCACCGCACCAAAGCGATGGCGACGATTGGCGTGAGTATCGGTGTTTCGTTTGGCGTGGGCATTATTCTCGGTCCGATTATTGCCGCGACGTTCGGAGGCGTGCAAAGTATTTTTTGGGTGACGGCGATTTTGACGTTGTTGGCGATTGTGACGATTATTTACGTTGTGCCGAATCCGATGCAATCAAAATTACACCGTGACGCAGAATTTGTTCCCGCCGATGCGATGGCGGCATTGAAAAACCCTGAACTGTTGCGTTTGGATTACGGCATTTTTATTTTGCATTTGATTTTGATGGCGATTTTCGTGGTTGTGCCGAAGTTAATGCGAAATGCGGGCTTGATTGCGGGTGACGAATGGCAGGTTTATTTGCCCGTATTTGTGATTTCGATGGCGTTAATTGTGCCGTTTATTATTTTGGCAGAAAAAAAACGTCAAATGAAAAAAGTGTTTTTGGGAGCCATCGCGGCGTTGTTGATTGCGGCGGTGGGTTTCGCGCTGTTTCATGAAAATTTAGTGACATTGATTATCTTTTTAAGCGTGTTCTTTTGCGGTTTCAATTTGTTGGAAGCGACGTTGCCATCATTGGTATCGAAAACGGCTCCTGCAGATTTGAAAGGCACTGCGATGGGCGCGTATTCCAGCTCGCAATTCATGGGTTTATTTATCGGCGGATTAGTCGGTGGCTGGTTCAACGGACAGTTTGGCGTGACGGCGGTATTTTTAGTGTGTGCCGCATTGGCGTTGAGTTGGTTGGCGTTGTCGTTCTCGATGAAAGAGCCACGTTATTTGGCAAATTTATTGATTTCACTCGACGTAATGAGCGAAGGCGACGCGCTTTTATTCGCTGATGAAATACGAAAAATAATCGGTGTGGCAGAAGTGGTTTTACATCACGAAGATGAGGTACTTTATTTGAAAGTGGATAATCAATTGCTAGACAAAGAAACGCTGCAAACCTTGATAAATCAGCACATTCACGCTTATCAAAATGTGATTTAAGCGCAATGAATTTTGTTAATTATCAAAAAAATGTCGCCGAACTCAATCGGTGGAATCACGCTTATCACGTTCTCGACGCGCCACTCGTTTCCGATGCCGAATACGATGCGGCATTTCGCGAATTACAAACGGTTGAACAAAACAATCCCGATTGGCTGATGCCCGAATCACCCACGCAACGGGTTGGCGATTCGGTCAGCAGCGCGTTTCAAAAAATAACGCACACCGTAAAAATGTTGTCGTTGGCGAATGCGTTTTCGATTGACGAAACGGTCGATTTTTTTATCAAAGCCGCGAAAGAATTGGCAATTCCGTTGGAAGGTTTAGACATTTTCAGCGAACCCAAACTCGACGGATTGGCGATTAGTTTACGTTACGAAAACGGTTTATTGCGTGTCGCTGCCACGCGCGGCGATGGAGAAGTTGGCGAAAATGTCACGCACAACATTAAAACCATTCAATCGATTCCGTTGAAATTGAATACGAAAACACCGCCTGAAATTTTAGAAGTGCGCGGCGAAGTATTTATGACCAAAGCGATTTTTGAGCAAATCAATCAACTCGCGCAAACTCAAAACAGTCGCGCTTTTGTCAATCCACGCAATGCAGCGGCGGGAACGATTCGCCAGCTCAATCCCAAAATTGCTGCCGAACGGGCGTTGCAATTTATTCCTTACGGCATTGGCGAGTATTCGGGCGAGCGTGAATTTTTGCGGCATTCTGAAATCATGGCGTTTTTGGCGACGTTGGGATTTAGAGAAAATACGAATTGCCACCATTTTTTTGCTGGTGAAATCGCGTTTGAACACGATTATCAGCGCATGGAAATGTTGCGCGAAACGTTGCCAATGGAAATTGACGGCATTGTTTATAAAATTGACGATTTAGATTTTCAGCAAGAATTGGGTTTTATTTCACGTTCGCCAAAATGGGCGGTGGCGCGTAAATTCCCCGCGCAAGTGATGACGACAACGTTGCTGGACGTGGATTTTCAAGTGGGAAGAACTGGCGTTTTAACACCCGTGGCGCGTTTGAAACCCGTGTTTGTCGGTGGCGTAACCGTGAGTAATGCGACCTTGCATAACATGGACGAAATCGAACGCTTGAATTTGTGTATCGGCGACACGGTTGAAATTCATCGCGCTGGCGACGTGATTCCGAAAGTCGTGAAAGTCGTTGCAGAAGGCGAATCACGACGCGCGATTCTCATGCCGACACATTGCCCGATTTGCGAATCGCCAGTCAAACGCATCGAATCGCAAGCGGCTTATCGCTGCTCAGGCGGTTTAAAATGTGCCGCGCAAATCGCCGAACGCATTAAGTATTACGCCTCGCGCGATTGCCTGAACATTCGGCAACTTGGCGCAAAGTTAATTGAAATTCTGTGTGAACAAGGCGTTTTAACCAGCGTCGCGGATATTTACCGATTAACTCTCGACGATATTTCCAATTTAGACGGACAAGGTGAAAAGAATGCGACCAAAATTCTCGCCGCAATTGAAGCCTCGAAACACACAAAATTCAGCACTTTTTTAACGGCGTTAGGGATTCCCGAAGTGGGCGAATCAACGGGAAAATTGTTGGCGAAACACTTTCAAACGTTGGAAAAATGTCGCGTTGCCGATTTAGAAACGTTAGTGAAAATCCCAGATATTGGCGAAATTACGGCAAAAAATGTGCGTCATTTTTTTGATGACGAAGCGCAAAATCAGTTGGTTGATGATTTGCTCGCGGCTGGTGTTTATTGGGATTCACCCCACTTTGAAGGGGGGCAGGGGGGATGTGCTTTAGCGGGTCAAACTTGGGTTTTAACTGGCACGCTGAGTGCGCCGCGTAATGAATTCAAAGTGATTTTAGAGCGTTTGGGTGCAAAAGTGTCGGGTTCGGTTTCGGCAAAAACAACCTGTGTTTTAGCGGGTGAAGCGGCGGGAAGTAAATTGACACAAGCGCAAAATTTGGGCGTTAACATTATCGATGAAACACAATTTTTGGAACTGATTGAAAACTTATGAACCACACTAATTCACTCGTAATCGCCAGCGGCAACGTGGGGAAAATCAAAGAACTTCAAGCGTTACTGCCGAATTATGAATTGATTCCACAAACGCAATTCAACGTTTCTGAAATCGAAGAAACAGGTACTACGTTTGTCGAAAATGCGATTTTGAAAGCACGTCACGCGGCGAGAATTTCAAAATTACCTGCGATTGCCGACGATTCTGGTTTGGTGGTAGCGGCATTAAATGACGCGCCAGGAATTTATTCGGCACGTTACGCAGGGCAGGGCGCAACCGATGCTGAAAATATCGCCAAACTTTTACATGTATTAGAGGGTGTGCCAATCGCAGAACGTCACGCCTACTTTTTTTGCGTATTGGTGTTGATGCGCCATGCCGATGATCCGTGTCCGTTAATCGCGCAAGGGCGTTGGGATGGTTGTATTTTAGAACAACCCAGTGGCGAAAACGGTTTTGGTTACGACCCAATTTTTGGCGTTTCGACGCATCATTGCAGCGCGGCAGAATTACCCTTTGAAATCAAAAATAGCTTGAGCCATCGCGGTAAAGCGTTAATGTCTTTATTCACGCTTCTCAGTCGTATTTAAATTTCGCATAATCAGCGGCATAAAAATCAATCATCGGTAACACGACCAATAATGCACCGTTTCCTGTGTTACGGTAAAATGCAACACGCTAAAAAAGCGACTCTCTTTTTATAAACTATTAGGAAAAATAATGCGTAACATTACCCTGATTAAAGGCGACGGCATTGGGCCATCGATTATGGATGAAGCAGTAAAAATCATTAACGCTTCGGGCGTGAAAATTAACTGGGAAGAAATGCACGCAGGTCTAGGCGCGTTTGAAGTATTTGGTACGCCAATTCCCGAAGAAACAATGACATCGATTGACCGCACGCGATTGGCGTTTAAAGGGCCGTTAACGACACCGATTGGCGCAGGATTTAGAAGTATTAACGTGGCATTGCGCCAAAAATATGATTTGTACGCGAACGTGCGTCCAGCGAAAAGTTGGAACGGGGTTAAAACTCGTTACGAGAATGTTGATATTGTGATTGTGCGTGAAAACACCGAAGGACTTTATGCCGGTTTGGAGCATTATTTAACGCCGAAAAAAGACATTGCAGAAAGTATTGCCGTGGTTACTCGCGCTGCTTCTGAACGAATTATCGATTATGCGTTTCAATATGCGCGTGATAATCACCGCAAAAAAGTCACCGTTTGTCACAAAGCAAATATCTTGAAATACACGCAAGGGTTGTTTTTAGATATTGCGCGTGAAACGGCAGCGCGTTATCCCGATATTGAATTCAATGAACGAATTATCGATGCGACGTGTATGTTGATGGTGATGGATCCCCAACAATTCGACGTGATTGTTTGCACGAATATGTTTGGCGATATTTTGTCGGATTTAACGGCAGGTTTAGTCGGCGGCTTGGGTTTGATTGCTGGTGCGAATATCGGCAAAGATGCGGCATTATTTGAAGCGGTTCACGGCAGCGCACCCGATATTGCTGGAAAAAATATCGCTAATCCAACCGCTGTGATTATGGCGGGCGTGATGATGTTGCATTATATTGGCGAACACGAAGCGGCTGAACGCATTAAAATGGCGGTTGAAAAAGTGGTGGACGAAGGTATTTTTGTCACACCCGATTTAAATCCAAACACCAAAGCTGGCACGGTTGAAATGGGCAACGCAATTGTTGCTGCGCTGGAAAATTTATAATTTAATTTTAGGATTGTTATGCACGAACTGATTGAACGCGAACTTTATGAAGCCTTAGAATACGCTCGCGGTATTGACGAAGAACAAGGTAAACGTATTTTGATTCAATTTGAAATTGATCAACCGATGTTTTCATCGACGTTATTCAACGTTTTTCCGTCGATTATTGGCGATCAAAGTGGCGAAGCTAAATATCAAAATTTAGCTCAATACTTTGCTGATTTATGTTTTGATTCGTTGTGTGTTTACACGAAAACGTTTGGCAAAATGCCGAAATTTGAAGACAACACCTCGTGGATGGAAAGTCAGGCGATGTTGTTAGATAAAGAACTCGCGCCATTGCTGGCATCGAGCAAAATCAACGATAAAGCCGCTAAAAAAATGCGCGAAGATTTTTTCAAACCAAAAGACGGTGAATTTATTCAAACCGGTTTGGTGCAGTTTTTGAACGAATCGATTGATGAATTCGCCAAAGAATCTGACGAAAATTATCATGATTCAATGTTAGATTTGTCGAAAACGATGTTGTTTGTCGTGGTGCGAATGTTTAATAATCTTTACACGCCGATTGCCGCTGTTTAAAACACTAAAATTAAAGGCTTAACACGTTTTTTGTTGAGCCTTTAATCGCGCCATTTCCACGAAAATTCCACTTTTAAAAACGAGAAAATTCTCATGCCTCAACTTGTTGTTTGTGCGTTATACAAATTTGTTACCCTGGAAAATTACCAAGAATTGCGCCAGCCATTGCACGATGTGATGGAAAAAAATCATGTGCGCGGCACGTTACTTCTCGCCAGCGAAGGCATTAACGGCACGATTGCGGGTTCGCGTCACGCCATTGACACGGTGATTGATTGGTTAAAAATGGACGCACGTCTAAACGACATTGATTGCAAAGAATCGCTAACCGACAACCCGCCGTTTAATCGCACGCGCGTTAAATTGAAAAAAGAAATTGTCACGATGGGCGTGGAAGGCATTGATCCTAAACGAATCGTCGGAACGTACGTCAATCCAAATGAATGGAACGCGCTGATTAACAATCCCGATGTTTTGGTGGTGGACACGCGCAACGATTATGAATTTCAAGTCGGCACGTTTAAAAACGCCATCAATCCAAATACGCAAAGTTTTCGTGAATTTCCCGAATACGTTAAAAATAATCTCAATCCGCAACAGCATAAAAAAGTGGCGATGTTCTGCACGGGTGGCATTCGTTGTGAAAAATCCACCGCATTTTTGAAAGAACAAGGCTTTGACGAGGTTTATCATCTCAAAGGCGGGATTTTAAAATACTTGGAAGAAGTTCCCGCAGCAGAAACGCTTTGGGAAGGCGAATGTTTTGTTTTTGATGAGCGCGTCACGGTCAATTTAGCTCTCGAAAAAGGCAGTTACGACCAATGCAACGCTTGCCGAATGCCGATTACAGAAGAGGATAAAGCCACAGATAAATACCTGCAAGGCGTGAGTTGTCCGCATTGTTTTGATAAAAATACGCTGGAACAAAAAGCGCGTTTTACCGAACGTGAAAAACAAATGGAATTAGCGAAAAATCGTGGTGAAGCGCATATTGGCACAGATGCAGCGAAATTACTTATTCAAAAACGTGTCAGCAAATACAGCACTAGAAATCAGAAATCAGCCAACATAATCTCATGAAAAAAATTGAACTTCTCTCGCCTGCGGGAACCATTAGAAATATGCGTTACGCCTTTGCTTTTGGCGCGGATGCCGTTTATGCGGGGCAACCGCGTTACAGTTTGCGCGTGCGTAACAACGATTTTATGCACGATAATTTAGCGATTGGTATCAACGAAGCGCATCAGCTCGGCAAAAAATTCTTTGTTGCGGCGAACGTGATTCCGCACAATGCTAAAATTAAAACGTTTATGAAAGACATCGCGCCAGTGGTGGCGTTGAAACCCGACGCGCTGATTATGGCGGATCCAGGTTTGATTATGATGATGCGCGAAACGTATCCTGAAATGCCGATTCATTTGTCGGTGCAAGCGAACACCGTAAATTACGCGGCGGTGAAGTTTTGGCAAAAAATGGGCGTGGAACGGGTGATTTTGTCGCGCGAATTATCGCTCGATGAAATTGCTGAAATTCGCCAAGAATGTCCCGATGTAGAACTGGAAGTTTTTGTTCACGGCGCGTTGTGCATTGCGTATTCGGGACGGTGTTTATTGTCGGGTTATTTCAATCACCGCGACCCAAATCAAGGAACGTGTACCAATTCTTGCCGCTGGAAATACGACACGCAACCTGCCGAAGAAAATGCGGAAGGCGATTGGGTTTCAACTGAAAAAAGCGACGTGTTGTCGATGAGCGATATTAGCAACGCGAGTTGTGGCGGCGCGGAGCGTCATCCGTTAGCTGACAATATTTATTTTCTGGAAGAAGAAGGACGCAAAGGCGAATTATTGCCGGTGATGGAAGACGAAAACGGCACTTACATCATGAATTCCAAAGATTTACGCGCCATTGAACACGTTCAGCGTTTGGTTGAAATTGGCATTGATTGCTTGAAAATCGAAGGGCGCACGAAGTCGCATTATTACGTTGCTCGCACCGCACAAACCTATCGCCAAGCCATTGACGACGCGCTAGCAGGACGTGAATTTAATCCTGAATCGCTGGGCGTTTTGGAAAATTTGGCGAATCGCGGTTACACCGACGGCTTTTATCAACGTCATCACACGCACGAACAACAAAATTATTTGACGGGTTATTCAAAAAGCCATCAACAACAATTTTGCGGTGAAATTCGTAGTTACGATAAAGAAAGCGGTTTAGCGACGATTGATGTGAAAAATAAATTTTCGGTGGGCGATAAAATCGAACTGATTTTGCCTGAAGGGAATCAAGATTTAGTGATTGAACGCATGGAAAATATACACGGTCAAGAAATGCAGGAAGCGAGCGGCGGTGGTTATGAAGTCAAAATTCCGTTGCCTGAAAACGCGGGAAATTATGGTTTGATTTCGCGCTATATTTAACGCTAAAAAACCCGATTGCCTTTGCAATCGGGCGTTTCCGTTCATTTTCGTTCGATATTTAGTCGTCGGATTCGTCGGTTTGGTCAGATTGTCGAAAATGAACCGTGAGACCTTGTAAAAAATTTCTTAACACTTGATCGCCGCATTTACGATGATGTTTATGCGCTTCGTGTCTAAAAAAAGCACTGAGTTCAGGTTTGGACAATTCAAAATCAGCCAATTTGAGCGTGTGCAGCATATCTTCTTCTTTGAATTCAAAAGCGATTCTCAGTTTTTTGAGAATGGTGTTGTTGTCCAATTCGCCTTTTGGTTTTTGGACAACGTCGCCGATACTTTTTTCTTAACTTTCGTTAACTGCATCCCATAATAGTGTTATGAGCGGGTGTATCTACCAATGCGAAGCTATAAAACCGCTCCGCTCTTTGTTTGCTGGCAAAGGGCTTGGTTTTCGCCAGAAGGAACAGTGCCAGCAAGTGCATTTTATACTGGATTTTCACTGAAAACAACGCATTAAGATTATTAACAAATATTAGAAAATATCAGCGTTTTGGATACTATGACGCAACCTTCTGCGCCTTCTTTTTTGCCTCGGTTATAAGTGATTAAACCGTCTAAAAACAACGTCAATTGCTCATTAGTCACGGCGACAAAACCTTCATCATTGTCTTTTTTCAACAGGTGCAGTAAATCTTCGCGCGTTATTTCGTAATCGCTCAACGCAAATACGTCCATCATTGCAGCGTCATTTAAATTTAAAGCGTAACGCAAACGGCGTAATACATCGTTATTTATCATAAGTTTATTGTTAGTTTTAATAGCGGGACGTGGATAGTCGCACGTTTTTTTAATTTATGCAAAATGCAGAATCGTTTTAACGATAAGATAGTGACACGTCGAAAGTGAAAAAGTCATCGGTTAAAACTCAGCGAATTAAAGCGTGTTCCTGTTTATATTTCCGCAAAATAAAACAAAAATCCAATTAAAACATTAAGATAAATAGTATGACTAAAAAAAATCGCCGCCCTTTTGTGTTGCTCAGTTTCATGCTTGTGTCGATAATGATTGCCGCTGGCTTTTATTTTCAGTATTCAAAACAGTCGGGCGACAAACCCAAAACGAATAGTGAAAAAAATAAACGCAACGAGGCTGATAAACCTATCGCGGTGTCAGTCGAAACGGCGACGAATACAGATTTTCCGTTGTATTTAAATGGATTAGGCACGGTAACGGCGTTGCGAACGGTGACAATTCGCCCGCGTGTTGATGGTGAATTGGTGCGCGTTGCCTTTGCAGAAGGTCAACAAGTGAAAGAAGGGGATTTGCTCGCCGAAATTGATCCGCGTCCGTTTCAAATTCAACTGCAACAAACCGAAGGTCAATTAGTGCGCGATGAAGCGTTATTGAACAACGCCGAAATCGATTACGCGCGTTATCAAACCTTACTCGCGCAAGATTCGATTGCCGCGCAACAAACCACCACGCAAGCCGCGCAAGTGAAACAATATCGCGGCGTGGTGGAAATGGACAAAGCGCAAGTCAACAACGCGAAATTGCAATTAAATTACGCGCATTTGACCGCGCCGATTTCTGGGCAAGTGGGATTGCGCCAAATTGATCAAGGCAATATCGTTCATGCGAACGACACCAATGGATTGGTTGTGATTACGCAATTACAACCGATTAACGTGGTGTTTACGTTGCCCGAAGATAACATTCAAGCGGTGATACAACGCAGACAAAGTCATGAATCCATTAGCGTCACGGCATTTGACCGCACGGGAAAAGTTAAATTAGCGGACGGAAAATTGCTCGCGCTCGACAATCAAATTGACCCGACCACGGGAACATTGAAACTCAAAGCGCAATTCGACAATCACGACGGCGCATTATTTGCCAATCAATTCGTCAACATCAAAATGCACTTAAATACGCTGAAAGGCGTGACGCAAGTATCAAGCGCGGCGATTCAAAACGATATGCAAGGCGCGTTTGTTTATGTAGTGACGGCTGAAAAAACCGTGCAAATTCGGCGCATTACAATCGGCGCAATGGATGGCGATAAAGTGGCAATTTTAGCGAATCTCGCACCGAATGAAATGGTCGTTTTAGAAGGCATCGATAAATTGCACGAAGCGAGCGCGGTGGAAATCGTGCGAAAAGATGGGCAAGCCGTCGCGGCAGAAATGCCCGACAAAAAAGCCAATTCCGCCGACAAACCGCCCAAAACATAATGAATTCTTCCAACAGTTTTAATCCGTCGCGGCTTTTTATTCTGCGTCCCGTGGCAACGTCGTTGTTGATGGTCGCATTATTATTGGTCGGTATTTTAGCGTATCGATTATTGCCCGTTTCAGCGTTGCCGCAAGTCGATTATCCGACTATTCAAGTGGTGACACTCTACGCGGGCGCAAGTCCTGACGTAATGACTTCGGCAATTACCGCGCCGTTAGAACGCCAATTCGGACAAATGCCAGGTTTGACGCAAATGTCTTCGACCAGTTCGGGTGGCGCGTCGGTGATTACGTTGCAATTCAATCTGAATTTAGATTTGGATATTGCCGAACAAAATGTGCAAGCTGCTATCAATGCGGCGGCGAATTTCTTACCAACTGATTTGCCGCAAGCTCCGATTTATAGCAAAGTGAATCCCGCCGACACGCCGATTATGACGTTGGCGGTCAGTTCGGAATCGTTGCCGTTGTTCAAAGTAGAAGATTTAGTCGATACGCGATTGGCGCAAAAAATCGCGCAATTATCGGGCGTTGGCATGGTCAGCATCAGCGGCGGGCAACGTCCAGCGGTACGAATTCAAGCGAATCATAATGCGCTGGCGGCTTACGATTTGAGTTTGGAAGATGTCCGCACGGCGATTGCGGCGGCGAATGTGAATCAACCGAAAGGCATGTTTAACGGCGCGTTACGTTCCGCGATTATCGACAGCAACGATCAACTGCGTTCGGCGGCGGAATACCGCGATTTAGTCGTGACGTATCGAAACGGTGCGCCCGTTAAATTATCCGATGTCGCCAATGTGATTGATGACGTGGAAAATAAGCGGCTGGCGGCGTGGGCAAATGAAAAATCGGCGGTGATTCTCAATATTCAACGTCAACCTGGCGCAAATGTGATTGAAGTTGTGAATCGCATCAAAGAATTGCTGCCCGTCGTGCAAGCCGCGTTGCCGTTAAATATCGAGGTGTTGCCGCTCACGGATAGAACCGTGACGATTCGCGCGTCGGTGCATGATGTGCAATTTGAATTATTGTTGTCGGTCGCGTTGGTGGTGATGGTGATTTTTCTTTTTTTACGCAACATTCCCGCCACGATTATCCCTGCTGTCGCCGTGCCGTTGTCGTTAATTGGCACGTTTTCGGTGATGCTTTTGGCGGATTTTAGCATTAACAATTTAACGTTGATGGCGTTGACGATTGCCACGGGATTTGTGGTTGATGACGCGATTGTGGTGATTGAAAACATTTCGCGCTACATTGAAAAAGGCGAATCGCCGTTACAAGCCGCGTTGAAAGGGTCGGAACAAATTGGTTTTACCATTATTTCGCTGACATTTTCATTGATTGCGGTTTTGATTCCGTTGCTTTTTATGAGCGATGTGGTTGGGCGATTATTTCGTGAATTTGCGATAACGTTGGCAGTGGCGATTCTAATTTCTGCCGTCGTTTCATTGACGCTCACGCCGATGATGTGCCGAATTTTACTGCGTTCGCACGATAAAAAAGAAGTTCGCAAAGACTGGTTTGACGACATTATTGCAGGTTACGGGCGAACGCTGGAATGGGTGTTGCGCCACCAAATTTCAACGATGTTGATGTTTTTCACGACCGTTGCGCTGACGGTTGCGTTGTACATTTTCATTCCAAAAGGTTTTTTTCCCACGCAAGATACGGGCATTATTCAAGGATTTTCGGAAGCTCCGCAAAACGTATCTTTCGCGGCGATGAGCGAGTATCAACAAAAGCTCGCCAAAGAAATTCTCGCGGATTCTGCGGTCGAAAGTTTGTCGTCATTTATCGGCGTGGATGGCATCAACACCACGCCGAATACGGGGCGTTTTCTCATCAATTTAAAACCACAATCGGAACGCAAAATGACCGCCACGGAAATCATTGCGCGACTCAAACCCAAGTTAGCCGAATTATCGGGCGTAAAATTATATTTACAATCGGTGCAGGATTTAACGATGGAAACCAACGTCAGCCGCACGCAATATCAGTTCACGTTAGAAACGCCCGATGTGAAAGAATTGAATCGTTGGACGCATAAACTGGTTGACGAATTGTCTAATCAGCCCGAATTGAGTGAAGTTGCCAGCGACGTGCAAGATAAAGGTTCGGCAACTTATGTGAACATCGACCGCAGCACCGCCAGTCGGCTTGGTGTCACGACTGCCGCCATTGATAACGCGCTTTACAGTGCGTATGGGCAGCGTTTGGTTTCGACGATTTTCACGCAATCAAACCAATATCGCGTCGTGCTTGAAGTGGATCCAGCGGCGCAAATTCGTCCTGAATCGCTCAATGATTTACGGATTCCATCGAGTAACGGCACGCAAATTCCTTTGTCCGCGATTGCTGAATTATCGGAACGCGCCACGCCGCTTTCCGTCAATCATCTTAACCAATTTCCTGTCGCTACGTTGTCGTTTAATTTAGCTCCGAATGCGTCTTTAGGCGATGCCGTGGCTGCCATTGAGCGCGTCAAACAAGAAATGAATTTGCCGTTAAGTATTCGCACCAGTTATCAAGGCGCGGCGTTGGCGTTTAAAGCCTCGCTCGATAATACGTTGTGGCTGATTTTGGCGGCGATTGTGACGGTTTATATTGTGTTGGGCGTGTTGTACGAAAGTTATATTCACCCGATTACGATTCTCTCCACGCTACCATCGGCGGGCGTTGGCGCATTACTCGCGCTGATGATTTCAGGTAACGATTTGGGCATGATTGGCATTATCGGCATTATTTTGTTGATTGGCATCGTCAAGAAAAACGCCATTATGATGATTGATTTCGCGCTGGAAGCCGAACGTAAACAAGGCATGTCGCCAGTGGATGCGATTTTTCAAGCCTGTTTATTGCGGTTTCGTCCGATTTTGATGACCACCTTTTCAGCATTATTGGGCGCGTTGCCGTTGATGCTGGGAAGTGGCGTGGGATCAGAATTGCGGAATCCGTTAGGGATTACGATGGTCGGTGGTTTGTTGTTGAGTCAATTATTAACGCTGTACACCACGCCCGTGATTTATTTGTGGATGGATAGTTTAGCGAAGCGATTTACATCCCCATCGCTTTGATAAATCGAACAAACACCCATTTTAAATTCTTCGGTAAAGTTGGCGGAATTTTGCCACTGCTTTATGATGCAATTTAAGAATTTTGATTAGGTATAACTTTTTACATTGGGGCTAAAAAATGAAAACAAAATTACTAATTATTAGCATTGCTTTACTTTTACCATGCGCTGTAAGTGCCGATAGATATGGACATTACGGACACGGTGGACATGGCGGACATCACGGTCGCGGCAATAGTTGGATTGCTCCAGCAATTATTGGCGGTGCCATTGTTGGATCTGCCATATACGGTACAACGAGAGATGATGAATCCGATAACAGGCAGTATCGCCGCGAACTGACTCGACATGAAATTCAAGAAGAACAATTAAGACAGCGTGAACTCGAACTCGAACGCCGTGAACATGATTATTACGAGCGGCAAGATCGCACTCGCGGACATAACGATGACAATTGCAGAGAGTATTACCGGGATGATGGGCGGTCGAGTTATTACTCAAAAAATTGTTGGTAATGATTTAGAAATGCTCCATTTCACGCCAAACTTATGATTTTTGAAAAAGCTGTTTGCGTATCAACCCCCTCTGAATTATTGACGATGACTGCTATCAACATCAAACGGTGTTCGTCGTCAATTTCGCTCATGTGCTGCTTTAACGCAATGCTCTCCAAATTATTATCGACCGTGAAAAAAATCGAATGAATTTATCGGCATTATTTATTTATCGTCCCGTCGCCACGACTTTATTAACCTTGGCGATTGCGTTGAGCGGGATTTTGGCATTTTTGAATTTACCCGTTGCTGCGTTGCCGCAAGTCGATTTCCCGACGCTTTCCGTGCAAGCGCAATTACCTGGTGCGAGTGCTGAAACGATGGCGGCAACGGTTGCAACGCCGTTGGAACGGGCGTTGGGGCGCATTGCGGGAATCACAGAAATGACTTCGAGCAGCAACTCTGGCACCACCCGAATTACGCTGCAATTTGATTTGAATCGCGACATAAACGGCGCGGCGCGTGACGTTCAAGCCGCCATCAACGCCGCGTCGAGTTTATTGCCGAGCAATATGCCGAATCGTCCGAATTATCGGCGTGAAAATCCGGCTGATTCGCCGATTATGATTTTGGCGTTAACCTCCGATAATCTCAGTCGTGGGCAAATGTACGACATGGCTTCGACGGTTTTGGTGCAAAAAATTTCGCAGATTTCAGGTATTGGTCAAGTCCAAATCGGTGGCGCGACATTGCCCGCCGTGCGCGTTGAACTGAATCCGAAAGCGTTGCAACAATACGGCATCAGCCTCGAAGATGTCCGAATTGCGATTACGAAAACAAACGTTAATCGCCCCAAAGGCGTGATTGAAAATACTGAAAATCGCTGGCAAATTCTCGCCAATGATCAAGCACGAACAGCAGCGGATTATTTGCCGTTGATTGTCAGTTATCGCAACGGTGCGGCGGTTAGATTGGCGGATGTGGGCAGCGTTGATGATTCGGTCGAAGATTTGCGGAGCGCGGGGTTTAAAGACGGAAAGCCGTCCGTCGTGCTAATTATTCGCAAACAACCCGAAGCGAATGTAATGGAAACGGTCAATCAAATCAAAGCGTTATTGCCTGAATTACGCGCGTCGATAAATAGCGGCGTGGATTTATCCATCGTGGTGGATAGGTCGCTCAGTATTCGCGCCTCGATTGACGAAGTGGAAGTCAGTTTGTTGATTTCGATTGCGCTGGTGATGTTGGTGGTGCTGTTATTTTTACGGAATTTTCGGTCGGCATTGATACCAATTATCACCGTTCCCGTGTCGCTGATTGGCGCGTGTACGGTGATGTATTTTTTCAATTACAGCTTGAATAACCTGTCGTTAATGGCGTTGACGATTGCCACGGGTTTTGTCGTGGATGACACGATTGTCGTTTTAGAAAACACCAGCCGCCATATCGAAAAAGGCGTTGCGCCGATTAAAGCCGCGTTGTTGGCGACCAAAGAAGTGAGTTTTACCGTGTTGGCAATGAGCGTGTCGTTGGTCGCGGTGTTCATTCCGATTTTGTTAATGGGCGGCGTGGTTGGGCGTTTGTTTCGAGAATTTGCGGTCACATTATCCGCCGCCGTGTTGGTGTCGTTGTTGATTTCACTGACAACCGCGCCGATGTTGTGCGCTCGTTGGCTACACAAAGAAAGCCCGAATCATGGGCGTTTTTATCATGGTATTGGACGTGTTTTGACTGCGCTGCAAACGGGTTACGAATGCTCGCTACATTGGGCGATTCGTCACCGCCGCATCATGATGGTGATGTTATTTAGCACGATTGGTTTGAACGTTTATTTGTACACCGTGATTGATAAAGGGTTTTTTCCGACGCAAGATGGCGGACGCTTAAACGGTGGCATTCAAGCTGACCAAAGCACATCTTTTTGGGCGTTACAAAAAAAGCTGTTCGAGTTTTCGGAGTTAATTCGACAAGATTCTGCGGTGAGTAGCGTGGTTGGATTTGCAGGTACGGATGCGAATAATGCCGTGGTTTTCGTGGGTTTAAAACCGCATGATGAACGGGAATCTATCGACAAAGTGATGGGGCGGTTGCGTGAAAAATTGAATCGCGTGGCGGGGGCAAAAATCTTTTTGCAGCCCGCGCAAGAATTGCGAATTGGCGGCAGACCGTCTGCGGCAATGTATGATTTTAGTTTGCAAGCGGACGATTTGAATTTGTTGCGCGAATGGACACCGAAAGTGCTTGCCGCGCTGTCGAAATTGCCCGAACTCAAGGACGTAAACACCAATCAACAAGACAAAGGTCAGCAAATTAGTTTGGTGGTGAATCGAGAAATGGCGGCGCGTTACGGTATCACGCAAGCGATGATTGATAGCACGCTCAATGATGCGTTTGGGCAGCGTCAGGTTTCGGTGATTTATAATCCGCTGAATCAATATCGCGTGGTGATGGAACTCGCGCCCGAATACTGGCAAAGTCCCGAAGCCTTGAAACAGCTTTATATCAGCGTGCCAGCGAATGCGGGGAAACCTGGTGGCGCACACGTTCCGTTGTCGAGTTTGGCGAGTGTTGTGCCGACGAATACGCCGTTAACCGTGAATCATCAAGGGCAATTTGCCGCTGCGACGTTATCGTTTAATTTGCAAACAGGCACGTCACTTTCGACCGCCACCGCTTTGATTGAAAAAACGCTGGATGATATTGGCTTACCGACTGACGTACAGTACAGTTTTCAAGGGTCGGCGAAAGCCTTTCGGGAATCGTTGCAAAATCAACCGTGGCTAATTTTGGCGGCGTTGGTCAGTATTTATATTGTGCTGGGCGTGTTGTACGAAAGTTATATTCATCCGCTGACGATTTTATCGACGCTACCTTCGGCGGGTGTTGGCGCGTTGTTGGCGTTAATTCTGACGGGTGGCGAGTTGGGCATTATCGGCATTATCGGCATTATTTTGTTGATTGGCATCGTTAAGAAAAACGCCATTATGATGATTGATTTCGCGCTGGAGGCTGAACGTAATCAAAATTTGCCGCCCGATGAAGCGATTTTTAAAGCGTGTGTGTTGCGATTTCGCCCGATTTTAATGACGACATTAGCCGCATTATTTGGCGCGTTGCCGTTAGCGTTCGCCACAGGTTATGGCGCGGAATTGCGGCAACCATTGGGGATTTCGATTGTCGGCGGGTTAATTTTTAGCCAAATGCTGACGCTTTACACCACGCCCGTCGTTTATATTTATTTAGATCGTTTTAAAACGTGGTTTCATCGCCGATTTTTCACCCATTCTGTTTGAGATTTGTATGCGTTTTTGCGTTAAAAAAAGTGTGATTGTAACGTTGTTCGTCGTGCCATTAACGGCTTGTGTGGTGGGGCGCGATTATGTTCGTCCCGAAGCTATTATTTCCACGGAATTCAAAGAAATGAAAGGCTGGAAACCCGCGCAACCGCGTGATAATTCGTTGCCGAGTAATTGGTGGGAGATTTTTAACGATGCCCAATTGAATGCGCTGGAAAGCCAAGTTGCCACGGCAAATCAATCGATTATTCAAGCTGAAGCGCAATATCGACAAGCGCAACATTTGGTGCAAGCCGCGCAATCGTCTTTTTTGCCGATTCTCACCATGACGGGGACGACAAGTCGGTTTCAGGCGGCGACAGGTCAAAATGTGGCTGTTTCGGGCATTCGGAATTTGTTCGGCACAGCGGCGGGGATTGCGTGGGAGCCTGATTTGTGGGGCAGTGTGGCGCGTCAAGTTGAAGCGAATACGGGCAATGCTCAAGCGAGTGCCGCGACGTTGCAAGCGTTACAACTTTCGACGCAAGCGACATTGGCGCAAAATTATTTTCAAATCCAAGTGTTGGACGCGCAGAAAGCGTTACTCGATGAAACGCTTCTCGCTTATGGTAAAACGTTAGACATAATTAAAAATCGTTACGCGGTGGGAATGGTGGCGAAAAGCGACGTGATGCAAGCTGAAACGCAAGTCGAATCGGTTCGCGCTCAAGCTATCAATCTCGGTATTGCACGGTCGAAATTAGAACACGCGATTGCGGTTTTAATTGGCAAAACGCCTGCGGAATTATCCATAAACGCTTCGCCTTTGAACGTGAAACCGCCTGTGATTCCGACCATTTTGCCGTCCGAATTATTAGAACGTCGTCCCGATATTGCCGCAGCGGAACGTAAAATTTCGGCGGCGAACGCTCAAATTGGCGTGGCAAAAGCGGCGTATTTTCCGACCTTAAATTTAGCGTCGTCGAATGGTTTTCAATCGACCGATATAAGTACGATGTTCACAATGGCGCGGCGTTATTGGGCGTTAGGGCCAGCGGGGGCGGCGATAACGTTGTTTGACGGCGGTGCGAAAAATGCTCAATACAAACAAGCGATTGATGGGTTTGATGCCAGCGTTGCGGCGTATCGACAAACGGTGCTGACGGGTTTTCAGGAAGTGGAAGATAATTTGGCGGCGTTGCGGATTTTAGCGGCAGAAACCGACGTTCAAAACAAAGCGGTCGCGGCGGCAAATCAAGCGTTGGCGTTGACCATCAATCAATATCAGGCTGGAACAATTAGTTATTTGAACGTCATGACCGCGCAAACTGCCACGTTATCGAATCGGCAAACGGCGGTATTGTTGCACGGTGAACAATTGGCGGCTTCGGTGTTGCTGGTGAAAGCGTTGGGTGGCGGTTGGAATGAAACGTTATTGCCTACGCCAAAACAAGCAACGGGCGAACGAAAATGGACAGATTTTTTGATTTTTCCGTTTGAATAAATTGGCAATTAAATGTTTTTATTCGTAATATAGAAATATTAGCACACACATAAAAGTAATTCCGTAATCTATAACTTAACTAAACCAGAGAAAAATAAGTGAGACAGTCGCAAGTCAGTAACCAAAAAATCCGCGTGCAAACCCTTCTCAAACGTCAGGGGTTTCTTCGTTCAAGAATGGCGCATGAACTCCAATACGCCAGCTGCCGAATGAATGATAAAATACAACACATTCAACTACTTACCATGAAAATTCAAGACTTGATTGCTAGTAAAAGTGAAGCGGAAAAACAGATAACGGAACTGATTAGTTTAAATCAAAAACTAATTTCTCAAGCAGCCAAAAAAGACGCAATCGTTGCCGAATTGACAAGCGCAAAAGAAAAAGAGGCACATATTGAAAAAATGACTCTGAAACTATCAAAAATTACCCAAGAACTTGTTTTCCAAAACAGTGAAAAAGAAAGGCGGTTTTGCACCGAGTACAGAAATTGCAATTTTAAACGAGCCACAGGCGACATTTTTAATCACTCTTTTTCGCAATACCGACATCGTTATAGATGTCTAACCCAGTGAAATCAGCTGGTCTTGCGAAGGTTGTGTTTGATTTATTAATTTTGAAAAATTAAAACAAGTGCGTTATTCAAACATTGGTCAGAAATGGCTTTTACTAATGGGTTATTTTTCACCATTTCTGCTGCGTTCAAATTCGCAACCACAACTTTTTTGAAAACCGCATTGAAAAATTATCGGCTTTAACGAGTCAAATTAACGCGGTTTTGAATTCAGAACCGCGTGCATTTTTTGTTCATCGAGTTCTTTTTCCCATTTCGCCGCTACTACCGTCGCCACGCCGTTTCCCACTAAATTCGTCAACGCCATCGCTTCCGACATAAAACGGTGAATGCCCAAAATCAACGCCAATCCTGCCACGGGAATAATTGGAAAAGCCGACAACGTTGCCGCCAAGGTAATAAAACTGCTTCCCGCCACACCCGCTGCCCCTTTTGACGTTAATAATAAAACGCCCAACAACGACAATTCTTGCGTCAACGTCAACGGTGTATTCGTCGCTTGGGCGATAAAAATTGCTGCCATCGTTAAATAAATCGACGTGCCGTCTAAATTAAACGAATAACCCGTTGGAATGACTAAACCCACGACGGATTTGGAGCAGCCTAAATTTTCCAGCTTTATCATAATGCGCGGCAAAGCGGATTCCGATGACGACGTACCTAAAACAATAAATAATTCTTCTTTTAAATACACGACGAATTTGAAAATACTAAATCCAGTCACCCGCGCCACTAAGCCCAACACGCCAAAAACAAACAAAAGACAGGTCAAATAAAACCCGCCCATCAACGTTAAAAGGGGCAACAAAGAGGAAACGCCATATTTGCCAATCGTAAACGCCATCGCGCCAAACGCGCCAATCGGGGCGAATTTCATAATTGTTTCAACAATGCCGAATAATACTTGTGACATTTTGTGAATCAAACCGACCACTTCTGCGCCCGTTTCTTTCATCGCTGCCAATGAAAATCCGAATAATAACGAAATCAATAACACCTGCAATATATCGTTTTTCGCAAAGGCATCGACCACGCTACTCGGAATAATGTTCAACAAAAAATCCGCAATCGTGTGAGGCGCAGTTGCCGTGGCGGTATACGTCGTGAGGCTGGTTGTGTCCAACGTGCTGACATCGATATTCATACCAACACCAGGTTTCAAAACATGAACCACAATCAAACCCAGAATCAACGCAAACGTGCTGGCGACTTCAAAATATAACAACGTTTTCAAGCCGACGCGCCCGACTTTTTCCATATCTTGCATTCCCGCAATACCTGTCACGACGGTGCAGAAAATAATAGGCGTAATAATCATTTTAATCAGTTTGATAAAACCGTCGCCCAATGGCTTCAACGAGACCGCCACATCGGGATAAAAATAGCCCAGAAACACGCCAAAAATAATGGCCGCTAAAACCTGTAAATAAAGATGTTGATGGAGCTTTTTAGTGGTGGTGATGGATTGCATGAAAAACCTATGAGTGAATTTTGGCGATTAAGAAAAATGTTTATTGAGTTGCTGGCGTAGAAATTCGGGAATGCGTCGCTCCAACCAATATACGGGTTTAAATGGATTTTTGCCCGCAACAAATCCAACGTGACCGCCTGCCGACGTGATTTCTAGTTGCATAGTGTGTGACAATTCCGCCAACTCTGGCAGAACCGCTTGCGTCATAAAAGGATCGTCTTTCGCTTGAATTAACAGCGTTGGCACCGTAATCGATTTTAGAAATTGCCGCGAACTCGAGCGTCGATAATAATCCTGCGCGTTTTTAAAACCATACAATTTTGCCACGACACGTTCATCGTATTGCCAAAACGACGTGATTTTCGACAAATCGCCTAACTGTTGGAGCTTATTTGCTTCGTGCGGCTGCCCGATTTTTTCTAAAAGATATTGTTTATCGGTAATGTAACGTTTCAATTCGCGCAGCAAATTAAAGCGGTAAAATTTTGAGAATCCAGCGTCCAATTTCGTCGCGCAAACGCTTAAAATTAACGGAACGGAAACCGCGATGGCTGCGAATAAATCGACTTGTTTTCCCTGTTCTTTTCCCTGTTCGCCCAACCATTTCAGCAACACATTTCCGCCTAACGAAAAGCCAATCGCGGCAAAAGGCGTGTTCGGTTCACGTTCGCGCAAGGTTTGATATAAAAAGTGAATGTCTTCCGTTTCACCAGAATGATAACACCGCGCGGAATGATTCAATTCGCCGCTGCAACCGCGAAAATTTAAGGTGACGCTGCGAAAGTGGTGTGTTAATAAAACACGCTGCAAGCCTTTAATATAAACAGATTGAGAACTTCCCGTCAGCCCGTGCAATAAAATAATTAACGGTTTATCGCCTTCGCCACACCAATCAATATCGATGAAATCATTGTCTGGCGTAATCAATCGTTCACGGCGCAAGGGTGGCGCGGGGATTTTACGAAATAATGGCGGATACAATGTTTGAAAATGGCGATTACTTAACCACCACGCGGGTTTGAACGTTGTGTTTATTAACATGGGGTTTTTATATCCTAAGTCTAAGGTCGCGGAATTCGTCGATAATACAACATAACGCGCGATTTATTGGTTTTAGCATGGCTTAATTAAAGCTAAGTGGGCATAAGTCTTTTAACATTTTTTAAAAGCGAAAAACGTCTTCTTTAAACGTACCTGAGGAAATAAAGTTTTTTATCGAGTAACGAATATCTATTTTTTTAGATAGAACTTGCCAAAATCGTTACTCAATTTTCAGGAACAGTGATTAACGACAGAAAAATCAAAAGCAAAATCCTAGATTTAGAATATAAAGTTTAGAATCGGCAAATCAAAACTTTGACGGAAAACAAAAAATGAAATTGGTTTATATTGTCGAAGATGGCAGTGGAAATAAAAAAATTGGTATAACTGGCGATATTAAAAAACGAATGGCACAGCTTAAAACCGCTATCTCAACTGGAATTGTGTCGGTTATGGTTTCTGATTTTGTAGAAAATGCTCGTAGCATCGAAAAACAATTACATGATGCAAATAAAATGTACAGGTTAAGCGGCGAATGGTTTAGCGACGTTGTTGATTTTGGTGATATTGAATTTTCATATTCCAAAATAGAAAAGCCAATCAAAATTGAATCTGAAGCAATGGAATTCTTACCCGAAGCTACTTACATTAACTCGTATATAAAAAATTTAGGTAATTTATTTGGTTTAACAACTGTGGCAATAAAAGTTCTGATGTGTCTTGTATCAAAAGTAGATTATGAAGGTGAACTATCGTTGCCACGCGGTATCAGAGAAAAAGTAGGTAAAGAGCTGGGTGGCGTGTCATTGGGTGTCATCAATAACGCCATCACCGAACTGGTAAAAAAAGAAATTCTTAGTCGTGTTGGTAGTCAAGGCAGCGGCGTTTATTCTCTGAATCCAGACTTTTTTGCACGCGGAAAATGGCGCGACATTTACTACAAAAGAAAATCATTTAAAGTAACAATGACCTACACCGATGACGGCGGCGAAGGAAAACGCGAAGTCATCACCGAACAAATTGGCGCGGACATTATCCAAATGCCCGCTCAAACTCCCGCCGAATAAACACCAAATCCGAAAAATTACACGCCATCGCGCAAAGCTCGAAAATCATGAATTTGCGCGGTTGATTGGTTTGATTACGAAAATACAAAATCACGGTTAGCCACGAACTAATCGAACACAATTGCTGGCATCTTTACCATCGCTGCTCGAATAGCCACCGTCAAAACCGATATACTCCGCATAAGGCGAAGAAGACCAAAACCATTTTTCATTTTTAGGTGAAGAAGACCAAAACCATTTTTCATTTTTTGGAAAAACATCAGCATCAATAAAATTTCTTTTCGTGCCTTTAACTTTGTCAATTAAAGTTCTCAATTCATCAATAGTGGCAACGCGCCAATCGTTGTATTTTCCGTAACTGCACGTTATTGGAATTTTCATTGCCTCGTGCCAACTAACTTTTTCAGCATTTCCTGCAACAGTTCCATTTTCCCAACGTTGCCCGTGAGCAAATCGTAACCACATCAAACCCGTTTCGGTGTCAGTTGCAATGCCGTCTTGAACGATAAATTTACCGATTTTATTCGACGAAATAACCCGCGCTGGTTTTGGCGGAACAATAATTTTCGGTTCAGGTTTTAGAATTGTTGGAATTGGCGCGGGTTCAAGTTTAGGCGTGATAATTTTCTGCGCTAACGGCGATTGAATCACGTCCAACGCTAACGCCCACGATTCCACCGCCCAAAACGCAAACTCTTTTTGCGTGCCAAAATTATTGTGTAACCGTTGCGCCAAACCGTCCAAATGTATCGACAACGGCGTGTGCGTTTTTTGCATTAAAGCCGCAACAATGTGATTGTCTAATGCCAACATCAACAAATTGGTTTCACGGATATGTTTTGGCGCGAGGTCTTTTAACATTCCTCGACAACGACGCGGATTTTCAATAATCGAACGCCCGTAATTGTCGATGATAAAACGTAATTGTTGGCGCGGATGATTGTCTAACATTGAATTTTCTCCGCATAAATCACCGCCAAACTAATATCGTCGCCGCTGCCACTTTGCGAGGCTTCATTTAACCAATCTTCCAATTCTGTTTGCACAAAATCCGCGCCGTCGGTTTCAATAAAACTGTGAATATCGCCCAACGCTTGATAAAAACCTTCGGCGTGTTTGAACGAATTTTTGTAACCGTCACTGACCAAAAAAATTGCTTTTGGTGATTCGATAATTGGCACAAAGGCTTCTCGAAAATCTTGCCACGGTTTTTTACCGCATAACGACGTGGTGTCATTGCCCAACAAACGCGCATCGTGTGGAATCGGCATAGCTGGCGTGCCGTCGGCTTGAATGACGACAATATCGCCGTCGCCAATTTGCCAATACAACACGCAATTTTCTAGCACGCAAGCGACTAACAGCGTGGTGCCGAACAGCAAATAACGGTTTTCAATCGCGGCTTCGATTCGTAGACAATCTTCAATTCGCAAATAATCGTCAATGTACGCATCGACTTTTCGTTGCCAACAACGGTGAATCGCTTTCGGGATGCCTTCGGATAACGTTCGCAATTGTGGCAACGACAAATTCGGCGCATTAAAAACTTGCTGCGTGATTTCAATTGCAGCACCCACCGCAAACTTCGCCCCTAAATCACTGAACGGGCAACGTGTGCTGCCGTGACCGTCTGCTACGGCGACCACCAACGGATTTTTCGCAGTGGCGACAGCATCTTGATTCGGCAAACCGTTTCGATGATGGATTGCGCCGCGCACACTTTCCGTTAAAACGCGCCATGTCACCATACGTCCGCCGCTGAATGGGGGTCTACGGTTGGAACGGGTGGAATTGGCACATTGTTGTCGCTGATGTTGTCAGTCACTTGGCTCGGTGGCGCGGAAGTCGCTTGTAAAACCGCTGTCGAAACCCACCGAATATAATTTACCAACTGTTCGGCGTTATGCGCGTGCAACGGTCGCAATTCTTTGTTGCCGATAAATTGCTGCAACACCTCCATATCGGCATCTTCACCAATTGCAATGCCAATCCGTACCGCTTTTTTGCCCCACGGCAACGCCATCAATTCTTTCAAACCACTTTCAAAATCATCGGTTGGTTGTCCGTCAGAAATCAACACTAACACAGGCGGTAAACCGCGATCCGTCATTGGCGGCATTTTCAATTGGTCAGCGACCAAACGAAACGCGGCTCCCATATCGGTCATGCCATTAACGTGTAAATCCTGCCATTTAAAATCGTCAACAGGCGTGGCGTGGGCAACGTGCCATTTTGCGCCATTTGAGAATTTAACCGCTCGTACTAATACTTCAGCGTTCACATTGTCAGCCGCGACACTTTGCATAGCGGGAATCGCTTCACGAATTGCATAATTTAGACTTTGAATCTTGTCGCCTTCCATCGAATACGAACAATCTGCAATCCAAATAAAGTGCAATGGACGGGTCGCTAATTCTCCACCGGGACGTTTTTTTAAAGCTACCATTTTTGTATTCTCCTGTTGTTGATGCGTTGATTAAATACGGATTTCAGCTTGCGCTTGTCCGAAATTGATGGTGATTCCTGTTGCCAACGTAACGCTTTTACCTTGTTCGACAGTTTTTAAAACACTATTATCGGTAAATGTCCACGCCTCAGTGGTGAGATTTTTCAAACCCCAAATGTTGGGATTGGTCGGGTGTTGTACGACTTGCGCGACGGCAGGCGTAATGTCATTTTTTCGCGCGGGGTGCAAATGATACGGATACAACTCGGCTTTGTTGTTCAACATCACCGTCAATTCTTGTCCTGTGTTTTGTTTAATCCGAATGCGCGGCGGCAAAATCAACGTTTTTTGACAACTCCAACACGGTTTTAACTGTCCGCTCGTTTTCAATTCGTCTTCGTCGTAAAAATTCTCCGCGCCACAACCGCAATCGACAATCGTATCTTTTAAACGTAATAATTGCTTCCGCCATTCACTTTCACGGATTCGCGAATGCACGTCCGACAAACCCGCCGTGAACGATTGTGTAAATAAATCGCGGATAAATTTCGGGTAAATCGCCCAATAAACAATCGCATTATCTTGATAACCCGTGACAGGTCGATTGCTTTTATCGTTCGGGTCAAAAATAAACAGCGGCTCTGAACCGTACAATTTATTCATCGCAGGCAAATCAAAACATTTCATGTCCGCTTCTTTTTTCCCTTCCAACGGATGATGCAACATCAACATATAAAACAGCAGCACCGCCAACGAAAACAAATCACTGTCACTATTTGGATTATTTTCGCGGCGCACAATTTCTGGCGACATAAAACGCGGCGTTCCCACCACACCAGTATTTTGCGAACCGTTCACCGTCACATTGTCGTTGTCGCAAATCAAAATATCGCCCGTGTTCGGGTCGATAAAAAAGTTCCCAGACGAAATATCCCGATAACACAGCCCTTTCGCGTGCAAAAGCTGAAAACTGTCCGCGAGTTGAATCGTCGCAATCAACAATTGCCGAAAACTCGGCTCAATGCGGCGTTTCATTAAATCCGAAATGTTTTTGTAATTGCTTTGCCGAATCGACATTGCATAACCAAACCCCGCGTTTTCAGTCGATGACGCTAAATGCAACGGGAATAAAAAGTTGGTATTCGGCGCACCGACGGCAAGCAATTCTTGAAGCGCGGCGAGTTGTTCCGCCGTGGCTTGTTGCGGAAAATACCATTTCAACGCCATCGATTGCCCTTCGGATTCAGCGCGATACACTTCACCTTGTCCGCCCGAACCTAAAAATTCTTTGACGACACACGTTTTGCCATTGTCGAGTTGAATGGCTTGATTGAGCTTGAGTAATTGGTTCATGAGTTTTTGAGTTTAGTGAATAAAAAACCAAATAATCCATCCGAAGAAAAACATCCATCCTAAACAGCCATTGTTTTCATCTTCATTGGGTATTATTTGTGGCTCTGGTTGATTTGGTGTTATTTGTGGTTGTAGTTGCGTCGATTTTTCCTGCCGCACCAACCGAACATTACCGTTGTGGATTTTACCGTTGCTGCTCGAGTAGCCGCCGTAGAAGCCGACATACAACGCATGGTCACTATTGACAGCAAGAGATGAAGAAGACCAAAAACATTTTTTTTCTTGGAAGTTTGGAAAAACATCAGCGTCGATGTAGCAAGCAGTTATTCTTCCCGCTCCCTTCCAAAATCCTACCGTTTCCCCTAAAACAATAGATTTCAATTCATCAATGTTAGGAACACGCCAATCGTTATAAACTGCGTAACCTTCTTTCTTATTAAATTTGTCAGGGATTTTCATTGCATCGTGCCAGTTAATCTCTTCTGCATCTCCCACAACAGTTCCATTTTCCCATCGTTGACCATGAGCAAAACGCAACCACATTAAACCCGTTTCGGTGTCGGTTGCAACGCCGTCTTGAACAATGAATTTGCCGATTTTTTGCGATGGTGTTGAAACGATTGGCGTTGATTTTGGCGGCGATTTCCCACCTCGCACAAATCGAACGCTATTGCTGCTCATCTTTCCGTAGTTACTTGAAATGCCCGTAGTCTTGACAATCCAAGCACTATTTCCATTGACACCATGAGGTGAATAAGAAGACCAAAAACATGTTTCATCAACATCAATTAAGTTTCCTTTTTCTTTAGCGACTAACGTTTTTAACTCATCAATGTTCGGAACGCGCCAATCTTTATAACCTTCGTAACCTTGTCGATTGAACTTTTGAGGGATTTTCATTGCATCGTGCCAATTAAATTTTTCAGCATCTCCTGCAACAGTTCCATTCTCCCATCGTTGCCCGTGAGCAAAACGCAACCACATTAAACCCGTTTCGGTGTCGGTTGCAACGCCGTCTTGAACGATAAATTTACCGATTTTTTGTTGCGGTAATGTTGAAACAATCGGCGCAGTTTGAATTGGTTCAGGTTCAGGCGTGATAGTTTGTTGCGCTGCTGGTTGTTGAATCACATCCAACGCTAACGCCCACGATTCAATTGCCCAAACGGCGAAATCTTTTTGAATACCAACGTTGTTGTGTAATCGTTGCGCCAAAATATCCAAGTGCATCAAAATCGGTGTGTGCGTTTTTTGCGTTAATTCGGCGACGAGTTTTTGCTCTAACGCCAACATGAGCAAATTGGTTTCGCGTTGATGTTTGGGCGCGAGGTCTTTTAACATTCCTCGGCAACGGCGCGGGTCGTCAATAATGGAACGCCCGTAATTGTCGATGATAAAACGTAATTGGTGGCGCGGATGATTGTCTAACATTCGATTATTGAAAGTAGGTTGAGGAAACCGTCACAGTATAGAACATGGCGGCGACAGGTTGCGTCATTTCGACAAAATAGAACTAAATTACTTAATTTTCATCAAAAATGTTGCGAAAAATGAATCAGTTGATATAATTCGCAGACTGAAATTAAAGAATTTCAGGCGCGTAGCTCAGTTGGTTAGAGCACCACCTTGACATGGTGGGGGTCGGTGGTTCGAGTCCACTCGTGCCTACCAAACAAATAAAGCACTGCTGGTCAGTGCTTTTTTTTATTGTGCAACATAATGGTTTTCAACGATGCTAGTTATCACGCTCCCAGATGGTTCTCAACGCAATTACGACGCGCCACTCAGTGTGCTTGAAGTCGCCCAATCTATTGGTGCTGGACTTGCAAAAGCTACGCTTGCCGCGAAACTCAACGGTCAACTTGTTGATGCCAGCACAATCATCGAACACGATGCTGAACTGCAAATTATTACCGCCAAAGACGACGAAGGTTTAGACGTTATTCGTCATTCCACCGCGCATTTACTCGCACAAGCGGTCAAACAATTATTTCCCGAAGCGCAAGTCACCATAGGGCCCGTAATTGAAAACGGTTTTTTCTACGATTTTGCTTATTCCCGCGCGTTTACTCCTGATGATTTAATCACGATTGAAGCGAAAATGGAGCAATTAGTCGCTGAAAATTTGCCTTTGACACGTTCGGTTTTATCACGCGACGCAGCGGTTGATTTTTTCAAAAACCAAGGCGAAGCCTACAAAGCTGAAATCATTGAATCAATTCCCGCTGACCAAGATTTATCGCTGTATCAGCAAGGCAATTTCACCGATTTATGTCGCGGTCCGCACGTTCCCAGCACGGGAAAATTAGGCGCGTTCAAATTGATGAAAATCGCCGGTGCATATTGGCGTGGCGATGCAAAAAATGAAATGTTGCAACGCATTTACGGCACCGCGTGGCGCGACAAAAAAGAACTACAAGCGTATTTGACTCGTTTGGAAGAAGCTGAAAAACGTGATCATCGCAAATTGGCGAAAACGTTAGACTTTTTTCACATTCAAGAAGAAGCTCCTGGAATGGTGTTTTGGCACGAAAAAGGCTGGGTAATTTATCAACAAGTTGAACAATATATTCGTAGCAAATTGCGTGTAAACGGTTACGGCGAAGTGAAAACGCCACAAATGGTGGATCGTTCATTGTGGGAAAAATCAGGGCATTGGGAAAAATTCGGCGCAATGATTTTCACCTCGCATTCCGAAAATCGCGATTACGCCATCAAGCCGATGAATTGTCCGTGTCACGTTCAGATTTTTAATCAAGGTATGAAAAGTCATCGCGATTTGCCGATTCGATTGGCTGAATTTGGTTCGTGCCATCGTAATGAACCGTCTGGCACGTTACACGGATTGATGCGGGTTAGAAATTTCGTTCAAGATGACGCGCATATTTTTTGTACGGAATCACAAATTCAAGACGAAGTGGCGACGTTTATCGAGTTGCTGTTTGATGTTTATAAAGATTTTGGTTTTGAAGAAGTCATTATTAAACTGTCAACGCGCCCTGAAAATCGAGTCGGTAGCGAAGAAGTTTGGGACAAAGCGGAAGCTGCGCTAGAACTGGCGTTAAATGCAAAAGATTTAGCGTGGGAATTACAGCCAGGCGAAGGCGCATTTTATGGCCCGAAAATCGAATTTTCGTTAAAAGATTGCATCGGGCGCGTGTGGCAGTGTGGCACGATTCAAGTCGATTTTTCGATGCCAGAACGTTTGGGCGCAAGCTATGTTGCCGAAGACGGTTCGCGGCAAGTGCCTGTAATGTTGCATCGCGCCATTTTAGGGTCGCTCGAACGCTTTATCGGAATTCTGATTGAACAACACGCCGGAACACTGCCAACGTGGCTTGCGCCTGTGCAGGTAATGGTGATGGTAATCGCCGATCGTCATGCCGATTATGCCCACAAAGTATTTAAAACGTTGGAATCTCAAGGTATTCGCGTAAAAATAGACTTGAGAAATGAAAAAATCGGGTTTAAAATTCGAGAGCATTCAATGCAACGTGTGCCGTATCTTGTCATCATCGGTGACAAAGAATTAGAAGAACAACGCATGACGGTACGCACTCAGAAGGGTGACGACTTAGGTAGTTTATCGATGGAAAACTTTAGCGCACAACTCGCGCAAGTCATCGAAAACAAAGAATAATTAACGTGGAGGATTAAGGTATCGCTGCGAAAAAAGATGAAACACGCTTAAACGACATGATTACCGCTAGACGGGTCAGAGTCACAGGGGCGGAAGGCGAGTCATTAGGGATTATCCCATTAGACGAAGCTAAAAAAATCGCGTACGACGCGGATTTAGACTTGGTCGAAATCTCACCGAACGCAGATCCGCCAGTTTGTAAGATTATGAACTACGGCAAATTTCAGTTTGAACAAAGTAAAAAACTGGCTGTCGCGAAGAAAAATCAAAAGCAAATCCAGATTAAAGAAATCAAATTCCGTCCTGGAACGGACGAAGGCGATTATCAAGTCAAGCTGAAAAATCTGATTAAATTCCTGATGGAAGGCGATAAAACCAAAATTACGCTGCGTTATCGCGGACGTGAGATGGCGCACAAAGAATTGGGAATGGACGTGTTGAAACGCATCGAAAAAGATTTGGAAGAGTTGGCGATTGTTGAGCAGTTTCCGAAAATGGAAGGGCGACAAATGGTCATGGTTCTTTCGCCTAAAAAGAAAAAATAGCAGTAAAAGTCACACAGGACGTGTGATTTTAGTTTTGTTTAGGCCACGCATTTTGCCTAATCGAACTATTCTTAGGGACACTTTTAACTTTATTTGGAGCTAAACAAATGCCAAAAATTAAAACAAATCGCGGTGCCGCGAAACGCTTCAAGCGTACGGGCAACGGCGGTATTAAGTGTGGACATTCACACCGTCGTCATATTTTGACGAAAAAATCAACGAAAAGAAAAAGACAATTGCGCTCGCCAAACTCGGTACATCCTTCGGATATCCGCATGGTAAATCGCATGATTCCTTATCTATAACCCTCACATTTAAGGAAATAAATCATGCCTAGAGTAAAACGTGGTGTTACAGCCAGAGCCAGACACAAAAAAGTTCTTAAACAAGCAAAAGGTTATTACGGCGCAAGAAGCCGCGTTTACCGCGTTGCGAAACAAGCGGTAATCAAAGCAGGTCAGTATGCGTACCGCGATCGTAAACAAAGAAAACGTCAATTCCGTGCTTTATGGATTGTGCGTATCAACGCGGCTTCGCGTATGTTCGGCATTTCATACAGCCGTTTGATCAACGGTTTGACCAAAGCGAACGTGAAAATCGATCGTAAAGTGTTAGCCGATATTGCGGTTCGTGATATTGACGCATTCGGTAAAATCGCTGAAATCGCGAAAGCAAACGTGAGTGCGCTTTCGTAACATTGCGATTCCCGTTTTAACCTTAAAAATCTGCCTGATTTGAATAAAGTCGGCAGATTTTTTTGTGTCTGGGGTAGGAGTATCGTTTGATTTGTCAGTATCAAGCGACTTTAATCACGACAAAATCCCTTATTAAAACTATCAATACGGCAACAAAATGATAACAACTTTTGATTTTGGTGATGGAAATGGTGAAGTTCCTGCACATCAGCATATAAATCCAGCTGGTAGTATTGGTGGTTGGGTTGCTAATACTGCCAATGTCGAAAAAACAGCGTGTATTGAAGTTGAAGCTTTAGTTTTTGGTAATTCCAACATTTTAGATAACGCTCGAATTTATGATAAGGCTCAAGTTTTTGGTAATGCGAAAGTCACCAATAACGCTAAAATTGGTGGTAAAGCAAAAGTGTGTAACGAAGCCTATATTTGCGATAATGCACACATCTACGGGATGGCTAAAATATACGGTGATGCTCGTATATTTGGGGATTCCGCTACAAATAAAAAAACAAATGAAACTGAAGGTGTGTGGATACCGCCGTCTCCCCAAAAAAGAGCAGCCCGTATTAAAACGGGCTGCTCTAGCAAGTCGCTCCGATTCAATAAAACTAAAATCGCGGAGATCAAAACCGAGTCCAAAAAGCTCTCTGCCATGTTAAATGCAATTTATGAGCAAGATAATCAGCCAACTGAAGCACCCGAAATAAATAATTCCTCCGTGCTAAATTTAGACAATACACATTTAGAAATCGTCAAAACTTTAGCAACCCGCCCCGAATGGCAACGTGACGAATTACAAAAAATTATGAAAGGCATGATGATTGACGGCGTGCTTGAACATATCAACGATGCTTTTTTTGATTATTGCGACGAAGCCTTTATCGAAAGCGACGACCCAATTGAAATTAACGTACAACTTTACAAGGAAATTTTTAAATGACCGTTATTCGCCAAAAAGACCGTGACGCAATTATTCAATCCCTACGAATTGGTGTTGTACCAAGTCGTGGCTTGCATCACATCCAAGTCGGACGCACAAAAGAAATCGAGGAGTTTTTAAAAGACCTTGAGCGTATTGCTGATGGCGGTTCAACCTTCCGTTTAATAATGGGCGAATACGGCGCAGGAAAAACATTCTTTCTGAGTTTGATACGCTCACTGGCATTGGAGAAAAAGCTAGTCACGGTTCATGCCGATTTGAATCCTAACCGTCGATTACAAGCTGCTAGAGGTCAAGCGCGTTCGCTTTACGCCGAGCTAATGAGGAATTTATCAACACGCTTAAAACCTGAAGGTGGCGCATTAGCAGGCGTGCTAGAAAAATTTATATCAACGACCATTAACGAAACCAAAGAATCTGGGGTAGATGAAGAACGTGCGTTATTCAAAAAGTTAGAACATTTAACCGAAATGGCGAATGGCTACGATTTTTCTACGGTTGTTGTTGCATATTGGCGCGGTTCAAAACAAGGAAATGACCAACTTAAATCCGATGCACTACGTTGGCTGCGTGGCGAATTTGCTACAAAAACTGAAGCTAAAAACGCATTGGGTGTGCGAAATATCATCGATGATGCGTCATTTTATGACCAACTAAAATTGATGGGGCGATTTGTTCGATTGGCGGGGTATTCTGGACTTTTAGTTTGTCTTGATGAGATGGTGAATTTGTATAAAATTCAAAATCCGAATTCACGCAACGCAAATTATGAGCAAATTTTACGAATGCTTAATGATTCGATGCAAGGCACGACCGAAGGCTTAGGTTTTATTTTAGGCGGCACACCTGAATTTTTAACGGACGAAAGTCGTGGGCTTTACAGTTACGAAGGGTTGCGGTCGCGTTTAGCTGAAAACAAATTTATTAAAGACAACGATGATCTTGTAGATTTTTCGGGTGCAGTTATTCCGTTATCGAGTTTTTCACAGAATGAATTTTTAGTTTTACTGCACAATTTGTTAAATGTTTATGCGTGCGGCGTAGAAGCTAATTATTTGTTGCCAGAAAAAGCATTGCAGGCATTTATGCGCCATTGTCACAACCAAATTGGTGATGAGAGTTTTAAATCTCCACGAAACACGATTAAAGAATTTCTCGATTTACTGGCGGTATTGGATCAAAACCCAAACACCAGCTGGGAAATGTTATTGAATCGCGTAAAGGTTACAATAGACAGCGAAGGAGTTATCAATTTAGATGACGCTGATTACGAACTTGGCGGCTTTAAACTTTGAATATCTACGCCGCTGCAACGGGTAAAAATAAATGGCGCGTTTACACCGCCGAAAAACCGAACGGCATTTTCTTTTCGGTGCGAGCGCATCGGATTGGAATGTAATAGATGCTAACAAATTTACAAAAAAAATTATTGAACGATTTTCAGCGTGATTTTCCGCTCTCGCTCACGCCTTACGCGGATATTGCCGCGCAATTAAATGTGATGGAAAACGAGGTTTTGCAAGCGTTGCGCGAATTAAATGACCGACAATTTATCAGTCGAATTGGCGCGATTATTCCCCCGAATCAAATTGGCGTGAGTACATTGGCGGCGATTTCGGTGCCTGAAAATGAGCTAGAATCTGTCGCCGCGCAAATCAATCATTTCAGCGAAGTGAATCACAATTATGAACGTGAAAATGCGTTAAATTTGTGGTTTGTGCTGATTGCGACGGATGCCGCGCATTTGAATAACGTGATTCGCGCGATTGAAGTTGAAACGGGTTATGACGTGTTGCGTTTTCCGCTGGAGAAAGAGTTTTTTATCGATTTAAGTTTTCAGTTGGATTTAACGAATGTTTGACGCAATCAATCAACAATTACTCGCGCAGGTCGCAGAAGGATTGCCCATTTGTGCGCGTCCTTATGCCGTTATTGGCGAACGTCTGAATATCAGCGAAACCGACGTGATTGAACGGCTAAAACACTTGCAAGCGAGCGGAATTATTAAACGTTTCGGTGTGATTGTGAAACACGCGGCTTTAGGTTATCGCGCCAATGCGATGTGTGTTTGGCACGTTCCCGAAGATAAAATTGACGAAATCGCTCAGTATTTATTGGAATTTCCATTTGTGACGCTGTGTTATCAGCGTCCGATGTTGCCCGAATGGCATTACAATTTATATTGCATGATTCATGGCAAAGATAAATCGACCGTTCTCGCACAACTTGCGCGAATAAATTCGCGCCCACTGATGCAAACGTTTCCACATCAAGTGTTATTTAGTCGCCGCTGTTTTAAACAACGTGGCGCGATTTATAAGTTAGTTTTAGCGTGAGCGAATTTGTTTTCGTGCCACGATTTGAATCACGTCAAAAGTTGCCGCAATTTCGTCGGATTCGTTGCGAGGGTAATTTTCCATCATGGTTTTTAACGACTTTTTGGAGGTTAAATTTTTGCGACGGTGTGAATTCACATTGTGTGCGCCGATGTGTTTTAATTCGCGCATCAAATCCAAAACCGAATCGTAACGCGAAATATATTGTTGATTTTTAATTTCAACGTCAACAAAATCAGCCTGTTCCAACGCATTTTGTAATTCTGGCGCGGTGTAAAATTCATTAACGTGCGCGAAATCATCCACCTTTTTCCACGCAGTTTTTAACTCCCGCAGCGTTTCCGAACCAAATGTGCTGAAAATCAATTCGCCGTCGGATTTTAAAACGCGGTGTAATTCGCGTAACGTTTCATCAATTGGCTGACACCATTGCAACGCTAAATTTGAAAAAATTGTGTTGATTTTCTCGTTTAAAAACGGCAAATTTTCCGCATCAGCACAAACGACTTTTACTGAATCGCCCAATTTTCCGCGTGTCGTTTGCAACATCGAAAACGCCAAATCCAGCGCAATCAAATCAACATTTTCACAATACGGCACTAATTCCCGCGTTAAAAATCCCGTTCCACAGCCTAAATCCATGACCACGCCATTCAATTTTTCGGGTAAAAATGAACGTAACAAATCACGCCCGACGTTGCGCTGCAATTCTGCCACGCTGTCGTAAGTGTGCGACGAATTGCCAAATGATTGTTTGATTTTGGTTTTATCTAATGCCATTAAAAAAAGCGTGAATCGCGTTTAAGCAATTTTCAGGTTGTGTGATGAACGGAATATGACCGGCATTTTGTAAAACGGTGAGTTGTAAATTCGGTTGCAATGTTTGCATTGATTCGCTGATTGAAACGGGAATCAGCGTGTCGTTGTCGCTCAAAATTGCGGCAATTGGACACGTTAAATTTGCTAAAACTGAACGTAAATCACTGGTTTTGAGCAACGTTAAACCAGCTTCTAACTCGGATAATTCTGGCGTGATTTGTGTGGCGGAACACGTTTTTATGCCTTTCAAAAACACGCTAGAATTCGGCACGCCTTGACATTGCAACGCTAAAAAACGCGCCAATGTCGCCGTTAGATTCGCGTGTAATTGTTCCGCGAAAGCGTGAAATGTTTCTGATGACATTCCTGCCCACGCTTCGGCGGCAACAAAACACGGATTCGCCGCCAGTAATATCACGCCTTTTACCCGATTGGAATACCGCGCCGCCATATCCAACGCCACCGTACCGCCAAACGACCAACCTAATACATAAAAAGGTTCGTTGTCTAATTCGGCAATCACAGCATCGCTGATTTCTACCAAATTATCGCGCCACGGCAAATCAATCAGCGTCACGCGATAATGCAACGAAAGTTGCGTGGCAAAATCGCCCCAAAACCCGCTGTGCGCTGCCCAACCGTGTAATAAAACAAGATGTTTCACGGCGAATTATTTCGTCTGACTGGCTAAATAATCTTCGTAATTGCCGCTGAAATCGATAATGCCGTGTGCGGTAATTTCAATAATATGCGTCGCTAATGACGACACGAATTCACGGTCATGACTAACAAAAATTAACGTGCCGGGATATTGTTCCAACGCGGTGTTGAGCGATTCAATCGATTCCATATCCAAATGGTTTGTTGGTTCGTCCATTACCATCACGTTGCGTTTTTGCAGCATCAATTTACCAAACAACATCCGTCCTTGTTCACCACCCGACAGGACTTTCACCGATTTGTTAATGTCGTCTTGCGAAAACAGCAAACGTCCCAACGTCGCCCGAATCGTTTGATCGTCGTCGCTTTCTTTGCGCCATTGCGTCATCCATTCAACCAACGTCATGTCTTCGGCAAAATCAGAAGCGTGATCTTGCGCGAAATAACTGACTTCGGCATTTTCAGCCCATTTCACTTCGCCAGTATCTGGTAATAATTCGCCGACTAACGTTTTTAATAATGTCGTTTTACCAATTCCGTTCGCGCCAATTACCGCCACCTTTTCACCAGCGGCAATCATTAAATTCAATTTTTTGAATAACGGTTCGCTGCCATAACCTTTGCTCACATTGTCCAATTCAACCGCTAAACGATGCAATTTTTTGCTTTCATCAAAACGCATAAATGGATTTACACGACTCGATAATTTCACTTCATCGAGTTGAATTTTATCTAATTGTTTCGCGCGAGAAGTGGCTTGTTTGGCTTTGGAAGCGTTGGCAGAAAAACGTCTAACGAACGCTTGTAATTCCACAATTTGCGTTTTCTTTTTGGCATTTCCAGCCAGTAACCGTTGACGCACTTCGGTCGAAGCCACCATGTAATCGTCGTAATTGCCTGGATAAACGCGCAATTCACCAAAATCCATATCGGCAACGTGGGTGCAAACGCTGTTTAGAAAATGGCGATCATGCGAAATAATAACCATCGTGCAATCGCGGTCGTTCAACATATCTTCTAACCAGCGAATCGTGTTGATGTCCAAGTTGTTGGTCGGCTCGTCAAGCAGCAAAATATCGGGATTTGAAAACAACGCTTGCGCCAATAACACCCGCAATTTCCAACCTGGTGCGACCGCACTCATTAAGCCAAAATGTTGCTCAACAGGAATGTCCAAACCGAGCAATAATTCGCCCGCGCGTGATTCGGCGGTGTAGCCATTAAATTCAGCAAACACCGTTTCTAATTCCGCCGCGTGCATATAATCGTCTTCGGTGGCTTCTAAATTGGCGTAAATGGTGTCACGTTCAAACATTGCCGCCCACATTTCTTTATGACCCATTAAAACTACGTCGATGACGCGGTAATCTTCAAAAGCAAATTGGTCTTGGCGTAAATTACCGAGGCGTTCATTCGGTGAAATGCTGACGTTACCCGCAGACGGCTCTAAATCGCCGCTCAAAATTTTCATGAATGTGGATTTGCCACAGCCGTTTGCGCCAATTAAACCGTAGCGATTACCGTCGCCAAATTTAACAGAAATGTTTTCAAACAATGGCTTTGCGCCAAATTGCATGGTGATATTTGCGGTAGAAATCAAAATTATTTTCCTAAAAGTAAAAAGTGAAAAAAAGGTGTAGTTACAATGCGAACTATGACTCAAGTTTTTGTACCAATGAGACTAGCTAGACGATGAAATAAAAAATTGTTCCAGTGCGTGTACTACCCCAGAATCTTCAAAAATAACTGATACACGCGCTGCTAACTTATCGCACATGATTTTGCGAAACTCAACATCCGTACCTAAGCGTAATGCTTTATCAATGTAATCTGCTTTATCACTAGCAACAAGATCGGTAAAGTTCATCCGTTTGTAAAGCCCTAATGTTTGTCGCCCACGCATAAATTCACCAGGTAGCGTTACTATAGGCGATTCGGCAGCAAATGAATCGAAAGACGTGTTTCCGCCACAAAAGTGAAAAGAATCTAACAGTGCGTCAGACAAATACAATACTTGTAAAAAATCGGGTAACGTCAGACGTGGTAAAAAAATCACTCGATCATAATAACGCATGCGATTTTGTAAACGGGTTTTAAAAAGCTCAATACGCCGCTGTTTGACATCATCAAACAATACTAAACACCCATCTAAATCACGCGCCAAAATTTCATCAAAGACGGCATCCATTTCGGGGTGAATTTTAAATAAGGACTGAGCGCAAGTATAAAGATGCAAGGATTCGGGTAAATTTAAATCGGAACGAGTTTTCTGAGTAGCTCGATTATTAGGACGATAGTAGTAGGTATAAGTAGAATTAGGATCAAGACGAATTAATTTTTCTGTGTAATGCGTGTCTGCCTTTTCTGACTCGCACGCACCGCCCGATAAATAGTAGTCAATAGTTGGAATACCTGTGGTATCGGGGTGTCCGTATAACACGCACTGCACAGGTGCAAGACGTGAGAACGCCAAATAATAAGTAAATGGATCCATGCCAATATCTGTATAAACCAAAATGTCTAAACCATGATTCGAAATATGTTGACGTGCTTCGGCTAACGTTGGTGGCAACACTTCAAAATGGTCAGCATGGTTCATAGTCCAACGAGTAACCTCATCTTGTTTTGTCGTCGTCACAAATACGAAAATCTCGAATTGACTACGATTTATATTTTTGAGAATACCTCGAAAGAATTTACCGATGGTGTGTTCATAGAAAAATTTGGACGTAAAACCAATTCGAATTTTATCCCGTTGAATGTGTGGTATTAGACAATGTGGAGAAACGTAATCAACGGACGGACATATCGCGCGAACCAGGTCAGTATATCCGCGCATTAAATCCACGTTACATTCGCCATGATAAGCAAGGTGAAACAACGGTGTAACAGTAATGTCAGACATTGGATCATTGATTTCAAGTTTTCTTTCCAGCAACTGTTTGAAACTTGATTCCAGGCTATTACGAGTATCACTGACGGCTTTTTCAGACATCATAACGACAGGTAGTAGTGTTTCATAACGAATGCGTATGCCGGCGTGTTCTTTAATCGCAAGAGCTTTCGCGAAAGCTGTGCGAGAACCTTCAATATCCCCTAACAGATGTAGACTTTGGGCTAGGCTGAATTGATATTGCCAATTTTTAGGATCCATTTTAGCTGCATTCTGATAGGCATTGAGTGCTAATTCATCATCAGAGTTGTCATTAAAAAGATTCCCAAGATTGTTCCAAGTATCTGCAAAATCAGGTCTAATTTCGAGAGAGCGTTTATAGCTGTCAAGTGCTTCTTCATTACGTTTTAAATCACGCAGTATATTTCCACGATTATTCGAGGCATCTGCATAATCGGATTTAATCTTAATGGCACAATCATAACTTTCTAATGCTTCCTCAAAACGTTTTAAATTACGCAAGATCACACCACGATTGTTTAGCGCTTCCGCGTAATCAGGCTTAATTTGAAGCGTTTGATTATAAAGCTCTAACGCTTCTTCATAACGTTTTAACATAAACAATGCATTACCTTTGCTGTATAGCGTTTCGGCATGATTGGAATTAAATTCAAGTGCGTTGTCGAATAATCCTACGGCAGCCAAATAATTGTGCTTTTGCAAAGCAATGGTGGCTAATAATTGTAACGTGTCAAAATGTTGTGGTTCCAGCTTTAGTATTTCTTTGTAGATGATTTCTGCTTGTGCTAATTGACCTTGACGATGCAAAGCAAGCGCAGCATTCAAATTAATTTCATTGATTTGTGTTGTATCACCGTGTTGTTTTTGTGACTGCGTCAACGATATTTTTTTCTTTTTTGTCATTGTTTAAATTTAGAGAAAATGGAATTCATAACTACAAATTTTGTAGTACGTTGATAAATCAAAGCAATGTTTGCCAGTTTTTCACAACGTACAACAGCAGATTATGCGCCGTTAAACAAATGAACAAATATAATCGGTCGGCTGATGAACGCGCATGGTGAACTGTGAATTTTCTGGAACGTTAAACGCATCGCCGCCTTTAATCAGTTTCCAATCTTGATTTGGCAACAAAACGTCCAATTCGCCGCTTTGAATTTCCATTATTTCTGGTACACCGACATTAAACACATATTCGCCAACCTGCATAAAACCGAGCGTTTTGGTTGTGCCATCGGCAAATTTAATCGTCCGACTGCTGACATTGCCATCAAAATAAACATTGGCTTTTGTGACCACGGTGACATGGGTGAATTCTGACATGAGATTTTCCTTTTTTAAGTTTGAAATTAAGTCTTTTCGGGTTCAGGAACGTAAATAATTTTTTGCCCTGGATAATTTGAACGAATGTTATCAAGTGTGTGCTGCGTTAATTCTGCCCCTTGTTTAACCAAAACGGTGCCGTATTGATCGCACAAATCGCCTTCTTCTAATTTCCCAGGTGATAAATAAACGATTTTATACAAATTCATGTCGTTATTTTCAACGGGCAAATAAAATACGGGATTGCGTTGCAACAACGCCAAAAATGTTTTGACTAATTCTGGATCAAGTTCGGCACCGCTGGCGGTGTAACTGAAATAATGAATAATGTCTTGCGGAACCGAACGTTCTTCGCCAAACATTTCACCGACTATCATGGCATCGTACAAATCCACGACCGCCAAAATGCGCGAAGCGAGTGAAATTTCTTCGCCTTTCAATTTGTCAGGATAACCTTCACCATTAAATTTTTCATGATGATGGCGGACGATTTCTAAAATTTCGGCATCGGCAATCACTTTGGACAATAACTTTTCACCTTCGATAACGTGACGCTGAATCAAAGCCACATCCGTTTGAAGTGTCATATCACGAGAAATTTGAGCAAAATCCACGTCCAGTTTTAAAAAACCAATGTCGTGAACCAGACCACTCATAAAAATTCGTTTTTTAAATTCCGCCGATTGATTTAAGGCTTTTGCCAACTCGAGCGCGTAACACGCCACACGTTTGCTGTGCAGTCCAAGTTTAACGTCAGCTTTGTGTTGCGCCAAAAGTAAAATTTCTAATAAACCATTGTTTATCATAATAAAAATCGCCTAACAAAGTGAAAAGGCTTATAACCGAACGAACGTGTGATTGTGGCACGTCGGACAATCTGGAATCCGGCTGGTCGCTTTAAATGCGATTTCTTTGCCGCAATCGTCACAAATAAACGTGCCAGCAATGGTGATGTCGCCACTTTGATACTTGTGTGTTTCGGCGAGAAATTCGATTTTAGCAAGTTCGATACGCGTTTTATCGGCCACACTTAAAAACGCATCCCAGGTTAAATTCTCAATCAATTCAATGTCGAATTTCAACCAATCAGATAATGAATTATTATCGTGAGCGGGTAAATTTTTCGCCGCATGTTCAACGTCACGCTTCACTTGCGCGGAAACATGATCCAATTCTTCGGCAGTTAATTCGCTGCTTTCATTGGTTTTTTCTTTGGAAATTTCAAACGCATCCGTGAACGAATGCAATGTGTCTTCCATCGTTTCATGCAAATGGTGCATGAATTCACTGTAAGCGGTAATCAATTTTTGTGTGTTCATAAAGCCCTCTCAAAGGTTAATTATTATCGTGGCTATTCTAACCGCTTTAGGAAAAAAAAGTGTAACCACTCGCAAGACATCAAAAGAATTGATTCAATCACGGCAATTGAAATCCGCCGAAAACTGTACGCCGCTAAAAAATCAAAATCCCAACACCCACCAAAACAAAAGGAAAAAAGACTGTCAGCTTCGCACCAACCGAATACGAAACACATCATTCGTGTCCATGTTGCCATTAAAATCGATGTAACCCATCGCGCCATAATAAACGCCGATTCGGCTCGAGTTCTTCAATTACTTGCATGGCGCGAATTTTCGGTGCACCCGTAATCGAACCGCCTGGAAAACAATGTTGCAACAAATTGAGCGCGTGTTGATTTTCCATATTTATGGTTTAAACTACCGTCTTTAGACGATACTTTTGATTAACAAAAGTGCAACACTACTGTTTAAAAAATGTGTTATAAACTTTAAAACTTAAAATCAGCATCGCCAAAAACAATGTAATCGCATTTGCCACAATAATCACATTGTTCGCTAAATAAATCCCATAAATCAGCCAACACAAAACGCCTAACGTAAATGTGCTGTACATTGTCAACGATAATGCGTCGGTGTCACGAGTCCGAATCGTTAAAATCGCTTGCGGTAAAAAAGAAGTCGTTGTCAATGTCGCCGCAATGTAACCTAAAATATCTACTGTCGTCATCACAAAAAAGTTTTTTCCTTCATTAAAATGAAGCAAATTATACGGCGAGTTGCTGTGAATCGCTTTAAAATCCCTAGTGTGCGTCAATAAGCTATAATAGTTTCAACATTTTATGCTGCAATTAGTTGTCGCTTTCTGACGGCATTATTGAAAAACATCGTGGCTCGTTGACCGTAGAATCTGAATTGAATCACGGCACGCGCTTTATTATCGCCATTCCACTTCGAGTGACATCCGCTTAATGTACTTAAATTCAACAGCAGAATTACTGATTTCTGGCGGCGATGGACGGCTAGAATTGAATGCTCAAAACGTGAATAGATACGGTTGTTCGCCCACGCCAGATGACGCAATTTTATCGTTTAGCTCTTCGACGGCTTCAACTATTTCAATTAAAAATTTCGCCCTTGTCGAAGCGTTGCGAAATCGTTTAGAAAACGCATTGCAAACTACATCAGCAGAAACGCTTTATTCGCATGAAATCACCCGCCAAAAAAATGAGTGGCGCGAATTGATTGGTTTAGCGACAGAAACGCAGTTGATTTTTTCACCATCTGGCACAGATTTACACGCTTTAATTGCCAATCACGTTGCATCGAATACGTTAATTATTATGGTCGATGGCAACGAAACGGGCAGCGGTGTCGAAACGGCTTTAAAACAAGGTAAAAACGTCGAAGTCGTTTCAATCGCGTTGCGTTTTGCTGATGGTTTACCGCGAGCAATTTTAGATATTGATGCCGAAGTGCTGGCGCGGGTTGCAACAGGCATTGAACAACAACGCGACGTGCTTTTGATTGTTGCCGATCAATCCAAAACAGGTGTGATTGCACCCAGCCCAGATTGTGCGATTCGACTAAAAAATCAGCATAAATCACGCTTGAATGTGTTGGTGGATTCGTGCCAATTTCGATTGGCGGCGACCACGTTAAATGCTTATTTGCAGCACGATTTTATGATTGCGTTAACGGGTTCAAAATTTTTAGCCGCGCCGTCATTTTCGGCAATCTTACTTTTACCCGCTCAGTTACGAATGGCAGAAAAACCAGCGGTGACAAATTGGGGATTATTGTTGCGAATGGAAGTTGCATTAGCCGAATATCGGGCGTTTCACGTTTTAACTGACGCGCAAATTAGCGCAGTTATTCGTGATTTTTCTAATTCCGTGCAAGATTATCTCAGTGCGTCGCCACATTTTGAGCCGTTAAAAACGCCGGTTTTAAATCGTGAAAATTTAGTCGAAACGCCAATGTGGGACAATTTGCCGACGATTTTTCCTTTTGTATTATTGCGTGAAAATAAGCCGATTTCTCGTGCTGAAACGTTGGCGTGTTATCAACAATTTCCGCTGCAAAATCCACGCTGCCAAATTGGTCAGCCAGTTATGTGTGGCGACGAACAAAGCGCGTTGCGGTTGTGTTTGAGTGCGCCGTTAATTGTAGAGGCGGCAATAAATAAAGTGTGTCGGCGTGATATGATTCAAAAAGCGTTGTTGGTTTTGGTGACGCTTGAAAAATTGGTTCAACTTAACTAAAAGACGATTATGCAATTATCTAAACTCCTAGAGAAACTTCTCCAACGACAAGATTTAACGCCAGAAGAAATGCGCGAAACCATGCAATTCTTCATGAGCGGCGAAGCCAATGACGCGCAAATTGCCGGATTTTTGTGTGCGTTGCGTGCTAAAGGCGAAACGATTGATGAAATTACCGCCGCTGCGGAAGTGTTGCGCGAACTCGCCACGCCGATTGAAATTACTGGCGACCACGTTATCGATACTTGTGGCACGGGCGGCGATGGCGCAAATACGTTTAACATTTCCACCACCAGCGCATTTGTCGTGGCGGCAGCAGGCGGACAAGTTGCCAAACATGGAAATCGTTCCGTTTCAAGTTGTTGCGGTAGCGCGGACGTGTTGGAATTGGCGGGCGTGAATTTGAATTTATCGCCCGAACACGTCGCGCAATGTGTGACGCATTTGGGAATCGGATTTTTATTCGCGCCCAATTATCACAGTGCCATGCAACATACGCGCAACGTGCGGAAAAATTTAGGCGTGCGAACTTTGTTTAATTTATTGGGAACGCTTGCCAATCCTGCGAAAGTTAAAAATCAATTGATTGGCGTATTCGATAAAAAATGGGTCGAACCGCTCGCCCACGTTTTCAAAAAATTAGGCAGCCAACACGTTTTAGTGGTCAGTGCGGAAGACGGTTTGGACGAAATCAGCATTTCTTGTGCAACGCACGTCGCGGAATTGAAAAATGGCGAAATTTTTTGTTACACGATTACGCCCGAACAATTTAATTTGCCGCGTGCAACGTTAGAAACCATTGCGATTAACAACCCGGCGGACAGTTTGACGATGCTCAAATCTGTGTTGAATAACGAAACGGGGGCGGCGACAGATATTGTGTTGCTCAATGCAGGCGCGGCGATTTATGCCGCTGATTTAGCCGATTCACTTGCTGCTGGAATTGCCAAAGCTGAAGAAGTCATTGCGAATGGCGCGGCGGCTGAAAAATTTGAACACTTTGTCTCTTACACTCAAACACTGACTTCATGATTCCTCAAACTATTTCACGCTTATTTGAACAACTCGCCATTTCTATTCCGAAACCCACCACTGAATTGGTGTATCGCAGTCATTTTGAATTGTTAATTTCCGTCGTTTTATCCGCGCAAGCCACCGATAAAAGTGTTAATAAAGCGACAAAAGAATTATTCGCTGTAGCAAATACACCTGAAAAAATCTTAGCCATCGGTGAAGAAGGCTTAAAAAATTATATTAAAACCATTGGATTATTTAACACCAAAGCCACACACATTATGGCGTTGTGCCAAAAATTATTGGAATTACACAACGGCGAAGTGCCACACACTCGCGCAGAATTAGAAAGTTTAGCCGGTGTCGGACGAAAAACGGCGAATGTCATGTTAAACACCGCGTTTGGCGAACCAACCATTGCGGTGGACACACACATTTTTCGCGTCGCAAATCGCATTGGATTGGCACACGCCAACACGGTTTTAGCTGTCGAAAAAGAATTGGTACGCGTGATTCCCGAAAAATTTAAACAAGACGCGCATCATTTGTTAATTTTACACGGACGTTATGTTTGCGTGGCGCGTAAACCGTTGTGTGAACAGTGCGTGATTAGCGGTTATTGCGAATTTTTCCAACTGACTGCACATTAAATTTAGGCTTATGAGTTGTCGAATTGACAAATCATCCACATAATAGAAAGTGAATTCATTGTGATTGTGTCACAAAAATGAATTCATTTTTTAATCAACATACCGGTTAAGCTCATGGAAAAGAAAAATAGAATCGCTTTATTTATAGACTTAGATAATTTTGTCGGCTTTTGTCTGGATGACGATTTGCCTTTAGACATCAAAAAAGAAATCAAAAAATTGACTGAACACGGTGATATTAGCATTCGTCGCTCGTTTGGTGACATTATGAAATTACCCATTTCAGAGGCGCGTAAAAAAGAATTGCGGGAAATGTTGCAAGCTAATTTGATTCGTCACGAAGATATTCCGTATTACAACGGTTACAAAAATACCTCGGATATTCGGCTGGCGATTGAAGCTATGTCAATTGCGTACACGCATCCAGACATCAATATCTTCGCAATTATTGCGAACGACCGCGACTATATGCCGGTATTTTCGAAACTCAAAGAAATCGGCAAAACGATTATCGGTATCGGCAGCACGAAAACCACAGTCGGCGAGTTGTACCGAAGCGCGTGCGACATATTTTATTATCACGAAGATTTTGGCAAAAACGAATATGGCGCGAAAAAAACAGAAACCACCGCTGTGGATGATGAAAATACGTTAATTGATTTGTTAATTGAAAAAATCCGTTACAACACTAGCAATGGTTTAAAAACCAATCAATCGACGATTGCAGCCGCAATTAAAAGTAGTCGCGCCGTGGATTTTACGGGTTACGCTTCGTTTCAAGGTTTTGGCGATTTGTGCCGATTGGTCGAAAAACGCGGCATGATTTCGATTACGTTGCGTCAAATAGGCGATTTAGATCCCGTGTTGGCGTGTAATAGCCAAGAAAATGAAAGCGCGATTGAACGTTTTCATGGACAACAACAAGCTCAAGAAGCCGCTAATCCGGTCGCGGAAGACATGAAACGAATTTACAATAATTTCGTTAAATCCAAATTGAGTTTGAAAAATGATTTTCCGTTGCACGCGCAACGCGAAAAAATTTATCAGCAATTGGATATTTTGTTGGCAGAAAGCGAACCTTATGGCGGCGTAGGATTAAAAGCGGCTTCGGAACAAATCACCAAAAGTCTGGCGTTTGATCCTGATGATCAATCGTCGGTGTTTAAAATTTTGTACAGTTTATATCGTTCTGGCTGTTTTATCGTGCGACGTACCGAAGATAATTACAATCCGATTGTGATGAGTAATCGCGTGGCGATGAATTACATTTACATGGACAAAAAATTGATGGAAAGTTTGATTAAATTGTTCAAATGGGACAGCGAAGATATTAAATTCGATCCGAGTCGCTGGTCAGAATTTTTTATTGGCGACACGTCTTATTCACAAATTGCTAAATTCGCTTACAACTATTTGTAGGCGTTTCATCACAAAAAACCGCCATTTAACGAGATTAAATGGCGGTTTTTTCATGTTGATAAATTACGGAATAGCAGTCGGTTGTTTAGCAGTTTCAACTTCTTTTTTTACATCATCGTTACTGCCATCATAACCAAACCAACTACTCATCGTTTCCCACAAGGTTTTTTCTAAATCGCGTTTCGGCACATCGAAAATTTTATCGGTGCTAGGTTTTAAAACAGGCACAGCACTGGGTTTTAAATCCCCTTGAATACTTTTAATTTGATCACTTTCAAAAAAAATAGAGATGGTTTTTTGTTCACGTTCTTCCCCGCCTTTTTTCGACGAATAAATATAATCCCACCGATTTTGATGAAAGAAATCTACCAACATCGGCGACCCCATCACATATAAAACTTGGCGTTTGGTCATATTGGGGCGCAATTGATCAATCATTGCCTGATCAATCATATTGCCTTGATTTACATCGATTTTATAAACATACGGCAAGTTATTAAAAACAGTGGAACAAGACATAAGCGACAGACTGAGAAGGCTTAAAGATAAAATTGTTTTTCGCATTAGCGGCACTTCAAATTAGTAAAGAATGGCGCGAATTCTACGGGAATTGCCCCAAACAGTCATGCGTTCGCCTTTAAAAACGGAAAATGTTCAACTAATTTTGGCGCGACAATTTCTGAAGCCGTGTCGCAAAATAGGTCAAAAAAAGCGAAAATGTTCACTATTCAAAAATTATTTTATTGGCAAAACGTGAACGTACTTTTCAATCCAATTTTTACAACAGAAAAAATACCGCCAGCAATTTTACTCATGGGACCGACGGCTTCGGGTAAAACGGCATTGGCGGTGCAACTCGCGCAAGCGTTAAACGGTGAAATTATCAGTGTCGATTCCGCACTGGTTTTCAAAGGCATGAACATCGGCACCGCGAAACCGACTTTGACCGAACGTGGCGGTATTCCCCATCATTTGATTGATATTCTGGATCCGAGTGAATCTTTTTCGACCGGACAATTTCGCGCCGAAGCGTTAGCGTTAATGACGGACATCACGGCACGGGGGAAATTACCGATTTTAGTGGGCGGCACGATGTTGTATTTTCACGCGCTGACCAAAGGTTTGGCGATATTGCCGCCAGCAAATGCTGACATTCGGTCGCGATTAGAATTGGAATTATCGCGTGACGGAAAAATTGCATTGCATCAACGTTTGGCACAAATCGATTTTCCATCTGCCGCACGAATTCACCCAAATGACCCGCAGCGCGTGCAACGTGCGTTAGAAGTTTATGAATTAACGGGCAAACCGTTGAGTGCATTTTTTAGCGAAGACCAACAAAATTCGCTACCTTTTCAATTTCAAAAATTTATTATCGCCCCCGAAGACAGAAAAATTTTGCACGGGATTATCGCGCAACGTTTTCACGCTATGTTGAAAAATGGTTTTTTAGCGGAAGTCGAACAACTGTACTTGCGCGGTGATTTGCACGATAAATTACCCGCGATTCGCGCAGTCGGTTATCGAGAGGCGTGGGCATATTTGCAAGGTGATTATGATTTAGCCACGATGACTGAACGCGCCATTATCGCCACGCGCCAACTCGCCAAACGGCAATTTACTTGGTTACGTCGTGAAACAGATGCACAGTCATTTTTGACTGGCGAACCGGATTTATTGGCGCAAGTTTTAGCCTCCATCCATCGTCATTGTTGAAAGTTAGTTTGAGGCGCGTAAAAAACGGTTGTAATAATGCTGTAATTTTAGCTTCTCATAATAATTCTAACCTCTACTTTTCTTTCGAGATTTCATCAATGAAACATCTTTTTAAAAACAAATTATTATTGGCTGCAATGGGTTTGTCAGCGAGTTTAATTAGCGTATCGGCAAACGCCGTTCAAACGGTTGATGCGGGTATTCCAGATTATCAAAAAGCCAGCGGTATTGCGGGCAATTTATCAAGCGTGGGTTCTGATACGTTGGCGAATTTAATGACGTTATGGGCTGAAGAATTCAACCGCGCTTATCCAAACGTCAACATTCAAATTCAAGCGGCGGGTTCATCGACTGCGCCACCTGCGTTAACCGAAGGCACATCAAATTTAGGGCCAATGAGTCGCGAAATGAAAGACGACGAATTGGAAGCCTTTGAAAGCAAATACGGTTATAAACCCACCGCCATTCCTGTTGCGGTGGATGCGTTAGCCATTTTTGTGAACAAAGATAATCCGGTTAAAGGCTTAACGATGGAACAAGTGGACGCGATTTTTTCAACGACATTGAAATGTGGCGGTGCAAAAGAAATTAACACTTGGGGCGATGCCGGTGTTGCCGCGTGGGGAACAAAAAGTATTCAACTTTACGGACGCAATTCCGTTTCAGGCACTTACGGTTATTTCAAAGATCACGCACTGTGCAAAGGCGATTTTAAAAGTAACGTGAATGAACAGCCAGGCTCTGCGTCGGTAGTTCAATCGGTTACTTCATCGGCAAACGGCGTAGGTTATTCTGGTATGGGTTACACGACCTCGGGCGTGAAAATGGTGCCGTTAGCGAAAAAAGGTTCAACGACGTTTGTTGAAGCGACACCCGCCAATGCCATTAGCGGCTCATATCCGTTGACTCGTTATTTGTATGTGTATGTGAACAAAAAACCAAATCAGCCGTTAGCTCCATTAGAAAATGAATTCATGAAAATGGTACTTTCTAAAACCGGTCAGCAAGTGGTCATCAAAGATGGTTATATTCCATTGCCTGCGAAAGTCGTAGAAAAAGAATTGGCTAAATTGAAATAATCAACAAGGCGTAAACTTTCCAAAGCGCAAGGGTCAAGCGAATGTTAAGTTCCTTTCCTTGCGCTTTTTGCCTTGAACCATTTTTAAAAAGAATTTATGTCTGAACTAAATAATTCCATGACGCAATCTTCGCTAAATACAGCGACCACCTCCGCCTACGAAAAATGGCGATTACTGAAAGATGCGATTATGCGTCGCGCCGTCGTCGCGGGCGGTTTGAGCGTTATTTTTGCCATTGTAGTGATTTTCTTTTATTTGCTTTATGTGGTGTATCCACTGTTTTTACCTGCCACGGCAGAACGAGTGTCGCAATATGTGATTCCAGGAGAAAACGCCGGAAAAACATTACTTTTAGCGGTCGAAGAACAAAATGAAATTGCCGCGCGGTTTACCGACACGGGACAAGTGATTTTCTTTGAAGCTAAAACCGGTAAAATTTTAGCGCAAAAAACGGTTTTGTTACCAGAAGGCTCAACCATTGTCAGTTCCGCTCAAGGTACACCGATGAGAGAAGGAGCAATTGCTTACGGTTTATCTAATGGGCAAGTGATTCTGGTTAAACAGCAATATAAAATGACGTTTGCCGGTGAAAAGCGCGTCATTACGCCGTCATTAAGTTATCCAATGGGTGAAAAACCGCTAGTGATTGATGAATCTGGCGCGGCGGTGGAAAAAATCGCTTTTAAAATGGGTGATAATTCCACGGTCATTGTGGCAAAATCGGCTAAGAAAATTCACGTCGCGAGTTTTGAAAAAGAACAATCGTTATTTTCCGACGAACCCACGTTGACCCGCACCGATTCGATACTCGATATATCAGGAGCTGACATCAGTGATATTTTGGTGGATAAAGAAGATCATAATTTGTTTTTGATGAGCAATGACGGCTTATTAAGTTATATCGATATTAGTAAAAAAAATGCACCTGAAATTAAGCAGCGATTGAATGTAGTCAAAGTGGGCGATAAAGTCACTAGCATTAGTTTTTTAAATGGTGATTTATCGTTAATGATAGGCGATTCGACAGGTTTGGCATCGCAATGGAGTTTGGTAAAAAATCCAACGGGCGGGCCTGCATTTGAACGAATTCGCGCTTTTAAAGTCTCAGAAAAAGCGGTAGTCGCGATTAGTACCTCCGAGCAACGTCGTCGAGGATTTATGACAGTCGATGCCAACGGGATGATGGGGATTTATCATTCTACTTCTGAACGTGAAATGATTAAAACACCGGTGAGCGATGCCACGCCGGTGGCAGCTATTTTATCGCCGCGTGCGAATGCGTTATTGATACAAAATCATGATGGAAAAATTCATTTTTGGCATGTTGATAACGAACATCCTGAAGTGTCGATTAAATCCATGTGGCAAAAAGTGTGGTATGAAAGTTACCCGAAACCGGCTTATATTTGGCAATCTTCTTCTGCTAGCGATGATTTTGAACCGAAATACAGCTTAACGCCGTTGGTATTCGGTACGTTGAAAGCGGCGTTTTATGCGATGTTAGTGGCGATTCCATTGTCTTTGATGGGAGCGATTTATACCGCTTATTTCATGTCACCCAAAATGCGGATTTATGCCAAACCAGCCATCGAAATCATGGGGGCGTTGCCGACGGTAATTTTAGGATTTCTGGCGGGTTTGTGGCTGGCACCGTTTATTGAAGAAAACTTAGCGGGCTTATTTGCCTTGCTGATGATTGTGCCGCTGGGCGTGATGGTATTTGCATTTGGTATTCAATGTTTGCCCGAACCGATACGGCTGAAAATTCCTGAAGGTTGGGATGCCGCATTGTTAATTCCGGTCATTTTAATCAGCGGTTGGTTTGCATTTAGCATCAGCATACCATTAGAAACGGCTTTATTTCATGGCACGTTGCGCGATTGGTTTAAAGCCGAATTAGGCATTGGCTACGATCAACGCAATGCGTTAGTCGTGGGAATTGCGATGGGATTTGCCGTCGTACCAACGATTTTCTCCATTGCCGAAGATGCGATTTTTAGCGTACCGAAGCATTTAACTGTCGGTTCGCTGGCATTAGGGGCAACACCTTGGCAAACCATGATTCGTGTGGTGTTACTGACCGCCAGCCCTGGTATTTTTTCAGCGATTATGATTGGTTTTGGTCGCGCCGTCGGTGAAACGATGATTGTATTGATGGCAACCGGAAACACGCCCGTGATGGATTTGAGTATCTTCCAAGGTTTGAGAACGCTTGCCGCCAATATCGCTGTTGAAATGCCCGAAACAGAAGTGGATAGTACCCATTATCGTGTGTTGTTTTTAGCGGCATTGGTGCTATTTATGTTCACATTTGTGTTTAATACGCTTGCCGAAGTTATTCGTCAGCGGTTACGCGAAAAATACAGCTCGTTATAAAGGTGAGCAAAAATGATTAAAGTATGGTTTAAAAGTGGTAGTCCGTGGATTTGGCTGAATGCCGCCGCCGTCAGTACCTGTTTGATTATGGTGATTGGCGTGCTGGGCTTAGTGGCGGTGCGTGGCGCAGGACATTTTTGGGCATCGCCCATTGTGTCGCTGAATTATCAAGAAGATGATGGACAAGTGAAAACCATTATTGGTGTACACATTGACACCACCGTCACGCCTGCGGTGATGGCGAAATCGACCGGTTTCACGATGGCAGATAACGAGGATGTTTTGATTCAATATCTAATCAAAACGGGGAATCGTGATTTGACCGGTTCCGATTTTCGTTGGATTCAAGAACGTCACGTTAAAGCGCAAACTGAACCCGCTAATTTGATTGTCGTGGAGCGTCGTGAATGGGGTAATTTTTACGGACAACTTGCCGCCGTCAAAGAAGGCGATAAAGTGATTGCAACGGGCGAACAAGCCTGGACGGTGTTGCAAGAACGTTTGAACGTGGCACTAGAATTACACGAACAAATCGCACATTTAGAGAAAAAAGAAGTCGGGGCGATTAACTACGGTTTTGAACAATTACGTTTGAAACAAAAAGGGTTAGAGCTTAAAAATGCTTGGAATGCTGAAACGGCGAAAGAATTTGCTGCTAAAAAAGCGGCTTACGATGTCGATTACAAGCGTTATCAAGCGCAACTGGCGGAACTTTATCAAAAAATTCGCCGCGATAGCTTGGTTGCTACGACTGAAAGTGGTGCTGAATTAGTCATTCCACTGTCAAAAGTAGTGGAAGTGACACAACCCAACAAAATGGGCGTGTTTACTAAAATAGGACATTACTTCAAAAAATTGGGTTACTTTTTAAGCGAAGATCCACGCGAAGCCAATACGGAAGGCGGTATTTTCCCTGCGATTTTCGGCACAATTATGATGGTTATCATGATGTCGATTATCGTCACGCCTTTTGGTGTAATCGCGGCGGTGTATTTGCGTGAATACGCGAAACAAGGTTTTACCACGCGCTTGATTCGGATTGCGGTGAACAATTTGGCTGGTGTTCCGTCGATTGTTTATGGCGTATTTGGTCTTGGATTTTTCGTTTACATTTTGGGCGGCAACATCGACAAATTGTTTTTCCCTGAATCGGCACCGGCTCCCGTTTTTGGTACACCAGGTTTGTTGTGGGCTTCGATTACGTTGGCGTTATTGACGTTGCCGGTCGTGATTGTTTCAACCGAAGAAGGTTTGGCGCGGGTTCCCAAAGCGATTCGTGAAGGCAGTTTGGCATTGGGTGCGACGAAAATTGAAACGCTTTGGCGTACGGTTTTACCTATGGCAAGTCCAGCGATGATGACGGGTTTGATTTTAGCAGTGGCACGGGCGGCAGGTGAAGTTGCGCCGTTAATGTTGGTGGGGGTGGTGAAACTTGCACCCACATTGCCGCTCGATGGCAATTATCCGTTTTTACATTTAGATCGTAAATTTATGCACTTAGGTTTTCATATTTACGATGTGGGTTTTCAAAGTCCAAATGTCGAAGCGGCGCGTCCATTGGTTTATGCCACGTCGTTATTGCTTGTTTTAGTTATCATTGGCTTAAATTTAGCCGCTATTCTTATTCGTAATCACTTGCGCGAAAAATACCGCGCTTTAGAAGGTTAAAATTATGTCAACACCAGAACCCCGCTCGCACAGTTTTGATGCGAGTTCGATTTTACGCAACGCTCACGGCAATAATGATCCCGTTGAACCGTGTATTAAAGTTGAAAATCTCAATTTGTTTTACGGTAAAAAACAGGCGTTGCATAATGTAAATATGGAAATGCCGAAGAAAAAAGTCACGGCATATATTGGTCCGTCGGGTTGCGGTAAATCTACCTTATTGCGCTGCATTAACCGCATGAATGATTTGGTTGATAACGTCACGATTGAAGGTAAAATTTTATTGCATGACGACAACATTTACGACAAATCGGTGAACGTTGCCGCATTACGTCGTCGCATTGGAATGGTTTTTCAAAAACCGAATCCGTTTCCAAAATCTATTTTTGAAAACGTGACGTATGGTTTGCGGATTCAAGGCATTAACGATAAACGGATTTTAGAAGAAACGGTCGAAACATCGTTACGCGGCGCAGCGTTGTGGGACGAAGTGAAAGATCGTTTAAACGACAACGCACTCGGTTTATCGGGTGGTCAACAACAACGTTTGGTGATTGCGCGTGCTATTGCGATTGCGCCAGAAGTGTTATTGCTCGACGAACCCGCTTCAGCATTAGATCCGATTTCGACGTTGAAAATCGAAGAGTTAATTAACGAACTCAAAGAAAAATACACCATCGTCATCGTTACACACAATATGCAACAAGCCGCGCGAGTCTCCGATTACACTGCGTTTATGTACATGGGCGAATTGATTGAAATGGGTGCAACCAGTCAATTGTTCACCAAACCCACTAAAAAACAAACCGAAGATTACATCACCGGTCGCTACGGTTAATCAGGAAAAGATAATGGATAAATTTAATACCGCTCATCATATTTCAGGGCAATTCGATAAAGAACTGGAATCGATTCACACTAAAATTATCGAAATGGGACGATTAGTTGAACAGCAACTTTCATTGGCAATTCAAGCCTTTACGACGGGCAATGTTGAATTAGCACAGCAAGTGTTAAAGCAAGATGATTTGATCGATTCGCTTGAACAGACTATTGATGAGGATTGTGTTCGCACGATTGCGTTGCGTCAGCCAGCAGGATTTGATTTAAATCTGCTTATTTCAATCGTTAAAGTGACGAGTGAATTGGAAGGTATCGCTGCAAAAGCCGAAGGAATTGCCGACATAACGATTCAATTGAACGAAATGTTGCCTGCTGACACTGAACAAGAGACGGATAACGATGGACAATAGCAAAATAGCACATCATATTTCTGAGAACTTTAACAAAGAGTTGGAAGATATTCGCAACAAAGTGTTAACGATGGGCGGGTTGGTTGAAGAACAAATCGAACAAGCGGTAAAAGCCTTAACAACGGGCGATATGGAACTTGCGGAATTAGTAATCAAGCAAGATAACGACGTTGACGATTTGGAAATGGAAATTGATGCCGAATGCACGCAAATTATAGCGTTGCGTCAACCGGCGGCGTTCGATTTACGTTTATTATTGGTGGTGTTGCGCGTTATTAACGAACTGGAACGCATCGGTGATTTAGCCGAACGCATTGCGAAAATGGCAATTTATTTGTCCAACAACAGCGAAGGGCGTTTGGATCAATATCACGAATTAGAACACATGGCGGGTTTGGTCAAAGCGATGTTGCATAGTTCGCTGGATAGTTTTGCGCGGATGTCGATTGACGGTATTACTCGTATTACCGGCAGCGATGCACAAGTGGATCGGGAATATGCCAGTATTATTCGCCAATTGATTACGCAAATGATGGAAGATCCCCGCAACATTACACGCATGTTAGATATGTTGTGGACGGTGCGAGCGTTGGAACGCATCGGCGACCATTCGCGCTATATTTGTGAGCATTTGATTTACATGGTGAAAGGCGAAGATGTTCGTCATTTGACCCAAGCAGAACTCGAAAAGAAAATGACAAGCGTGTGATTTTATTTTGAACGAAAAAAGGCACGAATATCGTGCCTTTTTTTGTGAAAATTACTTTTTGTCGAAGTAATAATAGCCACCGAATTTACCTTTCAAAATCATTTTGTTTTCGGTTTTTTCTACCAATGAAAAGAAATCAAGGCGACTACTTCCAACTTGAGAAACCTTTAATTTCCCTTCTTCAACATCGTAATTGACCGGCGGTTGGTCGTAGTATTTCCCTTCGCGCGGAATGTGCAAAATGGTCAATTTACCCTCTTTGAAAATCCAAGTGTCTTCGCGCGGCAGAGCTTCTTCTTTTTCGCTTGCCGTGTTTTTAGTCGATTGCAATTTCCAAGTGCCAGCGACTTCATCTTTTGATTTTAACTCAATATCTGCAACTGCCGCCCCCGTCGAAACCGCTAAAATTAACAACATTGCCGCTTGATTCAATTTTTTCATATTCATCCCACATTCTGGTTAAACAATAGATTCGCTTAACATCGAGGCTGATTATGCGCCGGAATCGGTTCAACAAACAACATTTTGTTTGGCAAAACAATTTTATGCGACGGGTGATTCAATCCTGTGTAAATTCAATGTTTTTTTGTGTCACTGTTTTGTCAAAAACAATCATTACAATTCAAAGACTATGAAAAAAATTAAACCTAAAAAACACAAATTATTGCTCCGCAATTTAACGCTTGATGATTACGATAATCTAGCAGTATTGATGGAACACGTTTACGATAATCTCGGTGGCGCGTGGAAAAAAGATCAGTATGTCTCCCAAATTACTCGTTTCGCGCAAGGACAGATTGTCATTGAAGATAATGGCGTATTAGTCGCCGCCGCGTTGAGTATGGTGGTGGATTACTATCGTTTTGGCGATGTGCATACTTACGCACAAATTACCGGCGAAGGTTATTTAACCAATCACGACCCTGACGGCGATACGTTGTATGGGGTGGATATTTTTGTTCATCCAAAATATCGAGGGCTGCGATTGGGACGACGACTTTACGACGCCCGAAAAGAATTGTGTCGTAACTTGAATTTACGCCGATTTATCGCAGGTGGTCGGATTCCAGGCTATGCAAAATACGCCGAAAATTTAACGCCAGTGCGCTACATTGAAGAAGTGAAAAGTCGTGAAATTTTTGATTCGGTGTTGTCGTTCCAATTAGCGAATGGCTTTCACGTTCGCAAATTGTTGACCAATTATTTGCCGATTGATAAAGAATCTCACGGTTTTGCGACGTTGTTGGAATGGGTAAATTTGGATTATATTGATACGCTGCCAACTGTTGGCGCGTCTAAAAAAAATGTGGTTCGTTTAGGTGTGGTTCAGTGGCAAATGCGGACGTTGACCAGCGTGGAAGAATTATTAAAGCACGCAGAGTTTTTTATTGATGCGGTTGCCGGTTATCACGCAGATTTCGTGCTGTTTCCCGAATACATGAGTGCGCCGTTGATGGGATTGTTTAACGACAAACACCCGCCCGATGCCATTCGCGCTCTCGCCGGTTTTAGTCGCGATATTCGCAATGGTTTACTTGAAATGGCGATGTCGTATAACATTAACATCATCGCGGGTTCATTGCCGGAATACAGCAATCACGAACTTTACAACGTGTCTTGGTTATTGCGTCGCGACGGCACTTTTGAAGCGCAATATAAAATTCATGTTACGAATGACGAAGTGAGTTGTTGGGGCGTGAAAGGTGGTGATGCGTTAAAAGTATTTGATACCGATTGCGGCAAAATTGCAGTGTTAGTGTGTTTCGATTCAGAATTTCCTGAACTGGCGCGATTAGCTGCATTGCAAGGCGCACAAATTCTTTTTGTGCCGTTTTGGACAGATACAAAAAATGCGTATTTACGGGTACGTTGTTGCTCGCAAGCTCGCGCCATTGAAAATGAATGTTTTGTGGCGATTACGGGTAGTGTTGGAAATTTGCCACACGCCGAAAATATGGATATTCAATACGCGCAAGCCGCCATTTTTAGTCCAAGTGATTTTTCATTTCCGCACGATGCGATTTTGGCGGAAGCCACGCCTAATACCGAAATGACGTTGATTGCCGATGTGAATTTAGATTTATTAAAACAAGCGCGAACACGCGGTGCAGCGCAGAATTTAGCCAAACGGCGCGAAGATTTGTATCGCTTAGAGTGGTTTTAAAAGGGAAAATTATGAAAGAATTATGGTTACTTCGGCACGCAAAATCCGATCGAAACATCGATGTAAGTGATATAAAACGCCCACTCAAAAAACGTGGCAAACGTGATGCTCAAAATATCGGTGCGTGGTTGAAAATGCAGCATTTATTTCCTGATGTGCTGTTGAGTTCGTCCGCTAAACGGGCAATTGATACCGCGCGAATTGTTCATCAAGAATTAGGTGTCGCCAATTTAGTGATTCAAGAGGATGCGCGATTATATGCGACCGATATTGAACAATTAAAAGCCGTATTGGCGAGTTGTTCAGAATCGGCGAAACAGGTTTTATTAGTCGGGCATAATCCAGAATTGGAAAATCTGCTTATTCATTTGGTCGGCAATGCGGCGTTGCCGGATGCTGAAAAATTATTACCCACTTCTGCATTGGCGCGATTATCGTGGAAAGGTGCGTGGGCAGATTTGCATAAAGACTGCGCTCAATTACAGTCGATAATTTATGCTAAATCGTTATTAAACGAATAACAGGGTCAGAAAATGTCTACGATTGGTTTACAACCCACGCAATCGCTCGCGGAATCGGGTCGAAAAGTATTTGTCCATCATTTTCATGATTTTTTAAAATATGAGGATGGCGTGCGTTTAGGTGAAAATAGTGAAGACGTGCATGATATGCGGGTCGCGTCGCGCCGAATGCTGGCAACGCTTCGCATTTTTGAACGTGGCTTTAAGCCGAATGCCTTGAAATCACTGAAACGCGGTTTAAGAAAAACGACTCAAGCCTTGGGTTTGGTGCGAGACTTTGATGTATTTATTGAAAGTCTCGCGGCTTATCAGCAAGAACAACCTTCCGATAGCCAGTCAGAACTCAAGTCATTATTCGATTATTGTGAACTTCAACGTGACCGCGCTAGAACTAAAATGTTGGCATATTTAGAGAGTGAAGCGTACAAAAAATTTAAGGTGGAAACCACGCATTTGCTGAAAAAAGAACGCCAGGGGAAAAATTTTCCTCTTTCTACGACCAAAAAACCGATTCCTTACCAAATCCGCCACGTTGCGCCGGTGTTAATTTATAGCCGTTATGAAGCTGTTTGCGCGTATGAACCTTTTTTAACTAACGCTGACGCGGAATTATTGCATCAACTTCGTCTTGATTTTAAACATTTTCGTTATGTCTTAGAAAACTTTCAAGAACTTTTAGGCAATGAAGGGACGATAGTTATTGAGGAACTTAAACAAATGCAAACCTATTTGGGCGACCTAAATGATGCTCAATTTGCAGGGCAGTTTGTAGAGCATTTTCTAAAAAAAGTCGCGACGACTGATGTCAAAAAATCTCCCGCAATAAAAAGCTACTTAAACGATAACGTCATGAAACGCGAACAACTTGTGGCGGCATTTCCGAATGAGTGGCATCAATTTAATTCCACTAAATTACGGTATCATTTGGCTTTGGCGATTTCCGTTTTGTAATGAAAACTCAGCAAAAATCACTGGCATTTTACGGGTGGTTGTCGATTGCGGCAGCCATTTCGACGATTGGGCTAAAAAGTTATGCGTATTGGCTGACGGATTCAGTCGGTTTGTTGTCGGATGCGCTGGAATCGGTTATTAATTTGGTGGCGGCAGTGATTATGTTAATCGTGCTGCACATTTCGGCTCGTCCGCCGGATGAGGGGCATCCTTATGGGCATGAAAAAATTGAGTATTTTTCGAGCGGTGCCGAAGGCGTTATGATTTTATTCGCGGCAATTTGCATTGCGATGACCGCGAGGGAGCGATTGTACAATCCGCAACCCTTGCAACAGCTCGATGTGGGGATTGCAATTTCAGTATTCGCGTCGCTAATCAATCTTGTGGTGGCGAAAGTTTTAATGAGCGCCGGAAAACGTTATCGCTCGATTACGTTGGAATCGGACGGCAAACATTTAATGACCGACGTGTGGACAACGGTCGGTATTTTGCTTGGGATTGCGGTGATTTTTGTCGCCAATTCTTTTGAAGAAAGTGTCAATGTTGCGAAGCAATTAGGATTAAACGGTTGGGAAATTCTCGATCCCATCATCGCTATTTTGGTTGCCATCAATATCATGTGGGTCGGTCTGCAATTGATACGGCGCACGGTTTCGGGTTTGATGGATGCAGCATTAGCGGAAAATGAACAAGCGGCGATTGTTGAAATACTAGAACAATTTGTCGTATCAGATAGCATCGATTATCACGCATTACGAACTCGTTACGCAGGGGCGCGACGTTTTATGTCGGTGCATATTTTAGTGCCTGGTAATTGGACAGTGCAGCAAGGTCATGACGTAGTGGAATTTATTGAACAACACATCACGACCCTTTTTGACAATATCGACATCGACATTCACCTCGAACCGATTGAAGACTGTGCGTCGTTTCGGCATCTAAACAACAGTTAAAGTTGCATGGGTGTAAACAAAACCCGCTCGTGTTGCGTAAGCGTTTCAACAAATTTTTTCAATTCTTCAATCTGACTAATGGTGCTGATAACTTGTATTTTGTTTCGAATAGCCTCGTCGGTAAACAACCCGTGAAACAAATAATCCACGTTCACTTCGATAACACTCCGCAGAAAGGGCAACGAACAACAATCGTGCATCGACGCTTTATTTTTGCTGACTTCAATCATATTCAGTTTAGCTTGAATTAAGCACTCTTCTAGCACAAAGGCTTCGTCAATGATTGGCAATTTTTTATTATCGATGGCACTCCGAAATAGAATTTCCATTGGAATCAACTTCGCTTTTTTGCCTTTGAAAATGGCAATTAAAAAACTTTCACCGTGTATTTCGTTATCATTTAACCGACTCGCCGCACAAATCGCATACGAAGGAAAAGAAGATAAATTGGACTCGATTGAAAATAATTTCACGTTTTTTACTTTCATAACAATACCTTGAGATTAAATGTAAGCACGCACATAATTGTGGGCAAAGTGATGAATCGGCATTTGATGCTGTTGAAATTCTTGGTACGCACTATTTACATCTAGCGGTGTAATGTGTGCGTAAATGCCAAATCCGGTTTGTTTAAGAAATTCATCGCTTAATGCGTCTATGAATTGTTGCCACAAAGAATCGTCGCTTCTATCGTATTCAATAGTCATTTGTTTAGCCTTCTTGTTGTCTAAAAATAAAGTTAAAGATTAACGATTTTTTGTTGCAATAACGTGTCAATTTCATGTGTTTTGTGTGACGTAGTTAATTTCATAACGGCGGTTACTTTTGTTTAGCTGAATTTTCAGTCACAATGTTGCTTTTTATTATTAACCTGAGTTGAAAATCATGGATTACCCTGAAAAAACCTGTTCCATCGAACGCCTTGTCACCCACGCGAAATTGGTTGAAGCCACACTTGCGGGACGTAAAACGCAACAACGCCGTAACGGCGTTTATGGTTATCCGAATGAAACTTTTGATTTGGAAGGCACCACGTTTGTTATCACGGAATTATATCAACAGCGTTTAGGCGATATGACCGATGCTGACGCGCAAGCCGAAGGTTATCCCAGTTTAGCTATGTACCGCAATTTGATTTTAAAAATGCACGGCGGCATGGAATGGAATGACGACGCATCGGCGTGGGTGCATTGCTTCAAAGCGCAAGATTAAACGTTGCGCCTCTCACTTTCTATTGTTGTTAAATTTTGCTAAGAAATTATGCCTGACTTTCCTTTTTTTCACCAAGATGACGACGATTTGGCTGTTCAAAATGCCAAACCCAAGTTAAAAAAACCCTCACTTTATCGTGTGATTTTGCTCAATGATGACTTTACGCCAATGGATTTCGTGACCGAAGTGTTAGAAAACTTTTTTGGTATGTCGGAAGATCAAGCCACTGCGATTATGTTACAAGTTCACACCCAAGGTATCGGTATTTGCGGGACTTATTCTAAGGATGTTGCCGAAACAAAAGTGTATATTGTCAACAGCTATTCTTTTGAACATGAATATCCGTTGAAATGCGCGATGGAAGAAATTTAAGGAATCGCCATGTTAGGTAAAACATTAGAACTCACTTTAAATATGGCTTTTAAATCGGCGCGTTCTCAACGGCACGAATTTATTACCGTTGAACATTTATTATTCGCCTTGCTCGATAATCCCGATGTGTTGCCAGTTTTCAAAGCCTGTGGCGGCGATGTAAAGTGGATGCGCGGACAACTCACCCGTTTTATTGACGATACGATTTCTTATTTGCCTGAAGTGACCACGCGCGATACGCAACCGACGTTAGGGTTTCAGCGCGTGTTACAACGTGCCATTTTTAATGTACAGGCTTCCGATAAACAGGAAGTGACTGGCGCAAATTTATTGGTCGCATTGTTTAGCGAACCCGAATCGCACGCTGTGTATTTGCTCAATAAACACGATGTTACGCGCCTCGATGTGGTGAATTTTATCGCGCACGGTATCAGCAAATACGATGATCCTTACGAAGAACGTGAATCCGAAAATGGACGTAAAAATTCGGATAACGATACCAGCAAACCGCTTGAAAAATTTGCCACGAATTTAAACGAAGAAGCAGCGAGGGGACGCATTGATCCGTTGATTGGACGGATGGAAGAAGTGGAGCGAACGATTCAAACATTGTGTCGCCGCCGTAAAAATAATCCGTTGCTCGTCGGTGAAGCGGGCGTGGGAAAAACCGCGATTGCGGAAGGATTAGCGAAACGAATTGTTGAAGAACAAGTGCCGGATGTATTGCTGGATTGTGTGATTTATTCGCTCGATTTGGGCGCGTTGGTGGCGGGAACAAAATATCGTGGTGATTTTGAAAAACGCTTGAAAACTCTTTTAAATCAATTGAAAAAAGAACCGAACGCGATTTTATTCATTGACGAAATTCACACCATTATCGGCGCAGGTTCGGCATCTGGCGGCGTGATGGATGCAGCGAATTTGATTAAACCAATGCTCGCATCAGGGCAATTGCGTTGCATCGGTTCGACGACGTACCAAGAATATCGCGGCATTTTTGAAAAAGATCACGCTTTGGCGCGACGTTTTCAGAAAGTGGATATTTTAGAGCCGTCAGTTGAAGAAACGGTGTTGATTTTGAAAGGCTTAAAAACGCGCTTTGAAGAACATCACGGCGTGCGTTATTCGCCTGAAGCGTTGCGTTTGGCGGCAGAATTATCCGACCGTTACATTACCGATCGACATTTGCCGGATAAAGCGATTGATGTGATTGACGAAGCGGGCGCAAAACAACGCATGACAAACGAAATCGAGCGAAAAACGTTTATTGATGTGACGGAAATTGAAGAAATTGTGGCGAAAATTGCCCGAATCCCCGCAAAATCGGTGTCGAGCAATGATATTGATAAGCTGGCAAATTTAGAAAAAAATCTGAAAATGTTGGTGTTTGGTCAAGATGAAGCGATTTCGGCATTAGCGTCAGCGATTAAATTATCGCGGGCAGGTTTGCGCGATGCCCAAAAAACCATTGGTGCTTTTTTATTCGCGGGCCCGACGGGCGTGGGGAAAACTGAAGTGACGCGCCAATTAGCAAAAGTATTGGGCATTGAATTGATTCGTTTTGATATGTCGGAATACATGGAACGGCACACGATTTCCCGTTTAATCGGTGCGCCACCTGGTTATGTTGGTTTTGATCAAGGTGGTTTATTGACGGAACAAGTGAACAAACATCCGCACGCGGTTTTGTTGCTCGATGAATTAGAAAAAGCGCATCCTGATGTGTTTAATTTATTGTTGCAAGTCATGGATCACGGCACATTGACGGATAATAATGGACGAAAAGCAGATTTTCGGAACATTATTTTGGTGATGACCACCAATGCGGGCGCGGAAGAGGGCAGTCGCGCGTCGATGGGATTTACCCAACAAAATCATGCCAGTGACAGTTTAAAAATGGTTGAAAAAGGATTCACGCCCGAATTTCGAAATCGATTAGACGCGATTATTCAATTCAAACCGTTGGATATAAGCATTGTTGAACACGTTGTAGACAAGTTTATTTTTGAATTGGAAACGTTGTTGGCGAATAAAAATGTAACCCTGACGCTCGATACAAAAGCGCGTTTGTGGCTGGCGGAAAATGGCTGTGATGCGAAGATGGGCGCACGCCCAATGGCGCGGTTAATTCAAGAAAGTATCAAAAAACCGCTGGCTAATGATTTGCTTTTTGGCGAACTCGCGCACGGGGGGCATGTCAGAATCAGTGTGAAAAATAACGAATTAGCGTTTGAAATTGAAAGCCATGAAGTGTTGCAGATGGCGGACTAATTGCGTGTCACGAATGCGTAAAATTCTAACGTACTCGGAAAGTGATACGACCTTTTGATAAATCGTAAGGAGTCATTTCAACTTTGACACTGTCACCCGTCAAAATACGAATGTAATGTTTACGCATTTTTCCGGAAATGTGTGCGGTGACAATGTGACCATTTTCAAGCTGGACGCGAAACATAGTATTCGGCAAGGTGTCGATGACTTTGCCTTCCATTTCAATTTGATCTTCTTTAGCCATGTGTAGTTTTTCTCTTGTGTGAATTATAAAGGTTTGAATTGTAGCATAAGCGGGGATTAAAAAAGAAAACCACACACAATCGTTTTAGATTGTGTGTGGTTGATTGGCGAGAAATCAGAGATTACACCGTCGGTACACCCGTAATTTTGACTGGTGGAACAGGCTCTTCAATCGTTTCTGGTAAAGGCTCTGGCACATAATCGGGTACATACTCAAGATAGTCCAAACCCTCGTTGGCGAAAATCTCAACTACATTCAAATAGGTACCATCAGAAAACTGGATATTTTCGATATTACTTAAAGTATCTGTTCCTTCGTCTGTTCCCTCGGGATTTCCAGTGTTAACAAACTCAACAATGATTTGTGGCACACCTTCAGCATCAGGATTAACAGTGATTTTATAATCATCTTGAACACCACTAAAAATGGCTGTGTCTTCACCGTCGCCACCATCAAGCGAATCGTTGCCAGCACCACCTTCTAAAGTATCGTTACCACCTGCACCTAGAAGCGTATCGTCGCCATCAGCACCACTCAAGTTATTGTTGGTCGTGCCGTCGGCTTGTTCTTGAATTAAGTTATTCAATTCATTGCCTGTACCATCAGTGTCTTTCAAACCTGAAAGCGTTAAAAATTCCACGTTATCAGCCTGACTTAAATCGAAAGTGACTGACGAAATGATTTGATCTTCATCGCCATTAGCAGCTGTTTCGATGATTACGTCTTGGAGATTGTTCATGATGTAAACGTCTGAACCATCGCCACCTATCAACGTGTCCATACCCAAACCACCGTCTAACGTATCGTCACCGCCGCCAGCATTTAATTTATCGTTGCCAGCCATGCCGTTGATAACGTTATCGCCTTCACTACCTGTAATGGTGTTATTACCAGCATTGCCCGTTCCATTCGTGCCTTTACCTTGAGAATCTTTCAAAATCAGGTTTTCAATGCTTAAGCCTAAAATATAATTAGAGGTCGCTTCAACGGTATCGTTTCCTCCAGTCGTTACGGTTTTGCTGGATTCAATGACTTTGTCGCCAGTGTTATCGACGTAGTAATAATCATCGCCATCACCGCCGGTCATGCTATCCGTACCAGCACCACCGATTAACGTGTCTTTACCGGCTCCACCGTCTAGCGTATCGTTGCCCTTGCCGCCGTCTAATTTGTCGTTGCCACTACCGCCAATGAGCTTATCATTACCATCAAAGCCAATCAAAACGTCGTTACCATTACCGCCGTCTAATGAGTCATTGCCTAAGCCACCATCCAAAGTATCATTGCCCGCTAACCCACTCAGCGTATCGTTGCCTGCAAGACCTTGTAAATTATCATCTAACGCAGCACCAATAATTTTATCGTGTCCAGCAGTTCCTTTTTTAACTATGCCTGTAGCCATTGTGAAATCCTCGTGTAATTAAAATTAAGAAGCATCGCTAAGTGTAAAAACCAAATTGTAAATTTGGTTTCTTAACACGGCTTGAATATACCCTAATTACGTTACAGAAAAAAGATACTAAACATTAAATTATTTTTTGGTAATTTGCCAACAATAATGAATTTTCATATCCCGTGCAAAATCTTCTGGAATTGTTTGCGCGGTAATATCGGTGATTTTAAAACCACCAAATTCACTCACATCAAATTTAAATTTTCTAAAGTTGGTCGAAAAATACAATTTACCGTCAGGTGTCAGTAATTTTGCTGAATTTTGAATCAGCTGGATATAATCACGTTGAACATCAAAAACATCGTCCATTTTTTTAGAATTTGAAAATGTCGGTGGATCTAAAAAAATCAAATCATATTGGCGTGATGCCGATTTTGCCTCGTTCGTCAGCCATTCTACGCAATCGGCTTGAATAAACTCGTGTCGCCCAACCGTTGAATTCAACGCCAAATTATTTTTCGCCCACTGCAAATAAGTGTTCGACATATCCACTGTGGTTGTCACCGTCGCGCCACCGACTGCCGCATGAACCGTCGCGCTGCCCGTGTACGCAAACAGATTTAAAAAGCGTTTTCCGCTGGCTTCTTTTTGAATTTTCAAACGAATTGGACGGTGATCTAAAAAGATTCCGGTGTCTAAATAATCGTCAAAATTCACCAATAATCGACAACCGCCTTCGATGATTTCGTGAAAAATTCCTGATTCTGCCTGCTTTTCATATTGATCTGTGTTGCGTTGTTTACGACGGATTTTTAACAAAACCTGCGCTTTCGGCACGTTTAAAACGCTAGGGATTTCTGCCAACAAACTCGCCAAACGCGAATCTGCTTTTTGTTGATCAACGCTTTTGGGTGATTGATATTCTTGAACGTTCACCCACGTTTTATCGCTGTGGTAAATATCCACCGCGACGGCGTATTCGGGCAAATCGGCATCGTAAACCCGATACGCAAACACCGCATTTTGTTTTGCCCATTTTGACAATTTCTTCAGGTTTTTTTGCAACCGATTGGCAAACATTGGCGCGGGTTCAGCAGGCGTTTTGTCTTCTATTTCAGCTTCTTCATTTATCTGCGCGGCGGCTTCAATAATTTGTTCAACGCGCTGTTCAACTGTTCTTTCTTTCGGAACAAAAAACGCTTTTTCTTCAATCGTCAAACGCAATAATCGACATTCCAACGCACCGTTAAACAGCGTAATTGGTTTGTGTGAACGAATCCCTAAACGAAAACCTAATTCTGGATTGCTGATAATTAACGCCGCTTGCCAACCGACAAAATTATTTCTTAAAGTTTGCCCAAATTGTTCGTACAAAATCGCGGTTTCGGCTTCGTCACCCAACCGTTCACCGTAAGGCGGATTACAAACGACTAGCCCTTTTTCCCAACTTTCAGGCGGTTTTGCGTCTAAAATATCGCGGCGTTCGATGTGGATTTTTCCTTGAAAACCTGCGTTTGCAACGTGCGCCAATGCGGTATTGACGGTATTTTTATTTTTATCGAAACCGACAATCATGGGCAATTTTTTCATGCCGACGATTTTGCGCCATTCGGCATCACGACGCAGATTTTGCCAGCATTCTGCGTCGTGTTTTTTCCATCCCAAAAAGCCAAAATACTCACGTCCCAACGCAGGCGCAACATCTGCCGCAATCATCGCGCCTTCTAACAACAGCGTTCCCGAGCCACACATTGGGTCTAAAAGTGATTTTCCTTCAGCCGCCAACTTCGCCCAACCGCAACGCAATAACATTGCCGCCGCTAAATTTTCTTTCATCGGAGCTTCAATGCTGACATCTCGATAACCGCGTCGATGCAAACTTTCACCCGACAAATCCAAACTCAAATCGGCTTTTTCACCGTTCAAATGAATGTTAATTCGCAAGTTTGGACGTTCAATGTTGATGCTCGGACGCACGCCGAACTTGTCGCGCATTTGATCGACAATGGCATCTTTCACTTTTAACGCACCAAAATGACTGTTGGTAATCACGGTTGAATTTTTCGAGCTAAACGACACGGCAAACGTATCTTCCGCGCCAAAATGCTCGAACCAATTGATTGCTTGAATGGCGCGATATAAATCGTCTTGGCTACGAACTTCAAACGCGCTTAACACCAGCAAAACGCGATTGGCGACGCGCGACCATAAACAGACGCGATACGCCATTTCTAAATCGCCCGAAAAGGCAACGCCAGCGGTGGTGGCTTTAAATTCTGTGATGCCGAAAGAACGTAATTCGTCAGTCAAAATACCTTCGAGTGCTTTGGGGGTGGTGGCGAAAAATTGGAGTGTCATGAATTTTGATTTCTGAAATAAAAAAAGACTTCGGAGTGCAAACCTTGGTTTGCAGACAAACCAAGGTTTGTACTCCGAAAAGAAGGGAATTACATCGTGATAATTTGATCGCCTTTGCTAACCAAAACCACGTCGGCTGGACGTGCGGAGAAAATCCCAACCATCACCACGCCGGTAATGTTGTTGATTAAATTTTCTAATTTCGTCGGGTCGATAATGCTCAAATTATGCACGTCTAAAATCACGTTGTGATTATCAGTAATGCAGTTTTCGCGGTAAATCGGCTGCCCGCCCAATTTCACCAATTCACGCGCCACATAACTCCGCGCCATCGGCACCACTTCAACAGGTAATGGAAATTTACCCAACACATCCACTAATTTCGATTCGTCCGCAATACACACAAATTGACGACTTGCCGCCGCGATAATTTTTTCACGGGTCAACGCCGCGCCGCCGCCTTTAATCAACTGTTTGTGCGGATTCACTTCATCCGCGCCATCAACGTAAATGTCCAATGTGCCGACAGAGTTTAAATCTAAAACTGGAATTCCCAACGCTTTCAAACGTTGCGTGCTGGCTTCAGAACTGGAAACCGCGCCTTCAATATCGCTTCTAAAATCCGCCAATAAATCAATAAAATGATTGACGGTTGAACCCGTGCCAACGCCAATAATGCCAACGCCTTTGATGTACGGTAACGCTGCTTCAGCAACTTTGCGTTTTAATTTTGCGTTTGTGTCGTCTTGTGTCATTTGAATTTTCTCCGTGTTATAAAAAAATTAAGGTTAAGTGGTAAAGCGAATAGCCTCACGCTTGTGCGATAATAACGCATCGGGACAGTTTTTATCAGCGAATTTTGTTTTTATCCACAATTTGAAATAAAGCGAATTTGCGAATGTTGCGTAAAAAAATAATTCCTTTTACAATGCGAGCCAGCTTAGAGTTTGCGAGCTGAACATAAATTATAAAAACTTTAAAAGGTCATGATTATGAAATGGGAAACACCACGTTATACCGATTTACGTTTCGGTTTTGAAGTCACAATGTACATTTACAACCGTTAATTTTTATCGGTTTTAAAACAAAAGAAGGGGCAAATTGCCCCTTTTTTTTCGCGTTTTATTTTAGGAGATTGAATTATGAAAATTAGAGTTCTCGGTTCAGGCGCAGGTGGTGGTTTTCCACAATGGAATTGTAATTGCCACAATTGTCATCGTATTCGACGCGGCGAAATGAACGGCACGCCACGAACTCAATCGTCGATCGCGGTCAGCACCGACAATAAAAATTGGTTATTATTCAATACGTCGCCCGATATTCGCGCTCAACTCGAAGCCTTTCCCGCGATGCAGCCACAAAACGGTATTCGTGACACGGGCATCAAAGCAATTATTTTGATGGATAGCCAAATCGACCACACCACGGGATTATTGATGTTGCGCGAAGGCAAACCGCTCGATATTTATTGCTCCGAAATGGTGAAGCAAGATTTAACCAGCGGCTTTCCATTGTTTACGATGCTGAAAGATTATTGCACCGTCAATCATCACGACATTCCCGTCGATGGCAGCAGTTTTGAAATTCCCGCGATTGTGGATTTGCGTTTTTACACGCAAGCGTTGAAAAGCAAAGCTCCGCCGTATTCGCCACACCGCCACGATCCGCATGACGGCGACAATATCGGCGTGATTATTGAGCAAATTTCGACTGGCAAAAAAGTGTTTTATTCGCCTGGTTTAGGTGAAATCGAACCGCACGTTATGGACGCATTGCAAAATGTGGATTGTTTATTGGTGGACGGGACATTTTGGACGGACGACGAAATGGTCACGCAAAATATCAGCCACAAAAGAGCGCGTGAAATCGGGCATTTGCCGCAATCTGGCGCGGGTGGCATGATTGAGGTTTTAAATAACGTCAGCAAAGCGCGTAAAATTTTGATTCATATTAACAACACCAATCCGATTTTAGATAACGATTCGCCCGAACGAAAAATCCTCGACGACGCAGGAATTGAAGTGGCTTACGATGGGCTAGAAATCGATTTGTAGGAGCTTTTACAAAGCTGTTATTTTTTAAAATTTACAACGAGAAAATCAACATGACGACAGAAAATACACCGTGGACGCGCGACGAATTTGAAGCCCAATTACGCGGCATGGAAAACTTGTATCACATTCATCATCCGTATCATTTGTTGATGAACGAAGGAAAACTCACCCAAAAACAATTGCAAGGTTGGGTGGCGAATCGGTTTTATTATCAAGTGTGCATTCCGATTAAAGACGCGAACATTTTGGCGAATTGTCCCGACCGCGAAACTCGCGCCAAATGGACGCAACGCATTTTGGATCACGATGGAAGTCCGACCGATGTGGGCGGGATTGAAGCGTGGATTCAATTGGGCATCGCGGTTGGTTTGACGCGCGAAGAGTTGACTTCGTTGAAATACGTTTTGCCTGGCGTTCGATTTGCAGTTGATGCGTATGTGAATTTTGCCCGTCGCGCCGAATGGCACGAAGCGGCGAGTTCATCGTTAACCGAATTATTCGCGCCAAAAATTCACCAACAACGTTTGGACAATTGGCCGGCACATTATCCGTGGGTTGAACCCGAAGGTTATGCGTATTTCCGGAAACGTTTAACCGAAGCGCGTCGCGACGTGGAACACGGTTTAGAAATTACGCTCGGTTGGTACAAAACACGCGAACAACAAAATCACATGGTTGATATTTTGAGATTCAAACTGGATGTGTTGTGGTCGATGGCAGACGCAATGTACATGGCATATATTCACGAAATGCCGCCGTATTTTAACGTTAAAAAATAGTTAAAATAGACTCAAACAAATTTTCCATGACGTTTAAAAAGTTCCTGCACACGCCGTTTTTACCGATTTATTCGACTGCCCTTTTTTATGCGTTTTATTACGCAATAAGCGTGTGGCAATTTGATGTGCAAATTGTTCCGGAGCGCGTGCCTTACGATTTTGTGGCGCAGTTAATTCTGGCTTATATTTTGTTTGCGTTATCGCGCCGCGCGTGGATTTTCTTGATTTTGCACGCGCTACTTATGGGCGTTTTGTATATCGGTAATCCGGTGAAAATCGCCTTTTTCGGTGGACCCATTATGCCCGACGATATTTTTTCACTGCGTTCATTATTGTTGATTTTGGAAGACTGGAAATTTTTCGCGCTTGCATTGCCGCTGGTTTCGCTGGCGATTTTGGCTGTTTTTAATTTGACGTTACGACGTTGGCAAAATTGTGTTGGCGGTGTGTTGGCGGGAATGTTAACGATTACAATCCTTTATCAACCAAATTTAATTGTGTATCCCATTGACACTTACGTCGGTACAAAAGAATGGGATCAGCGTTCCAATTATTTGTGGCAAGGCGCGACCATTCACACATTGTTGGAAACAGCGCGTTATTTTTTGATTGCCGATGCCCCCCCCGATGCCGGTGAAGCGCGAAAAGCCGCCCTATTTCTTTCACAACAAACCCGCAAAAACACCTTTGAAGATTTCACGCCGCGCAATGTACATATCATTTTACTGGAATCATTTTGGGACGCAAATAATTTGGTAAAAGTGAAATTTAACAAAAATCCATTGTCGCAGGAATTTCGTAAATTGTGGAAAAGTGCGAACAATTCGACCGCCGCCGTGCCTGTATTTGCGGGCATGACCGCGAATTCTGAATTTGAGGTCTTGTGTGGTTTTCCGGTGACGAAAAATACCGTGAAATTTGAACGGCAATTATTAAATGACGTGCCGTGTTTGCCACGTTTGTTGGCGGATAAAGGCTATAAAACGGTGGTGTCGCATCCGAATATTCCGGTATTTTGGAATCGCGTGAATGCGTATCATCGGGTGGGTTTTCAAACGTATTGGTCAGAAAAAGATTTTGTTTTAGACGATATTAACCGCGAATTTTTGGGCGATAGTTCGTTATATCGCCAAGTGTTAGAGAAAATATCGGACTCGCTCGCTACCAAAAAACCAATTCTTGATTATATCGTGACGTACTTCGGGCATTGGGATTATCCATTGAATGAAAACCGTCCGCCGCAAATTACCAGTTCTTCAGAAGTAGAAGAAGTGACGGCTTATGCGAACACCACTTTTTATAAATCGAGTGAATTTGTCGATTTTGTGAAAACCCTGCAAAAGCGTGACCCTGACGGAATTATCGTCGCGTTTGGCGATCATTTACCTTTTTTGGGTGAGCATTTTGCCGGTTATGTGGAATCGGATATTTTAAAAAATAGTCGCGGTGATTTTTCGGATTTGATGTTCAACACTTACGTTAATACGCCATTATTGATTATTGACGGTAAAAATGGCGCGTTGAAAGTCGGGCGTTTGCCATTGTACGAAGTGCCGCAACTGATTTTGAATTTGCTGCATTTGAACCAACCGACCATTATGGATTTTGCGACACCGCTTGAAAATCGTCGAATTCGTCCATTAGTCGGGTTGCATTTTGATGAGTTTAACGATGGGCGAATCGGCGTTTGCAAAGAACCGCCGTATTCGCCCGAATGTCAGCAATCGTTAGCGTGGTTAGAGGCGGTGAAAACCATCAGCAATGATTTATTTATTGGCAAACAATTTACTCGTCCTTAAAAACATGGGAAAAGATAAAATCATCGATTTTCAATCTGTGCGTTCGGTTTTAATCTGCGATTTTTCTCTTATGGTTGTGAATGCCATAGAAAAGTAACCTATGTTCATCTAGCAAAATAACTTGTCCAATTGACATCCTCACCGCACTAAACGGCGAGATTTTCCGCTACTTATAAATTTAGAAATAGTCTTACATAAGCTCTGCGTTGGTATAGCATTGCCAACTCGCAATGCTCCTTTCACTCGGTTAAAAGTGTTATGAATTGTAATTCCGGAGTGTAATTTCTCAACTATTTTTTGTTATACAGGCAATTTTTTGTATTTTGACGCGCAATAAATGACTATACTTTTGCGCTTCAACTAAACCAAAGGAATTTTCATGGAAAAGCCATTTATTTTACACATGCTCACCACTGCGAAAAATTTAAGTCCATTTGATGTCAACATGGCAATGGACGCGGGTTGGGTTGTAGCCATGCCTTACACCAATATCGAAGCCAGCGAAGTTCAAGGTTTAGTTCAAGATGCGATTTTTTCGCGCAGTGCAAAAAATTTAAAACGCACCAGCATTTTTATCGGTGGACGCGATACCAAACAAGCGATTGATATGTTGAAAATCGCCAAACAATCGATGATTCCACCGTTTGAAGTATCTGTTTTTGCTGATCCAAGTGGTGCGTTCACCACAGCCGCCGCCATGGTTGCCGCAGCCGAACACGAATTATTAACAAAATTCCAAACGACTTTTGAAGGTAAAAATGTTTTAGCGTTAGGTGGCACGGGGCCAGTCGGTCAAGCCGCAGCCGTTATTGCAGCAAAAGCAGGCGCAAACGTACGCATTATTGGTCGCCAATTGGAAAAAGCCCAACACATTGCAGATTTGTGCAATAAAGAATTTGGTGAAGGTCTAACCAACATTACCGCTGGCGCAGATGCTGATAAAGGCGAATACATTAAAACGGCGGACGTGGTTTTTGCAACGGGCGCAGCGGGAATTGAATTGTTGAGCGCGGCATTGATTGCGACAGCCGCACAATTAAAAGTGGTTGCTGATGTGAACGCAGTTCCACCTTCTGGCATCGCGGGAATTGATGCAATGTACAACGGAAAATTGGTTGAAGGTTCAATCAGTGGCGCGGTGGGTTTGGGCGCATTGGCAATTGGCAATATAAAATACAAAACCCAAAATTTGCTATTAAAACGCATGATTAACAGCGACAAACCGATTTATTTACATTTTGAACACGCTTTTGAAGTGGCGCGTGAATATATTAAATCTAGTCGTTCGTCGTCTTAAACAGGAATTTTATGAAACGCAGTATTTTGCACATGCTTGACCCGATGCCAAATAACAGTCCTTTCGACATCAATATGGCGGTCGATGCAGGATTTGATATTTTGATGCCGTACAACAATGTTAAATTAGAAAATGTGCATGGTTTAACCCAAGATGCGGTGTTTTCACGAGGCCCTGCTGGCGTAAAACGTACAGGTTTGTTTATCGGTGGACGCAATTTAGGTTTAGCGATTGATATGTTTGATGCGGCGAAACAAGCCATGATGCCGCCGTTTGCGATTTCAGTTTTTGCTGATCCGAGTGGCGCATTCACCACCGCTGCGGCATTAGTCGCATGCGTGGAAAAAGAATTGAAATCAAAACACGGTAAAGAATTGGCAGGTTGCAAAGCGGTAATTTTCGGCGGAACAGGGCCTGTAGGCATTGCGACGGGAATTATTGCGTCGTTGGCAGGAGCAGAAACCACCATCGTCGATCATTTATATTTAGAAACTGCTGTTGATATAGCCAAACAATATAACCGCCGTTTTGGTTGCAATCTAAAAGGGGCGGTGGCGAGTTTCGACAAAGATAAAATCGAATTATTGAAAGATGTCGATGTTATTTTTTGTGCGGCAAAAGCGGGCATTCAAGTTTTAAACGCGCTGATTTTAAAAGAAGTGGCGCAACTGAAAGTCGCTGGCGATGTGAATGCCGTTGCGCCCGCAGGCATTGAAGGCGTAAACGCTCAAGATATGGGCGTACCAATGATTCACGCCACACATTGCAACGCAGTTGGTGTGGGCGCGTTGGCGGTGGGCAATGTGAAATACCAAGTTCAACACGCGCTTCTGGTGTCGATGTTAGAATCAGAAACGCCGATTTATTTAGATTTTCGTGATGCGTTTATTAAAGCACGCGAAATTTTTAAATAATTGATTTTGCATTCGGATTGCGTGAATCGCGCAATCCGAACGGGTGTCAAAGTGCTTTTAAACTTTCAGTTGCATTCACCAGCGCGTCAATCATTTCGTCACCGTGAGCAATATGTCCCGAATTCGGCAACACCACATAATTCGCTTGTGGCAACGCACGATGCAATTGCCACGCAGACTCCATCGGGCAAACCAAATCATTCCGACCGTGAATAATCGTCACAGGCAATTCGCGCAATTTTCCGCTGTGTTTTAAGAGTTCATTTTCAGCCAAAAAGTAATGATTTTTTGCAAAATGCACTTCCATTTTTACTTGTTTAACATCGTGTTCCGTCACATGTTCATCACGAAATTCAAACGCCGCACCCAATGCAACTTGTCCGCCCCACGCTTGCCACGCTTTGGTCACGCGCCGAATCGCCAACTCATCTTTCCCCCACAAAGCCGCACATAAATCATCGAATACATTATCACTACGCTGTTCAACGGGAATGCTTTCGACCAAATAGTGAAACATTTCAGGATAAATTAACGCCACACCCGTTGGACTTAAAAACCAGCGCATATCGGATAATCGCGCTAAAAAACTGCCGCGTAAAATCAGTGATTGCACACGTTTAACGTGTCTTTGCGCGTATGCCAACGCCAATGTTGCGCCCCACGAACCGCCGAATAAAATCCAGTTTTCCAATTTCAAATGTTGCCGAATTCGTTCCATGTCCGCAATCAAATCGGGCAGCGTATTATTTTCCAATTCACCAAACGGCAGCGAACGTCCGCAACCGCGTTGATCAAACAGGATAATGTGATAATACGCGGGATCAAAAAAGCGGCGATGATCGGGTTTACAACCAGAACACGGACCGCCATGTAAAAAAATAATCGGCACGCCGTGCGGATTACCGCATTGTTCAACGTAAACAGAATGCACGCTGGCGGTTTTCAAAAAAAAGTGCTGAAACGGTTCAATTGGCGGAAAAAGTGTGTTCATAATTTGTCAGATTAAAAGGTGAAAAGGGTCACTTTACGTTATCAATTTGAATAAGACAATTTGCCGCGTGTGACGAACTTAACGCAAACTAATCTAATCATTGACGCAACTAAGTTATAAAAATATAATCAACCGCTTTATATTTATAGATTAAATGGTTAATTTGGAGTTCACGCGATGTATGCGGTAATTGAAACAGGTGGTAAACAGTACCGAGTAGAAAATGGTACTTACTTAAAAGTAGAAAAATTAGAATTGGGCGAAGGCGATAGCATCGAATTCGACAAAGTCTTAATGATTGAAGAAGACGGTGACGTGAAAGTGGGTTTACCTTTCATTGTAGGCGGCAAAGTGACCGCAACCGTGTTGTCTCAAGGTAGACACAAAAAAATCAAAATCGTTAAATTTAGAAGACGTAAACATCACATGAAAACGATGGGACACCGTCAATACTATACTGAAATCCAGATTACTGGCATTTCTGCTTAAAAAACTAGGAGTTAAAAATGGCTCATAAGAAGGCTGGCGGTAGTACCCGCAATGGACGCGATTCCCAATCAAAACGCTTAGGCGTTAAACGTTTTGGCAGCGAAACAGTTACCGCAGGTAGCATTATCGTTCGTCAACGTGGCACACATTTCCACGCTGGCACCAACGTTGGTATTGGTAAAGATCACACATTGTTTGCGAAAGCAGACGGCGTGGTACTTTTCAAAGTACAAGGTCCTAAAAACCGCAAATTTGTTAGTATCATCACAGCGGCATAAATAATCGCTCGCCTATTAGGCGGCGGCAATGTCTTAAAAAGCTCCGCCTTAAACTGGTTGGGGCTTTTTTCGTTTATATCAGTTTGATTTTTGAGTAATGTATGAAATTTGTTGATGAAGCACAGGTAAGAGTAGAAGCTGGCGATGGTGGGAATGGCACGATTGGTTTTCGCCGCGAAAAATTTATTCCGATGGGTGGACCTGATGGCGGCGACGGCGGCAACGGCGGCAGTGTTTATTTAAGATCCATCGAAAATATGAATACGTTGGTCGATTTTCGTTATCAAGCCGTTTATCGCGCCCAACGTGGACAAAATGGCATGGCGCGAAATTGCACGGGCAGACAAGGCGAAGATTGCTACGTTTCTGTTCCGCTCGGCACGCGCGTTTCCGATTCTGAAACGGGCGAAATTTTGGGCGATTTAACCACCGAAGGCGAAACGTTATTGGTCGCACAAGGCGGTTTTCATGGTTTAGGCAACACGCGCTTCAAAAGCAGTATCAACCGTGCGCCTCAAAAAGCGAGTAAAGGCACGGAAGGCGAACACCGTTTGTTAAATCTGGAATTGACGTTGATTGCTGACGTGGGTTTGTTGGGCATGCCGAATGCAGGCAAATCCAGTTTGATTCGCTCCGTTTCTTCCGCCACGCCGAAAGTGGCGGATTATCCTTTCACCACGCTTTATCCGAATTTAGGCGTGGTGCGTATCGACGAATTACGCAGTTTTGTGATTGCCGACATTCCTGGTGTGATTGAAGGCGCAGCAGAAGGCGCGGGGTTGGGTTTGCAATTTTTGAAGCATTTAGACCGCACGGGTTTATTGTTGCATTTGGTCGATATTGAACCGTATGAAAGCAGCGAATCGCCGATTGAATCCGCGCGAAAAATCATTGCCGAAATCGAAAAATGGAATGAACATTTAGCCAGCAAACCGCGTTGGTTGGTGTTGAATAAAGTCGATAGAGTGTTAGATGAAGAACTCGACGCGCATTGCCAAAAAATTATCGACGCGCTGAATTGGACTGCTCCCGTGTTTAAAATTGCGGCGATTAACGGTCAAGGCACGCGCGAATTGATGTTTGCGATTATGGAATTTTTGGAAGCGCAACGTCAGGTGAAAGATGAATAATCGCGCCAATTTTGCCAACGCAAAGCGCATTGTGGTCAAAATTGGCAGTTCATTACTCACCAAAGGCGGCAAAGGTTTAGATAAAATCGCGATTGCGGCGTGGGTTCAACAAATGGCAACGCTCCGCAAACAAGGCGTGGACGTGATTTTAGTGTCGTCGGGTTCGGTCGCGGAGGGTGTTTGGCGATTGGGTTTGAAAAGTCGTCCGACCACGCTGCACGAATTGCAAGCCGCCGCCGCTGTGGGGCAAATGGGGTTGGTGCGTGTGTTCGATGATACGTTTCAGCAGCACGATTTGCACGCTTCGCAAATTTTGCTCACGCACGATGATTTGTCGAATCGCCAACGGTATTTGAATGCCCGAAGCACGCTTTTGACGTTGTTGAAATTTGGCGTGGTTCCCGTGATTAACGAAAATGACACGGTCGCGACTGAAGAAATTCGGTTTGGCGATAACGACACGCTGGCGGCGTTGGTCGCGAATTTGGTGGAAGCCGATTTGTTGATTATTTTGACCGATCAACCAGGCTTATTTACCGCTGATCCGAGCGTGAATGCGGACGCGACGCTGATTTCACACATCAATGTGAACGATGACCGTTTAGAAAGTATGGCGGGCGATAGTCGCAGCGGTTTGGGGCGCGGTGGAATGTCTACGAAAGTCAGTGCGGCAAGACTGGCTGCACGTTCTGGCGCGGCAACGGTGGTCGCTGCGGGTGCAACGCCGGATATTATTCACGCCATTTTGCGCGGCGAAGAATTCGGTACGCATTTTTTGCCAGATATTGAACCGTTATTGGCGCGTAAACGATGGTTGGCGGGTCAATTGCAAGTGAAAGGGCAATTAGTTTTGGATAATGGCGCGGTTGCGATGTTGAAAAATCACGGCAAAAGTTTATTGGCGGTCGGTGTGAAATGGGCGACGGGACAATTTGAACGCGGCGAATTAGTATCGTGTTTAGATTTGAACAGTGTTGAAATCGCACGCGGTTTGGTCAATTACGGCAGCGAAGAAACCCAAAAAATTGCTGGCAAAAGCAGTTTAGAATTTGAAAAATTACTGGGTTACGCCGACGATTTGGAATTGATTCACCGCGACAATTTAGTGTTGATTTAACGTTTAGTTTGGGTGACGCAATAAATCGACCAACCACGTTATTTCATCTTGCGTCATAAACGGTTTCCACGGTGGCATCGCCGTGCCTTTGTGTCCATTGGTAATGGTGTCGATGAGAAATTCGTCTGATTTTTGCGCTAAATCTTGCGGTTGCAACGGTAAACCCAAACCGCCTTGCAACAATAAGCCGTGACACGCGCCACAATCGTTTTTTAATAAATTTCGCAGTTCAATTTGTCGTTCGGGCGACGGTTCAACCGCGAAACAAGCAGGACTTATAAATAATAAAAACAGTAATTTTTTCATGAAGCGATTAGGAATTTTCGATTGATTTGGTCATTGTAACGATTGCTGATAAATTTACCGAATTAACCCACGCAAAACGCGACGATTTTTATGAAAAAACTCCCCAAAGTATTGCTCATTGATTTGGAAAATTGCCCCAGCCAAATAAATGAATTATTAGAAAATTTAGCCAATTATTCGCAAGTCGTGATTTGTTACGCGCAAAGTGGCGCAAAAATTCCGATTGATTGGATTCTACCGCTGACCCAATTTGTTAACGCTGACCATTTGAAAATCATCAAAATGCCTAACGTTAAGAAAAATGCTGCTGATTTTGGGATTACTTTTTGGGCGGGTATTTTAATGGAAAAATTGCCTAAAAAAACGCATTTCGATATTGTATCTAACGATACGGATTTAGATTTTGTTGTGGATTTATTGATTACTGAAAAGCGTACTGCGAAGCGAATTGGACGAGTGGTAAAAGAAGAGGTCGCTATCGTTGAACAACCTTTCGAGTTTGTAACTATCGATTCGATAGTTAGCGGGAAAGTAGTCGCGAAGAAACTGGAAACCATAAAATCACCACCGATTCCACAACCTAAAATAATCACGCCAATTCAACTCTATTGCGCCCATCTGGCACAATATCCAAATAAACCGGCAAAACAAACAACGTTGTTAAACAGCATTAAAAGTAAGTTTCAAGACAAAATAGTTCCTACGGAATTATTAGACGAATTGGTAAAACGCGGTGTTATTACCATCCACAACGCAAAAGTTAGTTACAATCTGCAAAAAATAAACACATTTAAAACACAGGGCTAAAGATGTCAATGACACAAAGTGACGTAGAAAGAACGTTTGAAGAGAGTGCTTACAAAACCATTCTTTCCACTACAAAAGTAACCGAATATAAGTCCGACAAAAATGGCAAAATTATTTACTGTTATCAGCAAAATGGGTTGAGCAAAATCACGGCTCTTTATTCTCACATTCGATGCGTGATTCATCCAGCCCAAGATATTTCAGCATTAACCGCTATTTCTGGCGTGGAAGTGAATTTAATGGATGAATTTCACAGCAATATGCTCGAATTTCCGTCTAAAATTTACAAGGGTGAAAAACCATGTCATTACGGCATTGGTTTTAATGTGAAACCTGAAGTATTGAGCGATTTTCTGTTGGCGTTTCACCAGTTGAAAGGACAAAAACCGTCTATTACACAAAGTGACGTGGAAAAAATGTTTGAGAAAAACGGATTTACTCAAAATCTCGCCAATCAAAAAATCATCGAATACCAATCCAGCAAGAATGGAAAAATCGTTTATTTACGATTGGATCACGGATTGCCGCGTTATATTCGCGTCGTGGTAAATCCGGACGAAATGCCGACAAAACTGGTTGCGATTGATGGCGTGGAAATTAACGAAAAAAATGAATTTCAACACGCGGGCAATATGACCGCATTTCCTAAACGAGTGAACAAAGGCACCGCGCCGATTCATTACGGACGCGCGTTCCACATCAATTCCGTCAAAACCCTTGGCGATTTTCTTACCGCTTTTCATAAACTTTAATTTTCAGGATTAACTATGTCAGACATCGAAATCGCGCAACGCGCCACCATGAAACCAATTATTGAGCTTGCTCAACAAAATTACGGCATTGCGCCCGAACATTTAGATCCGATCGGGCATTTTAAAGCGAAATTGTCGCTCGAATATGTGGCGAGTTTAGCGGACAAAACTGACGGGAAATTGATTCTTGTCACGGCGATTAGTCCCACGCCAGCCGGTGAAGGCAAAACCACGACGACCGTGGGTTTGGGCGATGCGATGAATCGTTTGAACAAAAAAACGATTATGTGTTTGCGTGAGCCATCGCTCGGGCCTTGCTTTGGTGTGAAAGGCGGCGCGGCGGGTGGCGGTTACGCGCAAGTTGTGCCGATGGAAGACATCAATTTACATTTTACCGGTGATTTTCACGCGATTGGCGTAGCGCACAATTTATTGTCCGCGTTAATCGATAACCACATCAATCACGGCAACGACCTCGATATTGACCCGCGCAGAATTCAATGGAAACGGGTTGTCGATATGAATGACCGCGCGTTGCGAAATATCGTCGTCGGTATGGGTGGCGCGGCAAACGGTTATTTGCGCGAGGATGGTTACGACATCGTAGTGGCTTCTGAAGTCATGGCGATTTTGTGTTTAGCAACGGGTCGCGCGGATTTGAAAGCCCGTTTAGGGCGTATTGTGATTGGTTACAAATTCGACAAAGTTACACCGGTTTATGCGCGAGATTTGAAAGCGCATGGCGCAATGGCGGCGTTGTTGAAAGATGCGATTAAACCGAATTTGGTGCAAACGCTCGAAAACAACATCGCAATTATTCACGGTGGTCCGTTTGCCAATATCGCGCACGGTTGCAACACCGTGACGGCAACAAAAACGGCGTTGAAATTGGCGGATTACGTTGTGACCGAAGCGGGTTTTGGTGCGGATTTAGGCGCGGAAAAATTCATCGATATAAAATGTAGAATGGCAGGTTTAAAACCGTCTGCGGTTGTTTTGGTTGCCACAATTCGTGCCTTGAAATTTCATGGCGGCGTGGTAAAAGACGATTTGAATCAGGAAAATTTAGCTGCGATTGAAGCAGGTTTTGAAAACCTTGAACGCCATTACAAAAATATCACCGAACATTATGGTTTGCCGTGCGTGGTGTGTGTGAATCATTTCACGTTTGACACGGAAGCCGAAATTGCACTTTTACAAGAAAAATGCGCGGCATTAGGCGCAACCTGCATCGTGTCAAAACATTGGGCAAACGGTGGCGCGGGTGCTGAAGATTTAGCGAATACCGTCGTTGAAATTGTTGATAATCGTGAACCTGAATTCAAATTTGTTTACGATGAAAATTTGAGTTTGTGGGGAAAAATCGAAACGATTGCCACCAAACTTTATGGCGCGGGTAGCGTTACGGCGAGCGCGAAAGTGAAATCACAACTTGCGGCGTGGAATGCAGATTACGGCACGTTTCCGATTTGTATTGCGAAAACACAAATGTCATTTTCAACCAATCCCGCCTTGAAAGGCGCACCGTCTGGGCATACGATTGAAATCCGTGACGTGCGATTAGCGAATGGGGCTGGTTTTGTTGTGGCAATTGCGGGTGATATGATGACGATGCCTGGTTTGCCGAAAGTGCCAGCTGCTGAACGCATTGATATTGATGATGACGGTAAAATTACTGGTTTGTTTTAAGCTACAATAACGCTGTTCCGAATAACAATTTTTACATTTGATAAAGGCGAAAACTTATGACAGGCAAAAAATTTAGATTAGTGACTCGCAGTGATTTTGACGGGTTGATTTGCGCGGTACTTTTGAAAGACATGAATTTAATCGAAGAAATCAAATTCGTGCATCCGAAAGATATGCAGGATGAAATTATCGACGTGACTGACAACGATATTACGACCAATTTGCCGTATGTGAAAGGTTGCGTCATAGTATCCAAAACGCTGATATTTTCTAATATTTGTTAATAATCTTAATGCGTTGTTTTCAGTGAAAATCCAGTATAAAATGCACTTGCTGGCACTGTTCCTTCTGGCGAAAACCAAGCCCTTTGCCAGCAAACAAAGAGCGGAGCGGTTTTATAGCTTCGCATTGGTAGATACACCCGCTCATAACACTATTATGGGATGCAGTTAACGAAAGTTAAGAAAAAAGTATCGGCGTGCATTTAGCGTTTGATCACCATTTGAGCGAAACCATTCGCAACAGTAAAGCCATCAATCACATTATTGACCCGAATGCCCCGTCGGCGGCGCGAGTAGTTTATGATTATTACGGTGGCGCAACACGGTTTCCGGCGAGTTGGGATGTCATGATGGCAGCGGTGGATAAAGGCGATTCCGCGCAATTCGATAAAAACGAAATTCTAAATCCTGATGGTTGGGTGTTAATGAATTTCTTGATGGATGCGCGGACAGGTTTGGGACGCTTTAAAGATTTCACTGTTTCAAATTATCAATTGATGATGGATTTGATTGCTTATTGCAAAAACCACTCGATTGACGACATTTTGCAATTACCCGACGTGCAAGAGCGCGTGAAATTGTTTCGCGAACATGAAGCAGCCGCAAAAGAGCAAATCACCCGCTGTTCAACGGTTCACGGTAATTTGGTCTTGTTAGATTTGCGTCAAGAAGAAACTATTTACGCTGTAAATCGTTTTATGATTTACGCACTGTATCCGAATTGCAACATCTCCATTCACGTTATGTGGGGTGTAAACCACCAAAACACCGTGTTTGCGATTGGCAAATCCATTTTGAGTCGCACTTCAAACACGAATGTGGGCGAATTATGTTTGAGTTATAACGGAGGTGGTCATTTGAACGCGGGAACGTGTCAAATGGCTAACGAAACGTGTGAAAAAGATTTGCAAGATATTATCGCTAAAATCAAAGCCGACGGTTAGTAGCGGCGTTTTAAAGTTTTAATTTTTCCATACGGCGTATTGTATTTTGCAATGCGCCGTTTTTTATTTTGAGCGCAATTGGTGTAAAAACTGCCCTGAAAATGGGCTTATACAAATTATTGAGGAGATAAATCATCATGACACAATCTAAAAATACACTTTCTTACAACACAGAAAGCAAGTTGAGTTTAAAAAAACAAATCCGCATTGCCATTGGTTCAGCGGCTTTGATTTGCTCGTTGGGTTTTGCAGGCAATACTTATGCGGCAACTTCTGCAACTAATGCCAACATTCCCGCTCAAGAAAGCATTATGGATGCGTGTCAATTCTTGCCAAGTTGTTTGACTTTTATCATTCAAAAAACTTCCGAAAACAGATTAGATGACGCTTTTAGCGCGTTGCCTACAATGCTTGGCTTCATTGCAAAACATGATTATTTTAAAAACACGCTTCTCACAAAAATCAGCAGTAAAGCGATGCAGGGCTTGCAAAAAAGTATCCACGATAAACTCACAATACAACTTAATGGGGCAGGACTTGCCAAATTGGGAATTGATGTTGCCGCAGGCATTATTATTGATGAAGTCAGCATGGCTATAAAAAATGCAACAGGTAGTAACAATTATGCAGGGGCTGCTTGGTTTTTAATGACGCAATCTTACGCTTTGGGAAATGTGTGGATTGATAGTAAAGAAATGCCTGTGCCAGTTGCGTTCCTTAAAAATCAAGCGGGTTTATTGGTTGCTGTCGTCAAAAAAGACATTGAAGCTTACGCAGGGCTGAAAAAAGATGTTTCAGATGCGACCGCATCAGAAATTCGCAGTTTCATCATAACGCACAGAATCAGTAATTTGTCGGCAGATTATCAAAAGTATTTTCAATCTGAAAATCTTACTGAAAAAAATAACTCTCGAATCAAAATCATCAACGGCGAAAAGAAATTACTGGCAAATTACTTAAATGGTAGCAGTTACAACATATTTGCTTCTGCCAAAAAACAAACTGCAAATACTGTGTTTAACACTTGGAAAAGTGAATTAGCGGGTAATCTTGTAAAAGAAGAAATGACAACTCGTGCAAATATCTCGGCTCTTGTTTTAGCGGGCAAATACGATGAAGCGAAAAAAGTATCCAAATCGTTTTTTGGTTTGGAATCTTATGCACTTAGTTTAATAACAGCCACCGAACCATTAACGGGAGGTCGTCCTGGTGTTGGAGGAGGTGAAGGTGCTATAGGTGTGACACCAAATTATTCTCATGGCAGATTTTAACGGATTGATGACGTGGTTTGATTGGAGAGAAGTAATTTATGTCTTGTGGAGAATCGACGTTGAATTATGAAGTAATTTTTGAACTGTGAGGTTTTAAATGCGTTACACGATTAAAGTACAGATTTATGTCGGTGAAGAATCGGGATTTGTGGCGGAATGTTTAGATTTACCTGTTGTGACTCAAGGTCAAACACTCGATGAGGTTGTGCGAAATTTGCGCGAAGCCATTGAATTGCATTTGGAAGATGAGGATTTGGAAACATTAGGTTTTTCTCCAAATCCGCCGATTGTGGTGAATTATGAAATGGCGGCAATATGCCGAAATTGAAACGTTTAACCGCAAAAGAGGTTTTAGCGATTTTGGCAAGTTTTGGTTTTATTAGCGCGTCGCAAAAAGGTAGTCACATCAAACTGGTGCGTCAACTGGCACATCAAAAACAAGTTTTAACCATTCCGAATCATTCATCACTGGATACAGGAACTTGCAAAGCCATTTTGCGACAAGCAAGCCGTTACGTTAGTTTTGATGAACTTGCGGCGCATTTTTATTGTGAATAATTGAAGACGAGTTTGCTGTTTTACCTAAACGATAGGCTCCAGAGTTATTGTCAGATGCTGAAAAATGAGAGGAAATGAAAAATGTATGCAGACAAACTTCAACAATTTGAAAACGTCGAAAACTTAGGTGGCAAAGCATGGGAACACGCTACTGCCATTGATTTAATTAGTAATTCTAAAATTACACACTGTTCGATGCACTGTTTTCATTATCAGCAAATGTTTGAATTGCTCTTGAAACATTTACTGGAAACAAAAACTAAATCAGGCGCGTTCCCTCGTTCACACAAGTTAAACCATTTGTTTAGTTTGTTAGTTGAAAGTTTAGAATTAAAGCTAGATGCAGAAAAGTATTTTGATGCACTTGGAACAATAACGACCTGTGCCGAAGCCTATCGTTATGATTTTTCGTTAGATTGTGAAACGTACAAACACGCGGTGTCATCACTTGATGTATTACTCGACGATATAATCAAGCTCACTTAATTTGCCCAGCTGTAGAGGCAATCTTTTGTGGTTGCTTTATTTTTTGTTATGGAATTTTTATGAAAAAATTTTTATCGTTGTTATTACTTTTACCCGCGACCAGTTTTGCCACACCGCAAATTTCTGAACATATTTTGTCGAATGGTTTAAAAATCCTCGTGCAAGAAGATCACCGTTCGCCCGTTGTTGTGTCGCAAGTTTGGTATAAAGTCGGTTCAAGTTATGAACCAAACGGCATTACGGGTATTTCGCACATGCTCGAACACACGATGTTTAAAGGCACGGACAAACATCCAGCGGGTGAATTTTCACGCATCATTGCTGAAAATGGTGGCGAGGAAAATGCGTTTACGGGACAAGATTACACCGCGTATTTTCAAACCATGACAGCATCAAAATTAGCAGTGAGTTTTGAACTCGAAGCCGACAGAATGCGTTATTTGCACATTTTGCCCGAAGAATTAAAAAAAGAATTGGAAGTCGTCACCGAAGAACGCCGCATGCGTACCGAAGATAATCCGCAAGCGAAAATGGCAGAACAATTTGCCGCGATGGCGTACACCAGCAGCCCGTATAAAAACCCGATTATTGGTTGGCAAACTGACATTGCCGCTTACACCGCACCTGATTTGGAAGCATGGTATCAACGTTGGTACGCGCCGAATAATGCCACGTTAGTGGTCGTCGGTGATGTGAAAACGGCTGATGTTTTTGCCTTGGCGCAGCAGTATTTTGGCGAATTAAAAACCAGTGAAATTCTGCCACTCAAACCGCAAAAAGAACCGCCACAATTAGGCGTGCGGAAAATGGTTGTGAAAGCTCCCGCAAAATTACCGTCTGTTTTATTGGCCTATCACGTTCCCACCTTGAAAACCGCCGAAAATGAATCCGAAGCCTACGCGCTAGAAGTGTTAGCGGGTGTTTTAGATGGTGGAAATAGTGCGCGTTTAAGCAGTTCGTTGATTCGCGGAAAACAAGTCGCTGTCGCCGCCAGCGCAGGTTATAACTTAACGTCACGATTGGACGATTTGTTTGAACTCGAAGGCACGCCCGCCGAAGGCAAAACCGTGTGGGATGTGGAAGCCGCGTTAAAAGATGAAATTGCAAAGTTGCAAACTAAGTTAATCGAACCTGCCGAATTACAACGCATCAAAGCCCAAGTTTTAGCGAGTGAAGTCTTTCAACGGGATTCCAATTTTTACCAAGCGATGCAATTGGGAATGCTGGAAACGGTGGGTTTAGGTTGGCAAAAAGTGAGCGATTACGCGCCGAAATTAAACCAAGTCACCGCTGAGCAAGTGCGAAACGTGGCGCGAAAATACCTCATTGATGATCATTTAAACATCGCCTATTTAGAACCACAAAAAATGGACACCGCGAAAAAATAACCCGTTGCGTTATATGCTGAGTTAAAATCGCCGCCATTATCATGCAATTTTTTATTTTTACGATTTAAAACCCTCCTTTTTTATCACTTTTAGGATTACTTTATGAATAATACTTTTTTTTCGGAAATAACCGGACAAAATGACATTGATCCCACAGAAACCCAAGAATGGATTGAAGCGTTACAATCTGTGCTAGAAAGCGAAGGCAGCGAACGCGCCCATTTCTTGATTGAACGCTTGGTTTCAGTGACGCGCCACGCGGGTTTTGATATGCCATTTAGTGCTAACACGCCTTATGTGAATACGATTTCGGTCGCCAAACAATCACAATTTCCTGGCGATACCACGTTGGAACATCGCATTCGGTCGTATGTGCGCTGGAATGCGATGATGATGGTTTTGCGGGCGAATAAAGACACCAATGTCGGCGGACACATTGCGAGTTTTGCTTCGGCGGCGACGTTGTACGACGTGGGTTACAACCATTTTTGGCACGCACCTTCGGACAAACACGGCGGCGATTTAATTTACACCCAAGGGCATTCTTCACCAGGTGAATACGCGCGGGCGTTTATGCTCGGACGTTTCACGCTGGAACAAATGGACAATTTCCGCCAAGAAGTCGGTGGCAACGGTTTATCGTCGTATCCGCATCCGTGGTTAATGCCTGAATTTTGGCAATTTCCGACCGTTTCAATGGGACTCGGACCAATTTGTGCAATTTACCAAGCGCGTTTTATGCGTTATTTGCGCGACCGTGGTTTGGCGGATACCAACGGACGCAAAGTCTGGGCATTTTTAGGCGACGGCGAAACCGACGAACCCGAATCACTCGGCGCAATCGGCATGGCGGGACGCGAACATTTAGACAATTTGATTTTCGTGGTGAATTGCAATCTGCAACGCCTCGATGGTCCAGTTCGCGGCAACGGAAAAATCATTCAAGAACTCGAAAGTGAATTCCGTGGCGCAGGTTGGAACGTCATCAAACTCGTGTGGGGCAATCGTTGGGACAGCTTATTGTCGCGCGATAAAGACGGTTTATTAGTGGCGCGAATGATGGCGTGTGTCGATGGCGATTTCCAAACTTTCAAAGCGAAAGATGGCGCGTATGTGCGTGAACATTTCTTTAATTCGCCCGAACTCAAAGCGATGGTGGCGGATTGGTCGGACAAAGATATTTGGGCATTAAATCGCGGCGGACACGATCCTTCAAAAATTTATTCGGCGTTCCAAACGGCGGCAAATCACCAAGGTCAACCGACAGTTATTTTAGCCAAAACCATTAAAGGTTACGGCATGGGCGATTCGGGACAAGCGCAAAATACCACGCATCAACAGAAAAAAATGAGTGAAAATTCGCTCACGCATTTCCGCGACGCTTACGAATTGCCGATTACCGACGAAGAATTGCATGAATTGCCGTACATCACGTTCCCAGAAGGTTCAAAAGAATTAAATTATATGCGTGAACGTCGTGAAGCGTTGGGCGGTTATTTGCCGTCACGTCGCCCAAAATCACACGCGCTGGATGTACCCGTTTTGAGCGATTTCAAAGTGTTGTTGGAAGCGAATGAAAAAGAAGCATCTACGACGATGGCGTTTGTGCGCTTGTTAAACATTTTGGTGAAAGACAAAAACATCGGCAAACGGATTGTGCCAATTGTGCCGGATGAATCGCGCACATTTGGTATGGAAGGCATGTTTAGACAATTGGGCATTTGGTCGCAAGTCGGGCAACTTTACACGCCGCAAGATGCTGATCAATTGATGTTTTATAAAGAAGATAAACACGGTCAAGTTTTACAAGAAGGCATTAACGAAGCGGGTGGTTTGTGCGATTGGATTGCAGCGGGAACGGCGTATTCAACTCACAATGTGCCGATGATTCCGTTTTATATTTTCTATTCAATGTTTGGTTTCCAACGAGTGGGCGATTTAATTTGGGCAGCCGCTGACCAACGCACGCGCGGTTTCTTACTCGGTGCAACGGCGGGACGCACGACGTTAAATGGCGAAGGTTTACAACACGAAGACGGTCACAGTCATTTGATGGCAGCGACTGTGCCGAATTGTATTTCTTACGATCCAACTTACGCTTACGAAGTCGCGGTCATTATTCAAGATGGTATGCGTCGAATGTACGTCGAACAAGAAGACATTTTCTATTACATCACGGTGATGAACGAAAATTACACCCATCCTGCGATGCCAAAAGGTATTGAGCAAGCCATTTTGAAAGGTATGTATTGCTTTAAAGAAGGCGCACAAAACGATAAACCGCGCGTGCATTTATTGGGTTCAGGCTCGATTTTCCGCGAAGCTGAATTTGCCGCCGATTTGTTGCGTAACGATTGGGGCGTGGAATCGGATTTGTGGAGCTGCACCAGTTTCACCGAATTGGCGCGTGATGCCCAAAGTTGTGAGCGTTGGAATCGTTTGCATCCAACCGAAACACCGAAACAATCACACGTTTCACATTGTTTGCCGAACGCAAACGTTCCGATTATTGCCGCGACGGATTACATTCGCGCCTTTGCAGAACAAATTCGTAGCGAACTCAAAGCACCTTATGTGGTGTTAGGAACGGACGGTTTTGGACGTTCCGACACGCGCGAAAATTTACGTCAATTCTTTGAAGTCGATCGTTTTCACATTGCCGTTGCCGCGCTGAAAAGTTTGGCGGATAACGGACAATTTGAATTGGCAAAAGTCGAAGTGGCGATTGCGAAATATGGCATTGATGCGAATGTTGCCGCACCTTGGTTGAGATAAGGAAAGGACGAAACGATGAGTAAATTAGTCGAGATTAAAGTCCCTGACGTGGGCAATGTGCATGATATTGATGTTATCGAAGTCACGATTCAAACGGGCGATGTGATTGTTTTAGATCAAACCGTGGCGACGCTCGAAACCGATAAAGCCAGCATGGATTTACCTGCGACGGCGACGGGAACAGTTCAACAAGTTCATATTAAAGTGGGCGACAAAGTGAACGAAGGTTCGTTGATTGCGACGGTTTTAGTGGATGAAGATGAAGCTGTTACGCCTGCGCCTATTTTTGAAATTGCACCGCAAAAAATCGAAGTAGGTGCGGCTTTAGCCGCATCACAGCATGAAGAACTGCCACATAATTTGTCGGTTGCTAATGCGGCTGAAGCCGCACCTACAATTGAACTACAAAAATCGCAAGTTGGATGTAAAGCCCACGCTTCGCCCGCGATTCGATTATTTGCGCGAGAATTGGGCGTTGATTTATCTCAAATCACGCAAGGCAGCGGACGCAAAGGTCGGATTTTAAAAGACGACGTGAAAACGTTTGTCAAAAAAGTCATGGTCGAAGGCATTAAATCGAACGGCGGCACCGCGATTCCAAAAATTGCCGTGCCTGATTTTTCCGTATTTGGCGAAATCGAAACGAAACCCTTGAGCAAAATCAACAAATTGACGGGTCAACACATGACTAGCGTGTGGTTGAATTTGCCGATGGTGACGTATCACGACGAAGTTGATATTACCGAAATGGAAGCATTCCGCGTGGCGTTGAACGCTGAAAAGTCGAAAGACGGCGTGAAATACACGGGTTTATTGTTCATCGTCAAAGCGTTAGCGGCGGCAATGCAACAATTTCCCCGCTTCAATTCTTCGTTATCGAGCGACGGCGAAAGCCTGATTTTCAAAAAATATCTGAACATTGGCATCGCGGTTAATACGCCGAATGGTTTGGTCGTTCCCGTGTTGCGCGACGTGGCGGATAAATCGCTCAAACAAATCGCGATTGAACTGGGCGAAAAAAGCGAAAAAGCCCGCGCGGGAAAATTGCTGCCGTCAGATATGCAAGGCGGTTGCATGAGTATTTCAAGTTTGGGCGGCATTGGCGGTACAGCGTTTACGCCGATTGTCAACGCGCCCGAAGTCGCTATTTTGGGCGTGACGAAATCGAAAATGCAGCCCGTTTGGAATGGCTCAGAATTCAAACCATGTTTAATGTTGCCGCTCGATTTAACCTACGATCATCGTGTGATTGATGGCGCGGAAGGCGCACAGTTCATGGAAGCGGTGAAGTATTATTTGAACGACGTGCGTCGTTTGTTGGTTTAGGAGAAGGGAATCATGAGTGAAAATCTACAAACAGAAGTCGTCGTTTTAGGCGGCGGCCCTGGTGGTTACAGCGCAGCATTTCGCGCGGCGGATTTAGGCAAAAATGTCGTTTTAATTGAACGCTATCCCGTGTTGGGTGGCGTGTGTTTGAACGTCGGTTGCATTCCGTCGAAAGCACTTTTGCACCTCGCACACACGATTCACGAAGCCGAAGAATCTGAAAATTTCGGCGTGAAATTCGCCAAACCTGAACTCGACCTCGACAAAATCCGCGATTGGAAATCGAGCGTCACGAAAGGGTTAAACGATGGACTTGGCGCGTTGGCAAAACAACGCAAAGTCACTGTGATTCAAGGCGTTGGCAATTTTACCGGCGCGAATACGTTGGTGGTTGGCGACACGACCGTGACGTTTGAAAATGCGATTGTTGCCGCAGGTTCGCAAGCGACTGAAATCCCTGTTTTCCCCAACGACGACCCACGTCTTTGGGATTCGAGCGATGCGTTAGCGTTGCCGTTTATTCCAAAAAAATTGTTGATTGTGGGCGGCGGAATTATCGGGCTAGAAATGGCAACGGTTTATCACGCGCTCGGCTCTGAAATTCACGTTGTCGAATTGATGGAGCAAATTATTCCAGGTTGCGATAAAGATTTAATTACGCCGCTATTCCGCAGAATCAAAAAACAATACAAAGCCATTTGGCTCGAAACCAAAGTGACCGCGATTGACGCGCAAGATGACGGTTTGAAAGTGTCATTTGAAGGCAAAGGTGCGCCTGAATCTGAAATTTTCGACGCAGTTTTAGTGGCGGTTGGACGCAGACCGAATGGCAAAAAAATCGGGGCTGAATTGGCGGGTGTAGCGGTTGATGAATACGGTTTTATTGCCGTTGATAAACAACAACGCACCAACGTTTCAAACATTTTTGCGATTGGCGATATTGTCGGGCAACCGATGTTGGCGCATAAAGCGGTTCACGAAGGAAAAATTGCTGCCGAAGTGATTTCGGGTCATAAATCGTATTTCGACGCGCTGACCATTCCATCGGTCGCGTACACCGACCCCGAAATTGCGTGGATGGGTTTGACCGAAAACCAAGCCAAAGCGCAAGGCATCGAATACGACAAAGGCGCATTTCCGTGGGCAGCGAGTGGGCGTTCATTGAGTAACGGACGCAAAGAAGGTTTGACCAAAATTTTGGCTGACAAAGAAACAGGGCGTATTTTAGGTGCGGGCATTGTCGGCTCGAATGCAGGTGAATTGCTTGCCGAAGCGGTTTTAGCGTTGGAAATGGGCGCAGATATGCAAGACATTAGTTTGACCATTCACGCGCATCCGACCTTGTCTGAAACCTTTGCTTTTGCCGCTGAAATGATTGAAGGCACGATTACGGATTTATATGTGAAGAAGGGTTAAAATTTTTCACTAACATGAGCGGATAAAAACAAAATTTTATCCGCTTTATTCATACCCCAATAGGAAATTTAATGACATTATTTATAACAGTTTTTGTTGGTATTATAGTATTAGGTGTGTTGTGGACAATCAGAAAGTATGTTCGCACACATAGCAAAACTACATATCTTGAAAATCGAACAACGGGGTACAAACGACAAGTGCCAGTGGGATTTTCTTGGACTACTTTCTTTTTTGGTTTTTTTCCTGCTTTAATTAGAGGAGATTGGAAATGGGGGGTCATAATGTTTTTATGTAGTTTAGTAACATTTGGATTCAGTCAGTTCATTTTTTGTTTCATTTATAACAAGCTATATCTGAAAGACCTTTTAAATAATGGTTATGAGGTTGTTTGTGAATGATACAAAAAATCCGTTATTTGAAATTGATTTTCTAAATACTAAAACAAATAAAAATGAACTATCAAGACTTAGTAGTGGATTTTGCAAAGCGAACAGCCAAAAATCTCGAAACTTTGAGACAATTAAAGCAATCACAACCTGATGCTGAAATTTATGAAGTTACTCAACTTATCAATTCAATGCTTGGACTTCTTGTGTTTCCAAAAGAAAAAGATTTTAAATTTCCCTGCATTGGATTTAAAAAGCTAGAAGCGAGTGGCTGGGTTATTCCTCAACCTGAAATTGGTCACCAAGTAAAAAATTTAAGTGAATTTATTCGTTATTTAAGAAATGCAATTGCTCATTGCAATTTAGAATTCCTTAGTGGTAGCGACAACCAAATTTGTGGATTGCGTGTGTGGAACAAGGACATGAACAACAATGGCAACATTACATGGCAAGCAACATTAGCGATAACCGATATTGAAAAAATCACTAATAAATTGTTGGAAACAATCCTAAAAAAGGAAATCACAACATGAACACATTAAGTTATTCGGCTTTTGAAGCAAACACGGAGGGTGCAAAATGCACACGATAGAATTCGATAATGAAGTAGAGGAATTACTCGGAAACGTTGCCAACTCGCAAGGTTTGGGAATTGATACCGTCATTAAAAATGCAGTCGCAGAGTATTTAGAAGATATTTTAGATACATTGGCAGGTGAAGCCGCTCTCGAAGAACTCGAAAACGGTGAAGACGATACGATTTCTTTTGATGATTGGAAAAGGCAACATTATTATGACGTGGCAAATTGAGATTAAAAGAAAAGCGGCGAAAGCCTTGGATAATTTAGATGAAAGCACGCAAAACAAATTGATTCAATTTATTGAACAATTAAGAAAAATCGATAATCCACGCTCACAAGGAAAAGCCTTAAATGGAAACTTGAAAGGTTTATGGCGTTATCGACAAGGAAATTATCGAATAATTTGTGACATCAAGGACGATAAACTTGTCATTTTGTTGTTGGAAATTGGACATCGAAAAGAAATTTACAAGCATTAACCTTAATTCAACCCCAAAACCTTCCCCACAAAAAAATGATAAGAAAATTCGTTATTTTATTGACCTTGTTGCTGCTCCTCGCTGTGAATTTCAGCATCTGGAGTTACGTTAATAACCCGTTGCAAATCCAACCGTGGACAAAAACCACGATGGGCGTGACGTATGACCCGATGCGAAAACAAGACACGCAAACAGGCAATACTTTTCCCAGCGCGGCAGAAATCGAAAGTGATTTTGCGTTGCTGACCAATAAAGTTTTCGCCGTGCGAACTTACAGCGTGGCAAAAGAAAAAGGCTTGGACAAAATTCCTGAACTTGCCGCAAAACATAATTTAAATTCTACCGCTGGCGCGTGGATTGGCGTGGATTTGGAAGAAAATCGTCGCCAAGTCGATACGCTTATCGAAATCAGCAAACAATATAATCCAAAATTGATTCGCTTGATGGTCGGCAACGAAGTGTTATTGCGGGGCGACGTGACCGAAGACGAATTGATTGGTTATATTCGCGAGCTAAAACACAGCAACGGAAATCGCCCCATCAGTACCTCGGAAACGTGGGACGTGTGGATTAAACATCCAAAATTAGTCGATGAAGTCGATTTTATTGCGATTCACGTTTTACCGTATTGGGAAGGTATCGCCGCTGAAGATGCCGTCGATTATGTGTTTGATCGTTACAACGCCGTCAAAAAAGCCTATCCAAACAAACCTGTAATCATTACGGAGGTTGGCTGGCCGTCAGACGGTCAACCTGTGAAACACGCGACCGCTTCGATACAAAATCAAGCCCGATTTTTACGCGATTTCTTAAATCGGGCGGACAAAGAAAAGGTCAATTATTACGTCGTGGAAGCCTTTGACCAACCGTGGAAAAAATCTATTGAAGGGTCGGCGGGCGCGTATTGGGGCATTTTTAACGCCGATCGCCAAGCGAAATATCCCATGGACGGCGATGTTATTTCATTACCGAATTGGGAAAATTGGGCTTACGGCGCGGCGATGTTCAGTTTGGTGTTGATGGGTTTAATTTTACTGACTCGCAGCAGTTTGAAATTATCGGGCATTTTCTTTTTCGGTTTGATGGCGAATCTCGCGGCATCGGTTATTTTTTGGACGCTTTCCAGCGGCGCACAACAATATCAAACGACATTAACTCTTGCGTTATGGGGTTTGATGGTGCTGATGCAGGTGTTAGCGACGATTATTTTATTGATTGAAAGTTTGGAAATTGCCGAAGTGGTTTGGCATCGAAAAACGATTCGCACGTTCCAACCGCTCACGCCAACGCCTGAATTTAAATATCCCAAAGTGTCGCTGCATTTGCCGATTCACAACGAACCGCCGTTGATGGTGCGTAAAACATTGGAAGCGTTGGCGAAAGTTGATTATCCGAATTTTGAAGTGTTGGTGATGGATAACAACACCAAAGACGACGACATTTGGATGCCTGTGAAAGCAGATTGTGAACGGTTGGGCGAGCGTTTTCGTTTTTTCCATTTAGAAAATTGGCCAGGTTATAAAGCGGGAGCCATCAATCACGCGCTCGAACAAACTGCGCTCGATGCGGAAATTATCGCGCTCATCGACAGTGATTATGTGTTGTCGCCCGATTGGTTGAAATCGATGGTGCCGTATTTTGATAATCCAAAAGTTGGTTTTATTCAATCGCCGCAAGATTATCGCGACCGTCATCAAAGCACATTCAAAGAGTTTTCGTATTGGGAATACGCGGGCTTTTTCAACATCGGCATGGTGCAACGCAACGAATACAACGCCATTATTCAACATGGCACGATGACCATGATTCGCAAATCGGCGTTAATCGAAGTCGGACGCTGGTCAGAATGGTGCATTTGCGAAGACAGCGAGTTGGGCATTCGGTTATACGAAGCGGGTTATGATTCGGTTTATGTCAAAGATTCTTTCGGCAAAGGTTTGATGCCAGACACGTTCTCAGGCTACATGACACAACGTTTCCGTTGGGTTTATGGTGCGATGCAAATTATCAAAGCGCATTGGAAGAGCTTTTTACCGACCAGCAACAAACTCACTGCCGCCCAAAAATACTATTTCGTTGCAGGTTGGTTGCCGTGGTTTTCGGATGCGTTAGCGTTAGTTTTCACGATGGCGAGTTTGATTATCACTGTATTGATTCGTTTCGCGTCGCACCCCGAATTGCCGTCGGTTGTATTTTTAATGCCGACCGTTGGTTTGTTTGCGTTCAAAATTATTCGCGGTTTGTGGCTGTATCAAGCACGAGTTCCGTGTTCTGTTTGGCATTCGCTCGGCGCAGCGTTGACAGGATTATCGTTAACACACACCGTCGCACTTGGTACGATTCAAGGCTTATTCACGTCAGGAAAACCGTTTATGCGTACGCCAAAATATGAATCGCAAGGCGCGTTATTTTCAGGTTTGCGCGTGATTCAACAAGAACTTTTGTTGTTGATTTTGTTGAGCTGGGGAATTTTTGAAATCAACAAACTTGAATACTTAGATAATTTAAATGGTAGATTATGGATGGCAGTTTTAGCCGTTCAAGCCGTGCCGTATTTAGCGACATTGATTACGACGTTAATCAGCATTGCGCCCAGTTATTTCACTAACAAATCAGCAGAAGAACTCGATGAACAATGAAAATATCGACCATGATTTATTGCAACAAGAATTGATAGACGTTAAAAAACAACTCGCTGAATCTCAAAAAATGCAAAGCATCGGCTTGTTGACGGCGGGTATCGCGCATGATTTTAACAACATTTTGACGTGTATTTTGGGCTATAACGAACTGACTGAAATGGTGATTGAAACCATTCCAGACAGTTTGGAAAAACAAGAAGCGACTGATAATTTGCGTGAAGTACAAATTGCGACTTTACGCGCTACAGAATTGGTCAAACAGATTTTAGTTTATTGCCGTCAAGATGATAATAAAAGCCAACCTGAAGCGATTCAAACCGCCAAAATTATCGGCGAAGCGTTGAAAATACTGCGTTCAACTGTGGATAGAACCATTGTGATAAACCAATCACTTTGTTCAAATCAACATGTTTTGATTGAAGCGTTTGAGCTGTATCAGGTTGTTATCAATTTGGTGGTTAATGCCCGAGATGCTATCGGAACGCACGGCGAAATCACGGTTTCTTCGGATTTAGTCGAGATTGACGACCACAAGTGCAACGCTTGTTTAGAAAAAATTAGCGGACAGTTTGCTCGAGTTTTGGTATCCGACAATGGAATGGGCATCAACGACAAACAACTTGAACGGATTTTTATGCCTTTTTTCACCACAAAAGGCATTGGCAAAGGAACTGGTTTAGGCTTGTCGATGGTGACAGAAATCGTCCACAAAGTCGGCGGGCATATTGTCGTGAAATCCTCGTTGGATGCAGAAAAACACGGCACGGAATTTCACTTATTGTTTCCCGTCGCACACCCTGACGACTGTAAAATTCCGACAAAAATTGTCGCAACGCAAGCGGCTGGTTTCAAATACAGCTTAAACGTTTTAGTGGTTGATAACGAAACCAGCGTGACTAAGTTTTTAGAACAAAGATTGATTAAGTCGGGTCACACGCCGACGATTTTTAATAATGCTTCGGATGCGTTGTTGGAATTTAAACGGCATCCTGAAAATTTCGATGTGATGATTACCAATCAAGTCATGCCGAAAATGACCGGTTTGGAATTAACACGAGAGTTGTTAAAGATTGAACCGAAATTTCCGGTGTTAATTTACGCAGACGCGAATGACAAACTACGCACGAAAGCAGATTTGCCTGCCGGTAATGTTGCTTTCTTAAAACGTCCCGCTCCTTTTGAAGAAATCGTTTCGTTTTTGAGCGCGATTGAACCCGAAAAGCGTTATGTCAATGAATCAGAACCCATTTTTTGTTTGGTGTACGCCAGTCGAGCGACTGGTAACTTTTCAGAAACCGATTTGATTGATATTTTAAAATTAGCTCGCCTAGAAAATGAAAAGGCGGGTACTACCGGTGTTCTCATTTATCAAGACGGTTATTTTTTGCAGATGTTAGAAGGCAATTTTTCGACGCTCAACACGTTGTTTCATGAACACATTTGTAAAGATTCACGTCACGATAGCATCGTCACGCTGTTTCAAGAATTTAAACCTAAGCGTGATTTTCCAAATTGGAATATGGGATTTTATGGCGATGTTGACGCGACAGAATTGAATTTGTTGAAAGGCTATACGAATTTAAATCAGCATCCAGCAGCACAATTTTTCAACGAAAAGTTGGCGGCTGTTCAACACTTGTTGGGTCAGTTTCAGTTTCAGTTTTAGTTTTTAAAATTTATTTGGCGGTCAATACATGTTGATCCAGCAAGGAATTTTGGTAAAAGACAAAAAAAAGCCCCGCTGATT